>LNFM01002519.1_pt1 | contig 38277 bp, 49 predicted proteins | sample 596031 | NCBI WGS metagenome assembly LNFM01 (sample SAMN04254537, study PRJNA301005) | activated carbon metagenome | isolation source: dual media filters at the Ann Arbor, Michigan drinking water treatment plant | place: USA: Ann Arbor | reverse complement strand
GCGGGCGGTCGACCACCGGCAGCAGTTCCTTGGGCACCACCTTGGTCGCAGGCAGGAACCGTGTGCCCAATCCGGCGACGGGGAAGACGGCTTTCTTGATCGGTCTGGGAGACATCACGGCACCTTCGCTGGCCCGTCATCGGGCAGTGATCCCGTGCCGCGCTGCCTCCCCCTCGTCAATCGCTGTTGACCGCTTGGCACGGCATGTTGCGCCAAAAGCACTTTTCGCTAAGGCTGGCGGAATGGACAAACTCATCATTCGTGGCGGCAACCGCCTTTCCGGCTCGATCCCTATTTCAGGCGCGAAGAACGCCGCTCTCACGCTGATCCCGTGCGCGCTGCTGACCGAGGAACCGCTGACGCTGCGCAACCTGCCGCGACTGGCGGATATTGACGGGTTTCAGCACCTGATGAACCAGTTCGGGGTGACCACAGTCATTCAGGGCACCCGCCCCGAAGATTTCGGCCGGGTGATGAGCATGGAAGCGACCCGGATCACGTCAAACGTCGCGCCCTATGATCTGGTGCGCAAGATGCGCGCGTCGATCCTCGTGCTCGGCCCGATGCTGGCGCGCAGCGGGGAGGCAACCGTCTCGATGCCCGGCGGCTGCGCCATCGGCAACCGTCCGATTGATCTGCACTTGAAGGCGTTGGAAGCCTTCGGCGCGCATATCGAATTGGCGCAAGGGTATGTGAAGGCCTACCAGCCCGATGGCGGGATGCCCGGCGGGGATTTCGATTTCCCGGTGGTCAGCGTCGGCGCGACCGAGAATGCGCTGATGGCCGCCGTGCTGGCAAACGGCACCAGCCGCTTGTTCAATGCCGCGCGTGAGCCTGAGATCGTCGATCTGTGCAACATGCTCGTCGCGATGGGCGCGGAGATTGAGGGGATCGGCACCTCCACCCTCACCATCCACGGGGTCAAGCGCCTGCACGGTGCAACCTACCGCGTGATGCCCGACCGGATCGAAGCAGGCTCCTACGCCTGCGCCGCCGCGATTACCGGGGGCGAGGTGCGACTGGAGGGCGCCAAGGCTGACGACATGATGGCGACGATTCATGCCTTGCAGGCCATCGGGGTCGAAGTGACGTGGGATGCCAAGGGCATCAACGTGGCGGCGAATGGAGCGCTGAAGGCCACCGACCTGACCACCGCCCCCTATCCCGGCCTTGCCACTGATATGCAGGCACAGCTTATGGCATTGCTGTGCCGGGCGCATGGGACTAGTGTGCTCAAAGAAACGATCTTCGAGAATCGTTTCATGCACGTGCCGGAACTGGCACGGATGGGCGCAGACATCACGACCGAAGGTCGCACTGCTATCGTCAGGGGCGTTGAAAGATTGACCGGGGCCGAAGTGATGGCGACCGATCTGCGCGCCTCGATGAGCCTCGTGATCGCAGCATTGGCCGCAGAAGGCGAGACGATCGTACGTCGTCTCTATCACCTCGACCGCGGATACGAACGGCTTGAAGAAAAACTGCAATTGGTGGGCGCGAATATCGAACGGGTGGATGATTAAGGGAGACAGTCGGCTTCCTTGATCCTTCTGAAACAACCGGCAAGGATAAGGAACAGCCCATGCTTCTCAAACTCGCAGCTCTCGGTGCCATCGGATATGCTGGCTACCGCTACTTCACGCGCGAATCCTCCGCCAGCCACGCCGCCTTTGCCGATGGGCAGGCCAGCGGCAGCCATACCGACGTCCGCGATGCCGGGCCAGAAGCGATGCGCGATCCGGCGCAGCGGGAGTGGACCGGGACAGATCAGGCGATTGACGAGAGTTTTCCCGCCAGCGATCCTCCAGGCAATTATTGATCCAGGATGCGGTCAACCAACCACACCCGGATCGCGGAAGCGAGACCGGGTGGGGTTGGTGACTTGATCCGCTCGGCATCGATGCGGGCGACCAGCGCGGCAATCGCCATGTCTTCCGCAGCAGCAGCTCGGCGCAGCATATCCCAGAACAGCGGCTCCAGGCTGATCGAGGTCTTGTGACCCGCAATTGACAGCGAGCGTTTGACCGGCGGATGATAGGGGGAGGGCGTGTTCATAAACGCGCTCCTTAAACCGTTTGTGGTCGCATCGCTATTTGCAGAAAACCGGTTCCCACTTTTCTGCGCGATACTCCGGTTATGCCGCTTCGAAGTCGTCCACATATTCGGGCAGGAACATTGGCTCACGCGGCGACCAGCCGGGGGCGGTTGCTGCGGCTTCGGAGAGGGATTGCAGCAGCAGCTTGCGGCGCTCGGGCCGGATATTGGGCAATGCGGCAGCGGCGCAAAATGCGGCGGGTAGGTAGGGCCGCGCCTTTGCGCCAAGCAGCCGTTCGTACAGGAACCGGAAGGCCGAGAAACACTCGATCCGCTCCTGCTCCAGATCAAACGCGGCAATCCGCACCAGTTTGCCAAGGAAGCGTTCGACTTCGTTCGGCGTGCCTTCCTGCGGGATCAGCGCGCGCAGGGACTTCAGATCCTGATAGGCGACATATTGCCGGCGGATCGCCACGTTCTCCGCCTCGCTCCGGCCCCAGCGGCGAAAAGCATCGGTGCGCGCAAGGCCGATATCGAGGCTGCGCTTGATGTAACGCTGCTCGCACGGGGCAAGGCCCGCGAATTCGCGCATCTCGGCAATCGGCATCATCATGGCGCGTGTCTCCTTCAGACAAGGAGAACTGTCGCATGGCATGGTTAATTAAGGGTTAGGTGAGAGTCTTTGTGTTCCGCAGCCCATTCGGGCTGCGAAATCCTCGCTCATGCGACCTGAAGGTCGCGTCGCTGCGGGCGCGCGGTCGCGCTTGCGGCTGCTGCGCAGCCGAACCAGCGCCAACCGCTTTGGTTTTCCTAGATTAGCCCCGCCAACGGTGAGCTAGGATCGGCATACATCCGCCGCGCCATGCGCCCGGCCAGATAGGCTTCGCGGCCCGCTTCGACCGCGAGTTTCATCGCGCGGGCCATGCGGATCGGGTCTTTGGCTTCGGCGATGGCCGTGTTCATCAGGATACCGTCGCAGCCAAGCTCCATCCCCACCGCCGCGTCCGACGCTGTGCCCACGCCCGCATCGACCAGCACCGGCACTTTGGCGCCTTCCACGATCAACCGGATCATCACCCGGTTCTGAATGCCCAGCCCTGAACCAATCGGCGCGCCCAGCGGCATGATCGCGACCGCGCCTGCATCTTCCAACTGCTTGGCCGCAATCGGATCATCGGCGCAGTAGACCATCGGCAGGAAGCCTTCGCTCGCCAGAACCTCGGTCGCTTTCAAAGTCTCGCGCATGTCGGGGTAAAGCGTGCGCGATTCGCCCAGCACTTCCAGCTTGACCAGATCCCAGCCCCCAGCTTCGCGCGCCAACCGCAGCGTGCGCACGGCATCTTCGCCGGTAAAGCACCCGGCGGTGTTGGGCAGGTAGGTGATTTTCTTGGGGTCGATGAAGTCGGTCAGCATCGGCGCCTTGGGATCGCTGACATTGACGCGCCGTACCGCGACGGTGACAATCTCCGCCCCCGAAGCGGCGACGGCGGCGGCGTTCTGTTCAAAGCTTTTGTATTTCCCCGTGCCGACGATCAGCCGCGAGGTAAAGGTGCGGCCCGCCACGCTCCACGTGTCGCCTGCATGATCGCCCCCGCCGACGAAATGCACGATCTCCAACGTATCGCCATCCCCCAACGCAGCCTCTTCCAAGGTCGAGCGCGGGACGATTGCGCCATTGCGTTCAACCGCAACTTTTTCAGGCACAAGGTCAAGTTCGCGCACCAGATCGGCAATGGTGGCAGCTTGGGTGCGGCGGGTGTCGCCGTTCAGCGTGATGGTCTTGGGGTCGCTCATGACGCGAGACATAGGCACTTGCGCCGAGGTTGCAACCTTGTGTTTTGAGAGCGCGTTTAATGCGCCGCGCGCAGATTGATGAGGTGCGCCGCCGATACCAGAGCCACCCCGAACAGCGTCAGCGCGAATTCGTTGGCCCCGTGCGGCACAACCAGCGCCGCCGCCATCAGCGCTAGCCCCGCCATCGCCACGGCAAAAGGCACCATCCGCCGGTGCCGCAGCATCCCCCAGCCAATGGCCAACCCGCCAACGACCAGCGCCAAAGCCAGCCCGATGCGGTGGATATTCTCATCCAGCAAAAAATGTCCGCCCAGCGCGCCAAACCCCAGCGCCGAAATCACCACCAGCGTCACCAGACAATGCAGCGCGCACAGCCCCGCCAGCCCGATCCCGAGGTGATCAAGACGGCGCCGTAAGGAGGTGCGACTCGGTGAAGGAAGGGAGTTGTGCAGCATGGTCATCCCCCACATATGTAATGTTGTTACATTTCGCAAGCGGTGATGCGTGATTGGAAACCTATTCGTTTTGCGCCTCCTGCATGTGAGCCGCTTGCGAGGATCGCACCGCGCCTTGCGGCAAACAGGCTTGCACTCGCCGCCGCATAGGCACATTTAGCGCCCATTATGGCCACCTCCGCCTCGGTATCGAACCTGTTCCACGTCGCCCCGCATGACAACGCGCGTCCGTTGGCGTTGGCGCGCTGGCTGGAGATTGTCGCAGCGATGGTGGTGATGATCGTAATGGTCGGCGGGATCACCCGGCTCACCGAAAGCGGTTTGTCGATCACCGAATGGAATGTGGTGTCGGGCATCCTGCCCCCACTGACAGACACCGCGTGGCAAACCGAATTCGCCAAGTATCGGGCAACCCCCGAATACCGGCTGGAGGCGGCGCTGGGCGGAATGACGCTGGCCGACTTCAAATTCATCTTCTTCTGGGAGTGGTTCCACCGGCTGCTCGCGCGGACGGTCGGGCTGGTCTACGCCCTGCCGCTGGCGTGGTTCTGGATCAAAGGTGCAATCCCGCAAGGGTACAAGGGCCGGATGCTGGGCCTACTGGCACTGGGCGGGCTGCAAGGATTGTTCGGCTGGCTGATGGTGCAATCGGGGTTGGTGGGCGACATGACCGATGTCAGCCATTTCCGTCTCTCGCTCCACCTGCTGACCGCGCTGGCCCTGCTGGCTGGGCTGGTGTGGACGGCGCGCGATATGCGCACCTTGGCACGTGACCCGGCGGCCAAGCCTGCGCCGTTGACAATAGGTGCCGCGCTGGTGGCGGGGGTGCTGTTCATTCAATTGCTGCTCGGCGCGTGGGTGGCAGGGTTGAATGCGGGGCACGCCGCCTATGATTGGCCAATGATGAACGGGCGGCTGATCCCGCAAGTGGACTGGTCGCGCGGGATCATCTGGACAGTGACGCACGATCCGTTCCTGCTGCAATTCCTCCACCGTTGGTGGGCATGGGTCGCGGTCGCTGCGCTGGTGTGGTTGGCCAGGGCCGTGCGCAAGACCGATCGGTTTGCCAGCATAGCGGTGCACTCGGCGTTCGGCGTGATGGTGCTGCTTGGTATAGCCACGGTGATGAGTGAGGTCTCACTCTGGATCGCAGCCGCACACCAATTGGTCGGCGCCTTGACGGTCGCGGCGACGGTTTGGGCGATGCATAGCCTTGGGCACAGCGACGGGATAGCCCGGCAGAGCAAGGGCGCTGGCTGATGGAAGCTGCGGGGTCAGCGGCGCTGATCTGGTGCCCCTTTCCCGATGCCGACTCTGCGCGAAACGTGGCCGGCACACTGCTCGATGAACGTTTGATCGCCTGCGCCAATATTCTCGGGGGCATCGAATCGCTGTTCGTCTGGAACGGCGCGCGCGCATCGGGCGCCGAGACTGGCGTATTGTGCAAGACCACCACCGAATGTCTGCCCGCTGCAATTGCGCGTTTGGGCCTGCTGCATCCCTATGATACGCCTGCTATTGTCGGTTGGCACTGCGACGCAGCGCTCCCGGCGACAATGGCGTGGCTTACGGCGAGCTGCGCGGTGCCGATTCAGTCAGGCTCCGGAGCGGATTGATCCGCTTTACCTGGGGCCGACCAAACAGCCGCGGACGGGAGGGGGTAGCAATGATGGCAAGCACCCGGCGAGCCTTTTTGGCCGCGCTGATCGGTGCCGGAGCAATCGGCGGGTTTTGTGGCCCGCTTGCACCCCTCCACGCCGCGCCGAATCGACTCTCGCGCCTGCCTTTACGCTTTCCCGACAGCCCCTTGCGGCTTGAACGCCGGCTTGAGCGCGGGATCGGCGATGACGCCGTGATCATGGTGCGCCGCAGCTGGGACGTGCGGTGCTCGCGGCAGGGGCGCGGAATCATGGTGACCGGCGCACAGACCGACGCTGAGGTCATGGCGCCGCCGCATCTCTCCGCGCTGGCGCAGATAGAACAGCAGCGCGATACCAGCGCCATGTTCCCGCTGATGCTGGACGAGGCCGGGATGATCCTGTCCCCAGGCGCGCAGCCGGGCGAGAGCGATGCGGTGGCCGATGCCCTGCGCGCGGCCGAAGCGATGATAGCGCACCAGCCGGTCCCGGCAGACGAACGCGAACGTTACCGTGTGTATCTGGCGCAAGTGCATCAGGCCGGGGCAAGCCTGCTCGATACCTTGCCGCCCGATCTGCTGTTTCCCACCGGCGTCCCCGAGGATCGCAGCGAGACGGTTGCACTGCCCGATGGGCTGACCGGGCAATTTACGTTGCGCTATTACGCCGAGCCGCAAGCCGATGCACCGTGGTTGAAGCGCACCGAGCGGCGGGTAATGACGGTGGTTTCCGGCTTTACCCGCAGCGCCAGCGAAGTCTGGACGCTCAGCCCGCTTTAGCCAGAAATCAGTTGTGGAAATCATGCGGTATCATTTTACCGTATCGATTTGGCCCGGTTTTGCTTGACTTTTGGGGGGTCGGGCGACATTTGCGCCGCTCTTGCCCACCCGATCAGCCGATCTGGCAGGCGATTCTTAAGGCCTCCGCCTGAGAAACAGTTTCGCATTAAGGACACATGGCATGAAGGCACTCAGCAAGCAGACCCGGTCGGTGAAACCGGCAGAGGTCGTAAAGAACTGGCACATCATCGACGCAGATGGCCTTGTCGTCGGCCGTCTCGCCGCGATTATCGCCAACATCCTGCGCGGCAAGACCAAGCCGATCTACACCCCGCACGTTGATTGCGGCGATCACGTGATCGTCATCAACGTCGAAAAGGTGCGGTTCACCGGCAACAAGATGGGCAACAAGATCTATTACAAGCACACCGGCCACCCCGGTGGGATCAAGGAAACCACCCCGGCCAAGGTGCTCGGCGGTCGTTTCCCCGAACGTGTGCTTGAAAAGGCTGTGGAACGCATGATTCCGCGCGGCCCGCTTGGCCGTGATCAGATGCGCGCGCTGCACCTCTATGTCGGCACTGAGCATCCGCATGACGGACAGCAGCCAACTGTGCTCGACGTTGCTTCCATGAACCGCAAGAACAAGGTCGTTGCATAATGACTGATGAAACCACGACCGTCTCGGATCTCGCCGATCTGAAGGACATCGCTGCTGGCGTCCCGCAGGGTGACGCTGCCGAAATCGCCCGCGTGGCCATGCCGCTGCGTGATCGTGAAATCGATGCGCAGGGCCGTTCCTACGCCACCGGCCGCCGCAAGGATGCGGTTGCCCGCGTGTGGGTCAAGCCCGGCACCGGCAAGATCACCATCAATGGCCGCGATCAGGAAACCTACTTCGCGCGCCCGACCTTGCGTCTGGTGATCAACCAGCCCTTCACCATCACCGACCGCAACGGCCAGTATGACGTGATCTGCACCGTGCGCGGCGGCGGATTGTCGGGTCAGGCGGGCGCCGTGAAGCACGGCATCGCGCAGGCACTGACCAAGTACGAGCCGGAACTGCGCTCGGCCGTCAAGGCAGAGGGCTTCCTCACCCGCGACAGCCGCGTGGTTGAACGCAAGAAGTACGGTAAGGCCAAGGCCCGTCGTAGCTTCCAGTTCTCGAAGCGCTAAAAAACACTACAACCCGATACACGAAGGGCGGCCCCACATGGGAGCCGCCCTTTTTGTTGCGCAACGCTGCCAGGTTTCAGCGTTGCAGCAGCATGATTCCAAAAGCCAACCCGCTACCCCCAAAGAACACCGGCCACGACCAGTAAAGTTTGGCATCACCAATCGCCATTTGATGAATCGCCAGCGGGCCCGCGCTGATCCCTTGCGAGCCGACCACCAAAGCAATCGTCGCTGTCAGGATCGCGCCCAGCGTCAGCGCCTTGATAATATCCATCGCACGCACCTTTCGCAGTTGATCGGCAAAGGGTTTTGCATTGGCATCAGCAAATCGGCGGACAACACAGCATCGCCCCCCGGCAAGCCAGCGGTGCCATATGATCAAGGAAGTCTTAACAGTAACCCTAGGGAAAAGGTTAAAGCGCCGATCAGGACGATTGCGATGCTGGCTCGCTCGCAGGCAGGCGCAACCGGGTTTCGATCACCCCGCCGGGCGCGCACGTAATCTCGCGCCAGGATGCAGGCGCGCCGTGACGTAGCCGGGTGGAGAGCGTGCCGGTACCGATCATCCGCATGGGCGGCCCGCCCGTGACCGCGCGTTGCTGATCGAATGGCACATGGACATGACCCGAAATGATCGCGTGGGCGCCCGCCGCCGCAATCTGCGCAAAGGCCCTATCGCCGCCAATCGTGGGGTTGGTGTCAGCATTCTCCGGCCCCAGCAGCGGATGGTGCCCGATGACGATAATAGTGCGTGGATCGCCTTTGAGCGCAGCGAGATCGGCCAAAGTCGCATCCAGTGCGGCGTCGGTCACCACCCCATCTGACCATGGAAACCGGCGCTGCGCGCGCACCGTCGTCCGCAACGACACCAACACCACATCGGGCGAGGAAAACGCCGTTCCCACCGCCGCGTTCAAACGGTTATACCGGCGGAACGGATCGGTGAACCGTTCCCACGGATTGTAATAGGGCATGTCGTGATTGCCCGGTTCGAGCACCACCGGCACGCCGAGCGCGGCGAACCATTCCCGCGCGGCGGCATATTCGGAATGCTTGGCACGCTGGGTCAGGTCGCCGGTGCACACCACCGCATCGGGGCGTTCGGCGGCAACGGCGCGCGCCAAATCGTCAAGCGCGGATGGATCCTCGACCCCGAAATGGACGTCGCTGATATGGAACAAGCGAGTGGTCATCTCCGCCCTATACCCGGCCCGACAGGATCAGCCACCCCGCGAGCGCGTTGACCGCGCTATATCCGCAATAGGCCCAGACAAACCCCGGCCACCCTTCAACCGACAGCAGCAGCGCGAAGAACAAGACGGCGAATTCAGTCACCAACGCGGCGCGCTGACCAAGCGTTTGGCTTGACCGAGGCAGCCGCGCAAACAGCGGGTGTCCGCTGCTGAACACCGCCCGGTTGAGCGCGAAATTTCCGACGCCCAGCACAAAGATCACAATTGTGGCTAATCCCATGCCCGCCAATATGGCGATGCGCCGGTCGATTGGAAACCGCCATTTGTCCGCTCTTTCGCGTCATTGGTCACCCGCCCCCCACACCGGTCGACCCGGCGACACGGGTTCATCGAAGGCTGAATGCGAACGTGATGCGCCGGGCGTATCAAGAGCATCGCAGCGTGTCTGGCACCCCCCGGATCGAGCCCCCGCCCGATCCCAGCCGCCCTGCTGATGGAGGAGGAACCGATGAAATCCCTTGCAAAAATCATTGCTGCGCTTGCCCTTGCTGGCACCGCATTCAGCCCTGCTTATGCCGCTCAGACCGAGAAGATGACCATTCAGGTCAAGTATGACGACATCAATCTGGGCTCGGTCGAAGGCCAGAAGCAACTCGACCGCAGGCTGGAAAAGGCCGTGCGCACCGTGTGCCGCACCCAAAGCCACAATGGCGGATCACGCATCCTGAACCTCGACGCGAAGGCCTGCCTTGCCAAGGCGCGCGCTGATGTGCGCCAGCAAGTTGCCGCCCTGTCCAAAGGTAAGCAGCGCGGCGTCTGAACCGCAGCTGCCAACCTGCACCGCAAACGCGCGCGGTGCAGCCGATACGGCCCGAACTCTCACAGTCCCTGGGGTTCGGGCCGTTTTTTTTGAGCGCGCGGTTTAGGGCCCGCGCGCTAACGCCCGGCCATGCCTTTGACGCGGGCGAGATAGGTGCGCCCGATCCGCAGCGCCTCACCATTGACCAGCTCGGCCGACCATACGCCCAACCCATCGTGCCGCAGCCCGCGAATATTGTCGCGGCGCAGAATGGTGGAACGATGGATGCGGATGAACTGATCGGGATCAAGCCGTTCTTCCAGCCCCGCGATGGTTTGCAACAGCAGATAGGATCGTGCGGCATCAGTCGCGCCAACGTGCAGGCGGACATAATCACGCTCGGCATCAATCTGGTGCACTTCGCTGACCGCGATGCGCAGCAGTTCTGAACGGTGCGGCACCCACAGCTCGTCAAGATAGCGACTGGCGCGTTGCCGTCGCTGCCCGCGCCGTGCCACCGCGCGTTCAATCGCGCGTTCGAGCCGGTCGGCGGAGACGGGCTTGAGGACATAGTCGACCGCGTCCAGATCAAACGCTTCGACCGCGAAATGATCGTGCGCGGTCACGAAAATCACCACCGGCGGCTGATCTTGGGTGGCAAAGCTGCGCGCCACGCCCAGCCCGTCCAATTCGGGCATGGTCATGTCGAGCAGCACCAGATCGGGGTTGAGCTTTTCCGCCAACCGCAGCGCGGCGGCGCCATCGCTGGCGGTGCCAACCACCCGCACGGCCGGGATTTCGGCGCAGATCACCTGCACCCGCTCCACCGCGAGCGGTTCATCATCGACGATCAGGGTGCGCAGGGGAGCTTCCTGGGTTTCGGAATCAGCCATGGCGGTGCGCCTGAGAGTTTAGGGGTTTCGACAAAGGAATGCGGATTTCGGTGCGATAGCCGCCCGGCACCGGGGCCGAGGTAAAGCCAATGTCGGGGCCGAACCGGGCTTCTAGTCGGTCACGCACGTTGGCTAGGCCAATGCCAAACCCGTGGTGCGCGCCCTGCGGCACGCCGGGGCCATCGTCGCTGATGGTAATCACCAACCGATCAAACTCCTCGCGCGCGGCCATTGTGATCGTCACCCGGCGCGAGACCGGCGAGACCGCGTATTTGACCGAGTTTTCGACCAGCGGTTGCAGGATCATCCCCGGCACGCGTGCTTCCTCCAGATCGGCAGGCAGGTCGAACACGCATACCAACCGAGTCGGAAACCGCACCGCTTCAATATCGAGATAGAGCTTTTGCAGGTCAAATTCGTCTTTGAGCGCAACGTCGGCGGTGGGTTCATTGGCGAGGCTGTGACGGTAAAAGCGGCTGATCGTCTGGATCATCATCTCGGCCCGGTCAGCCTTGCCCGTCATCACCAGTGCCGACAATGAATTCAGGGTGTTGAACAGGAAATGCGGGTTGACCTGATAGCGCAAGGATCGCAGTTCGGCCGCCTTGGCGGCAGTGCGAAACTGTTCTTCACGCCACTGCGCGCCGCTTGCCTGCACCCCCGCCAGCAAGGCGAAATAGGTCGCGGCCCAAGCCAGCAGCAGGAAATAGCGGCCCAAGGCAATGTCGAGCAGCTTGCGCCAGAAATCGGCATAGGTTTCAGCAGGCGCGATGATCACCGCTTCGGAACCGACCACCTCACCATCCTTGGCCCCATCCTCGCGGGCAGTTTCTCCAGCGGCACCTTGCGCTGCCGGGCCGACGCGCCTGACCGGCACATCAACCAACAGATTGCCGCTTTCATCGCGCCGCAGGTTGATGTTGTATTTCTGGGCGTAAGCCTTTTCCTGCGCTGCCTCCATGTCCTTGAAGATGAAGTAATTGACCTGCCCGATTGCCAGCGCAACCGGCATCGCCAACGCAATCGCGGCCGAAATCTTGATCCACAGCGGCTTGCTATCGAACAGGCGCAGCAACAACCACAGCACGATGGTGAGCCCTACGCCAATCACCGAGACCAACAGCCGCCGCCAGCCGAGTTCGAATTGCAGGTCGAAATCCATCACCAGGCTGCGGAAGGTGGTGAGGACGAAATAGGTCGCCCACAACACCACCATCGAAAACAGCACGGTGCGAAATGGCACGGTGGCATTGGGTGCAGCCGGGGCCGCTTCGCTGGAACGGGTCATCATCATTATGGCCCAGAGCGATAACGGCCCCGCCCGGCGAACGCCACTAGCAAGGGCGCACATCGTCGGGCAGGGTCAGGCCTTGGTCGAATGATGAACAGCCGTTCATTCTCGACGAGCGGCCCACCGACTAATCCCGCGGCCTGATCATATCGGCGGGCACTACCCACAGCGCGAACTGTTCCTCGGTCAGTAGGCCGAGTTCGAGCGCCGCGGCCTTCAACGTCGTGCCTTCGGCGTGGGCTTTCTTGGCGATCTTGGCCGCGTTGTCATAGCCGATGTGGGGGTTCAATGCAGTCACCAGCATCAGGCTTTCATTGAGCAGCTGGGTGATGCGGTCCATATTCGCCTCAATCCCAACCACGCAATTATCGGTGAAGGCGTGGCTCGCATCGCCGATCAGCTTGATCGATTGCAGCACGTTGTAGATCATTACCGGCTTGAACACGTTGAGTTCAAGGTGGCCATGCGTGCCCGCGACAGTCACCGTCATGTGGTTGCCGATCACCTGCGCGCAGACCATCGTCATCGCTTCGCATTGGGTCGGGTTGACCTTGCCCGGCATGATCGACGATCCCGGTTCATTGGCAGGCAGGCTGAGTTCTCCCAGACCGCTGCGGGGACCGGAGCCGAGCAAGCGGATGTCGTTGGCGATCTTCATCAGGCTGACCGCGAGCACGTTCAAGGCGCCCGAAATCTCCACCATCGCATCATGCGCGGCCAATGCTTCGAACTTGTTGGGCGCAGTCACAAAAGCGTGGCCGGTTTCGGCGGCGACTTGGCGCGCAAACTCTTCCGCGAATCCAACCTTGGCGTTGATCCCGGTGCCGACCGCCGTGCCGCCCTGCGCCAGTTCGAGCACACGCGGCAGCGTCGCTTCGACCCGGGCGATTCCGTATTCGATCTGCTTGGCATAGCCGGAGAATTCCTGCCCCAGCGTCATCGGGGTCGCATCCTGCAAATGGGTGCGGCCGATCTTGACGATGTCGGCAAATTCCTTCGCCTTGGCGTCCAGCGCGCCGTGCAGCTTTTTCAGGGCCGGAATCAGCTGATCGATCGCCTCGCTCGCCGCAGCGATGTGCATCGCGGTGGGGAAAGTGTCGTTCGACGATTGGCCCATGTTGCAATGGTCGTTGGGGTGGACCGGGGTTTTGCCGCCCTTTGTGCCGGTGAGCATTTCGTTCGCGCGGCTTGCGATCACTTCATTGGCGTTCATGTTTGACTGCGTGCCCGAACCGGTCTGCCACACAACCAGCGGGAATTGGTCGGCGAGCGTCCCGTCGATCACTTCGCGCGCGGCGGCGACAATCGCTTCGCCCAGTCGCGCATCGAGCACGCCCAGCGCCATGTTGGCCTTGGCCGCCGCCAGCTTTTGCAGGCCGAGCGCACGCACCAGAGCGGGCGGCATCCGTTCGCCACCAATCGGGAAGTTGACGATGCTGCGCTGTGTCTGCGCGCCCCAGTGGACGTGCGCGGGCACCGCCACTTCGCCCAGCGAATCGGTTTCGATCCGCACGTCATTCCCGCCGTTCGTCATGTCACTCATCGAAGCCATCCCTGCGTAAGTCGAATTCAATCCCGAAGGTTCGCGCGCTTCCCTAAGCACTGTCGGCAGGTGAGGTCAAAGCCCTTGGAACCGCAACGCGGCAAGTCTAAGGCGCGTCAAAGCTTGATCGGCCGCAGATCGACCCTTGCCAGACTTGACGGACTGTATTGTGTGTCTAATACAGCTTCCCGGAGTAGAAATAACCCGATGACCACGATGATGCACAACACTGGGGCCGATACGAAGATCGCCCGCCGCGCGATGATTGACAGCCAGCTGCGCACCAGCGGCGTCAACGAGGAATATGTGCTGGCGCGGATGCTGGCTGTCCCGCGTGAGGACTTCCTCCCCGCTGACAAGGCCTCGGTCGCCTATATTGATCGCGCTGTGATGCTGGGCGCCAATGAAACCGGCGGCGCGCTGGCCGCACCGCTGTTTTATGGCAAGCTGCTGATCGAAGCCGCGCCTGCGCCGGATGACCGGGTGCTGGTGGTGGAAGGCGGCACCGGATACCTTGCCGAACTGCTGCGCCCGCTGGTGGCGGAACTGACCACCGTGAGCGCCGCTGATGCTGCGAAAGGCGCGGGAGCAGGCACCTTTTCGCTGATCGTGATCGATGGTGCGATTGAGCAATTGCCCGATGCGCTGATCGCACAGCTCGGCGACAATGGCCGGATCGCCACCGGGCTGGTGCTGCGGCAGGTCACCCGCCTCGCTTCGGGCCGCAAGGTGGCGGGCCATCTCAATCTCCAGCCGGTCGAAGATCTCGGCATCCCGGTGTTGCCCGCCTTTGCCGCGCCGAAGCGTTGGACTTTCGCGTGACGCGCGTTTCCGCATCAGTGCGGTTAGCCGCGTCGGCAAGCTTGCTGGCGCTGGCCGCATTGGCTGCACCCGCGCAGGCCGATACCCTGCGCGAGGCGCTGGTGGGTGCGTATAACACCAACCCCACCTTGGAAGGCGCGCGCGCCAACCAACGGGCGACCGATGAAGGCGTGATCATTCAGCGCGCGCAAGGGCTGCCGTCGGCCAATGTCACCGCAACGCACGTAGAGTTTCTGCGCCAGTCGGCGAACTCCTTCACCGCCCCCGAACGCAACCTTGGCATCAATGCCCAGCTGCTGGTGCCGGTCTATTCTGGCGGGGCGATCCGCAACGGGATTGCAGCGGCCAAGGAACGAGTCGAGGCCGGCCAAGCCGACCTGCGCAACACCGAAAGCGCGTTGTTCAGCCAAGTCGTCGCCGCTTACATGGACGTGCTGCGGACCGAAGCGCTGGCCGCACTGACCGCAAACAATGTCGCCGTGCTGCGCACCAATCTTGAAGCAACCAGTGACCGGTTCCAGATCGGCGATCTGACCATCACCGATGTGGCGCAATCACGTTCGCGCCTTGCAGTGGCCGAAGGCGACTTGCAACTTGCACAGGCCAACCTCATCGCCGCGCGTGAATCCTATATCCGGCTGGTCGGCCGCGCACCGGGCGAGCTTGAGGCTCCGCCGCCGCTGCCCGGCCTGCCCGATGGGGTGGGTGAGGCCATCGTCAGCGCGCTCGAAAACAACCCCAACCTGATCGCTGCGAAGTTTCGCGCCGAAGCAGCCGGGTTTGATACCAAGGTCGCAGGCTCAGGCCGACTGCCAACCGTAGGCCTGTTCGTCAGCGGTGATTACAGCGATTTCTTCGGCACACTGGGTGGCCCGATTTCCTCGGATTTCGCCCAGAGCGAAACCACCGCCAACGCGGGCGTGCGGGTGACCATCCCGCTGTTCCAAGGCGGCCTGCCCGCCGCGCGCCAGCGGCAGGCGGGTGCGCGCGAATCCGCTGCGCTCGAAGATGTGATTGCAGCAGAACGCCAGGTGATTGCCGAAACCCGTGCGACCTACTCCAACTGGCAGGCAGCCAATGGCGTTATCAAAAGCGCGCAGACCGGGGTCGAAGCGGCCGAGCTCAGCCTTGAAGGGGTGCGCGCCGAAAACTCGATCGGCAACCGCACCATCCTTGATGTGCTCAACGCCGAACAGGAATTGGTCAACGCCCGCGCGCAATTGGTGACCGCACGGCGCAACGCCTATGTCGCCGGGTTCAACCTGCTCGCGCTCATGGGCCGGGCCGAAGCGCGCGACCTGAACCTTGATACAGGCGGCGTCTTGTATGACCCGCAGGTCAACGCCGACCGGGTCAGCAGCAAGTTCTGGGACTGGGACCGCGACCCCGAACCTGCCCCGAAATCAACCAGAACCGTTGACATTCCCGCCCCTGACGCAACAATCGGCCCGCAATTGCTGCCCGGGGAGTGACATCTCTCCCGATTCGGGACAGTTGGGGTGTTTGAACATGGGGCATGTCATGGCGCAGGATAACGAAGCATCGGTTGAGGAAATCCTCGAATCGATCAAAAAAGTGATCGCGCGCGATAACCGAGCCGGCGCCATGGAAGCGCGCCGCCGCCGCGAAGACGCCTCGGATGAAGCCGATCGCAACGCGCCGGAACCGGCATCGGCACCGGCACGCGCGCATGTTGTGCGTGATGAAGACGAAGTGCTCGATCTGGCGGAAATGGAATGCGCGCCCGAACCCGAGGTGTTCGCGCTGGATTACGCCGATGGTTCGCCGCTGGTGGGCGACACTGTGCGCGATGCAATGCAGGAAAACCTCGCCGCGCTGGCGATGCTGGCCGAGCCCGGCGCGCGCCCGCAGATCGTGCGCTCGGGTGAAACGTCGCTCGAAGGGCTGACCCGCGAGCTGCTGCGCCCGATGCTGGCCGAATGGCTGGAAGCGAACCTGCCGGGCATGGTCGAAAAGCTGGTGCAGGCCGAAATCGCCCGAATCGTCGGCAAGCGGCCTTAAGGCACGCCGGACGCACTGGCGCAGGGCTTCAAGGCGGGCTAATCCCGCTGCCATGCGAAATATCACAACCTTCGGCACGCTCGCCGCTGCCGCTTTCCTCGCCGCTCCACTGACTGCGCAAGACGCGTCTGGAGCGCCGCCCGCAGTCTCCGGCCCCGAAGTCTCCGGCGTGGCTGCTGCGCCGATGAGCGCGCGCGACCTAGTCACCCTGCCCCGCCTCGGCGCGCCTGCGGTCAACGCAGCGGGTACGCTGGCGATTTACGGCGTGACCACGACCAATCCCGACAGTTTGGCGCGCATCACCGCCTACTACCTGCTCGACCTGACCAAGCCCGATGCGGCCCCGGTGGCGCTCGATTTCGGGATGGCGGCATCCTCGCCGACCTTCGGGCCGGACGGGCTGCTTTATGTTCTGAGCGATGCGCCGCCGTGGGATGGCGCCGATGAAATCAGCCGGGTGTGGCGCATGGCGCTGGGCACGGATGGCAGTGTCGAACGCAAGCAAGTGGTCGCAGGCTTTGCCGATGTCGGTGTCGCCGGGTTCAAACTCGCGCCCACGGGTAAGCGGATCGCACTGTGGGGCGAAATGCCTGCAGGGTGCGCGGATACAGGCTGCGCCGATGTCGCGCCCCGGCACTTGCCCGGCCCCGGCACCGGGCGGCTGTATGACGGCGCAGACGGATTTGTCCGCCACTGGGATCAGTGGGAGACGCCGGGCAGCCACAACCGCATTGTGGTCTATCCGCTGGCAGGCTGGGACACGCAGCAGGCGTGGGAAGGGCCGCAGGACGGTGTGCCTGTCGCCGGGCGCGATCTCGCCACTGCACTGGTCGCCGACACCCCGACCATGCCATTTGGCGGGGGTGAGGAGCTGGCCTTTTCACCCGACGGCGCGCGGCTCTACTTCACCGCCAGAAAGGCCGATGGGGCCGAGCCGGGATCGACGAACCTCGATATCTATGTCTCCGATCTCTCCGGCGCGGCTCCGTCCCTGCTGACGGCGAGCAACGCCGCGACCGACACAACGCCGATTGTGTCGCCCGATGGCCGCTACCTTGCGTGGCTGGCAATGGCGCGCCCGACATACGAGGCGGACAAGCTGGCCGTGCAGCTGCTCGATCTCAAGACCGGCAAACAGCGCAATCTCACCAAGGACACCGACCTCAGCTTTGGCAGCATTGCATGGAGCGCGGACGGCAAGAGCCTGCTCGCCACCGCGCAAAAGGTGCTCGATACCCCGGCCTTCCGCATCGACCCGAAAACCGGCGCGGTGACCGAACTCAACCTGATGGCGGGGAACGAGGCGCATATCGCCAACCTCACTCCCCTTCCCGGCGGGCGGGCACTGTTCACCCGCGATTCGCTCGGCAACCCGGCGGAACTGTTCATGTCTGATGGCATGGGGCAAGCCCGCCCGCTGACCGATATCGCCACCACCCGGATGGGCGGCCTCGCCAGCATCGTCACGCGCCGTTTCAGCTTTGCGGGCGCCAATGGCGATACCGTATGGGGGCAAATCACCCGCCTCGCCGATCAGCAAGGGCCGATCCCGGCGATCCTCTATATCCACGGCGGGCCGCAGGGCAGTTACAACGACAGCTGGTCAAACCGCTGGAACCCGCGCGTGGTCGCCAGCCAAGGTTATGCGGTGATCTCAGTCGATTTCCACGGCAGCACCGGATATGGGCAGGCCTTCACCGATGCGATCCAGAACGATTGGGGCGGCAAACCGCTCGAAGACCTGCAAAAAGGTCTGAACGCCGCGCTCACGCTCGACAGCCAGATTGATGGGGAGCGCGCCTGCGCGATGGGGGCGAGTTACGGCGGGTTCATGGTCAACTGGATCGCCGGACAATGGCCCGACCGGTTCGATTGCATTGTGCAGCACGATGGCATCTTCGACACCCGCAGTTTCTACTATGCGACCGAGGAACTGTGGTTTCCGCGCTGGGATTTCGGCGGATCGTATGAACAAGCGCGTGATATATACGAGCGTTGGAACCCGGCGAACCATGTGGGCAAATGGAAAACCCCAATGCTGGTGGTGACCGGCGAACAGGATTTCCGTGTCCCCTACACCCAAGGCCTGCAAAGCTTCACCGCCTTGCAGGAACGCGGCATTCCGGCGCAATTGCTGGTCTTCCCGGACGAGAATCACTGGGTGCTGGGCGCCAAGAACTCGCTGCAATGGCACAACACCGTGTTCGCGTGGCTGGATCGCTGGCTGAAACCGGCAGCGGAGGCGGATAAGTGAGCCGGCAGGAACTGCTGTCGGCACAAGTCTCGCTCGCCAAGCATTACGGCGACCCGGCCAAGGGCACTGCGATCACGCGCCACATCATGCTGTGCGCGGTGTCCGACAAACAGAAATGCTGTTCGCGCAAGGACGGCGAGGAAGCTTGGTCGCACCTCAAATCGCAGCTCAAGGAACGCGGGCTCGTCGGCCCCCGGCGCACGGACGAAAGCCCGCGCGGGGCTGGGGGCGGAGTGCAGCGCAGCAAGGCCGATTGCCTGCAAATCTGCGCCGCCGGGCCAGTCGCGGTCGTGTGGCCGGATGGGGTTTGGTATCATTCGTGCTCGCCAGCCGTGCTCGACCGGATCATTGATGAGCACCTGATCGGCGGGGTTCCGGTGGAGGAATTCAGGCTCAACCCGCCTGCTTAATCGTCCTTGGGCAGCCAGAATTCGTCGCGACCGGGCAGTTGGTTATCGACCGATTCGTCATGCCCCGTCCCATTGGACAGGAATGCGAGGCCCATCAGCGCCCCGCCGAGCAGCATCGTCAGGCTGATCCCCAACGCCACCGCGATGTAGAAATGCACGGAAATCATGCCGTTATAGGCAAAAAGCAGCCCCATCGCGATCGCCACCGTCAGCGTGGTGGCTGCCAGCAGCAGCTTCATGATCTGGCGGTAACGCGCCCAAGCGTGGGCCGCGTTGATCGGGTCATCGAGCGGGGATTTGCGGGTCATGGCCTGCGACATGGCGCGGGCGCAGGCGCTTGGCAACGCGCAAAGCATGCAAGAGAGCGTTCGCGCAATGCAATTTTCGGGCAATCGCGGGTTCACCCGGATTCGCCTTTTGCCCGCAAACATGGCACTTTCGCTTTCGAGAGAGAGGGAGTCAGCCATGACCATTGCCCGAATCATCGCCGCCCGCACCGCCGAAAACATCATCGCCTGCGACGTTTCCACCCCGGTATCCGAAGCCGTCAGCATCCTTGCCACCCGGCGCATCGGCGCGCTGCCAGTGCTTCGCGATGGCAAGGTGGTCGGCATTATATCCGAACGCGATGTGATCTACCGACTGGCCGATCACGGGGCCGGGTGCCTCGATCTGCCGGTCGAGTCGATTATGACTTCGCCCGCGGTTACGGTTGAACCGGCCACCACGGTGGACGAAGCGCTCAGCCTGATGACCCGCCGCCGGTTCCGGCATTTCCCGGTGGTAGAGAACGGCGCGCTGATCGCCTTCATATCGATCGGCGATCTGGTGAAACACAAGATGGACGAAGTGCAGCACGAGGCTGAGGCACTGCGCAATTATATTCAGGCGGTGTGATGGCTTGAGGAAGCCGCGCGCCCGCCCTACATTGTAAGCATGACTGCACAGCCCCTCATCCTCACCCCCTCCGCTGCCAAGCGGATCGCGCTGATCGCCGACAAGCAATCGCGCCCGGCGATCCTGCGGCTGGCGGTCGAAGGTGGCGGGTGTTCGGGCTTTCAATACAAGTTCGACCTTGCCGACGCGCCCGAGGGTGACGACAGCGTGAGCGAGACTGACGGCGTGCAGTTGGTCGTCGATCCGGTCAGTCTGGATCTGATCGCGGGCAGCACGGTCGATTTCGTCGAATCGCTGGGCGGAGCGGCGTTCAAGGTCGAAAACCCGCAGGCGGCAGCCGGTTGCGGCTGCGGTGCGAGTTTCGGGATTTAGGTTAGACCCGCGCGCGCTTCTGAGGCATCAGGGCGGGCATGAAAATCGCCACCTACAACATCAACGGGATCAAGGCGCGCCTGCCGCGCCTCCTCGAATGGCTTGCCGAAACGCGCCCCGCCGTCGCCTGTCTGCAGGAAATCAAATCGCAGGACGAAGGCTTCCCCGCCGCCGAGATCGAGGCGCTAGGTTATTCCGCGATCTGGCATGGGCAGAAAAGCTTCAACGGGGTCGCAATCCTCGTGGACCGCCAAGCCGGTTACACCCTCACCGAAGTGCAGCGCGGGCTCGGCATCCCCGGCCCCAATGAAGGCGACGAGGAACAGGCACGCTATCTCGAAGCAGACGTTTCCGGCGTGCGGGTCGCTTGCCTGTACCTCCCGAACGGCAACCCGCATCCGGGGCCAAAATTCACTTACAAGCTGGCGTGGATGCAGGCCTTGCGCGCGCGCATGGCGGCGATCTGGGCCGAGGAAATCCCCGCCGTGGTGCTCGGCGATTTCAATGTAATCCCCGAAGATGACGACACCTGGTCGGTCAAGGCGATGCAGGACGACGCGTTGATGCAGCCCGAATCGCGCGCCGCCTATGCGCGGATGCTGGCCGATGGCTGGGTCGATGCGCTGCGCATCCACAACCCGCGCGGGGGCGTGTGGACGTACTGGGACTATCAGGCCGGCGCATGGCAGCGCGACCACGGCTTCCGGATCGACCACATCCTGCTGTCACCCGAATGCGCTGACCGGTTGGAAAGCGTCGGCGTCGACAAGGAATATCGCGGGCGAGAGAAGGCCAGCGATCACACGCCGGTCTGGGCGGAGTTGCGGGGGCACTAGCCTCCGCGCACCTCACCGATAAAAGATATGCGTGTCGATCTGCGCCAACCGGGTTTTGCGGTGGCTCCAGCTCGGGCGGACGTACTTCGCGTGGAAAAACACCGCGTCGCCCGCTTCGGATTCCCACAGGCCCTTGTGAGCGATTTCAGCGATGGCAACCGCGCGTGACCATGCGGCGGTGCCAGTGCGGATCGCGGGCATCTGCTTGCCGCGCATAAACGAGAACTGCCCCGGCTGCGCGACGACGCCGCAATATGAGCGCGGGAAGCGGCCGTCTTCGGAACGGTTGATGATCACCTGCGCCACGGCCAGCTGGCCCGCCAGCGGTTCGCCGCGTGCTTCGAAATAGACGGCGCCAGCGAGGCAGCGCATCTCTTCGGTCATCGGAGCGGCGGTATCAACCATGCCGATCAGCTCGATGAGCGAACCTGCTTCGGTGACCACCGGCGAGGGCACAGCCGTCGCCTCGGGGAGCGGCTGCACCACTTCTTCTGATACAAAGGTGATGGGTTGTTCGGGCATCAGTTCAGCGGTTTCGGCCACCGGGGCCATCGCGAACTGATCATTGGCCATCGCATCAAAATTTGCGGCCAGCGCGGCGGCATACTCGCCGCTCGGGAACATCGTGGTTGCAACTGCCACCGTGGCAATTGCAGCAATCGAAATAGTCTTGCGACTCATGCAATCTACAAATTGGGCGGTGAGCGGGCACTGGCGCAGGCGGGAACCTTATCCAAATCGTTGCGGATTGTGGGGGTGAGGTTCTGTGACGCCTGCCGGCCGCTCCCCGTCTGCGTGCTGATCACCCGGCCGAAATGCCGCGACATCAGCCTGCGCTGGAGAAGTGGGCGGGCCAGTAGCCAGCCTGCCGTTTACGTCAACGCCAATCGGCCAATTGCGCGATGAACCGTTCGGGATCCGCGATATCTACCTCGATTAACCAGATATCACGGTCTTGTTGGCGGCGGCGGGCCAAATATTCGGAAAATTCTTGTGGTTTTTCAGGATTTTCCCGCTTTGCCGCAATAAATGTGCGCGATCCATCCAGTTGCGGCATTTTTTCATAAAGCACGCCGCCCGTGCCGCGACACAGGGTTACCAGCAGGATCGTCCCCGCATCATGCTCCCCCTTGGCGAGCACGGTCGCATAGCCACCCTGCGACTCGGCCAGGCGTAGAATCGCGCTGGCTTCAAGGTGGGCGGGCAGGCGGTCATTAACCATTACAGCCCCGAAGGCCCGGCGGCGGCGTATCCGGGCAGGCTCGATAGGGCCATGCGAGATCGCATGAATGTGCCCGTGCCGCGCCCGATTTCGTCGCCCTCTTCATCAACCAACCGCGCTTCGGCAACAAACACCCGGCGCTTGCCTGTCACCCAGCGCCCTTCGGCGATCACGGTTCCGGCGCGCAGGGGCTTGCTGAAAAACAGATTGAAACTGGTGGTCAGCAAAAAACGGTCGGTCGCCAATGTGTTCGCTGCATAAAACGCCGCATCGTCGAGCATCTTGAAATAGATCGTGCCGTGCGCTGCGCCCGCTGCGTGATAATCCTCCGGCGTGACGGTAAAGCTCAACCGCGACAGGCCTTCGCCCGGGATGTGCAGCGACGAGGCGAATTTCTGGTTGATAGGCGCCGAGGCATAAAGCCGCTCCAGCGCCCGGTAATGCTGCTCTGCGCCGGTTGCGGTCGAAGGGTCGTCACTGCCGGGCATTGATCATCGGCTCGTTTCAGGCGGCGTCGCGCTGGAACTGGTGGGTCAGCAGCGCATATACCGCCTCGGTCGTCGGCGCATCGGCGAGCATTTGCAGCATCGCTTCATCGCGCGTCAGGCGCGAAATCGCGGCCAGCGCGTGAAGGTGGGTCGCACCGGCGTTCTCAGGCGAAACGAGCCCGCAAATCAGAGTCACCGGCAGTGCATCGGCGGCGCCGAAATCGATCGGCGCCTCCAAGCGGATCAGCGCCAGCGAAGGGCGGCGGATATCCTTGCTGCGGCAATGAGGGATCGCCACCCCGCGCCCAAACCCGGTGCTGCCCAAGGCTTCGCGCGCTTCAAGGCTTTCGAGCACTTCAACCACGTCCAGCCCATAGGCATTGGCAAGCAGCCCTGCGATCTGGGCCAGAACCTTGGGCTTGGAATCGATCCGCGCGAACGCAATCGCCTGCGGAGAGAGAGCCAGATTAACATCCATGCTGTGTAAGATCCCGAGTGAAAGCGCCGCATCGTGGCGAAGATCCGGCCCGGTTTTGCTTTCTAAGCACCACCGGTCCAGGGCGGAAGCCCCTCCTGCTACCGCCGCCTGAACCTTGGGGTCGCGGCAATTTCCCTTACGGAAAATGCGTGTCCCGGCCCTATTTCGGTTCGACCCATCCGATCGAACCATCGGCACGGCGGTAAACCATATTATGCCGCTCGGTGCCAGCATTTTTGAAAAACAGCGCTGTGGTGTTGCGCAGGTCCATCATCATCACCGCATCAGCCACAGTGGCGGTGGGGATATCGACGCGGGTTTCCGCGATCACCAGCGGCGCATCGGCGATCACTTCGCGCTCTTCATCATCCTCAACCGCGAAGATGGTGTAAGCGGCTTCTTCCTCGGCGCGCGAATGGCTGGTCGCTTCGTGGCGGTCGGTCAGGCGGCGCTTGTAGCGGCGCAGCTGCTTGTCGATCTTGGCCGCGGCATCATCCAGCGCGATGTGCGCATCCTGCGCCGATCCTTGCGCTTTGAGGATCAGGCCCTGCATCACATGGGTGACGATATCGCAGGTAAACGCGCCAGCAGGGGCTTTGCCAAAGGTGACGTGGGAGGACAGGGCGCGGTCGAAATATTTGTCGACGATGGTGCCAAGCCGGTCAGCTGCATGTTCCTGCAAGGCTGCGCCGGTATCCATCTGGTGGCCAGAAATCCGAATATCCATAATCTTGTAGTCCTCCCTACGGTGATGAGGATCGCGTAAATTTAGCTGGGCCGCGCGTTTCCTTAGCGGGTCCAGATCGCGTTGGTGATGCTGGCAATAAATGCGGTGTGGCGTTCCAGCTCCTCCGGGCTGGCAACATGGGGGCGGGGATCGCGCCGGGGGCGGTCGCCGACAGGGCGATGCCACGGGGCGTTAGCGGTGGTGGTCGCGGCGGTATCGACGTTTGCGGCATCGGTCAGGCCAAGCCCGATCTGCCGTCCGCCATTGAGCTCGACATAGACCTGCGCCAGCAGTTCGGCATCGAGCAGCGCGCCGTGTTTGACCCGGTGGCTGCGATCAATGCCGTAACGGGTGCACAGCGCATCAAGCGACAGTTTCGCGCCGGGGTGCCGTTTGCGCGCGATAGCGACGGTATCGATCATCCGATCCATGCTGATCGGAGCGCGGCCGATCCGTTCCAGCTCGTTGTTGAGGAACCCGAAATCGAACCCGGCATTGTGCGCCACCAACGGCGCATCGCCGAGAAACGCCAGCATTTCATCAACCAGCTCGGCAAAGCGCGGCTTGGTCGCCAGGAAAGCGGCTGACAACCCGTGCACGCGTTCAGCCTCGGGCGGCATATCGCGTTCTGGATTGAAGAAAGCGTGAAAGGTGCGGCCTGTTTCGACCCGGCCGATCATTTCGATGCAGCCGATTTCCACCATGCGATCCCCGGTTTTGGGGTCGAGTCCGGTGGTTTCGGTGTCGAAAATAACTTCACGCATTTGCGGCACTATCCTCCCATGCCGCCCGGGTTGCAAGCGTTGCTTGCAATCAAAGTGAAGCAATCAGCGCGGCGACCTGCGCACGCGTTTCGTCGAGGCTGGCGCCGGTGTCGATCACGTGATCGGCACGATCGCGTTTATGGGTATCGTGGAGTTGCAGACTGAAAATATGTTCAAATTTCTGCGGCGTCATGCCCGGACGGGCGAGCACGCGGGCGCGCTGCACCGCTTCGGGCGCGGAGACGACCACGATGGTGTCGACGCTTTCGTGCCCGCCGCGTTCGAACAACAACGGAATGTCGAACACCACGGCGGGTTTGTCGTGATGCATTTCTAGGAATGCGGCACGCTTGGCCGCCACTGCCGGGTGAACGATGGCCTCCAACCGGGCCAGCGCGGCTTTGTCTGCAAACACCTGATGGCCGAGTCGGTCGCGGTCGACCCCGTCCGGCCCGGTTGATCCAGGGAAGGCAGCCTCAATCGCCGGGACGAGTTCGCCGCCCGGCCCCTGCATTGCTCGCACTTCGGCATCGGCATCGAACACGGGAATGCCCGCCTCGGCAAACATCGCCGCAACGGTCGATTTGCCCATCCCGATAGAACCGGTGAGGCCGATGATCTTAGGGCGGGTCATCGGCTGAGAAGCTCACGCAATTCGTCGTCATGCTCGCGCGGGGCGGGATGGCCGAAGAAATGCTTGAAGGCGACTGCCGCCTGCCCGATCAGCATCGACAGCCCGTCGATAGTGCGATGCCCCGCCGCGCGCGCGGTTTGCAGCAGCGGGGTTTCGAGCGGCGCGGTGACGATGTCGTACGCAATGCTGCCCGGCGGTGCGTGGCTCCAGTCGAACACCAACGGTGGCTGTCCCTGCATCCCGAGCAATGAGGCATTGATGATGAGATCGAGGCAGTCCTCACGATCATCAAAGGCGAAATCGGTCGGATCGGCGAAGTGCGCCAGATCGATCGCGTGGTGTTCCCCCTTGGGCGCAAGCTCATCAAGCAGGGCGCGGGCTTTGGCCGGATCGCGGCCCGCGACCACCAGCGTGAAGCCATGCCCCGCCAGCGCGGTGATGATCGCGCGGGCAGCGCCGCCAGTGCCCATGATCCGGGCCATGCGGAAATAGTGGGTTGCGGCCAGATCCTCGCTGAGTGGCTCCAGAAACCCTGCAGCGTCGGTGTTGGTGCCGGTTAGGTCGCCGTTCACCCCCTTCACGATGGTGTTGACCGCACCAATCATGTCCGCGGGCGGGTTGATCTGGTCGAGGTGGGGCATCACCGCCTGCTTGTGCGGCATGGTGACATTGCACCCGCGCCAATCAGGGTCTTGGCGGCGCCCGGCAAGATAGTCGGACAGTTCCTCAGCCAGGACATGACATGCACGGTATTCAGCATCGATCCCCAGCTTGCTGAGCCAGAAGTTGTGGATCGCAGGCGATTTGGACTGCGCGATCGGATCACCGATGACTTCGGCATAGGGGCGAGTCATGACAGCAGCACCCCCGCCTCACGCAGCGCGCCGAGCAAGGGCAGCAGCGGCATCCCGAGCACGGTGAATTGGTCGCCTTCGATGCTCTCGAACAACTGCACCCCCGGCCCCTCGATCCGGAATGCACCGACAGTGTGACTGATCGCGGGCCATTCAAGCGACAGATAATGCGCGATAAAGTCGTCGGACAAATCGCGCACGTGGAGCCGCGCGACACTAGCGTGGCTCCATTCGCAGCCACCGTCCTTGACCAGCGCGGCGGCACTGTGGAGTTCCATTACCTTGCCCGAGAAGATCCGTAGATGTTCACCTGCTTCCTCGACCGAACGCGGTTTATCGAAACGGCGACCTTCGACCACCACCAGCGAATCCGACCCTAGCACCAGCGCGCCCGGATGCAGCGCTGCCACCGCTGCTGCCTTGGCGACACTCAGCGCTTCAGCCACTTCACCGGGGGCAGCGTCTGAGAGCCCGGCCTCCACCGCGCGCTCATCAATATCGGCAGGGATGCTCTCATAAGCAACTCCGGCAGCATCAAGCATTGCCCGGCGTGAGGCGGATTTGCTCGCCAAAATCAGGATCATATCGGCTGCCCCACCCCGCCTTCGCTCGCCGGTTTGCGGCCGCGTTCCTGCGCCAGCCGGATGATCGCCGCAGCGGTTTCCTCGATCGAGCGGCGGGTGACGTCAATCACCGGCCAGCCATTGTCGCTGAACATTCGGCGGGCAAATTGCAGCTCGGCCTTCACCCGGTCGTTATCGACATAGGCGGTCTCAGTCGCCTCGTTCAATGACAGCAATCGGTTACGGCGGATCTGCACCAACCGCTCCGGCGAAGTCGTGAGGCCCACCACCAAAGGGTGCCGCAGCCGGTAGAGCGCCGATGGCGGCGGGCTTTCCACCACCAGCGGGATATTGGCGGTCTTGTACCCGCGATTGGCGAGGTAGATGCTGGTCGGCGTCTTGGACGAGCGCGACACGCCGACGAGGAGAATATCAGCCTCCTCCCAATCCTCATGCGCCAGCCCGTCATCATGGGCGATGGTGTATTGGATCGCATCGACGCGCTTGAAATAGTCATCGTTCATCATGTGTTGCCGGCCAGGGCGGCCATGCGCTTCCTGCCCCAACTGCGCCTCCAACGCGGCGGTCACCTGATCGAGCACTGGCACGGCGGGCAGGCCGAGATGGCGGCAATGCTCTTCCAGCCGTTTGCGGGTGTCGGGATTGACCAGGGTATACAGCACCAGCCCGGGATGCGCGGCGAGATCGGGCACAATCCGGTCGAGATGCTGCAATGACCGCACCATTGGCCAGAAATGGCGATTGACGCTCGGATCATCGAACTGCGCCAACGCCGCCTTGGCGATCATTTCCAGCGTTTCGCCGGTCGAATCCGATACAAGGTGGAGGTTCAAACGGTTCATGTTTGGATTCGCTCGCCGCCCGGGAGTTGGAAGGCTCGGGGGCTGTGGACAGAAGCCCGCATAAACCACGGGAGAGCGGGTCTAACAAGCAGGGGAGCGATTTAAGTCCCCACTGACAGGTGTGTGGCAGGGGGTATTTGCGCACAGGCAGCGGCTTTTGTCGACAGGCTGGCAAGTGTGGGGATAAAGCCTGCTTGACGTCCAATCCCTGCGGATTCGGTCAGTGCATTTTCGGTTGTGCAGGCTGGGGGTAATCGGGCAGGGGCCGGTAATTCCCAGTTTCCACAGGGCCAACAGACTCCATCAATCCTTTTATAATTTGATTAGATTTGTTTAAAGGAACCCTATGCCCGGTCCATTACTCGATACGCTCAAAGGTGTCCGTCAGGACGTTGCCCCCGTCTGGCTGATGCGCCAAGCAGGGCGCTATCTGCCTGAATACCGGGAACTTCGGGCCGAAAAGGGCGGGTTCCTCGAACTGGTTTACGATAGCGAAGCGGCCGCCGAAATCACCGTGCAGCCGATCCGGCGGTTCGGTTTCGACGGCGCGATCCTTTTTTCCGATATCCTGATCGTGCCGCACGCGATGGGTCAGGGGCTGACCTTTGCCGCTGGCGAGGGGCCGCATCTGGCGCCGACGCTGCTCGAGGTCGGGCTCGACAGTTTCACGCCAGCGTTTGAACGGTTCGAGCCGGTGTACGAAACCGTCCGCCGCACCCGCGCGCTGATCGGGCCAGAGGTCACGATGCTCGGCTTTGCGGGCAGCCCGTGGACGGTGGCGACCTACATGATCGCGGGCGAAGGTTCCAAGGATCAGGGCCCGGCGCGGCTGCTGGCGTACCGCGATCCGGGCCATATGCAGGCGATCATCGATGCCATCATCGACGTGTCGGTGACCTATCTGCGCGGCCAGATTGATGCCGGTGCCGAGGCAGTGCAGCTGTTCGACAGCTGGGCCGGGAGCCTGGCGCCCGATCAGTTTGAGAAGTGGGTGGTGGCCCCGAATGCCGCAATCACCGCGCAGCTCAAGCAATCGCACCCTGATACGCCGATCATCGGTTTTCCCAAGGGCGCGGGCGCGAAACTGCCTGCCTATGCCCGCGAAACCGGAGTGGATGCGGTGGGTCTCGACGAGACGCTCGATCCGGCCTGGGCCCATGCCAGCCTGCCTGCCGGGATGCCGGTGCAGGGCAATTTCGATCCGCTCCTGCTCGAAGCCGGCGGCCCGGCAATGGCGGAGCGGCTGCGCACAATCATCGCCGCGTTTGAAGACCGTCCGCATGTCTTCAACCTCGGCCATGGGATCGGACAATTCACGCCGATAACCCATGTCGAGGAATTGCTCGAAGCGTTGAGGGGTTAAGCTGGTGCAAGACCTGCTGCTGTCGATCTATCAGTTCCTCAAAACCGGGCACGTGATCTTCATGGTGTTCTGGCTGGCGGGGCTGTTCATGCTGCCGCGCCAGTGCATCTACATGCTCGACCATGCACCGGGATCTGAAGGTGAGGCCAAGTGGGCGCACCGGATGGGCAAGCTGCGCAGTATCATTCTGACCCCCAGCCTGATCATCGTCTGGGTGCTGGGGCTGAGCCTCGCCTATGCTGGTGGCCATTTCGCCTTCGGTTGGCTCCATGCCAAGCTGACGCTGGTGCTGGTGCTGACCGGCTATCACGGCTGGCTAATCGCACAGACCAAGAAGATGGCGCGGGGGGAACGTCCGCTGACCGAAGCGCGGCTGCGGATGATCGGTGAGGTTCCTGGACTGCTGCTGGTGGTCATCGTGGCGCTGGTTTATCTCAAGCCGTTCTGACGTTGCCGAAGCGCGCGCAATCGGCGATTGACCTTGCGCGCTGCGGCTCCTATTTCGTGACCACCTAACCGGGTACCGGAGCCTTAACCGCTCCATCAGGTCTGCTTTCTCCAAGCCCAGTCTTGCCAGCCTTCTCGGCGAACCCGCAAGACGCCTCTCTTCCCGAGGGGTACTGACCATCCGGCCACTCCTGCTTTCGGAAAAAATACAATGCATCTCAAAGACCTCAAACGCAAAGCCCCGGCCGAACTGGTTCAGATGGCGGAAGAATTGGGCGTTGAAGGCGCCTCGACCATGCGCCGTCAGGATCTGCTGTTCAGCATCCTGCGCGAACTGGCCGAGGACGAGGAATACGAAGAAAAGATCATGGGGATCGGCACCATCGAGGTGCTGCAGGACGGTTTCGGCTTCCTGCGCTCGCCCGAGGCGAACTATCTCGCCGGGCCAGACGATATCTATGTTTCGCCCAACCAGGTGCGCCGCTGGGGTCTGCGGACCGGCGACACGGTCGAAGGTGAAATCCGCGCCCCGCGCGATGGCGAGCGGTATTTTGCGCTCACCAGCCTCACCACCGTCAATTTCGATGATCCCGATGCCGTGCGGCTACGCACCAATTTTGATAACCTGACGCCGCTTTATCCCGATCAGAAGCTCAACCTCGACACGCTCGATCCGACGGTCAAGGACAAGAGCGCGCGGGTGATCGACATCATCGCCCCGCAGGGCAAGGGCCAGCGCGCGCTGATCGTCGCGCCGCCGCGCACGGGTAAAACCGTGCTGCTGCAGAACATCGCCAAGGCTATCACCGACAACCACCCCGAGGTGTTCCTGATCGTCCTGCTGGTCGACGAACGGCCCGAGGAAGTCACCGACATGCAGCGCAGCGTGAAGGGCGAAGTGATCTCCTCAACCTTCGATGAACCCGCCAACCGCCACGTCCAAGTTGCTGAAATGGTGATCGAAAAGGCCAAGCGCCTGGTTGAGCACAAGAAGGACGTGGTGATCCTGCTCGATTCGATCACGCGTCTGGGCCGGGCTTACAACACCGTGGTGCCATCATCGGGCAAGGTGCTGACCGGCGGTGTGGATGCCAACGCATTGCAACGGCCCAAGCGGTTCTTTGGCGCGGCGCGTAACATCGAGGAAGGCGGCAGTCTCTCGATCATTGCCACGGCTCTGATCGATACCGGCAGTCGCATGGACGAAGTGATCTTTGAAGAGTTCAAGGGCACCGGCAACAGCGAAATCGTGCTCGACCGCAAGGTTTCGGACAAGCGCATCTTCCCGGCGCTGGATGTCGGCAAATCCGGCACCCGCAAGGAAGAGCTGCTGGTCCACAAGGACAACCTGTCAAAGATGTGGGTGCTGCGCCGCATCCTGATGCAGATGGGCACCGTAGATGCGATGGAGTTCCTGCTCGACAAGATGAAGGATTCGAAGACCAACGAAGACTTCTTCAACACGATGAACCAGTAGGGGCGCAGCCCAAAACGGGCCGAGGGGTCGGGCCGAAAACGGACGGACGGGAACAGTGCTTAGCCAGTATCTCTATATCAGCACCGCGCCGACGCTGGGGCGCGAGGAAGTGGACGCCATCCTCGCCACCAGCGCGCGCAACAATCCGGCTCGCGGCATTACCGGGCTATTGTTGTTCAACGGGCGCAACTTCCTCCAACTGCTGGAGGGTGATGAGAGTGAGATCGCGACGCTGATGGAGCGCATTAACGCCGATGCGCGCCATTCTGGGGTCTCTGTGCTCGATCGCCGCGGGATTGACGCGCGGACTTGCCCCGATTGGGCGATGAAGCGTGTGTTGATCGCCGAAAGCATCGCCAGTCGACGAGAGATGCTGGAACGCGATCTGCCTGAGGGGCTTGACCCCGAAGTGCGCAAGATGATCGTCAATTTTGCGGTTCTGAATTAGCTCTAGGTCCCATGGACTTAATCACCATCGCCATCACCGTGTCACGGGTCGAAGCGGTGGTGGTGGCGTCGATGCTCGAAGGTTATGGCATTCCGGTGCACATCGGCGCGAGCGCGCAGGCCTCGGTTGAGTTCAATTCCTTGGCATTGGGCGGCCATCGCCTCTGGGTCGCCGAAGCGGATTGGCAAGTGGCATCCGATATCCTGCGCCAGTCTGCTGCGATTGCGCCCGATAGCCTCTCCACCGGGCCACGGCGGGCGATTCTTCGGTATTGGGGCGGGGTTCTGGCAATCTACGCGGCCATGTTGCTGCCGGCGTTGGCCCTCGGCGTGGCGCGGTTCGAGCTGTTCTTGTTGCCGCTCGAACTGATGGTTGCGCCGGTCAATCCGCAGGGTCGCGCGGATTACTACCTTGTGCCGCAGGGCAGCGACTAACTCCTACCCCTTTGCCGCCGCCAGCTGTGCCGCCATCATCTCCCAGACCTTGTTGATGGCCTTAAGAGGCCGAACCATCACCTTGAAATCACTGATCTTCCCGTCTTCATTGAAGCGGATGATATCAACCCCGTTGATGGCGATACCATCCAGTTCGGTGACGAATTCGAGCATCATCTCGTCCCCGTCCACCAGCTCGCGGACATAGTGGAAGCTCTCATTCCCCAGCACATGCGCGGCGGCGACAAGATAGGCCGTCACCACCAGCTTACCTGCCTGCGGGGTGTGCACTACGGGTGAGTGGAACACCGCATCGTCGGCTAGCAGTTCTGCCAGAAGCGCGGGATCGCTCCCGCGCTCCATATATTCATGCCACCGGGCGAGGCCCTTATGGCCGCTCATCCCAGATGCTCGGCAAAGAACGCTGCGGTGCGGCTGTCGGCGAGGGTGGCGGCTTCCTCATGGCGGCGCTTGCCTGTCTCGGTGGCAAAGCCGTGGTCGAGCCCTTCGTAGTCGAAGATTGTCACGCGCGGGTGATCGTCCAATCCGGCGTGCATCGCTGCCTGTGTTTCACGTGAAACAAAGCCGTCTGCGGTGGGAATGTGGAGCAGGAGCGGGTTGGCGATAGCTTCCTTCTCACCCAGCAAGCCGTCAATCCCGACCCCGTAATAGCCGACACTGGCATCGATGCTGGTGCGCGCGGCGGTCATGTAAGCGAGCCTTCCGCCAAGGCAGTATCCGACGCAGCCGACCTTGGCAGTGCCCTCAGTCTCACGCAGGAAGTTGATCGCCGCCTGAATGTCGCGGATGCCCGCGTCCTGGTTGAATTTCCCCATCAAGTCGAGCGCTTGGGCAAACTCCGGCTCGACATCAGGATCGAGCGAGACTTCGGGCACCAACCGCCAGAACAGATCCGGCGCCAGCGCCAGATAGCCTTCCGCGGCCAGCTTGTCGCACTTCTGGCGGATGCCGGGGTTGACCCCGAAAATCTCCTGAATGACGACAATCGCCGCCTTGGGCGCGCCTGCGGGCCGGGCGATATAGGCGCCGAACTGCGCGTCGCCTTCGAGGGTTGGGATGCTGGCGTTGAGGGTCATGGCAGGGTCTCTTTCCGTGTTTGATGCTTGGCGCGAACCCTATCGCTTGCCTTGGTTGGCTGCCAAGCCCAAATGAGTGAGGCACCATCCTGAGAGGAGAGCGGCCCCATGAAGATCAATGTCGAAATCGAATGCACACCCGAAGAGGCCCGCAACCTGATGGGCCTGCCCGATGTCAGCGCGGCCAATTCGGTCTATGTCGACACCGTCACCAAGGCGATGAAGGGCGTGTCGAACCCCGATCAATTGCAGGAATATGCCAAGGCGCTCGCCCCGATGGGGCAGGTCGGGTTGAAGCTGTTCCAAAGCTTTGTCGAAGGCGGGATGAAGGCGGCACAGCGCGGCACCGGGGACACGCCCAAGGGTTCCGACTGATCCCCTTCGCATGACTGCCGGTTCCACCATCTTTGCTTTCTCGAGCGGGGCAGCGCCCTCCGCCATCGGGGTGATCCGCATTTCCGGGCCGGAAGCGGGAGCGGCTCTGACGGCGCTGGCGGGGCGATTGCCTGCGCCGCGCCGCGCCTCGTTGGTTAAGTTGCGCGATGCGGCAGGGGCGTTGCTTGATGAGGCATTGGCGCTGTGGTTCCCGGGGCCGAACACGGCGACAGGCGAGGATCTGGCCGAATTGCACTGCCATGGGGGCCGGGCGGTGATTGCGGCGGTGGAGGCGGCGCTGGCCGCGCTCCCCGGTCTGCGCCGTGCCGAGCCGGGAGAGTTTACCCGCCGCGCCTTCGCCAATGGCCGGATTGACCTCGCCGAGGCTGAGGGGCTCGCCGATCTGCTGTCCGCTGAGACGGAACTTGCCCGCGCCGCTGCGCTGGCCAATGCGGGTGGCGCCCTGTCGCGGCAAGTCGAGGCTTGGCGGACGCGGGTGCTGGTGCTGTCGGCTGAGGTGGAGGCCGCGCTTGATTTTGCGGATGAGGAGGACGCGGCGGCGCTCCCCGAATGTTTCACGTGGAACATTGGCGCCCTTGCCACGGAACTCGGCGAATGGCTCGCCCGGCCGCGCTCGGAACGGTTGGGGGAGGGTTTCCGCGTGGTGCTTGCCGGGCCGCCCAATGCGGGCAAATCGACCCTGTTCAATGCGCTGGTAGAGAGCGAGGCGGCGATCACTTCACCGATTGCCGGGACGACACGCGACGTGATTGAACGTTCGGTAGCAATCGGCGGCGCGGCGTTCACTTTTATCGATACTGCCGGGCTACGGGTGGTCGAAGGCGGGGCAAGCGCCGACCAAATCGAGGCTATCGGTATTGAGCGCGCGCATGGCGAGCTGGCGCGGGCTGATAAGGTGCTGTGGCTCGGCGTGGAAGGCGAGGGGCCGGACGGCGCGTGGGAGATTGCCGCGCAGGCAGATCGCGCTGGGTTCATCCCCAAGGCGGTGGCGCGGTTTACCGTGTCTGCGACAACTGGGGCGGGGCTGATTGCGCTCAAGACCGCGTTGGTCGATGCTGCCCGCGCGGCGTTGCCCAAGCCGGGAGAGGCGGCGCTCAATGCGCGGCAACACGCGCGGTTGAGCGAAGCCACAGAGGCGCTGGATTCGGCCCGCGCCCTATCTGATCCACTGTTGATCGCTGAGGAGTTGCGCCGCGCGCGCATCGCCTTTGACCGGCTGATCGGGCGTGCGACGACAGAGGATATGCTCGACGCGCTGTTCGGGCGGTTCTGCATCGGGAAGTGAGCGCGGTTCGCGCAAAATGTTTCACGTGAAACATTTTGGAGCCGCAACCACTCGCAAATGTTTCACGTGAAACATTTTGCGAAATGAATCCGCTTTGACGACTCCCGCAGTGCGCCCTATCTGCGCACCCATGCATTCCTTCGATTGTCTTGTGATTGGCGGCGGGCACGCCGGGGTTGAGGCCGCTTGCGCTGCGGCCCGCATGGGTGCGCGCACGGCGCTCGTCAGTTTTGATCTGACGGCCATCGGCGCGATGAGCTGCAATCCGGCGATTGGCGGCTTGGGCAAGGGCCATCTGGTGCGCGAGGTTGACGCGCTCGACGGGGTGCTGGGCCGCGCGGCGGATGCGGGGGCGATCCATTACCGGATGCTCAATCGTTCCAAGGGCAGTGCCGTGTGGGGCCCGCGTGTGCAGGCTGATCGGGTGCGGTTCAAAGCGGCGGTGCAACAGATGGTGCGCGCGCAGGCGAACCTGACGCTGATCGAAGGCGAAGCTGCGGCGCTGGTGCTCAAGGGCGGACGAGTGGCCGGGCTGGAACTGGCCGACGGCACAATGTTTCACGTGAAACATATCATCCTGTGCACTGGCACCTTCCTCGGCGGGGTGATGTTCCGGGGCGAAGAACGCTTTGAGGGCGGACGGATTGGCGAGAACGCGGCCAAGCGGCTTGCGCAGCAATTGCGCGGCGCAGACCTGCCGATGGCCCGCCTCAAAACCGGCACGCCACCTCGCATCGACGGACGCACGATTGATTGGGCCGCGCTCGAAGAACAGCCTTCGGATGGCGAGGCTTGGACGATGTCGCCGTTGACCCCGCGTCGGATCAACCCGCAGGTATTCTGCGCGATCACCCGCACCACGCAGGCCGGGCACGATGCAATCCGCGCCAACCTTCACCGCTCGCCGCTGTTTTCGGGCGCGATTGGTGCTGCTGGCCCGCGCTATTGCCCGTCGATCGAGGATAAAATCCACCGCTTTGGTGACCGCGAAGGGCATCAGGTGTTCCTTGAGCCAGAGGGGCTCGACACCCACATGGTCTATCCGAACGGGATCAGCACCTCGCTGCCGACCGATGTGCAGGAAACCGTGGTGCGCACCATGCCGGGCTGCGACCGCGTCGTAATCGTGCAGCCGGGCTACGCGGTGGAATATGACCACATTGATCCGCGCGCGCTGACCCCCGACTTGCAGCTGCGCGCGATCCCCGGACTGTATTGCGCCGGGCAGATCAACGGCACCACCGGCTATGAGGAAGCCGCTGCGCAAGGCCTTGTCGCCGGGCTGGAAGCAGCGGCGGCAGCGCTCGGCAAGGCGGCGCCAGCGCTTGACCGCGCCAATTCGTATATCGCGGTGATGGTGGATGATCTGACGTTGCAGGGAGTGTCCGAGCCATACCGGATGCTGACCGCTCGCGCGGAATACCGCCTGCGGCTTCGCGCCAACAATGCCGCAACGCGCCTCACCGGGCTGGGCATTGCAGCGGGGTGCGTGGGCGACGAGCGCCACGCTTGGTTTGAACGGCGCGAGGGGCTGCGCAAAATGTTTCACGTGAAACATTCGCAGCCCATTCATTCGCGTGATCTCGCCGATGCGGGCTTGGCGGTGCGGCGCGACTTGGGTGAAAAGCTGATTGCTGAATGGCTCCGCTATGATGGGGTGACGCATGAAGCGCTCACGCCGTGGCTGGGGGATATGGCTGCGGCCGATCCGCTGTTGGCCGAGGAAATGGCCGAGGATGCGGCCTATGCGCCCTACCTTGCAAGGCAGGACAGTGAGCTACGCGATCTGCGCGCGAGTGAGGCGTTGTCGCTGTCGGCGGATTTCCCCTATGCTGCGGTGCCGGGGTTGTCGAACGAGATGATTGAGCGCCTCACGAAAGCCGCGCCCGGAACGCTCGCTGCGGCGGGCCGGGTGGCGGGGGTGACCCCGGCGGCCCTATCCGCCTTGCTCGTCCATGCGCGCCGGATTGCCAACGGGCAGCGCGCGGCATGATTTCGAACGAAGCCGAAGCCCGCGCCTATGTCGCCGCCCTGACCGACGCCGAGGGCATGGCGCGGATCGAGGCCTTCGCCGCGCTGGTTCTGGAGGAAAATCAGCAACAGAACCTGATCGCCAAAGCGACCGAACCACACATGTGGCAGCGCCACATTGCGGACTCCGCCCAGCTCACCCAAAATGTTTCACGTGAAACATTTGGCGCCAATGCGGGCGGGCCGTGGCTCGATCTGGGCAGTGGGCCGGGGTTCCCGGGATTGGTGATCGCCGCGCTTCATCCGAATATGCCGGTGGTGCTGGTTGAATCGCGTGCGCGGCGGGCGGAGTTTCTGGAACGCTGCGTTACTGCGCTCGGCCTCGCCAAATGCCGGGTCGAAGCGCAACGTTTGGAGCGCATTACCCCGTTTCCCGCCCGTGCCATTTCGGCGCGCGCATTTGCGCCGTTGGAGAAACTCCTCGCCTTATCCGCACCCTTCTCCACAAGCGCCACCCGCTATGTCTTGCCCAAGGGCCGCTCGGCGGCGCAGGAGTTGGAGACACTGAAGCCTTCGATTCGAGCAATGTTTCACGTGAAACATTCCTTGACCGATCCCGAGGCCGGGATCATCGTGAAGGCCTGACACGCGAAACGCGCAGGGATTCCATGCGAATTGGCCTGCGGGAAGGACGGGACACCACCATGCTGACCCCATCATGCTAACGATCGCGATTGCCAATCAAAAGGGCGGAGTGGGCAAAACCACCACCGCGATCAACATCGCCACCGCGATGGCCGCGACCGGCTGGCGCACGCTGCTGATCGACCTGGATCCGCAGGGCAATGCCTCGACCGGGCTGGGCGTTTATGCCGCAGCGCGCGAGGTTTCGAGCTATGATCTGCTGGTGGACGAAGTCGCGCTCTACACCGCGATCGTGCCGACGAGCATTCCGCGGCTCGATCTTGTGCCGGCGACGGTGGATTTGAGCGGCGCGGAAGTGGAATTGGTTGCGGTGGAGGGCCGCACGCACAAATTGCAGCGCGCGTTGGCTGGACATCAGGGGCACGACATCTGCTTCATCGATTGCCCGCCGTCGCTCGGCCTGCTGACGCTGAACGCGCTGTGCGCCGCCGATACGCTGCTGGTTCCGCTGCAATGCGAATTTTTTGCGTTGGAGGGGCTGAGCCAGTTGCTCCAGACCGTGGATCAGGTGCAGCAACGATTCAACCCGTCGCTCGGCATTATCGGGGTCGCGCTGACCATGTTTGATCGCCGCAACCGGCTGACCGATCAGGTGTCGGATGATGTGCGCGATTGCCTTGGCAAGCTCGTGTTCGAGACCGTGATTCCGCGTAACGTGCGCCTGTCCGAAGCGCCGAGTCACGGGCTGCCCGCGCTGATCTACGATCAGCATTGCACCGGCAGCCGCGCCTATATGGCGTTGGCGCGCGAATTGATCGGGCGGTTCCCCGCTGAAAGACAAGCTGCATGAGCGACGATACCATTCAACCCGTTGATTTCGCAGCCGCTTTGCGCAGCGACAAGCCGCGCCGGCT
>LNFM01000319.1_pt1 | contig 38296 bp, 42 predicted proteins | sample 596031 | NCBI WGS metagenome assembly LNFM01 (sample SAMN04254537, study PRJNA301005) | activated carbon metagenome | isolation source: dual media filters at the Ann Arbor, Michigan drinking water treatment plant | place: USA: Ann Arbor | reverse complement strand
CAGCGAAGCGCCCGCAGTATAGACCGGGGTCTTGGTATCGGCGCGGGCGAAGAAATTGGGGGTCAGCACTTTGACCAGCACATAGGCAGGCAGGCCGACGACCAGCGCCGAAGTGACCATGCCGGTGGTGCGCGCGTCTTCGGCGGTGAAGGTCTGCCCCTCCATGAACGCCTTCACGAACGCGAACCCGGTAAAGAACAGTGCCACAGCGCACGGCAGGGTCAGCAGCATCGCGAGTTCGATTGCGTTGGCTTGCAACCGCACCGCTTCCTCGTCCTCAGCCTTCGAAATGTAGCGCGACAGCGCGGGCAGGATCGCCATGCCCAGCGCAATGCCGATGATGCCGAGCGGCAGCTGGTTCCAGCGGTCAGCCATCGCCATGTAGGTCAGGCTCCCATCCGGCAGCCCGCGAATGAAGGCCAAGTCGATGAAGCGGCTGATCTGATACACGCCGGCGCCGAACACGGCGGGCACGATCAGCACGCCCATTTCCTTGACGCGCTGTGTGATCTTGGGCGTGCCCCTCGGGATCCGAAAGCCTGCGCGGCGCATGAACCAGTACAGCCATGCCAGTTGCAGCAGACCGCTGACCGACACGGCAATCGCCAACCCCACCCCGGTCGCCGCGCGGGTCGGCTCACCCGGCGCTTGCAACGCGCCCCACACCAGCGCGGTCAGCAGACAGATGTTGAGCAGGATCGGTGCAGCGGCCGCCGCGGCGAAGCGCGACAGCGAATTGAGGATCGCCGCCACCAACGTCGCCAGGCTCATGAACATCAGGTACGGAAAGGCGATCCGGCCCATCAGCACGGCTAGATCATAAGTCGCCGCGTCGCCGCGCAGGTCTTCGTTGGCGAAAGCCCACAGCACCCACGGCATCGCCAGCATCATCACCGCGCCGAACAGCACGAGGATCGGCAGCAGCACCGCCAGCACCTCGCCGGCAAAGCGCCGCGCCTCGTTTTCATCCTCGGCCATGTGGCGATTGAATAGCGGGACGAAGGCGCTGGCAAAGGCGCCTTCGGCAAACAACCGGCGGAACAGGTTTGGCAGCTGGAACGCCAGCTGCCACGCATCAGCCACCCCGCCCGCGCCCAATACGCGGGCGAGCATGATGTCGCGGGCAAAACCGAACACACGGCTGACCAGCGTTAACCCGCCAATCGTGCCGACGTTTTTCAGCAGGCTCATGACGCGTGCCCGCCCCGGTCAGTGATCAGGCGTTGCCCGTGACCGGCGCGATCGGCTCGCCACCGGCGGCTTCATCAGCGCGGCGGTTGGCGAGTTGCTGCGCGTAGAGCCCGCCGAAATCGACCGGATCGACCATCAGCGGCGCAAACCCGGCATCGCGCACGGCTTCGGCCACCACCCGGCGGGCGAAGGGGAACAGCAGACGCGGAGCTTCGGCGTAAAGGAACGCGTGGGCCTGATCCTCGGGCAGATTGCGCATCCCGATCAGCCCGCAATAGGACAGATCGACGATGTAGATGATGCCGCGCTGCGAAGCCGCCGTGACGGTCAGTTTCAGCGTCACTTCGTGGACATCATTGCCGATCGGTTCCGCACCGATGTTGAACTGCACATCGACCGAAGGCGGTTCGGGCCACTGGAACGAGTCGGGCGCGGCCGGATTTTCGACCGAAAGATCCTTCACATATTGCGTGATGATCCCGACCGCCGGGCCGGTGTCGGCGCCGTTGGGCACGGGGCCACCCTGTGCGCCAGTATTGTCGAGATCGGTGAGGACGCCTTCTTCGTCGGCCATTTTCGTGTGTCTTTCTGATGAGTATCTGGCAATTTGCGTAACAGGAATTGCGCCCAACGCACGATAACCATGCGCAAAGCGTCGCTTTTGGCGCGCCTAGCAGGGGCGCGACGCTCTCGCAACCGCGCGCCGCGCCATGCAAAGGTTGCAAGGGAAAAGACAGTTTCGACCCGCGCGGCAACCTATTGGGCGTTGGCGAATTGTAATCGATACCCATTTAATGCAGAGTAGTTGTTCTTGGGGTACCGCGATGGCTCATCCACGCGTGCCCTTTTGGCAGATCGGATTGATACAGTGCTTGAAATCGTAATCCTCGCCATGGTGGCCGCGTTTCTTGGCCTTCGCTTGTACTCGGTGCTTGGTCGCCGGGCCGAGCAGGAAGAGGAAGCTGTGCCGCAGCGGTTCGACGCGGAAGACAAGCCCGCAGGGATCCCGCGTCCCGCGCCTGCGACGCCGGTCGCCGCTCCGCGCCCGGCTGAGCTTGAAGGCGTGATGCCCGCTGTGGAGCGCGCGCTGCGCGACATCGCGGCGGCTGACAGCAAGTTCAATCTTTCGCAATTCCTCGAAGGCGCGCGCGGTGCTTACCGCATGGTGCTCGAAGCATATTGGAATGCTGACCGCGAAACCCTGCGCGAATTGTGCGACGATGATGTTTATGCCGGGTTCATCGGCGCAATCGACGCGCGCGAAACCGCTGGCGAAACGCTGGTCAGTTCGCTGATCCGGATTGAGGAAGTTCGCATCCATTCTGCCTCGCTCGACGGCAAGATGGCGCGGATTGCGCTGCTGTTCGTTGCTGACGTCTCCGCCGTCACCCGCGACAAGGATGGTACGGTGATCGCAGGCTCGCTCGACGATGCGATCGAAAGCCGCGATGTCTGGACATTCTCGCGCAATATCGCCTCGCGCGATCCCAACTGGCTGCTCGACGAAACCGACGAAGGTTAAGCCGGGGGTTAAGCCTGGGGTTAAGCGGGGGCGTTGCCGTCCCTTTGACTGAGGAACTGTGATGCGTCCGCTGCTTGCTTTTGCGATGCTTATTGCGCTGGCAGGCTGTGGGCGGATTATCCCGCAAGGCAGCGTGCCGCCGCCGGTGGTGACCGCTCCGGTTATTACCGCCCCTGCCGTAACCGCGCCGATCGCTGCCAACGCGGTGCTGGCCGGGATTGCCGCTGGCCCCGCCTTCGCTGCGCTGGCGGTCGATGACACAGATGCGCGCGGCGCGCTCGCCAGCTTTATTGAATCCTGCCCCAAACTGCTGACCCGCGATGATGCCAGCGGATTGACCCGGCGTGAGGATTGGCGCGGGGCCTGCGATGCCGCGCGCGAGGTGCCTGAGGGCGGCGCGCGGGCGTTTTTCGCGGAGCGCTTCACCCCGGTGCAAGTCGGCGATGGCCGCGCCTTTGCCACGGGGTATTTCGAGCCTGAGATTGTCGGCCGCCGCACCGCGGGCGCAGATTTCACCGTGCCGGTTTACGCCATGCCGTCCGATCTGGTGCGCGCCAAGCCCGGCGATTTCCCCGAAGATGTGCCCGCTGCCGAACGCACCGGTCGCGCGCCCTTGGGCCGCTACGACGCACAGGGCCGCTTCGTGCTGTATCATGAGCGGGCGGAGATCGAGGCCGGCGCACTGAATGGCAAGGCCCGCGTCATCGCATGGGCTGCCGATCCGGTTGAGTTCTTCTTCCTCCAGATCCAGGGTTCAGGCCGGTTGCGCACAACCGATGGCGAGGTGATCCGCATCGGCTATGCCGGGCAGAACGGGCGCGAATATGTCGGCATCGGCGGCGTGATGCGCGAACGCGGCCTGCTGGGTGACGGGCCGGGCAAGTATCCGGGATCGATGCAGGGGATCATGGCCTACATCCGCGATAACCCCGCAGAGGGGCGCGCGTTGATGCTACTCAACAAAAGCTGGATTTTCTTTTCTGAGGTCAAGGGCGATGGCCCACTTGGCGCATTGGGCGTGCCGGTGCGGCGCGAACATTCGGTCGCAGCCGATCCGGCGTTCGTACCGCTGGGCGCGCCGGTATGGCTCGACCTTGACCGGGGTGAGGCTGATGGCTTGTGGATTGCGCAGGACACCGGCGGCGCGATCAAGGGCGCGAACCGGTTCGATACTTTCTGGGGGGCGGGCGAGGATGCGCGCCGAATTGCAGGCGGGATGAGCGGGCGCGGGCGCGCCTATGTGCTGATCCCGCGCGCGGCGGCGGCCCGGCTGGGCGCAAACCCCCGATGAGAGCCCCGCGCGGGCTTTCCACCGGCGAACAGGCGGCGTGGGCGCACCTTGCTTCCAGTGTTACGCCAATGCCGGGGCGTAAACGGCCCGCACCGCCTGCGCCAGCCGCCGTGTTGGCAGCGCCAGCGGCAAAGCCCGTTCCTCTGCCCAAAGCCAGCAAGGTATCGCCCAAGCGGCCGCTCCATCAACCACCACCAGCACCCACACCGCAGCAGCCGGGCCTCGATTCGCATTGGGACCGGCGGATGAAGGCCGGGCGGCTCGACCCCGATCTGACGCTCGATCTGCACGGCCACACGCTCGACACCGCCTATGATCGGATCATGGCCGGGCTGGATCAGGCACGGATGATGAATGCGCGGGTGGTGCTGGTGATCGCCGGGCGCGAACGACCGGTCGATCCGGCGGACCGGATGGCGAAGCGCGGAGCGATCCGCGCCAAACTGCTCGATTGGCTCGCCGCGAGTCGCCACGGCGCGGCGATCAGCGCCGTGCGCCGGGCGCATGTCCGCCATGGCGGCGAAGGCGCGCTCTACCTGATTTTGAAGCGCGGTTAGGCGCGTCTAGACCCAGCCTAGACCCCACCTCGCGCAATCCGCGTCTTCGGGGTTCATCCCTAGCGCCGCTTTCATGCGAAGCGCACTGCCATGACCTAATCCGCTTGTCATGGCGATGGAGCAAACCGTACCGGCGCGGCTGAAAGCGGGGCTGCTCGGGCGGATGGCGGTTGCCATCAGGGCGCTGAACGCTGCGTGGATTGCTGCGGGTGAAGCGAACGGCGCTGTGCAACGCCTTGCCCCACGCAGACCGGCGCAGGGCGCTCACGCCAAGCGCGAGCTGGCGCAGCGGATCAAGGATGCGAGCGTGCCTGAGACGGCCGAGATTGCGCTGGTCGTCAATCCGTTCCTCGGCGAGATGCGGCAGATCGCGGGCAACCTTGCAGCGCATGCCGGGCTGGCGGGTGAGGCATCGGTTCAGCTGGCCGCGATGTCCCGGCGCCCCCCTTTCAGCGCGTCCGGCTGGCAACACCCTGAGCGCGGTTCGGCACGCGCGGCGCATGCGAACCCTGTAATTATTGCGCCGGACCTGCGCAGCGAATCCGCCTTCGTCGCGGGCGCGGCCCAATCGCTCGAAGCCAGCATTGATGGTGCATCCCAAGCGATCACCGAACTTGCCGTTGCGATTGCTGGCGCAGCATCAGCCCCATCCGCCGCTGCACTATCGGCGCAGGCTGAAGCATTGGCGCAGCACGCGAAAGCTACCATTGCGGAGCTGACCGAGGCGACCCGGCGGATCAATGAAATCGTTGCCTTTATCGAAAAGGTTGCCCTGCCGACCAACCTTCTGGCGCTTGACGCCGCGATTGGGGCTGCGCGTGCGGCTGATGCCGATGGCGGCCTTGAACACTCCACTGAGGAAATCCGTGCGCTGGCGGTGCAGGCCGGGACGTCCACATCGAACATCCACGAAATTGCCCGCAGCATCGTCAGCGGGGCGGACGAAGCCAGTCAGCTGTTGGAGGAGGTGAGTGGCATGATCGCCCGGATGCGCGATTCAATGCCGGTAATCACGGCGCCGGCGCGCGGACCCGATTTCTGACCTTAAAGCCAATCGAATCGCTGCCCCGAACGGGCAGGAAAGTGGCGGAGACGGAGTCCGCCGAACTACCAGCCGATGCTGGCCCGGTTGGACAATAGAAACCCCTGCTAATGATAGGTTTCCTGCGGTTCCGGCTTGCAATCTTTCCGATGCTCGCCGATACCGTTCCCATAAAACAGGCGCTCTATAGGGGAGCGTTTGTGGGAATGGGGGCTTAATGCCATGCCGCGCAAACTGCACAACGCGCTCACTGCCGTAACGGTCAAGTCTGCGAAGGCCGGTCGCCATGCGGACGGCGGCGGGCTGCACTTGCTGGTGAAAGACACCGGGGCGCGCTCTTGGGTTTATCGCTTCATGCTCAAGGGCAAGTCGCGGGACATTGGCCTAGGTCCAGCTGGCCCCGGCGGCATATCCCTCGCCGATGCGCGCGATCTGGCGGCGGCGCTACGCGTCAAGGTGAAGGCGGGCATCGATCCCTTGGCGGAACGGCAACGGGCTGAGGCTGAGGCCAAGGCGGCGGAACAGGCGGCAAAGGTCGCAGGGGTGACGTTCAAGGAAATGGCGGAAACCCATATCGCCGCGAACAAGGCCAGCTGGCGCAATGCTAAGCACAAGCAGCAATGGGAAAACACGCTTAAGACCTACGCCTATCCGGTTATCGGCGATTTGCCAGTTGCCGACATTGATACCCCGCACGTGCTCAAGGTGCTTGAGCCGATCTGGCGTGAGAAAGCCGAGACTGCCAGCCGGGTGCGCGGACGGATTGAAACCGTGCTCGATAGCGCCAAGGCGCGCGGCTATCGGCAAGGCGAGAACCCGGCGCGTTGGCGCGGACACTTGGCGCAAATCCTCCCCGCCCGCACGAAGCTATCGCGGGGCCATCACAAGGCCATGCCTTATGATGCGATCCCCGCCTTTTTGTCACAACTACGCGCGCGCGAGGCGGTTGCCGCGCTGGCGCTGGAGTTTGCCATTCTCACTGGCGCGCGGACGGGCGAAGTTATCGGAGCCGAGTGGGGCGAAGTCGATCTGGCCAAGGCGCTTTGGACGGTGCCAGCCGAGCGCATGAAGGCGGGCAAGGAGCACCGCGTTCCTCTCTCGCCGCGCGCGGTGGCGATACTGGAGGAAACGAAGCAGCTGGGCGGCGCTTACCTGTTCCCCGGCGCGCAACGCTCGAAGCTGTCCGGCATGGCCATGGCGATGCTGCTTCGCCGCATGAAACAGGACATTACGGTTCACGGTTTCCGGTCCGCGTTCCGCGACTGGGCGGCGGAATGCACCGGCTATTCGCATGAGGTCGCCGAAATGGCGCTGGCGCACACAATCGGAAATGCGGTGGAGCGCGCTTATCGGCGCGGTGATCTGTTCGACAAGCGACGGCGGCTTATGGCCGATTGGGCGACCTATTGCGCGAGCGGCGCTCCGGCTGGTGGCAAGGTCACGCCCATCAAAGGGCAGATTCTAATACGTCCATCCGTAAATTAAAATCGGAGAGCAGGAAAACCAGAGAAATTGCCCCTTTTGCATTCGCCTGTGAACATCAGTATTAAATCTTCTTTGAGGTCAGCTGTAGAAAAAATCGTAAAACGATCTAATATCTTGCCGTTTTCTCTGTTTAAAGAAATAATCGTCTCAGAAATTTCGTTCTTTTCATATTTCAGGGTTATGAATTTCGCGTCTAAGTCATGAATTGCGAAGGTCTCATCGCACTTATCCGCGCACCACCTTTTTGAATCAAGGTCGATCCTATACGATCTGGTTTGGGCAGATCGGTTTTCAGGTTTGATAATATCTTTGAATGCTCCGCCCATACTGATGCCGTCACAATTCACATCAAACCGCGCTTCGGGGGCTTGAGCATTGGCTGGAAGGCTAGCTAGGCCGAAAAGCAAAAAAACGTGCAAAAATCGATGCTCCGTCGATTGCATACAGGACACTCCTACCTTTGGTATCAAAGCCTCCACCGCATAATGCGGCAGCGCGCTCTGCTTTTACACGTTAACTTCCAACCGATGTGATTCAATGCCCCATTGCAATCACAAATCGCGGGTCATGATCGCATTTAGAAGTGGGCAAGTCAGCCAGAGAATTGATTGCTGCCTATCCAGCCTTCCCTCATCCACCCGCCTTGTTAAATCGTTCTGCTTTCGTTCTAAAGCCTGATGGGCAGTAAGCGACTCGAAACGATGGCTGATTATGCACGGCACCATTACAAGCTGAGGATTGAATGTGATTGTGGACGCGTGGTGCTGGCCGATCCGCACAAGATCATCGCCGCCTGCCAAGCGCGCGGCATAAACTACAGGCTAGAAGCGGTAGCAGCACGATTGCGCTGCGAGCGATGCGGGCGAAAGCCTTGGCGAGTGGGGCCGGGGCTAGGTGGGGCTTAGTTGGCCCATTACCGCCCCCGGTATGGCTCGCAGGCGATCCCGTCACCATCGCCGTCCATTTCCGGACGATAGCCCGGCTGGCCCCTGTAAAGCGGTGCAGCGCCAGCCGCGCGCGCATCGTTGCAGTTTCGGAAATATGTGCTCGATCTGGCGGGGCTAACGGGGCGTGATTGCACTGCTTCCTGCCTGCGCTCTCGCGCCAGATTGCGCTCAATTTCCGCAACCTCAGCGCGACTGGCTGGGTCGCTCGCCCGAAACTCGGCTGGCGTCTGAAACGCGCCTCCCCAAATGCCCAACCGCAGATTGCGGGCCTGTTCCGCTGCTAGGACGTAGTCCGAGCCGAATTGCTCCAGTGCGATGGCAAGTCCGGTGCGCGCAATCACATCGGCGAGGTCAAGCCTGCCAACGGAGCAAATGGCGACCGGCCTGCCGTAGCGGTCTATATCGCGCTGTTCGCAATTCACCCTTTGGCCAGCAATAAGGCTCTCAAGCAGGGCCTTCGCTTCCGCACCGCACGCCCAATCTTTTGCTTCGCGCTGGCAAGTTTGGGCGGCTTCTGGAGCATCGATCCCAAACAGGCGAACCCGCCCCCCGCCGAAGTCGAGCGTGTCCCCGTCAACCGCGCGCGGATTGCCGTAAATGATCTGGGCCTGAGCTTCCCCTAATGGAAATGAGATGGCCAGAATCGAGAGCAAGAGCGGCAAAGCGCGCATTGGCGAGGGTCCCTAAGCCGTTGGGGATAAACCGCTAGTCTCTACCCCATTAGCGTAACCATATGATAAACTGAAAGGCGGGGATAGGCAGGCCAGCCGACAAGCGCGCTTCCCACGTGCTTCCCCGCTTCACCCTTGGGAGCCGCGAAGGGAAGCGGGCTTATGACCGGGAATGAACAAGCCGACTGCGATATAATCAGGCTGCCTAACGCTGTCCGCGAAACTATAGCGTCCTTGAAAGCGATCATCGGAGACAGAGACCCCGCGCCATGGCGGAAGGTGTCAGATGGAGAGTTTCCGGAAATTGCAGAGGACGAACTAGACGACCGTGTCCGCCTCCAGAAGCTTGGAAGCAGGGCCATTGCCACCCTTCAGCGATCTCTTCTTAATGGGGAGTTGAGGGCCTGTTTTCGAAAAAATGGGGCGGCAAGAGAGATACCCGGCTGGGCTTGGGAGGGCGCACAGGGCGTAGAAAATGTTTGGTTTCATGGAGTTCTAGCCCTTGACCCTCAGCTACCATTGGAATGGGACAGCTGGTCTGGTGAGTTGGTCTATCTTGAACGAAACTCCCTAGAAAAATGGATCGAATGTCAGACGTTTGACGATGACGCTACATATCCAGAAATGCCGGAGCCTTGGGATTTAACCACCAAACCGGACCTTGTAAGCAAAAGGCCTCCACCTGCGCAGCCATTCGTTGGGCTATCCGAAGCACTCTCATGGATTGCCTTTCGTTTTTCCATGAACCGGGACCAGCTAGACCAGAAGGCCTATCGCGCAAGCACGCTTTCGAGTGACCCAATGGCCGACTTAGCGGGCGCAGTGGCTCAACTTACTGTAAAGGCGAGCGGCGGACAAATTGCTTTGCGTGGCCGATATTATGAAAGGCACTCAGTTAAAGACAGCGACGTGCTCACTGAGGCAATTGACCCGGTTCGTCTGGAGGACTTTTCGCAGTTTGACATCCTCAACGATGGTTTGCGTTATGGCCAAGGGCTGACTTGGAGAAAGGGAAACAACTCACTCGATAGGATCATGCAGGGCCGCGTGGACTGCTATCGGGCCGTAAAGGTGAGCCGCGCGGACCTTCTGAAATGCTTCCCGGCTGAGGATGACCTCACGCGCGCACTTTTATGGCCAATCCCGGCAGCACTGCCGGGTGTTGGTCCCGTCATGAAGCTTGACGAAGCGCTGGCGCTTTTGGCCACTGGCAAACCTGCAAATGATTTGGAACTGTGGGCGAACAATGATGGCGACATCGAGGCTCGCAGTCCTGATGGAAACCTTCAGTTGCACCGGCAAAAATCATTGTGGGCCAGCGGCGTTATGCACGGTGCGCTCCGAGATGGGACCTTACAAAGCTTCGTTTTTCAGGCGGACCAACCGGTGCTAGCCGTTCCCCGCCTTTATTGGGAGGGGGACAACCCTCAGGCGATACGCCACACCTTCAATCACAATCCGATGGACGGCGATCCTATCGGTTTACCGGTGCTTTTAGGCAGGGCGCAATTACATGCTTGGCTTGCCACCGTCCCGGCATTTCAGCCACAGGACGGTATCCGCCCCAAATACGAAGATGTAGTTGAATGGTGCAAGACTTGGCTTTCTTTAGGGAAGGGAAGTGGCATGAACAAAGCTTGGCAGGCATTTCAAGCTGAGCCAAAATATCAGGGTCTATCGCGCGACGATGTATTCCGGCCTGCATGGCGTGAAGCTAAGTTGAATTAAAGCAGTCGTTTGGGTCGCGCGGAAAGTCGCGCGATGTTGCGCGACAGCACTGCTGGGCCGCGCGATTTTGCTGTGGCTTATTCGCCCTCGTTCAATCCAGAACGAGGTGCTCACATGCAGTCCAATAAACCTGAACTTCCCAAACTCGCCTATTCGATCCGCGAGGCGGTGACAGCTACCAGCCTTAGCAAGACGACCCTCTACGCCAAGATTGCCGCGAATGAGTTGCGCGCTGTCCGCGTTGGCGGGCGGACCGTGATCCCGGCGGAATCTCTCCATGCACTTATCCATGGGGAGGGCTGAGCATGGGCCATTATCAGACCCCAAAAAATGAAACCCCGCTGGCTGCAACCGGCGGGGCTTCGTGCAATCAACTTAGCGGCTGCTTGCAAGAATCCCTTACCCTGTCCGTATACCGCGCTCAACACCTTATCGCCGAGCACGGCATTCGCCCGGACCTCGCCGCTATGGTGGCGAGCATTGCATTCGGGGGGAACGGCAATGGATAGCCCCTATCCCGATGCACCCGGCGCGAAGGGGCCGGATGGCACCAGCCAAGAGGCGGCGGCTGCAATCCAGCCGAGCGTTAATCGCCTTCGCCGCCTTGCCTTGCGGACGCTGGGCCAGCTTGGCGCGGCGACCGTGCTTGAAGCGGTCCCGGTCGCCGGAGTGCCCCGCGAAAGCCTCCAGCCGCGTTTCTCGGAACTCAGGGCCATGGGCCTTGTGGAAGCGACCGGCGAGCGGCGGCGCAATCCGAGCGGCAAGAACGCGGCTGTCCTGAGGCTCACGGACGAAGGGCGGGCGGTGCTATGACCGATGCTGTCTCCACCTTCATTGATGCCATGCAATCGGCTGGCATTCGCCCGCTGGAGCCTATCGCGCACAAGCTGGCGGCGGGGCAACCTGTCCGTTTCCGTGCTGAGGGTGACAGGCCGGGGCGGCGCAACGGCTGGGCGGTGCTCCACCTTGACGGAGTCCCCGCCGGAGTGTTTCGCCATTATCGGCTGGGCATTCGATCGATCTGGCGCGCGGGGAGTGATCCTCGCGCGCTGACACCAGCCGAGCGGCGGGCTATTATGGCTAAGACGCAAGAGGCTGAGGCGCGGCGCAAAGCGGAAACGCGGGCAAAGCAGGGCGCGGCGGCGCTTGAGGCTCAGGCGCTTTGGAAAGCGGCGGAAAGCGCGGACCCGGCGCATGGATACCTCGCCGCCAAAGGCCTCGCCCCGTTCGGTATCCGGCAATCGGGCGCGGCGCTGTTGGTGCCAATGTTTGATCCTGCTTTCAGGATATGGAACCTCCAGCGCATCGCAACCGATGGCGGCAAGCGGTTCCTCCCCGGCGGGCGCATTGAAGGGCTGTTCTGGCCCCATGCCATGCATCTTGCCGATGGCAGGCCTTCGCCCGGTCCATTGGTGATTGGCGAGGGCTTTGCGACCGTGGCGGCAATCCATGAGGCGACCGGATATGCGGTTGCCGCTGCCATGTCCGCGCGCAACCTGGAGCCGGTCGCAAAAGCAATGCGCGGGCTGTTCCCGGCGCGGCAAATCATCATCGCGGCGGATGATGACTGTCACCTAGCTGAGAATATGGGCCTAGCACTCGCCACAAGCGCCGCTGAGGCGATTGGCGGGCTTTTGGCTATCCCTAGGCCTGAAACCGTTCTGAGCGAATCTGGGGCCGATTTTGCGGACCTCACGCGCGCGGACGCGGCGGCGATTATCGCGGCAACCCTGACAGGGGAGGCCTAGCCATGGACGGAACAATACGCGCGCGAATGGACTTTGCGCAAATTGACCCCGGCGAGGCGAGCGAGGCCATCGCGGCGGCGGCAATCGCAACGCTCGATTGGGCGGCGCTGGCCAACGTGAAACCCGCGCCTAAGGCCTTCGTCATTCCCGGCTTTGCACCAGCCGGGGAGGTGACGCTTTTCAATGGCGCGGGAAGCGCGGGCAAGTCGCTGCTGGCGCAACAGTTGGCGACCGCGCTTGCGGCTGGAGTGCCGACGCTTCGGTTAGACATGGGGCAAGCCCCGGCGATATACCTCACGTGCGAGGATGACGAAGGGCAATTGCACTGGCGGCAAGCGCATATCTGCGAGTCGCTGGGCGTGCCGATGGCCAGCCTTGCGGGCAAGCTGGAGGTGGCAAGCCTCAGGGGTGCGCTCGATAATGCGCTAGGCGAGGCGGGGCCGGACGGGGAGTTTATGCTGTCCGCGTCCTATCATCGCATCGCCGCATTGATCCGGCGGACCGGGGCCAAGCTGGTGGCGCTCGATAACGTGGCGCACCTGTTCCCCGGTAACGAAAACGACCGGGGCGAGGTGACGCGTTTTATCAATGCTTTGAACCGGCTGGCAGGCGATAGTGGCGCGGCCATCATCCTGCTGGGCCATCCCAACAAATCGGGCGATGACTACTCAGGCTCTACCGCTTGGCTTAACGCGGTGCGGTCGCAATTTGTAATCGAGCACGATCTGCAATCAGATATGCGGACGGTCACGGTCGGCAAGGCCAACTATGCCCGCAAGGGCGAGCGGCTGCGCTTCGCATGGATGGATTGGGCTTTTGTGCATGAGGATGAATTGCCGCCCGATACGGCGCGCAAGCTGGCCGAAACTGCGAATGCTCACGCGGGGAATGATGCGTTCCTGAGGTGCCTTGCGCTTTGCACCTCGCAACGGCGGAACGTCTCGCATCAGCCGGGGAGCAATCACGCGCCCAAGGTGTTCGCTGCAATGCCTGAGGCCAAGGGGATGAAGCGGGCGGACTTCGCCGCCGCAATGGAGCGGCTGCTGTCCCTCAAGGTGATCGAATGCGATGCAGAGTTGTGGCGCGGACCGGACCGCAAGTCCCGGCGTGGTATCCGGCTGGTGGAAGGCGCGACATGAGAACGGTAAGGTTACGGCAAGGGTGCGCTAAGGTCGCACTAAGGCTGCGGCGACCCCCTTGCGGCGACCCCCTGCGGCAAACGCGGCGACCCTCTCCCTCTCGTTCTCGGCAATTCGTGCGGCGACTCTGCGGCGAAGGTGCGGCGACCTCCCCCCTTACTAACGTAACGCGGGCGCGGCCTTGGGGGCCGCCGCGTCCCGCTAGAAAGGACATATGATGGCAAAGGCAAAGACCGGAACAAGCGCGGCGAAGGCGAAAGAGGCCAACGTCCTCACAGTGAAAGGCAAAAGCGATGCCGAGCGTAACCAACTCATGGCCGAATTATCCCTGACACCCGGCGCGCGACACGCTGCCATCGCATCCGGCTACGCAACTGGATTGATGACCGGCGCTCACGAACTGCCCATGCCCGCGAGATTAGGCGTGATCGGCGAGGCGATGACTAAGGCGCGCGCTGGTGACAAAGCAATGGCCAGCGAGATGCTGGCGGCGCAAGCCGTGGTGCTCGACACCATGTTTACGGAACTTGCGCACCGCGCCGCAAACAATCTGGGCCAGTATATCGATACGGCGGACCGTTACGCGAGACTTGCGCTCAAGGCTCAGGCGAATTGCCGCGCGACACTGGAGGCGCTGGCGAAGCTGCACCAGCCGCGCGAACAGACGGTGAAGCACGTTCACGTGAATGAAGGCGGGCAAGCGATTGTCGCCGAACAATTCCACCAGCACACCGGGGGGAAAGAAAATGGAAATTCAAACGGACAATCCCATGCAACCGGACCGGCTGGCGAAAGCCCCGCGCTGCTTGGCGCGGACTCGGAAGGGAACGGAGTGCCAATCCCCGGCGGTGACGGGCCGCAAGCGTTGCCGGATGCACGGCGGAACAAATCCCGGCGCACCTAAGGGAAACCGTAACGCTTGGAAGCATGGCGGGCGATCTGGCGAGACTGAGGGAGCGGCGCGGTTGCTGAGAGCGGTTGCGCGACTGGTGAGCGGGCGGTGAAAAAATTGTGGAAATTTCCGGCGTAATTAGTGCTTTATAAAGTCGCGCCAGATAATCCGCACCGCGCTCAATTCCGAGCACTCAAAGGGTCAACTATGAAATTTGCTATTATCGCAAGCGCTGCTGCTGCTGTGGCATTTGCATCTCCCGCCATGGCACAAGAAGAAAGCACTGCTGGGGGCAAGATCGTTGTCGGCGCTGTCGTTGGGATCGATAGCGTCAACGCTGAGTTCGACGGAATCTCCGACAGCGAAGAAGACTTTCTCGCAGGGGTGACGATTGGTTACGATTACGAAACCGAAAGCGGCCTCGTCTTTGGCGTGGAAGCTGAATACACTGATTCCAACGTCGGTGTGTCAGCCGTCGACGTCTTCGAAACTGGTGACCGGGTTTCGGTAAACGCTGGCCGCGATCTCTATGCTGGTGCTCGTCTCGGCTACAGGACTGGCCGCAACGGACTTCTTTACGTCAAGGCAGGCTACACCGACGCCTCAATTGAGGGCGAATATGACGATGGCACCGGCGAGATCGCTGATGAAGTCTCGTTTGGCGGGTTTCGCATCGGTGCTGGTGGCGAGATTGATCTCAGCTCAAATTATGCCATTCGTCTGGAATACCGTTACTCCGACTATGGAAACATCGAAGCTTTCGGCGTCAACACCGGACTCGGCGTAAGCCGGAATCAAGGCGTTGTGACTTTCCTCGGAAAGTTCTGAAGCCTGTCAGAGGTTAAACAATTGGGCCTCGCAACCGAAGATTGGTTGCGAGGCCCTAATGCTAACGCGGTCGATCATTCGGCTTCACGACTGTTGAGGGCTTTGGCGCTGCTGGTTGAGTGGGGTGCGCTAAAAGCGGCGCTGAACGGCTGCCGGATCAAACTTTTGACATTGGCCAGCATAATTGCCCGCTTTGCCTGAAAGGCTGATAGCCCCGGTTAGGCGGTCAAGCCTTAGCTTGGGGTTGTTCAAGGGGTTCACCTTCACGGTTGCGCGAATCTCGTTTTCCGTGATCTCAATCGAACTCAGCTTGAACCAGCCATCCTCGCCCCCGCGAATTGGGGGAAGCATACTGGGCGGCATCCGAACGCGGCCTTCCTCTCCCTCAATCCAAACTTGTGCCTGATCCTCGAAACCAACTCTGCTGGGGCTTTGAACGGTGGCCGTCGCACTGTCGCCGTTATTGTTCCACGCTCGCGCCGTGGATTGATCAATCTTGTTTGCATATCCGCCGCCCGCACAAATTAGGTTGAGGCGGTTCCCAGCGTCTTGAGCGCTAGCAGAAGCTGCAAGTGCTAGCAGTGCAAATGCGAAATATCTCATGGTTGCGAATCCGTTGGCTGGGCAAAATTGCGGCAATAACGGACCAAGCGATTATCGGAGAACCGTTAACTTTGCACGGCGCGCGATCTGCGAAGGCTGACGGGGCGGCGCGGTTCCTGAGGGCTTTGGCGCGACTAGTTAAGACTTCGGACGCTTAAAGCCCGCCCTTATCCAAGCGACGGCCCATCCGAAGCCCCAAATGAGTGCGATTGGAATTGCGGCAAAAGGAATTGCAGCGCTGGCCGTGGTGAAAACATCCTTGTCGCAACTAACGGAGTATGTCCTATCATACTCTCCGAATGGCGGTTTCATTTCTATTGACGACCCTACGCATCCCTTGAAACGGTCGGGCTGTTCCCTTTCGGCCTGACGATAGAGTTCGTTCCAAAACTCTTGTCCCTTGAGAGACCGGACGGCATCGGTCGGATAGATGGTGCCATAAGCTGAGTCGTTTTCAATGTAAGCAATTGCGAAAACGGGCAGGCCGATTATCGCTGAGAGCACCACACCAATCCGCTGCCAGCCATTCATCCCTTGCCCCCCAATGTGCGACCGAACGCAATCTAGGTGCGGCTTACTCGCAAAGAAGCTGGCTACAACACAATTTTGCGCGCCTAGCGGACCGCTTTTTGGGGAACGTTTAGGGTAACGGGCGGCCCCTTGAGAGGATTATCTCATTTTATCAAAGGCCGGTGGCGGAGACGGAGGGATTCGAACCCTCGGTACCCTTATAGAGTACGGTTCCTTAGCAGGGAACTGGTTTCAGCCACTCACCCACGTCTCCGGGTAACAGCGTCGGCTGTAGGGGCGGCGCTATAAGCACCATGTTTGCAAGCGGCAAGGTGGCTTGCAAGAAAAACCGTAGGATGGTGGTTCGTGCGCCGGATGACTGCGAGCCTAATCGGCAATTCGGGAGCGGTTCAGCCTTGGCGCTTTAGCCCGAAACAGCTCGTCGTGATTCCGATTCGCTTGAGCGACAACCGATTGCAGCAGGTGTTTCGATGGATTCTGCTGTCCTGTGCATCAATTCGGGGCTGACGCGTCCCGGCGAAAGGCTGCAAGATGATTGCGACGACCGCCCGACCCTCTCACCTCCGCCGCCGCCTTACGGGCTTGGCTCTGGCGGCCTTTGCCGCACTTGCGCTGTCGGCCCCGGCTGCGGCGCAGGAGTTGGAAAGCTTTGACCCCGATCAGGCCTATGATGCGCAAACCGCTGCGCCTGCGGGCGGGATCGATGGCGATCTTGCCACGCCCCAATCGCAGCCTGTGCAAAATAGCGTGCCGGCCGACCCCACCTTTGACAGCGAATTTGGCGATGCCGCAGCAAACGCGGAGGCAGCAGAGCAGGGCGCGGCTGTCCCTGCCGAGCCAACCCCCGATGCCAATGCGGCCACGTATGGCGAAGATGACCTGATCGGTGCGGCCGAAGGCGTGTTTGGCAAGGGCGCCGAAGGCCTCGCCAAAATGATCGAGGATTTGCTCAAGGAACAGGGCGAGCCCAATGGCTACATCGTCGGGCGCGAAGCGGGCGGGGCGTTCATCGTCGGCGCGCGCTACGGTTCGGGCACGCTGCACCACAAGGTCGAAGGCAGCAGCCAAGTCTATTGGACTGGCCCATCGATCGGGTTTGATGTCGGCGCCAATGCCGCCAACACCTTCGTGCTGGTCTACAACCTCTACGACACCGAAGAACTCTACAAGCGTTACCCTGCAGGTGAAGGGCAGGCTTATTTCGTCGGTGGGCTGACTGCCAGCTATCTGCGGCGCGGCGACGTGGTGCTGATCCCGATCCGGGTTGGTGCGGGCCTGCGGCTGGGGATCAACGCCGGCTATATGAGGTTCTCCAAGGAACAACGCTGGTCGCCTTTCTGACCCGATAAGCGCAAACCCGGTTGCGATGCGCGGGCGGGCGCGGCATGGCCCGCAGCATGATGCTTGATCGACTCAGCCCCCAGGCGCCCGACGCGCTGCTCGCCCTCATCCGTCTCCACGCGGCCGACCCGCGCGAAGACAAGATCGACCTTGGCGTCGGCGTTTACCGCACCGAAGATGGCGCCACCCCGGTGTTCGCCGCGATCAAGGCGGCAGAACAGCAGCTGGTCGATACGCAGGACAGCAAGTCCTATCTCGGCCCGGAAGGCGACGTGGGCTTCGTCAATGCGCTAATGCCCTATATCTTCGGCGCTGACCCGACGATGGGCGGGCGGATTGCCGGGATGCAGACCCCGGGCGGCACCGGTGCGGTGCGCCTCGCGCTGGGTCTGGCGCAGAAAGCCGGTGTGAAGCGCGTTCACATGGGCGTGCCGAGCTGGCCGAACCATGCGCAGATCCTCACCGACCTCGGGCTCGAACTCGTCGCCTTCGATCACGCCAACCCTGATGGCAGTGCCAACCTTGATGCGGTGCTGGCCGCAATCAACGGCGCGGGCCCGGATGGCGCGGTGTTGCTGCACGCCTGCTGCCACAACCCCACTGGGATCGATTACACCGCCGATCAATGGGACGCGATTGCCGATGCCTTTGCGGCGAGCGGCACCTTCCCGATTATCGACAGCGCCTATCAGGGCCTCGGCCACGGCATGGAAGAAGATGCCGCCGGGATGCGCGCGGTGCTGGCCAAGGTGCCAGAAGCCTTCATCGCCCATAGCTGCGACAAGAATTTCGGCCAGTATCGTGACCGAGTGGGCGCGTTCTACATTCTCGGCAGCGACCAGGCGTCGCTCGATACTGCATTCTCCAATGCCAATTCGCTGGCGCGTGCCTGCTGGTCGATGCCGCCTGATCACGGCGCCGCCGCGGTGCGGATCATCTTGCGCGATCCAGACATGACCAAGGCGTGGTTGGCCGAACTTGACGATATGCGCACCCGGATGAGGGCCGTGCGCGATGCGCTGGCCAAGGCGGGCAGCGCGGGGCGGATCGACCTCACTCCGCTGGCGAACCAGAACGGGCTGTTCGCAATGCTGCCGGTGACCAAGGACGAGGTTACGGCCCTGCGCGAAGACCACGGCATCTACATGGCTGCATCGGGCCGGATCAACGTGGCGGGCCTGACGATGGGCAACCTGCCCAAATTCCTCGCTGCGCTGGCGGCGGTTGCCGCCTAAGATTGGCCGCGTGCTCAATCGTCAGCCCGTGCTGGAAGGGGAGCGGCTGCTGCTGCGGCCCTTGCGCGCGGATGATTGGGACGCACTGTTCGCGGTCGCATCCGATCCGCTGATCTGGGAACAGCACCCGGCGCATGATCGCTGGCGCGAGCCGGTGTTCCGCGCTTTCTTCGCCGATGCGCTGGCGCATGGCGGGGCGTTGGTGGCTATCGACAAGGCCGAAGGCGCGGTTATCGGATCGTCACGCTATCAGGGGCTGGAGGAAGCCGATGGCGGCTCGGTCGAAATCGGCTGGACATTCCTTGCGCGCAGCCACTGGGGCAGCACCTATAACCACGACATGAAGCGCTTGATGCTCACCCATGCACTCGCCAGCATCGCTGAGTGCCGGTTTCTGGTGGGCGTGAGCAACATCCGCTCCCGCCGCGCGCTCGAAAAGATCGGCGCCCGTCTGACCGACCGTACCGAGGAACGGATCATGGCGGGCGGCGAAGTGATCCCGCACGTCACCTACGTGATCACGCGCGATGATTTTACGAAAGGGCCGCTGGCGGTCGCATAATTACGTGCCGAGCGAGCGAGCGGCTGGTTTTGGGTCATGTCCGAATAGAACTTAATGGCCGGGGTTCGGTGGAAAGGCGACATTCGGCGCGTCGATAGCTCAACGTGCCAACTTCGAAAAAACATTCACCGATGTCATCTCCACCTCGCAAGGATACTGGCCCAGATGGCCGTATTTTTTATCTTCACGGCTGACCCGACCTCTGCCTTCAATCCAGAAGAAACCTTCTTCCGTGAACTGATCTGAACCTGTTATGGCGGTCAAGTCGTCGCTCGCAGTCCGACTAAACACAAGCCAGCAAGCCGCGCCATCGCTTTGACATGAAGCATTGTCGTTAGCCGTTCCTGCAGAGCAGAGATCGATTGAGCTAACTTCGAAGGCAAATCTGAAATGTCCAGCAATCGGGCTGCCCGATCCCTCCGCCTGCTCTGAAGAATTGCATCCACAAAGTGCAAGAGCCAGAAACAAACTCAAAATCCATTGGTTGCTCATGGCGAGAAGTTGCACGCATTGGTCATTGACCGCAACGGGGTCGCTGGCTGAAGGGCAGCTTTTTTGCTCCCAGCACCCAAAGCCGACGTTCGGGCCCCGCCATTCGGCACTGCTCGCGCAATATGCCGCTTTCCCCTGAACTTGCTTTCGCCTAGCCTTCTGGCTTCGCACCACACCGGGAGCCTACCATCGAAAAGCGTTTGATTTACCGTTCGCAGCCGTTTGGCTTCGACAAGTCCATGCTGGCGGGAATCCTGTCGGCCGCGCGGCGCAATAATCCGCGTCTCGGGATCACTGGCGCGCTGGTTTGCCGCCATGACCTCTATCTCCAACTGATCGAAGGCCCCGCGGAGGCGATCGATGCACTTTATGCGCGCATTTGCCAGGATGATCGCCACGCCAATGTCGAATTGCTGCTGTCGGAAGACATGGGCGAGCGGCTGTTTCCGGCTTGGGCGATGCTGGATGACGAAGCGCCGTCGCTGTTCTGGTCGGCACAGGATGTCCAGGCCGGGGTGCTCGAATCGGCCACTCCTGACGAGCTGCGCGCACCGTTTGTCCGGTTGAGCGCGGCCAATCCGGGCGCGACCTAACCCGCTGCTGCTAGGCTCTGCATCCGCTTGAGATAGCGGGCCAGCACGTCGATTTCGAGGTTCACCTTATCGTCCACCGCCAGTGCGCCCAGCGTGGTCACGGCGGCAGTGTGCGGGATGATGTTGAGCAGGAAATCGCAGGTGCCATCGGCCCGGTCGCGCACATCGTTGACGGTCAGCGACACGCCGTTGACGGTGATTGAGCCCTTTTCGGCGATGAAAGGTGCCATTTCGGCGCGTGCGCGGATTGCGATCTGCCAGCTGCCACCTTCCTGCCGCGCCAGCACCACGGTGCCGACCGAATCGACGTGGCCGGTGACGATATGCCCGCCCAGTTCATCGCCAAGTCGCAGCGATGGTTCGAGGTTCAGCTTGGCGCCCGCCGCCCACATCCCCGGCACGGTGCGGCTGACACTTTCGCCCGACAGATCGATATCGAACCACGCATCGCCCGCCGTCCCGCCGCGCTCGACCACGGTCAGGCACACGCCCGAACATGCGATCGAGGCGCCGATATCAATCCGCGCAGGGTCAAGCGGAGCGGTGATCCGCAGGCGCAGATCGCCGCGCTGCTCAGCCGAAGCGATGGTGCCGATGGCGGTGACGATGCCGGTGAACATGGGGACAGGGTTCCTGTTAGATTTCAGCTGCGCAGATAGGCGGTGAAGGTGTCGCTGCCAAGCTGGCGGTGTTCGCTTAAGCGCCAACGGCCATGTGCGTCGGCGAGGTTGGTGAGTCCCAGCGCGCCCAGACTGCGGCGGCCATCGCCAATCAGGATCGGGGCGCGGTAGAGGTGCAGTTCGTCGACAAGGTCGGCGGTGAGGAAGGCGGCGGCGGTTTCGGCTCCGCCTTCGACGTAGCAATAGAGCACGCCGTTGAGACTGGCGACGTCCTGCGGCGCGCGGATTGCGGTGGCGCCCTCGGGCGCGCTCCCCCGCGTCAGCACCACCCGCTGCGGAGAACGCGCCTCCAGCCCCGGCAATCGCACGTCGAGCTGCGGCGTATCTGCCCGCCACGTCCCGCCGCCGACTAGAATCGCATCGTGCTGCGCGCGGCGGGCATGGACGTGCGCGCGGGCGACCTCTCCGGTGATCCAGCGGCTGGAGCCATCGGCGAGCGCGATGCAGCCATCCAATGAGGTCGCCAGCTTGAGCGTCACCCACGGCCGACCGGCTCGCTGACGGGTCAGGAACCCGGCAAGGCTGGCGGCTGATGCCGGGTCATCGAGCAAAGTGGTCGCAATGCCCGCCGTCTCCAGCCGTGCGATGCCTTGTCCGGCGGTGCGGGGGTCTGGGTCGCGCTGGCCGATGACCACGCGCGCAGGCTTGGCCGCGACGATCAGATCGGCGCAGGCTGGCCCGCGCGGGGATTGGTGCGCGCAGGGTTCCAGTGTGACGTAAAGTGTCGCCTCGGCAAGTATGTCTGGCGCGAGCCCAGCCAAAGCCGCCGCTTCGGCATGGGGGCGGCCTCCCGCTGCCGTCCAGCCGCGCGCGATCACCCGCTCGTGATGCACTACCAGCACAGCAACGCCCGGATTCGGGCGGGCGAGCGGGCGCGCCCGCAGCGCCAGCCGCGCAGCCGCGGCCATCCAGTCGTGATCACTCGGGCGCGCGGCGATGGCTATTGGTCAGGGCTTTCAGCAGCAGTGCCATTGGCCTCTGCAATGCGCTTTTCGATCTCCGCCCGGCGTTTGGCCTTGGCGGCTTCCTCGGCGGCGCGCTCGGCCTCGGCCTTGCGCTCAATTTCCTCGACATCCATCCCTGCCGCTGCGCCCAAGCCTTTGTAGATTTCGCGCTTGCGGGCAGCGATTCGTTCTTCTGCCGCAGCGCGCAGGTCTTTGACCTCCTGATTGGCGCGGTTTTCGGCGGCGATTTCGGCGTCGGTGCGGGCCGGATCGAGCGTGGAGATATAGGTCACCTTGGGCCGCTCAGGCTCACCATAAACGGTGCTGCCCATCCCCCAATACAGTGCCAGCGCTGCCGGCACGATCGACAGGGTGATGAACGTCCAGCGATAAGGCTGCGGGCGCCGGAGCAGGGTCCAGAAATCGGCCACGCCAGAGGCCGGGTTGAGGCGGGAAGGAATGCGCATGAGGCCAATATAGGGGGCGACAGCCCTGAACGCAAAAACCTTCGCCCCGGAACCCGACCCTAGCCAAAGGCGGCGTAGAGCCCGCGCCCGTGTTCTTTCAACCAGCGATCCGCCGCGGCAATCTCGCCGTCGAAGATGCGCGATAGCAGCGCGTGGAACGCCGGGCTGTGATCGAAATGCACCAAATGCGCGACTTCATGTGCAACCACGGATCGGCGGACATGGTCAGGGGCCTGCACCAAACGCCAGTTGATGCGGATGCGGCTCTTTTCCGAACATGATCCCCACCGCCGCTGTGCGCGGGTCAGGCCAATGGGCACCGGATCAAGTCCGGCCGCAGTGCAATATTCGCGCATGTCCACCTCGGCGAGACGCAGCGCTTCAGCCTCCAGCCAGCGTTGCACCCGCACCTCAAGCCCGGCTTGCGGCCCGCCGATGCGCAAGCTTTCACCTGCGAGCTGCGGGCGGCGCGGGGCGGATGCGTCCCACACCAGCCGCAGCGCGATGCCGCGATATTGCACTGTGCCGCCAGGTTCGGGCGCGGTGCGGGTTGGCAGTTTCGCCAGCTGCCCTGCCAGCCACTCGGCACGGGAATGAGCAAATGCGATCGCCTCACGCCCCTCGGCCCAGGCGGGCAGGGTAATGCGCACTTCGCTGCCATCGGGCGCCAACCGCAGCGTCAGCCGCCGCGCATTATGTAGCCGCTTGAGCACAATCGGCAGACGTTTGCCGCCCACTTCGATCGCGGGATCGGCTTGAGGACGGCGCAGCCAGTCGATCATGCGTCGTCCCCAGCCTCAATCGCGCGGCGTGCCCGCTGGGGTGAGGGCCATTCGACGATGTGGTGTTCCATCGGCCCGGCATCGATTTCGCTCACCACCCGGCCGATCACCGATACCCCGACCCGGCGCACCGCTTCGCGGTCACCGCTGATGAGATAGTGCCAATCAGGCAAGGGGCGGCCATCGGCGCGCAACCGGTACGCGCAGGTGGATGGCAGCCAGCTGACCTGTTCGACAATCCGCAGCGTCAGCCGCAGGCAATCGGGAACGAACGCCTTGCGATTGCGATAATCGCTGCACTGCGCGGTTTGGGTGTCGAGCAGACGGCAGGCGACGTTGGTATCGTGGATCTCGCCCGTATCCTCATCTTCGATCTTGTGCAGGCAGCAGCGTCCGCAGCCGTCGCACAGCGCCTCCCATTCGGGCCGGGTAAGCTCGCCCAAAGGCCGCTCCCAGAACTGGTCTCTCACTTCACCCACTTGCCCAATTCCGCCGCCACCGCCGCACCGCCTTGATCGACCGGGAGCGTCGCCAACGGTTCGCCCGCGGGGCCGAACAGATAAACGATATTGGAATGATCGACGAGGTAGCCGCCACCTTCGACGGGCGCGCCCTTGGCGTAGAATATCTTGAACGTCTTGGCCGCCGCATCAATCTGTTCGGGCGTGCCGGTCAGCCCGATAATGTCAGGCGAGAAAGCGGCGGCGAATTCGCCCACTACCTTTTGCGTATCACGGGTCGGATCGATGGTGATGAAGATCGGCTGGATTTTCGCCGCCAGATCGGGATCGCTCGCCTTCAGCAGTTTTAGCCCCTGCGCCACTCGCTGCATGTCGGTGGGGCAGACATCGGGGCAGAATGCATAGCCGAAATAGACGATGCGGTATTTGCCCGCAAAATCATCCCAGCGCACAGTGCGCCCGTCGCTGGCAGTGAGCGCAAAGTCACCGCCGATGGTTGCACCTGCCAAAGGGGGCTCGGCCTCAGGCGCGGCGGCATTGCAGCCGGCGAGCGCCAGCGCGCCTGCGAACAGGAGGGCAAATGCGGAGGAAGGCTTGTTGATGCGGTTCATGCTCTGCTAACTGGCTTGCTGCGAATGGCCGGGCTTGCCCCGCGCTGTGCCGCACACCATTTGTGTGGCATGTTATGCGAAAGGATCAAACCGTGACGGTCGATGTTTTACGCAAGGTAGGCGCTCGCCGCCGGATTGCCAGTGCAATCCTGCCGGCTCTGGCGCCCCTACTTGCGGTATCGCTTGCTGTTCCTGCCGCCGCGCAGTTTCAGTCGGAAGGGTACCAGTTCCTCGAAGCGGTCAAGGATCGTGAAGGCGACAAGGCCACCGACATGCTCAGCAAGCCGGGCACGCAGCTGGTCAACACCCGCGACATCACCAACGGCGATACCGGGCTGCATATCGTGGTGGCGCGCAGCGATGCACTGTGGATCCGGTTCCTGCTGCAACGCGGCGCTGATCCGAACATCCGCAACAAAAAAGGCATCACCCCGCTGCAATTGGCAACATCGCTCAGTTTTACCGACGGGGTTGAGGCGCTGATCAAGGGCGGGGCCAACGTCAATGTTTCCGACCAGACCGGCGAAACTCCGCTGATCGCTGCGGTGCACGCGCGCAATGTGCCGCTGGTGCGGTTGCTGTTGGATAAGGGCGCAGACCCCGATCACAACGACAATTCGGGGCGTTCGGCGCGAAACTATATGGAACTGATGAGCGGTAACACGCTTTTGCAGCAGGAATTCGCCAATGCCGATACCAAACGGGCTGCGGCGGGAACCAAGAAAGATTACGGGCCTTCTTTCTGACATGAACACCGATACCCATGATTTTGCCGATCTGACGCTCGATGAACTGCGCGTCGCGCTCGCCCCCGATATTGCGGCTTCCGCGATTTTCGATGGGTGGAACGAAACTGCGTTGATCGCCGCTGCCGAAATGGCCGGGTGCGATGTCGACGTGGCAAAGCTGGCGTTTCCGGGTGCCAAGCCGATGGACATAGTCGAAGCGTGGATCACGAGCGTCGATCAGGCGATGGAGGCCGAATGGCCAGCCGAACGCCTCGCCACGCTGAAAATCCGTGAACGCATCCGCGCGCTGGTGGCATTCCGATTGGATGCGGTGGCACATATTGATGAAGCCGTGCGCCGCGCGCTCGCTGTGATGGCGCAGCCGCAGAATGCCCGCCGATCACTGCGGCTAGGCTGGCGTTCGGCCGATATCATGTGGCGGCTCGCCGGGGACACCGCGACCGATTACAACCACTACACCAAGCGTGCGATCCTTGCGGGTATTTACAGCGCGACGCTGGCCGTGTTCGTGAATGACGATAGCGAAGGCAAGGCCGATACCCACGCCTTCCTCGAACGGCGGATCGACGGGGTGATGCGGTTTGAAAAAGTCAAAGCGCAGTTCATCGGCAAAGACCGCGAATTGCCAAGCCTGACGCGCTTTCTCGGGCGGCTGCGCTACCCCGCGCGGTAACGGGGCACGCTAAAGCGTCCGAATTGGTGGATTAAGCTGCCCCACCCGTCGCGCTCCCTGCCAAGCTTGCCTATTGTCTCCCACAGATTCGCGGGCCACCATCGTGCCTGCGGCCAAGTGTTTGATGAAGGGACGTTTCAATGGCGGGTTCGCTCAACAAGGTCATGCTGATCGGCAATCTCGGGGCCGATCCCGAAATCCGCAGCTTCCAGAACGGCGGCAAGGTCGCCAACCTGCGCATCGCCACCTCGGAAAGCTGGAAAGACAAGGCGACCGGCGAACGCAAGGAAAAGACCGAGTGGCACACCGTCGCGATCTTTTCCGAAGGGCTGGTCAGCGTGGTCGAACGCTACCTGAAGAAAGGCAGCAAGGTCTTCGTCGAAGGCAAGCTGCAAACCCGCAAGTGGCAGGATGCGCAAGGGCAAGACCGCTACAGCACCGAAATCGTGATCCAGGGCCTCGGCGGCACGCTCACCATGCTTGACGGCGCGGCTGGCGGCGGCGCTGGCGGCGGCGGAATGGGCGGTGGCGGTGGCCGGTCGGGCGGCGGCTATGGCGGCGGCGCACAGGGCGGTGGCGGCAGCAGCGGCGGCTGGGATCAGGGCGGCGGTTCGTCGGGCGGTTCCTCCGGCGGCGGCGGTGGCGGCTACGATGATCTGGACGACGATATTCCGTTCTGATTTCAACGCGAAAGATTTTCCACCAAGGGGCCTCGCAAGCGATTGCGGGGCCTTTCTTTTGTGCATCTTTCTGAAAAATGTCGAAACAGTTTGACATTCTGCCTTAAAATGTAAAAACATCTAAACATTGATTAGAAATGGGGAGCATGGGTATGTCACACCGGACGAAATATTGGTTGCTTTGCGCATTGGCTTTCGCCGCAGCGACTTTGGCCGGAGTCATTATCGGCAAAACCGTCCCAGCCGGAGCCGGTAGCGAAAATGCTACACTGCTGTTCTCGCTGCTGCTCGGCGTGGGCGGCATGGTGATGGTCGCGGGCTGGCTGTGGTGGCGCAAGACCGATGATCTGCAACAGCAGGGCCAACTCGTCAGCTGGTATTGGGGTGGCACCTGCGGAGCTCTGGCAATGCTGATCTATCTGGCGGTGTTTTTCGGTCGTCATAGTGACCTAAGCTTAGGTGCGACCTACCTGTTTTTTGCGCAGTTCGCTGGCTTCTTCATGGTTTGGCTGGTCTGGCGCTTGCGCGGGCAGGGGCAGTCCGAATGAAGAATTGCCTGAGGAATCTGCGCAAGGGGCGCGGCCTCAATCAGGCTGACCTTGCTGACGCTTTGGAAATTTCCCGGCAGACAATCATCGCAGTCGAAGCGGACAAATATGATCCCTCACTGCCGATGGCCTACCGGTTCGCGGCCTATTTTGATGTCCCGGTGGAGGAGATCTTCTTCAATCCGTGGAAGCTGGATCAGGTCCGGCCAGACCGCGCCTAGACCCCACTTAGGCCCCCTCTAGGCCCCGCTTAGCCCAATGTTTCATGTGAAACATTGGCGGATTATGGCTTCTGAAGTGCCGCCAGCATCGCGGCCATTGGCCCGTCCTGTTCGCCCTCTGCGACAATGCCCGCAGCTTTCCGCGCCGCATCAGCATTGGGCCCTTCGGCGTAGGGATCGATCGCCAGCCCCAGCGTTTGCGCCACGGCTTCGCCTAGGTCGAACATGTCGCCGGTGAAGGCGATTTCGTCGCAATCATCGGCTTCGAGCTCGATTTCCTGCGCTTCGTCCTCTGTCATCGGGCGCTCGCGGTCTTCGACGAAGCGCAGGTCGACCGGCTCGTCGATGGTCACCGGGAACAGCTCGGTCGAGATCGCGCAGGGCTGCATGATCTCGGCCTTCAAACGCCCGGTCGCCCGGATCGCGCGGGGTTTTTGGTCGAGCGCCACTTCAGCCCGCAGGCTATGTACCGCGCCCAACCCGAACCGTGCCGCGAGCGCCGCGCGCTCCTCAGGCGTCGCCTCAATCACCACCGGCTCAGCGGGCAGGGGCCGCGCTTTGACCATGCGGGTCAGTTCGCACGGGGGCAAAGCGCCGCTCACCAGATCGCGCTCGCTTTCAGCATTTCATCATCGCTGAACCGGGCGAGGCGCTGCGATAGCTTCATCAGCCGCTCGGCCACCATGGCTGCACCTGCCGCTTCGTCCGCGCCTTCGGCAAAGGTGACATTGCGCTGCACCGCGCCGCTCAACTTCTCCATGTCGCCCGCGTTCAGCGCACCGCGATAGGCGCCCAGCCGTCCGCCGAGCACGCTCATCAGTTTCCCGATCCGCTTGCCCACCACCACGTCATTCACCCCGAATTCGCGCAATTGCCCGTCCATGTCCTCGACAAACAGTTCCGCCAGCAGCGCGCTTTCCGACCGCATCTCGGAAGCCTCAATCCGCACCATCACCGTACTTAGCACGGCGGTGATCAGATCGAATCGCCCGGCGATCGTGTCGGCGACCTTGCAGGTCGCGTAATACTCCGGATCGCGCGCCAGTTCGATCACGCGGTGCCACAGCGGACGCACGCTTTCGCGTGGGTCAGGTGCAGTGCCGAGCAGGCGGGAGAGGAAGGACATTGCGGTTCAGGCCTTTCGCGGGCGGGACTATCTTGGCGAGCCGGTTGACAAGCACCCCGCCAACCTACGCTAACGCATACGATAACGCACGGGGGCCGGATGCGTTCAACCGCAGTTCAACACAGCTGCGCCACCGCTTTGCCATATGGTGCGTTGCAAGCTTGCGCCTAGCCCCTTAAAGCACCAGCCCCAAGGGATCAAAGTGCGATGGCGCGCAACACAGAACGGGACGGACACGGTTTGGCGCAGATGAACGATGCAGGCGTGAAGAATTCAAGCGCGCGCAAAATCAAGGCGGCGTTGATCATCGCGGCTTTGGCGGCAACGCTACCGGGCTGCGCGTCGATCCGCGAGTCGCGCGGCTATATCGTCGATCCGTTGCTGACCAATACGGTGCAGCCCAAGATCGACAATCAGCAATCGGTTGAGGCGACTTTGGGCCGCCCGACTTTCACCAGCCAGTACGGCACGCCAACCTGGTATTATGTCTCCAGCATCACCGGGCAACGCCCGTTCAACCGTCCGCGCATCCGCGAACATTCGGTGCTGGCGGTGCAGTTTGATGAAGCGGGCCGGGTGGCCAAGGTTGATCGCAGCGGCGTGGACCGCGTGGCGTTCCTCGATCCCAATGGCGATAAGACGCCGACGCTCGGGCGCGAACGCGGCTTCCTCGAAGACCTGTTCGGCAATATCGGTCAGGTCGGCGGCGGCGGCCTGCCGGGCGGCGGCGGGCCGGGCGGCCCCTAAATTTCCACGTATCGGCGCGGCTTGATCCTGCGGACAGGCGCGCCATATTCTCACGTATGACAAGCGATCCGGCGAGCCACGGCCTTATCCAGTGGCACGGCACCACCATCATCGGCGTTCGGCGCGGCGGCACAACTGTGATCGCGGGCGATGGGCAGGTGTCGATGGGCAACACAGTGATGAAGCCCAACGCGCGCAAGGTGCGCCGCATTGGCGATGGCAGCGTCGTCGTCGGCTTTGCCGGTGCTACGGCGGATGCCTTCACCCTGTTTGAGCGGCTGGAGAAAAAGCTCGAACAGCATTCGGGCCAGCTGATGCGCGCCGCAGTGGAGCTGGCCAAGGATTGGCGCACCGACAAATATCTGCGCAATCTTGAAGCCTTGATGATCGTAGCAGACAAGGACACGCTGCTGGTGCTGACCGGCAATGGTGATGTGCTGGAACCAGTGGGCGATATCGCCGCGATCGGATCGGGCGGCAACTTCGCGCTCGCCGCCGCTCGCGCAATTGCCGATTACGAAACCGACGCTGAGACGATTGCGCGCAAGGCGATGGCGGTCGCGGCCGATATCTGCGTTTTCACCAATGGTAATTTGACCGTCGAAACGGTTTAGCCCTATTCGCCCTGCCGGGCGCGGGCAGCGCAGGAAAGCGGGGCGATCATAAGTGACCGGGTGCGACACGCTGGCCCAGCAAACGACAAGGTCGTAGCAATCCAGCTGCTGCGGGCGTTGGCCGCGGCAACCGTTGCCGCAGGACACATTGCCTTTGCCTTTGCGAATGATCTTGGGTCCGGCCTAGGGCTCTTGCCTGAAGCCGCAGCGTTGGGCGCTGTGAGCGGCCAGATTGCCGTGATGCTGTTCTTCGTTGTCTCGGGCTATGTCATGGTGACCGCAGCCAAGGACATGTTCGCCATGCCCGGTGCGCGGAGACTGTTCTGGCGTCGTCGCTTTATCCGCATCATGCCGCCGTACTGGCTGGCGAGCGGGCTGCTGGCGGTCATCTTCCTAACGCTGTTCCCGACTCCGCTCGATCCGGGCAAGATCATGCGGTCGCTCGTCCTGATCCCGTATTGGCCAGGTGATGGCACCTTGCGCCCATTGCCCTTCCTATGGGTTGGCTGGACGCTGTTTTACGAAATGATGTTCTATTTCTGGTTTGGGCTGTTCCTGGGCCTGCCGCGCATGTGGGCCATTGTGGCGGTAGCGGTCGTGCTGGCAGCGCTGGTGATCGCCGGGACATGGGTGCCGCCGGTCAATCCTCTCCTGTTTGCGGCGACACGCCCCGTTTCGCTGATCTTTGCGGTCGGAATGGCAATCGCGTTGTGGCGCTCGGGCGGCGCGCAGGCAGCAGCTTGGCTGCGCTGGTTGGCGCTAGCGGCCAGCGTGGCGATGCTCTGGCTGGCACCGGACCCCCAAGATGCGAGCGCGCTGGGCTGGGATTATCTGGCCTGGTGCGGTGCGCCGGCGCTGTTGATTGCCTTCGCAGCGCTGGGTGGCCCCCTGTTGTTGCCGGTTTCCCGGTGGATCAATCGCGCAGGCGACATCAGCTATGCCGTTTACTTGCTCCACGTGCCGATCGCATGGTTTTGGCTATGGTTCTGGGGTCGCCTGCCGTTCTTCGATGCCGGGCCGTGGGACTATCTGATCAGCGCGCTACTGGCGACGCTGGGACTGAGCTTGCTGTTCTTCACCGTGGTCGAGCGGCCGATAACCATGGCCTTGAACCGCTGGCTGACAGGGCCACATAGCATCAAGGATCCTGACAGAAAGACCCCATGACCACCTCTCCCGCTCCGCAATCACTCACCCCCAAAGCCATCGTCGCCGCGCTTGATGAACACATTATCGGCCAGGCCGAGGCCAAGCGCGCTGTCGCGGTCGCGCTGCGCAATCGCTGGCGGCGCCAGCGGCTTGGCGCGGATCTGCGCGATGAGGTGACGCCCAAGAACATCCTGATGATCGGCCCCACCGGCTGCGGCAAGACCGAGATCAGCCGGCGGCTGGCGAAACTGGCCGAAGCCCCGTTCATCAAGGTCGAAGCGACCAAGTTCACCGAAGTCGGCTATGTCGGCCGCGATGTCGAACAGATCGCCCGCGACTTGGTCGAAGAAGCGATCCGGCTGGAAAAAGAACGCCGCCGCGAAGCCGTGCGCGAAGCCGCGTCCGAAGCGGCGATGGATCGGCTGCTGACCGCGCTGGTCGGCGACAACGCCTCCGAAGCGACCCGCGCCAGCTTCCGCCAGCGCATCGTCCAGAACGCGATGAATGATGTCGAGGTGGAGATTGAGGTCAGGGATGGCCCGTCCGCGCCGTTCGACATGGGCAATATGGGCGGGCAGATGGGCATGATTGACCTCAGCGACATGATGGGCAAGGCGCTGGGCCGCAAAGCCACCCGACGGCAGAAGCTGCGCGTGCCCGATGCGTGGGACCGGCTGGTGGACGAGGAGGCGGACAAGCGGCTCGATCAGGATGATGTCGCGCGCGTGGCGCTGGCCAATGCCGAAACCAACGGGATCGTGTTCCTCGACGAGATCGACAAGATCGCGGTCAGTGATGTGCGGGGCGGATCTGTCAGCCGCGAAGGGGTGCAGCGCGATCTGCTGCCGCTGATCGAAGGTACCACCGTGGCGACGAAGCATGGGCCGATGAAGACCGACCACGTGCTGTTCATTGCCAGCGGGGCGTTTCACGTGGCCAAGCCCAGCGACATGCTGCCCGAATTGCAGGGCCGCCTGCCGATCCGGGTGGAGCTGCGCGCGCTGACCGAGGCGGATTTTGTGCGGATCCTGTCTGAAACCCGCGCCAATCTGGTCGCGCAATACAAAGCGCTGCTCGGTACCGAGGAGGTCACGCTCGACATTACCGAGGATGCCGTCGCCGAAATCGCCCGCATCGCCGCGCAGGTGAACGCCAGCGTCGAGAATATCGGCGCTCGGCGGCTTCAGACGGTGATGGAGCGGTTGCTGGAGGAGGTCAGCTTTGAGGCTGAAGACCTCAAGGGCCAAACCGTGACGATTGATGCCGCCTATGTGCACGAAAAGCTCGCCGGGCTGGCGGGCAACACCGATCTTTCGAAGTATATCCTTTAATGGTGGGAGGGCCGGTCAGCGACCTTGCGGTGATGCTGGCGGGCATGGCGCCGGTGCTCGATACGCGGGAGTGGCGGTTCGTGCTGGTCGAGGGCGAACCGCCTGCCGATGCCTTTGCGGTGATCCGCGAGGACGAAGGCACCACCGCGATCATTGCCGAGGATGGCGGTGAGTTCGCGCGCATCACCCTGATGGTGCACTCTGCGCTTGATGGCGTCGGGCTGACAGCGGCGGTATCCGGCGCGCTCGCCGGGGCAGGGATTGCCTGCAATATTGTGGCGGGCTTTCACCACGATCACCTGTTCGTGCCGTGGGATCGCCGCGACGAGGCGCTGGAACGGCTCCAGCGCCTCGCTCAGACAGGCTGATTACTTGCCCAGCAGATGCTTTTCCCAGAACACCAGCTGCGCGAGGAAGGCGTAATCCGAATTCGCCTTCTTGGCGAAGCCGTGGCCTTCGTCGGCGGCGACCAGATGCCACGCCTCTCCGCCGTTTGCACGGATGGCGGCTACCATCTGATCGGCTTCGGATTTGGGCACGCGCGGATCGTTGGCGCCGGTGATGACGAACATCGGCTTTTCGATCTCGCTCACCCGGGTCAGCGGGCTGATTTCAGTCAGCTTAGCGCGCTGCACCGGATCGCGCTCGTCACCATATTCCACCCGGCGCAGGTCTTGGCGGTAGGGGTTGGTGTTTTCAAGGAAGCTGACGAAGTTGCTGATCGCCACAGTGCATTGGGTCGCGGTCAGCTTGTCTTTCAGCTGCACCGCGGCGGCATAGCACATGTACCCGCCGTATGATCCGCCGCTGAGGCCGACGCGGGCCGGGTCAACCGCTGGATCAGCCCGCACCGCATCAATCAACGCCTCCATGTCGCGCACCGAATCCTCCCGTTTGAACGGGCCATTGTCGAGGCTGACAAAGGTTTTCCCATACCCGGTCGATCCGCGCACATTGGGGTAGAACACCCCGATGCCGAGTTCGTTGAGCAGATAGTTGTTCCGACCCTGAAAGCCTGCGGTGCTCTGCCCTTCTGGGCCGCCGTGGACGCTGACGATCAGCGGGCGCTTGCCCGGAAACTTCGCTGGATCAGGCAGATAGAGCAAGCCCGATACCTCCAGCCCGTCAAAGCTTTTGGTGGTCACGATGCGCGGTTCGACATTCACGCCGGCGTCCAGCCCGCCGGTCTCGCTCTGCGTCCAGCGGGTCAGCTGCATCGTCTTGGGGTCGAGCGACCACACATCCGCTGCGCTTTTCGCGCTGGAGAACGAAAAGCCAATCTCGCCCCACGGTGCGATTTCCACGCCGCCGATCAATCCTGCGGGAAGGGCATCGACCTTGGCCACCTTGCCCGACGCCACATCCATGATCCGCATCCGGTCGCTGCCGGCTTCGTTGACGACATAGACAATGGTGGTGCCATCATCCGACAGATCGAAGCTATCGACGTCCCATGTTTCACGTGAAACAGGGCTAAAGGCACCCGAGGCGGGGTCTAGACGGCCCAAGCGCTGGAAATCTGACCCCTGATCGCTGGTCACCCAGATCGTGCCGTCAGGCGCGATTTCCATCCCGCCAAAGGCAACCTCTGCCGCCGGATCGCCAATCGGCGTCATCGCACCGCTGGCCAGATCGAGCCGGTAGAGGTCGACATCCTGCACCGAGTTATAGTCAGCGACAAAGACCGATTGCTTGTCAGGCGTAAAGGCAATCACCGCCCAGCCGCCGCCCTTGCTTTCATGCACGATCCGGGCCGAGGCAGGGTCGCGCGGGTTCATCACGTAAAGATCGGAATCGACCCCGTTGCGGCGGGTTGAGCTGAACGCGACCAGTTCGCCATCCTTGCTCCAGGCATTGGGCTGGTTGCGGCTTTTGCCATCGGTCAGCAGGGTAAGGCGGCCGTCTTTCAGGGCGTGCAGCTGAAAATATTCATCCCCGCCGCGATCCTTGGTCACCAGCAGCACATCGCCCTTGGCCGGCGCATAGCTGCCGCGCACTGGCTCGGCTTCGAAACTGATCTGGGTGCGCGCGCCCATCGGCGCCTCGACCCGGTGCAACTGGGGCACATTGGCAAAGCGGGTGGAGATCAGCACCGCGCGGGTGTTCGGATCCCAGCCTGCAAAGCCTGCGCCGCGCGCTTCGAGATAGGGCCGCGCCCGTTCCGCCATTTCCAGCGGGATCGGCGGCATCTGTTCAGCAGTCAGCGCGGCTGGCGCGGGCACGGCGGGCACTTGGGCGGCGGGCGCGTCCTGCGCGGAAGCGGGAAGGGCGGCGCCAAAAGGCAGGGGGGCGAGCAGCAGGGCAATCAAACGAGGGTGAAGCATCGGGCTGGGTTCTCTCTCCGGTTGAAGAATGGAGAGAGGACTAACCGCGCAATGCCCGCCAAGCAATGATACAGCTATTCAGCCGCCTCGGCTGGCTCGACCGCCACATCGTCGCGCCGTTCATTCGCCTGCCGCGACCACATTTCGGCATAAAGACCGCCGTGGGCGAGAAGGCTGGCGTGACTGCCGGTCTCCACCAACTGGCCGTGATCAAGCACCAGGATTCGGTCAGCATCGGCAATGGTCGATAGGCGGTGCGCAATCGCAATCGTGGTGCGCCCTTCCGCAATGCGCCGCAGCGTGGTGAGGATTTCCTGCTCGGTGCGGGTGTCCAAAGCGCTGGTCGCTTCGTCGAGCAACAGGATCGGCGGATTCTTCACCAGCGTCCGGGCAATGGCGACGCGCTGCTTTTCGCCGCCCGACAGCTTCAGCCCGCGCTCGCCGACCATCGTTTCAAACCGATCAGGCAGGCGCTCGATCAGCGGGGTGAGCGCAGCGTCGCGCGCGGCCTGTTCGATCGCGGCCTGATCCGTCCCCTCGGCCCCGTAAGCGATGTTGTAGGCGAGGTTCTCGTTGAACAGCACCGAATCCTGCGGGACGATGCCGATGGCAGCGCGCACACTAGTTTGCGTGACGGCGCGAATATCCTCGCCCCCCACCAGAATGCGCCCTTCGAGCGGATCGTAGAATCGGAACAGCAAGCGCCCAATGGTGCTCTTGCCCGCGCCCGAAGGCCCGACGATGGCCAGCGTCGATCCGGCAGGCACCTCAAACGACAGGCCACGCAGGATTGTGCGCCCCGGATCATATCCGAACGTGACGTTGTCGAACGCGACCGTCGGCGTGCGCACGATCAATGCGGGCGCGCCGGGGGCGTCTTTCACTTCGATGTCGGTGTCGATCATGCGGAACATCTCGGCCATGTCGACCAGCCCTTGCCGGATTGTGCGGTACACCCAGCCCAGCACGTCCAGGGGACGGAACAGCTGGATCAGGAAGGTGTTGACCAGCACCAGATCACCCACCGTCAGCTCGCCCTTGCTCCAGCCCCATACGGTATAGGCCATTGCGCCGGCCACCAGCCCGTTGGTGATGACGGCTTGTGCCATGTTGAGCAGGCCGACCGAGTTTTCCGACTTGATCGCGGCTTCAGCATAGGCGCGCGCGGCGTTGGCATAGCGCGCTTCCTCGCGCGCTTCGGCGCCGAAATATTTCACCGTCTCGTAATTGAGGAGCGAATCCACTGCGCGGTGCAGCGCCTTGCCATCGAGATCGTTCATCTCGCGCCGCAGCTTGGTGCGCCATTCGGTGATTGCGCGGGTGACCCAGACATACAGCACCACGGTCACCGCGGTGGCGGCGACCAGCTCGATCCCGAAATTGATGTAGAAGATGATGCCGACCGCGATCAGCTCGATGATCGTCGGCGCGATGTTGAACAGCAGGAAATACAGCATCTGATCGATGCTCTTGGTCCCGCGCTCGATGATCTTGGTGACTTCGCCCGTGCGCCGCGCCAAATGGAAGCGCAGCGACAGGCGGTGCAGGCGGGCGAACACGTCCTCGGCCAGATTGAGCGTGGCGACCTGACCGACCCGTTCAAACGCGATGTTGCGCAGGTTGTCGAAGGCAACTGCGGTGAAGCGGCCCAGCGCATAGGCGGCAACTAGTGCCAGCGCCACGGTAAGGCCCGCGTCCACTGGCCTCGAACCCGACATCGCATCGACCGCGCCCTTATAGGCGAACGGCAGCGCCAGCGTGACACCCTTGGCCGCCAACACCAGCACCATCGCCACCACAATCCGCATCCTGAGACCGGGATTATCGCGCGGCCATAGATAGGGTAGGAACCGCCGAAGCGTCGCCCAGCTTTCTACATCGCGGCTGCGCTTATCAGGATCGGGGGGCTGTTGGCTGTCAGGTGGCATATCGCGCCATCATGTGGGCGCGCGGGCACCATACCGCAACCCAGCGCTATATATGGGCGTTAGAAGCCGAGCTTGTAGGATTGCAGCCGCTTGGCCTCGCGCATCGCTTTGGCAATGTCGCGGGGCACATCGAACAGGATCCGCTGCCGGGCAAAGTCGATTGCCACCCGATCAAACAATGCCAGATGCTGCATACCGAGCGAAAGCGCTGGCTTGTCCGAGAGCCCGAGCGCGGCGAACGCCGGGGTATCAGCAAAGGTCAGCGGCACATCGGTCAGCGCCAGCCCTTCGATGGTGAGCGTGGAGACAATGGCGAGCTCCCCCAGTAGGTCGACACCATTGACGTCGGTGGTCAGCACCTCTTGCGCGCGCTTGGCACGGACACGGTCTCTCAGCGCGGTGTTGGCAAGGCTTGCCTGAGCGCCGGTGTCGATGATCACGGTTGCGCGCACGCCCTCGACCAGGGCATCGGTGATCAGCAGCTGGCCCAGCTTGGTGCGCGCCCGCACGACGATTTCGAACCCGCCGCTGCGATCGCGCTCGCTCGCATCCTCAACTGCGATGGTCTGATTGCGGAAATCAATCAGGACACGGAAATCCTGCAAGGCATCCAGCCCGATGATCCCATCCGCGCCGACATTATTACGTTCCAGCACTGGGGCGGCGAAGTTGGTGAAGCTGTTGGCGCCGAATTCGATCCGGCCGATGTCGACCAGGTCAACCTCGCGGCGGCTTGCCATGCCGACCAACGTGGCCGTGCCTGCCGAAGGAAGAGCCAAGGCAGCGCGGATCTCATGGGTTATCGCGGTCGCCTGACTGCCGGTGTCGATCATGAAGGCATAGGGGCCAGCACCATCAACGATCACAGGCAGGGTAAGGCGGCGATTGCGCTCTTGCTCTAATGCCAGCACCTCGGCCGCCGGATCGACCAGCCCGGTGGATGCCACTGCTGCCGGGGTTTCGACTAATGCCGGGCCGTCGGCTGCGGCAGGGGCGGCGGCCAGCAGTGTGGCCAGCGGCAAGATGTTTTGCATCGCCATTGTATTCTCCCTTGCGGCACAGTGCTGATGACTATGTCCGCAGGGCGATCCTACCACCTCTTATGGGGCGGCCCAAGCGGGGAGACGAATCATGCCTGTGACCATTCAAGCGGAAATAGGGTCGGGCTAAAGGGCGGGGCGGTGAACCAGCTCGAATTCCAACCCGACAGAGCCGCTGTTGGGGCCGATTCCAAGCCGTTTGGAGCCAGATTCGGGTGTTCAGGCGGTGAAATGGGTCAAATAGACGCAATTCCAGAGCCCAAAAATAGGCGAAAAATGGCGGAATTCTGCGGTTCTTGCGCGGCGTTGAAATAAAATTGCAAAAACCCGTTGACCGAATCTCGAAGCGCGCATAGATGACCTCCACCGACGCGGCGCTGACGGCTTCCACCGCCACCGCAACGACCGGTCGCCAACATAAACGGATAGCCGGTCCCCCGGTGTAAATCGGGGAACCAATCGCTGTCCGCTATTACTGTCTGGTGGCTCTTTGACATTGTTGGTTTTTGATGAAGGGACATGTGGGCGACGGCGCCCGGTCCGGGGACCTCAAGGCTCCGGTAACCGGTTAATTTAAGCCGATGCCACATACGATGCAGACTCCACGTTTGCTCGGATGATAAGCATGTTCATTCGTATCCATTACGTTTGACAGCAGGTATTGGCTCCTTGCAGCTCATGCCAGACTGGAGGGTGGGGTTATCCCCATGCTAGTTTGGTGTGTGACACAACTTGAGAGTTTGATCCTGGCTCAGAACGAACGCTGGCGGCATGCCTAACACATGCAAGTCGAACGAGACCTTCGGGTCTAGTGGCGCACGGG
>LNFM01006735.1_pt1 | contig 38308 bp, 45 predicted proteins | sample 596031 | NCBI WGS metagenome assembly LNFM01 (sample SAMN04254537, study PRJNA301005) | activated carbon metagenome | isolation source: dual media filters at the Ann Arbor, Michigan drinking water treatment plant | place: USA: Ann Arbor | reverse complement strand
CGCGATCTTGATGTTGCGCGTGCCGATCTCGACCGTGTCGTCGAGGTTCTTGTACTCGCGCTTGTCCCACACCTTGACGGCGCGGCCCTCGCGGCCCTTGTCCTGGCCGATACGCACGCCCTCGGGATTGAAGCCGTAGGCGCCGAACGGCGAGGTGCCGGCGGTACCGATCCACTTGCTGCCGCCCTGGTGCCGCTTCTGCTGCTCCTCGAGACGCTTCTTCAGCGTCTCCATGAGCTTCTCCCAGCCGCCCATCGACTCGATCTGCTTCTTCTCCTCCTCGGTGAGAAGCTTCTCGGCCAGCTTGCGCAGCCATTCCTCGGGGATCTCGGCAGCGACGCCCTCGGGGGGCAGCGCCTCGAGCCCCTTGAAGACGGTGCCGAACACGCGGTCGAACTTGTCGAGGTTGCGCTCGTCCTTCACCAGCGCGGCGCGCGACAGATAGTAGAAGTCGTCGACGCTGTAGTCGGCGACACCCTTGTCCATCGCGTCCATCAGGGAAAGATATTCCTTGATGGAGACCGGCAGCTTGGCGTTGCGCAGCTCGAGGAAGAAGTTGATGAACATCGCGTTCTCCTCTCAGCAGTGATTACTGGCGCTGCTCCCGCCGCGCCATGAAGGCCAGACGCTCGAACAGGTGCACGTCCTGTTCGTTCTTGAGCAGCGCGCCGTGCAGCGGCGGAATGAGCTGCTTGGAGTCCTTGGAGCGCAGCGACTCCGGCGACATGTCCTCGACCATCAGCAGCTTCAGCCAGTCGAGCAGTTCGGAGGTCGACGGCTTCTTCTTGAGGCCCGGCACTTCGCGGATGTCGTAGAACACGTTCAGCGCCTCGCGCAGCAGGTTGCGCTGCAGGTCGGGGAAGTGGACGTCGACGATCTGCGTCATCGTCTCGCGATCGGGGAAACGGATGTAGTGGAAGAAGCAGCGGCGCAGGAAGGCGTCCGGCAGTTCCTTCTCGTTGTTCGAGGTGATCATGACGATCGGGCGCTCGGTCGCCTTGATGGTCTGCTGCGTCTCGTAGACGTAGAATTCCATGCGATCCAGTTCCTGCAGCAGATCGTTCGGGAACTCGATGTCGGCCTTGTCGATCTCGTCGATCAGCAGGATGGGGCGGACCGGGGCGGTGAAGCCCTCCCAGAGCTTGCCCTTCTTGATGTAGTTGGCGATGTCCTTCACGCGCTCGTCGCCCAGCTGGCTGTCGCGCAGGCGCGAGACCGCGTCGTACTCGTAGAGGCCCTGCTGCGCCTTGGTGGTAGACTTGATGTGCCACTCGATGATCGGAGCGTTGAGCGCCTTGGCGACTTCATGTGCCAGAACGGTCTTGCCGGTGCCAGGCTCGCCCTTGATGAGCAGCGGACGCTGCAGCGCGATCGCCGCGTTCACCGCCACGCGCAGGTCGTCGCTGGCAACGTAAGAGTCGGTACCGGTAAATTTCATGGTGCAAAATCCAAATTTCACTGTGGTTAAAGCCACCCTAGAGGGGTGGTTTCAGGCCAGCAAGGCCGCGCAAGCGGTCAGCCGCCTGCGCGGACGATGAAATAGACCAAAGCGGCACAGGCGAGCAGGACAGACATCGCAAGGCGGCTCGATGCGAAGGCGAGCCGCGGTGCGGGCGCGCCCGGCTCGACCGCCTGGTCGATGCGCTTGCGGCCGGTGATCATGGGACCGATCAGATTGTGCCTCTTCAAGACGAGGTAAAGCACGACGGCCGCAACGTGGACCGCCACCAGGATGAGCAGCACGTTGATCCACCAGGCATGGAAATCGGTAGCCCGCTCGACCCACTTGTCGGCGACCTTGAGGGCGAGCGGCCCGTTGACCATGCCGGTGTCGGTGTCGGCGGTGAACAATCCGGTCACGACCTGGGCCAGGACGGCGAAGATCAGGACGAGGACCATCGCACCCCCCAGCGGATTGTGCCCGACGTCGCGCGGACCCTCCTTGCGGAAGAAGTGTGCGACATGGGTAAAGGCCGCCGCTGGACCCTTCAGGAAGCTGGAGAAGCGCGCGGTGGTGCTGCCGACGAAGCCCCAGGCGAGGCGGAAGAATAGAAGGGTCAGGATGGCATAACCCGACCAGAAATGGAGCTGCATCCAGTCGCCGCCGGCCCGTCCGCTGAAGTACGAGGTCGCCATCAGGGCAACGAGCACCCAGTGAAACAGACGGACGGGCACGTCCCAGACGAGGATCTTGTCGTTCTTGCCGGCCATCGGTCATCATCTCCTTGAGGGCCCAGAATAGCCGAGTCAGCATGGCTGTAGGCAAGGACCAGGCCGAGGGCACCACACGCAGTCGTGATGGATCGTGGCCTACCTGGCCGTTCGCTTTCCGCGCCAACCTCTGCAACATTGCGGTCGTCGATGAGGTATAAATTGCCCGTCGACCGTGAGAATCAAAGGGGATAGGCCTATGAGGAAGACTTTGGTGGTGGCGTTGGTCGGCGCATTGGCGGCCGGGGCGATGGTGGGCGGCGCGACGATCGCGATGGCTCAGGGCGACGTGATCGCTCAGCGCAAGGACAACCGCAAGCAGACCGCCGCCGCGATGCGCGCCATCAAGGCGATCGTCGACGCCAAGGGCCCGACCGCGGGCGCCGTCGAGCAGGCCGCAAAGCTCAAGACGCTGGAAGCGTCTTTCTTGAAGATGTTCCCCGCCGGCTCCGACAAGGGCGAGACCCGTGCGCTTCCGGCCGTGTGGACCGACTGGGCGGGCTTCGAAGCCGCCAGCAAGGCGGCGAACGTGGCTTACGACAAGCTCGCTGTGGCAGCCGGGTCAGGCAATGCCGAGGCGCTCGCGACAGCCTTTGCCGACACCGGCAAGACCTGCGGCGCCTGCCACCAGAAGTTCCAGGCGAAGGCCAACTAGCCTAACCGCCCCGACCGGCATGAAGGGAGGCGGACTTCCGCCTCCCTTTCTTTGTCTCAGGCCGCTGCCGGTGACGAACCCGGTCCGGTGAGCGCCTGCTGCACGATCGCCTCGGCCGTGAAGCGCCAGGCCCGCGACGCGTGCATCGGCGACAGACGCTGTCGCTCCCGCATGTTCATCCAGCTATCGAGACCGAAAGTCCGATCGAGCGAATCGAGCGCATGGCCGCGCGCGACCGGATCGAGCGCGTCGAGTTCGACGGCGAACCACGCAGCAATTCGCTCGCGTAGAATGCCGCGCAGATGCGCCAGACCGGCGCCAACGGCCGGCGCCGCACGTCGGACGCGCTCCGCGAAGTGCCAGACCGGCAGCCATTCCTCGAAGAGTTGAGCGCGATCCGAAACCAGAAGCGCGATGCGGCTGGCAAGCGGTACCGCGCTGTCCACCTGTCGGTCCGGTCCGAAGGCGCGGCTGACGGCGAGTTCGAAGGCGGCGGCATAGAGATCGGAAAGACGGATGAAATGCTGGAAGAGCGTGCGGCTCGAGAGGCCGGCGATGGTTGCAATGGCACCCGACGTCGGCTCGACATCGCCCGCCTGGATGAGATCCAGGGTCGCCCGGATCAGGGATTGCCGAACTCGCTGGTCTCGTACGATGCGTTCGTCTTGCGAGCGCGACACATCAACCGCGAATCCGACAATCTTCATTGGAAACCAATCGAAAGAGAATTGCTCCAGTCGATCGACTCTAACACCCGCTGATTTCCAGGTAACTTGCAAAAATGCATATCACATGGATTTGAGAACCCCAAAACACTGCATTTTTCATACTATAGATAGGCGTTTTTGGGTGATCTGACGTTGCAGAGATCCAGCAATTACTATCCCCTGCAGGGCAAGCCGGCATTCTCTGCAGATTCCAGCGAGATGATCGTGAAACTCGAAAATACGAAAGGCCGATCGCTTGGGGACGACCGGCCTTCCTTATAAGCCCGCCTGGGTGTGGGGTAATCGAAGCCTTGGGGTGTGTGGGAAGGGGCTTCGATTGAGCGGCTTGGGAGGCCGCCGGCGGGCTGTCTGTATTACTCTGTGGCACTCTAACACGGGTTTCACACCGGGTTAGTTGCAATATTGCATATCTCCCTTCGAAGGCCCGGTCAAAAAGCCAACAATTCCGGAACATGCCCCCTTCCAGATAAACAGAAAAGGGAATGCAGGAAACGCGCAGGAATATTCCGGCAGCTCCAAATCCTGACAGGTTTTCATGACATTGGGAGCGGCACCTCGGAAACGAGGCGGCGATGACCTCCGAACTCGCTGCAATAACCAGCCCCTTAGGCCAGTTCCTCAATTTCAGAAAGAACCGGCCGCAGGTGTTCGAGAAAGCGCTCGGGATCCTCACTCATCGGAAAGTGCCCAAGGCCCGGCATGATCGTGCACCGGGCCCCCGGCACTAGGGCGGCAACCTCCTCGGTCTCGGCAGGCGAGCACGAATAGTCATATTCACCGGTCAGCAGGAACAGCGGACAACGGCGGGCATCGATCGTGGCGATGCGTTGGCGAAGGTCGCCGTCGACCTTGTAGAAATGGAGATCGCCTTTGAAGACGCCGGGGCCACCCTGCATGTAGTGCCAGAGGGTTTCCCAGCGATGGACGGCCGGCGCGTCCGGCCCGACGAGCCCCGAAACGATGCCGGCGCACACTTCACCACCGTGGACATCGGCATGATGCAGCCAGTCGGTATCGTAGTAGGGCGCTACATGCGCCGACGCCTGCAGACCGACCAGCGCGCGGAACCGATCGGCATGGGTCGCGGCCAGGTTCAGCACGACGCGACCGCCGATCGAACAGCCCATCACCACCGGACGCCGCAACGACAGCGCGTCGGCGAAGGCCACCACGAACCCGGTATAGAAATCCCGTGTCAGCCGGTATTCCTCGCGCTCGAACCCTTGCGGTGGCGAAGATTTGCCATGCCAGGGCATGTCGAAGGCGATGACGCGAAAGCGCCTGGTGACCTCGGCGTCGTTCAGCACGCCGCGATACTGGCGGCCGTCGGCGCCGGCCGTGTGGAGGCAGAGCAAGGGGATCCCCTCGCCGGCTTCCTCGAAGTAAACGCGATAGCGCCTTCCTTCGAAATCGAGCGACAGGTAGCGGCCGACGATCGGCTCGAGTCCCGCGGGCATCATACCGCTCCCTCCCGCCTGATCAGCGCACGCGGCGCCTCGAGGACACCCTTGATGTAAAGCAGGTTTGCCATGAGCGGCTGGAGATCCCCTTCGAATTTCAGGAGCCCGCGGCGGACCAGGGCGAGCAGGTCATGGTCACCCGGCGCCGGCCGCGGCTGCCAGAATCGCCGCCAGCTCACTTCGTCGGCACGCAGGGCGAAGCGCCAGGACGGCATGACGAACGGCCCCTCCTCGACCTTCTCGATCCGGCCCCGCAGCACATGGACCAGCCATGACCGCGGACGGGCCTCCACCAGGAAGGCGCCGCTGAGATGCCGGCCGCGCCGCACCAGGGCTGCGTCGTCGTTCACGAGGCCCGCAAGTTGTTCGAGCATGAGTTCCTCCGTCGTTCGCGAGGCCGTCCGGGTTCGTGTTTCGGCCTCAATTCCATGCTAGACGATCCGCCGTTCCGCCAATACCGGCAGTGCTTCCCGGAGGCTTCTTCCGTGCATCTCGTTCGTTCCGTCCGCGCCGCCCTGCCCCTCGCCGTGGCCACCCTGTTGCTCGCCGCCCAACCCGCCGCCGCGGGCATGGAGGAAGCGGTCAAGGCCCTGCAGGCCGGCGATCCCGTGACGGCCGAAAAGGAGCTGCAGCTCCTGGTCAAGGAACGCGACCCGCGCGCCCAGTTCCTGCTCGGCCTATACGTATACGGCAATGCCGAGTCGAAGCTCTTCGACATCAACAAGGCGACGCCGCTCCTTCTCGACGCCTCGGAGCGCGGCTACCTGCCGGCGATGGTGCCACTGGCCGGCGCCTACGCGGAAGGCAAGGGCGTACCGAAGAGCCTCTTCGAAGCCTACAAGTGGTGTGCGATCGCCGACCGCTGGAATGTCCCCAGCGCCAACCTGGCGCTCGAGCAGGCGGCCCGCGAACTGCCGGCCGCCGAAGCCGAGAAGGCCAAGGCGGCCGCTCTCGCCTACACGTTCAAGACGAAATGACCGTGGCGCGATCGGCGCTCGCCGCGGCCCTGATCGCCGCCAGCACCGTCGCGCACGCCCAGCAGCCGCCTGACGCCTCGGACGTCGCGGCCCCGCTGCGTCCCGCCGTCGTCGCCTATCGCCAGGGCGATACGGCCACCGCCGAGCGGGCGCTGCGCTCCCTCGGCTCGCCGAGCGCCGACGGAGATGCCTGGCTGGGCGCCGTCCTGCTCGACCGCGGCGCCAAAGGCGAAGGTCTCAAGCTGATCCAGCGCGCCGCCGACGCGGGCTCGGCCGAAGGCCAGCATCGACTGGCGCTCGTCTTCATCAACGGCGACGCCGGCGTCCCGGCCAATCCGGCCCGAGCCGTCGAGCTTTTCGAGAAGGCCGCGGCGCAGGGCCACCGCCGGGCTCAGCTCAATCTCGGCACGCTCTACTTCCGCGGCCAGGGCGTTCAGCGCGACCTGATCCAGGCTCGCGCCTGGCTGGAGCAGGCGGCCGCCGGCGGCGACGTCTACGCGACCTATGCGCTGGGGCGGGCGATGTCGGAGAGTGCGCCACCGACATCGGCCGATCCGACACGGGCCGCCGATCTTTACCGCCGGGCCGCCGAGCAGGGCCACATGCTTGCGGCCCTGCGCTACGGCATGGCCCTGGCCGAAGGATCGGGCGTGAAGCAGGATATTCCGGCCGCGCAGCGCTGGCTGATCCAGGCGCAGCAGAACGGCGTGCCCGAAGCGGCGCTCGCGCTGGGCGACATGGCGGTCCGCACGCCGGCGACGCGCGACAAGGCGGCCAACGAGAAGATCCTGCAGTCGGCGATCAGCTGGTACCAGGCCGCCGCCAATGCCGGCGTGCCGTCGGGCCAGTTCAAGCTGGCCAATGCCTATCTCGCGGGCTCGGGCGTGCCCCGCGATCCGGCGCAGGCCCAGCTCTGGTACTCGCGCGCCGCCCAGCAGGGATTGACCGGAGCGCAGCAGGCGCTGGGCGTCATGCTGCTGACCGGCACCGCCGGGGCGACCGACCCGGCCGAAGCCTTCAAGTGGCTGTTCCTCGCCGAGCGGGGCGGCCATCCGGAAGCCCGCGCGGTCCGGGAGAAGGTCGGCGACAAGGTCTCCGATCGCGACCGCAAGCGCGGCGAGGCTCTGGCCCAGGCGTTCAAGCCGACCTACGAGCTGCCACGCGACGAGGGCCCGCCGCGCCTCGTGCCGGTGCGACGCTGACGTGAACCACCGTGGATACGCCGCAGAGCGCTGCGCGCCAGACGCGCCCTGACATCACCCTCGCGGTCTGCCGGGGCGCCTGCCGCCTGATGCGCCAGTCGGGCCGCTCCGTTTTGCGGGAGCTGCCCCTGCCCGACGGACGGCGCGCCGACATCATGGCGATCACGGCAAGCGGCGAGCTCACGATCGTCGAGGTGAAATCGTCGATCGAGGATTGGCGGGTCGACCAGAAATGGCCCGACTATCTCGCCTGGTCCGACCTGCTCTACTTTGCCGTGCCGGTCGATTTCCCCCAGTCGCTGATTGCCGAGGATGTCGGCCTGATCGTCGCGGACGCCTATGGCGGGGAAATCCTTCGCCATCCGCCGCGCCGGCCGGTTGCACCGGCGCGCCGCAAGGCGCTCCTCATCGACTGCGCGCGCCTCGCGTCGGAGCGCCTGGCGCGCCTCGAAGATCCCGAGTTCCTCGAGTTCGTCTGAGCCTCAGCCAGACATCGGGCGTGCAGTCCCGCGACTGGCTTCGGCCATGCGGATGCGGGCATAGGCCATCACCTCGGTCGGCGGGCCGATCCGCTCGACACGGCCATCCATCACCAGCGCCACGCGATCGGCAATGGCGAGCGGCGCCAGCCGATGGGTGATCATGATCACGGTCCGCCCGCGCGTGTTGGCCTTGAGCTGGCGCAGGAGCTGCTCCTCGGTGGCGGGATCGAGCGCGCTGGTCGCCTCGTCGAGGATGAGGATGCGCGGATTGCGGATCAGCGCCCGGGCGATGCAGAGGAGCTGGCGCTGGCCCGTCGACAGGCCCTGCCCGCGCTCGCCGAGCACGGTGTTGTAACCCTGCGGCAGGCGCTGGATGAAGTCATGCGCGCCGACGAACTTCGCGACCGCGACGACCCGGCCGGGATCCTTGTCCACGACGCCCATCGCGATATTCTCGCGCACCGTCCCGGTGAAGAGCTGGACGTCCTGCGGCACCGCGCCGATCTGCGCCCGCAGTTGCGCCGGCGAGATATGGGCGATGTCGGTACCGTCGACCAGGACTCGGCCGTCGCTCGGGCCCACCAGACCCTGCACCAGGTTGGCGATGGTGGTCTTGCCCGAGCCCGAGGGACCCACGATGCCGATGATCTCTCCCGCTGCCACCGTCAGATCGGCCTCGCGCAGGATCGGCGCGCCGCGTTCGTGGGCGCGATAGGTCACCCGTTCGAGCGTGATCTCGCCGGACAGCGCCGGCATGGGCGCGAACTCGCCCGGTGCCGCCTCGGGCGTCTCGCGCATCAGCTCGTCGACCCGCTTGAAGGCGGCGCTCACCGCCTGGAGCTGGTGCCACGCTCCCGCGAGCTGGCGCATCGGCTGCAGCGCCCGCGCCGCGAGCATGTTGGCGGCAATGAGGGCGCCGATCGTCAGGCGATGATCGGCGATCTCGGTCACACCGATCATCACAATCGCGAGCGACGCCACGAGCTGCAGCGTGCCCGAGGCGCTGGCGGAGATATTGGCAAGGTTGTTGGCCCGCAGGCTGCTGCGCGCCGACTGCTCGACGCGCGCCTGCCAGCGCCTCTCGACCTCGCCCTCGAGCCCGAGCGCCTTGATGGTGGCAGCGTTGGCCACGGTTTCCGTGAGGGTCGAGCTCTTCGCAGCCAATGCCTGGAAGTTCTCGTCGGCCAGGCGCCGCTGCGCACGATGGCTGGCGAGCGACACGCCGACCAGTACGGGAATGGCGAGAGCGGTGATCAGCCCCAGCGTCGTGCTGATCAGAAAGGTGGCGATCAGGAACAGCACGACGAACAGCAGGTCGATGGCCAGAACGGGCAATTGTCCCGTGAAGAAGCCGCGCAGCACGTCAAGCTGGCGCAGCCGCTCGGCGATGACGCCCGATGGCGTGCGCTCGAAATGCCGGTAGGGCAAGGCCATCAGGTGATGCAGCACTTCGGCGCTCATCAACGCGTCGAGGCGCGCGCCGGTCCGGGCCGACAGCCAGCCACGCACGACGCGCAGGCCGAAGTCGGCGGCATAGGCGAGGAGCATGCCGGCACACAGCAGCAACATCATCGACGAGAGACCGTCCGGCGGGTGATAGCGCCCGACCACGGTGTTGATGACCAGCATCATGAAAAGCGGCGTGAGAAGCCCGAGCAGGTTGATGACGAACGACGTGGCCGCGAGCTTGAAGACGACTGGCCGCACCCGCACCCAGAGCGGTGCGTACCAGGGCTCCGCGGGAAGCGATCCCAGCGGTTGGCGCAGCAACAGCGCCCGTGAGCCCAGCACGCCGACTTCCTTCGCCGTCGCCTGCCAGACACGGCCCTCGACGACATCGAGCACCGTCCAGTCGTTGGCGCGTCCCGAAACGATGACATGGACCAGCCCGCCGGCGGCGAGGAGAGCGAAGGGAACCGGCAGTTCATCGAGCAGACGGGAACCGAGATCGACCGCCTCGCTTTGCAGGCCGAGCCGAGTTGCCGCCGTCAGGAAGGCCGCTTCGTCGAGGCCGGCCGCGGGCACCGTCGTCAGGCGCCGGATATCGGCTTCGCTGACAGGCCGGCCGACCTGCTGGGTGATGTAAAGCAGGGCCCTCATGAGGGAATCGACGCGGGGGCGGCCCGATTCGTCCCATACGGACGGCTGGAAGCTTCCGTTCTCGAGGGGAGCCATCCCTGAAGGGTACCAGAAACACCCTTTGATTCAATGAGCTAGGAGTATTTCCTAAAGCAAAGGGCGCGCGACCTGGGTCGCGCGCCCTGCTTTTGCTGATCGAAAGGCCTAGCGGGCGCCGAAAGCGCGCTTCAGCTCGGTCACGAGGTCTGTGCGCTCCCAGGAGAAGCCGCCGTCCTTCTCGGGCTTGCGGCCGAAATGGCCGTAGGCCGCAGTCCGCTGGTAGATCGGCTTGTTGAGCTGCAGCGAGCGGCGGATGTTGGTCGGACGGAGCGGGAACAGTTCCGACAGGACCTTCTCGAGCTTGCGCTCGTCGACCTTGCCGGTGCCTTCGGTGTTCACGTAGAGCGACATCGGATCGGCGACGCCGATCGCATACGCGACCTGGATCAGGCAGCGATCCGCGAGCCCAGCCGCGACGACGTTCTTGGCGAGATAGCGCGCGGCATAGGCGGCCGAGCGGTCGACCTTGGTCGGGTCCTTGCCGGAGAAGGCGCCGCCGCCGTGCGGCGCGAAGCCGCCGTAGGTATCGACGATGATCTTGCGGCCGGTGAGGCCGCAATCACCGTCGGGACCGCCGACGACGAAATTGCCGGTCGGGTTGACGAAGAAGTCGGACGCCTTCTTGGGCATCCAGCCCTTGGGCAGCGACTTCTCGACGTGACCCGTGATCATCTCGCGGATCATGCCCGAATTGTACTTCTTGCCCTTGGCAGTGGCCTCGCGATGCTGCGTGGAGACCACGACCTTGGTGGCGCCGACGGCCTTGCCGTCGACATAGCGCACCGTCACCTGGCTCTTGGCGTCGGGCTGCAGGTCGCCGAGTTCGCCCGAGCGGCGGGCCTTGCTCAGCACTTCGAGGATCTTGTGCGAGAAGAAGATCGGAGCGGGCATGAACGAGCCCTTTTCGTATTCCTCGCTGTCGCGGCAGGCGAAGCCGAACATCAGGCCCTGATCGCCCGCGCCTTCCTGCTCGCCGAGATTGCCGCCCTTCTTCTTGGCATCGACACCCATCGCGATGTCGGGCGACTGGCCGTGCAGCAGCACCTCGACGTCGGCGCCGTGGAAGGAGAAGCCGTCCTGGTCGTAGCCGATGTCGCGCACGACATCGCGCGCGATCTCGGTGATCGCCTCGCGGTTGACGACGGTGTTCTTGCCGTACTTCTTCATGTACGGCTCGGAGGCGCGGCCTTCGCCGGCGATCACGATCTTGTTGGTGGTGACCAGCGTCTCGCAGCCGAGGCGCGTATTGGCGTGGCTGTCGTCGGCATGGCCGAGCTTCACGTCGTTGGCGATGAACGCATCCAGGATCGCATCCGAAATCTGGTCCGCGACCTTGTCCGGATGGCCTTCCGAAACCGACTCACTGGTGAAGATATAGTCCTTGAGCGCCAACGATCCCTCCCAAAGTGCACTGGACTCCGGGCAGGGCGGGTGGTGCCGCCAACGTCCGGCTTAGCCTTTGTTTGCGCGGTGGCAAGTCGTCCAAATCCGTCCGCGGCGATCCCGACCACCGGGACCGCGGTTCGCTAAAAACGCCAAAAACCGGCGGAAATCAAGAGGATCGCAGGATGAATTCCCACGTCCTCAGTCGCGGGCCTTGGCCCCCTTGCGGGTTCCCACCGTTTCGGCGTGGCTGGCCGCGCCGACGGCCTTCACCATTTCGAAGATGCGCTTGCGTACCTTGCTCTCGCGAATCTTGTAGTAGGCGCGGACAAGTTCGAGGGTTTCCCGCTTGATCAGGGGATCCTTCTCCTGCTCAAACGGCGTCCCGGCCTCGCCGAAACCGCCCTTCTTGCCGCGGCCCGACATCGGACGGCCCGCCAGGGCGTTCGACGGCATCTCGTCGAAGAAATAGGAAATCGGAACATCGAGGACCTTCGCGAACTCGAACAGGCGGCTGGAGCCGATCCGGTTGGAGCCGCGCTCGTACTTCTGGATCTGCTGGAAGGTAAGGCCGACCGCCGTCCCGAGCTTCTCCTGGCTCATGCCGAGAAGAGTGCGCCGCTGGCGCATGCGCGCTCCAACATGAACGTCAACGGGATGCGATCTCGCCATGGATTCCCCTACTTTTCCAAACACGCCACGGTCCAACGCCGATACGACCCAAACATGGCCGAATGGCGTGCGGAGCCCACGATCAGACAAAGATGTGCAAAAATGCATATCTGCACGCGCAAGCTGCATATTACTTAATCGTGTCCCCATCAGAATGCAAGCAGGGAGCAGGGAGTTAAGGCGTTGAATCTCTTGTTTTTTCACATCGTGTGAAACGCATTGCGACCATCAGCCATCCCGTTGCGACGAGCAGCAGCACAACCAGCGCCCCATCGCCCCAACGGCCATAGGGAGTCGGTTCGCGGACGGTGGGAATCCGATGGTCGATGACGCCTTCCCGTTGCATGTCGATCGCAGCCAGCACGCGGCCGTAGGCATCGATCACCGCCGATACCCCCGTATTGGCGGCGCGGAGCATCGGCAGGCCCTCCTCCACCGCGCGCAGGCGCGCGCTGGCGAGGTGCTGGTAGGGGCCGCTGGAAAGGCCGAACCAGGCATCGTTGGTCACGTTCAGGAGCCAGCGCGGCCGGGCTCCCGGACCGGTGACGGCTGCCGGGAAGATCACCTCGTAACAGATGATCGGCGAGAAGGACGGCAGGCGCGGCAGATCGAGAGTGACGCGCGATTCACCCACCTCGAACGAGCCACGTCCGATGAAGCCCGAAACCGGCGCGAGCTGCTTGCGGAAGGGGATGTACTCGCCCAGGGGGACGAGATGGACCTTGTCGTAGGTGGCGACGATCTCGCCCGCTCCGTCGATCACCAGCAGCGAGTTCCAGACCCCGTCTTCTCGATTGCGCGTGCCGCGCGCCGCGCCGGTGAGGAGGTAGCCCCCGGGCGGTACGGCCCTCGCCATCACCTCGAGCGCCGCCGAACCGGGCTGCACGACGAACGGCGGTGCCGTTTCCGGCCAGATCACGGCCGCCAGCCCGTCGAAGCCGTCGCGGCGGCTCATTTCCACGAGCTTGGCCATATGCGCCGAGCGCATCTCCGGGCGCCATTTCTCCGCCTGCGGCGTGTTGGGCTGGACGATGCGTACCATGGGTCCGTCCCCCGCCGTGTCGACCGGCGCCATGACGGCCTGCCCCGCGAAGCCCGCGCCGCCGGCGACGACGAGTGCGAGGATCGACGCGCGCCAGCCCGCGGCAGGGGCGGCCAGGATCATGAAGGTCAGCAGGCCAAGACCGTAGACGCCGAACAACGCCGCGCCCTGCAGCAACGGCGTCGCGAAGGCCCAGACATGCGCGAGCGGATTCCACGCGTAGCCCGTGAAGACGTGACCGCGCAGCCATTCCGCGATCGTCCAGGCGATGGCCAGCAGCAGCAGGCGGCAGTAGCGGCCGCCCAGCGATGGCGATCGCACCGCGAGCCATTTCGCGGCGCCTGCGGCCATCGCCGGAAAGAATCCCAGGAGGGCGGCAAGTCCGACGACGATCGGCGGGCCGAGCGGTGCATAATCCGCCGGCGGCACGAAGAAGGCTTCCAGTATCCAATAGGAACCGACGGCGAAATGGCCGGTGCCCCAGGCCCATCCGCGCAACAGGGCGCTCCTGGGCCCCGGCGCGGTATCCCACAGCCAGACGAAAGCCACGATGCCCAGCACGGCGAGCGGCAGCCAATGGAGGGGCGGCATCGCCAGCGCAGCGAGCGTGCCGGCCACGAAGGCGGCACCCGCGGCCCGCCAGCCTTTGAGGATCATCGCATCATTCGAGGATCAGGCCGCCGGCGCCGTTGTCGGCGGCCGCACGCGCAGGCGGCGGATGCGCCTGGGATCGACATCGAGAATCTCGAACTCCACACCCGACGGATGACGAACCACTTCGCCGCGTTCGGGAATGCGGCCCAGCAGCGAGAATATCAATCCGCCCACCGTATCGATCTCACGCCGCTCGTCTTCGGACAGGACCTTGCCGATCTCCTCCTCGAGAAGTTCGATCGGCGTACGGCCGTTGACGTCGATCGTGCCGTCGACACGGCGGGCGACGGTCGGGGTCTGCGCGACATCATGCTCATCCTCGATCTCGCCGACGATCTCCTCGACGAGATCCTCGATGGTGAGCAGTCCGTCGGTGCCGCCGAATTCGTCGACCACCAGCGCCATGTGCGTACGCGAGCGGCGCATGTCGAGCAGCATGTCGAGCACCGGAAGGGTCGGCGCCACGAACACGACGCGCCGCAGGATGTCGCGAAGATTGAACTTCTTCGACGTGCCCCAGTAGGCCAGCACGTCCTTGATGTGGATCATCCCGATCACGTCGTCGAGCGACTCGCGATAGATCGGATAGCGCGAGTGCGCCTCGGCCTGGATCAGTCTCACCACTTCGTCGAGCGGCGTGTCGGCGGCAATGCCCACGATGTCCACCCGCGGCACCATGACGTCCGCGACGGTCTTGTCGCGCAGCTTCAGGATGTTGGCGAGCAGGACCCGCTGGTCCTCGCTGATCGGGGTGTCGCTCTCGGGCGTCTCCTCGATCAGCTCTTCTATGGCTTCGCGAACCGCTTCGTTCTTCTCCCGGCGGCGCAGCCGCCGCAGGAGGGCGCGCAGGAGCCCGCCGCTCGAAGGGACATCGGGGACGGCCGGCGAGGTGGCCGGGGTCGTCAGAGGCTCAGTCGACGAAGCCGGGCTGTAACCCGGCCTGGTACTGTGCGCTGTGGAGTCAGGCATGGTCGGTAAGATAAGCTATCGGCTCCGCGTTGCAATCCATGGAAGTTCCCGATGCGTTCCTGCAAGCTGCCTTCCGGAGCGGAAATGCCGGTGCTCGGCCTCGGCACCTGGCGCATGGGCGAGAATGCGCGCCGGAGGGCCGAGGAACTCGACGCCCTCAAATACGGCCTCGATCTCGGCTATCCCATGATCGACACGGCCGAGATGTACGGTGAAGGCGGCGCCGAGGAGATCGTGGGCGATGCGCTAGCCGGTCGCAGCACCCGGCCCTTCATCGTGAGCAAGGTCTACCCGCACAACGCCTCGCGCGCCGGCACCATTGCTGCCTGCGAGCGCAGCCTGAAGCGTATGCGGCTGGAGCGCATCGACCTCTATCTACTGCACTGGCGCGGCGGCGCCCGCATCGAGGAAACGTTCGAGGCGTTTCACAAGCTGAGGGACGCCGGAAAGATCGGCGATTTCGGCGTGAGCAACTTCGACCTCGACGACATGCAGGACGCCGCCGAACTCGACAAGGGTTTGAACGGCACGAACCAGGTTCTCTACTGCCTGTCGCGCCGTGGCCCGGAATTCGACCTGCTGCCCTGGATGCGCAAGCGCTCCATCCCTCTGATGGCCTATTCGCCGCTCGACCAGGGCGGACTGCTGCGCAAGGCGTCGCTCAAGAAACTTGCCGACGAGGTCGGCTGCACGACGGCGCAACTGGCGCTGGCCTGGCTGCTTGCCCAACCCGGCGTCGTCACGATTCCGAAATCAGCGAGCCGCGAACGCGTGAAGGAGAATTTCGCGGCGCTCCAGGTCAAGTTGACCCCGAAGATCCTGGCCGACCTCGACCGCGCCTTCCCGCCGCCGCGGGCGAAGCAGCCGCTCGAGATGCTCTAGAGTCTTTCCGCTTCAAGTCGACCCGCACCCCCTCATCCTGAGGAGCGGCCGCAGGCCGCGTCTCGAAGGATCGGCAACAGACGTGGTGCTCGTTCCCATGCTTCGAGACGCGCTCCTCCGGAGCGCTCCTCAGCATGAGGTTGGTGTTGGTGATTCGATCGGACTCGGAAAGACTCGAACAGGCTGTAGAAATAAGCTTTTCAGCAGTCCCGACGAGCGACATTGATCCGTCAAGGGGCATCACGACCTGAGAATCAGGGGGGTGAGACTCCGGCTTCATTTGTTTCGGTTATTTCGATTATTTCGTTTGCCCACCGGGCTTCGGACTTTTTCGACGGTCTGCCAGTCCAGGGCATAGGGATCGGCAATCCCGAGTTTCGCCAGGATGCGGCGCTCCAATGCCTCCATGCGCTCGGCATCAGACTCCCCCGTCTCATGGTCGTAGCCGAGAAGGTGCAAGGTGCCGTGCACGACCAGATGGGTGAAATGGTCGGCCGGCGACTTGCGCTGCTCGCGCGCCTCCCGCCACACGGTCTGACGCGCCAGCACCACGTCCCCCAGGAAGTCGCGCGCGCCGGAGGGATAGGAGAGGACGTTGGTGGGCTTGTCCTTCTTGCGGTCGCGCGCATTGAGGACGCGCACGCCCTTGTCGTCGTCCAGGGCGACGTTCAGCGAGCGACGACCGCGCCGGCGTGCGCCGGCAAACGCCGCCCGTGTCGCGCGCTTCGCCAGTCGTTCGGCCTCGGGCAAGGCCTCGAGCCAGGCCTCGTCGAGCACGACGACCGTGCAGCGCAGCGACGGCTTAGCCTTTGGCTTTCTTGTCGCGGGCGTCATAGGCATTGACGATGCGCGTTACGAGGTCGTGCCGAACGACGTCCTGCGAGGTCAGCCGCACGAAGCGCACACCCTCGACGTCAGACAGCGTCTCGACGGCGTCGTTCAGGCCGGATTTCTGGTTGTTCGGCAGGTCGGTCTGGCTCGGATCGCCGGTGATGACCATGCGCGAGCCTTCGCCGAGACGCGTCAGGAACATGCGCATCTGCATCGGCGTGGTGTTCTGTGCCTCGTCGAGAATGACGTAGCAGTGCGCCAGGGTACGGCCGCGCATGAAGGCGAGCGGCGCGATCTCGATCTCGCCGGACTCCATGCGGTGCGCAATCTGCTCGGCCGGGATCATGTCGTGCAGCGCGTCGTAGAGCGGCCGCAGGTAGGGGTCGATCTTCTCCTTCATGTCGCCGGGCAGGAAGCCCAGCCGTTCGCCCGCCTCGACGGCGGGACGCGACAGCACGATCCGCTCGACCTTGCCGGCCAGCAGAAGCATGACGCCCATGGCGACCGCCAGATAAGTCTTGCCGCTGCCGGCGGGCCCCAGCGCGAACACCATGTCGCGCTCGCGCAGCGCCGTCAGGTAGTCGCGCTGACCGGGCGTGCGCGCCTGGACGGTGCGCTTGCGCGTGCGGATGCTTTCGGCGTCGCCGCCCTCGGCGCCGCTGCGCGCGAAACGTACGGCGGCGTCGATGTCGGCACCTTCGATGGAGAGGCCCCGCTTCAGCCGCTCGTAGAGGCCGGAGATCGCCTTCTGGGCGATGGCGGCATCGTCGGGCGTGCCGGAGATGGCGAGCTGGTTGCCGCGCGCGGCCAGCTGAACGTTGGCGAGCTGCTCGATGCGCACCAGGTTGCGGTCGTGGTTGCCGTAGAGCACGGCCAGCAACGCATTGTTGTCGAACGTCATGCGCCGGACGTCGGCGGCACGCGTACCGGCGACCTGGTCGCTCACGCGGCGGCCTCGTACGGGTCGACGACTATCTCACCCAGAAGGCTGTTGGCGTAGCCCTCGATCAGGCGGACGTCGACGATGTGGCCGAACAGGCGCGGATTTCCCTGGGCGTAGACCGACTGCAGCCACGGCGTCTTGCCCATGATCTGGCCGGGCTTGCGGCCGGCCTCGGCAAACAGCACGGGCACGGTGCTGCCGGCCTTCGACTCGTTGAACCGGCGCGCCTGGTGCCCCACCAGCGCCTGCAGCGCGGCAAGGCGTGCGACCTTCACGTTCTCCGGCACCTGGTCGATCAGCGCCGCGCCGGGCGTGCCGGGCCGGCGGCTGTATCTGAAGGCGTAGGCCGAGGCAAAGCCCACCTGCTCGATCAGCCGCATCGTGTCGTCGAAATCGGCATCACTTTCACCCGGAAAGCCAACGATGAAGTCGGACGACAACGCGAGGTCGGCACGGGCGTTGCGGAGGCGCTCGACGATGCGCAGGTAGAGATCGCGATCGTGGCGGCGATTCATCGCTTCGAGGATGCGGTTCGATCCCGACTGCACCGGCAGGTGCAGGTACGGCATGAGTTGCGGCACGTCGCCATGGGCGGCGATCAGGTCGTCATCCATGTCGCGCGGATGGGAGGTGGTGTAGCGCAGGCGCGCCAGACCCGGGATCTCGCCGATCGCCCGCAACAGGCGCGCGAGCGACCAGGTCGAACCGTCCGGCCCCTCGCCGTGATAGGCGTTGACGTTCTGCCCGAGCAGCGTGAGTTCGAGCGCGCCCGCGGCGACGAGCTGCCGCGCCTCGGTCAGCACCGCGGCGACGGGTCGCGAATATTCCATGCCACGCGTATAGGGCACGACGCAGAAGGTGCAGAACTTGTCGCAACCTTCCTGGATGGAGAGGAACGCCGAGCCCGCCCGGATGCCCTGCGGTGACGGCAGGTGATCGAACTTGCTCTCGGGCGGAAACTCCGTGTCGAGAACGCCGGCGCCCGGCTGCCGCCGGCCGGCATCGCTCCCGGCCGCCTTGCGCGCCACCTGCGCCAGCAGTTCGGGGAGGCGGTGATAGGCCTGCGACCCCACGACGATGTCGACCGCGGGCTGGCGGCGGATGATCTCCGCGCCCTCGGCCTGGGCGACGCAGCCGGCGACCGCGATGGTCAGGTCGCGCCCCTCCGCCCGGCGCTCGGTCTTGACGGCGCGCAGGCGACCCAGCTCGGAATAGACCTTTTCCGAGGCTTGCTCGCGAATGTGGCAGGTGTTCAACACGACCAGATCGGCCTCCCAGCGGCCGCAGGACGTCGGCCATGCGGTCGGAATCGTAGACATTCATCTGGCAGCCATAGGTGCGGATGAACACGCGCTTGGGCTGCCCGTCGGTGCGGACGTCCTTCATCGGTCTCCGGTTCTGGAACGAGCGGTTTCTATCACCGCCGCCCATCAGGGTCGAGAGGGGGCAGGGTCGAGGCCGGTCGGGGCCGGTTCAGCCAGGGACGGAAGCAGTTCGGGCCGGCCCGAATTCGCCGCCTGCACGCCGGAGGACACCTGGCGATGGCAATACTCCGCCAGCTTCTTGCGGTCGCCCAGACGGTCGATGTCGATCGGCGGGAAGAAGGTCACGACCGCCTGCGTCTCGCCGAGGCAAACCATCTGCCAAAGATGCGGCACCAGATCGAGATCGCCGAACCAGGCAAAGAGCGGCCGCCAGTAGCGGCCGAGCGGGATGCCATCGAGGCGGGTGTAGGAGATCGCCACCGGCTGCACCACGATGGGCCTGTCGTCGCGCCGGAGCTGCGCGACGGCGAACAGGGCACTGCGGAAGGGCAGCACGCGCGTGCCGTCGCTGCTGGTCCCCTCGGGGAACAGCATGAGATTGTCGCCCGTGTTCAGCCGTTGCATCATCGCGTCGCGACTGCTGCTGGTCTTGTTGGACCGTCGTTCGACGAAGATGGTGCGCTGGGCCTTGGCGAGGGTGCTGAAGAACGGCCATGTCGCCACCTCGGCCTTCGCAACGAAACATCCGGGGATGAGGCCGCCCAGCACTTCGATGTCGAGATAGGAGACGTGATTGCAGACGAAGAGCGTCGGCGTGACCGTCGAGCGCTCGCCGTTCACCTTGACCTTGATTCCGAGGATCACGCAGACCGTCCGGTGATACATCACCGGCAGCCAGCGTACGACCGGCGTCACGCGCAGCGCCAGCGCCAGCAGATGGAACGGCAGCAGCACCAGCGTGAGCAGCAGATAGCTCAGGAGCCGAAAGGCGCCACGCAAGGGAGAACCGATCCAGGTCACGGCGAAAGGAGTGTCCGCCGCGCTACTCACGCATTCCGCGTTCGTAGTGGCGGATGTATTTCTCCGTCACCAGTTCGGTTTTCACGATGATGAAGACGTCGGTGCTGTTGAATTCGTGATCGATCACCGCACCGTCTCCAACGAAGCCGCCCAGTCGCAGGTAGCCCTTGATCAGCGGCGGCACGCGCGCCATCGCCTTGCGCGGATCGTAGCTGCCGGGCTCGAGCATATCCATGTTCACGTAGCGGCTCGGCAGTGCGCGCACGCGAATCTCGGGCGGGGCGAGATGGTGGTGATGGAGATAGGACAGCGCCAGGGCGTGCTGCTCCGGATCGATGCCCGGAAGGCTGGCGCAGCCGAACATCACCTGGATGTTGTAGTGATAGGCATAGAGGGCGATGCCCCGCCACAGCATCTGCATGGTCGCCGTGTTGCGGGCGTCGCGTTCGATGCAGGACCGGCCGAGTTCCAGGACTTCGCCCGGATAGTCGATCATCTTCTGGATGTCGTATTCGGCGGACGAATAGAAGCGGCCCATCTTCGCCGCCGCCGCGCGGCGGATCAGACGATAGGTACCGACGATTCCCTCCGGACCCTCACCGCGCCGGCGATCGAGCACCAGCAGATGATCGCAGACGTCGTCGAACGGATCGAAATCGCGGCGCAGCGCCTGCATCTCCGGCGACGCATGAGCCGTCATTTCTTCATAGAAGACGCGAAAACGCAGAGCCTGCGCGGCCTCGATCTCGGCCAATGTCTGGGCAAGGCGTACTTCGAAATCGCCAGCGACGACCTTCACGATCTCCGCGTTGGAGACAGGCGGTCCAAGAAGCTCGGCTTCGCTGTCAACGCGGTCGATGCGCATGATTAATCCGCAAGGGGTCCGCCCCGATCATGGGCCCATTATCGGGGTGGCGAGAGGCGCGTCCACTTATTTTTGACGGTCGGGTTTCCCGTCCAGGGGAATGCCGTAAAGCTCCAGGCGATGGCCGACGAGCCGGTATCCGGCCTTCTCGGCAATTTTTCGCTGCAGCTCCTCGATCTCGTCGTTGTGGAACTCCACGACCTTTCCGCTCTGGATGTCGATCAGATGATCGTGGTGCTCGTCCGGCGTCTCCTCGTAGCGCGCCCGGCCATCGCCGAAATCGTGCTTGGCGAGAATGCCCGCCTCTTCGAACAGCCGCACCGTCCGGTAGACGGTGGCGATGGAGATGTTGGGATCGATCGCCGTCGCGCGACGATGCACCGCCTCGACGTCGGGATGATCCGACGCATCCGACAGGACACGTGCGATCACGCGTCGCTGGTCGGTCATCTTGAGGCCGCGCTCTGCGCATAGGACTTCGAGTTTGGACTTTCGGTCTGGCATGCTTGCCTACCCTACACTGGCAGGCGTTCCGGGTATAGTTGGACATGTCCTTAAAGCCCGACCATGACATCGACATTACCGGCGAGGTCTGCCCCATGACCTTCGTGCGGACCAAGCTCCGGCTCGAGCGCATGCAGCCCGGCGAAGTCCTGGCCGTGCGCCTGCGCGGGGACGAGCCGTTGCGCAATGTCCCTCGTGCCGCAAGGGACGAAGGCCATGCCATCCTGGGCATCGAGGCGGACGGCGATATCCACATCGTCACCATCCGGCGCGCCTGATCAGCCGAGATTGAGACGCATGATGACGGCATCGGCCGCGGGCCGGCCGTGTCGTGCATAGTAGCCGGCGCGGCACCCGGCGGTCCTGAAGCCGAGCGAGTCGTAGAGCGTGCGGGCGCCAGGATTGTCCGCACCGACTTCAAGGAAAAGCGTCCCGGCGCCATCGCCCCGAACCCTGTCGACAACGGCACCGAGCAGCCGGCGGGCGGCCCCGCGGCGACGATGGGCGGGATCGACGGCGACGGCGAGAAGTTCGGCCTCGTCGGCAACCACGCGACAGATCGCCATGCCGATGTCGCAAGCGCCCTCCGTCAGCAGGAAGCCGGTGACCCCCGGCGACGCCAGCAGCCCCGCAAGGTCCTGCCGCGTCCAGCCGCGCTCGCCCAGGGGCTCGAACGCCTCGCGATGCAGGCGCGACGCCCGGTCGAGGTCCACGGCGCGCAGCGAATTGAGAACGAACCGGGTGCCCATCCAACCGTCTCGTCACTCGACCGTGCGACGGGCACCGTCCGGCAGGGTGATGTTGACCCCCCGCAGGTAGAGCGGCCGGGGCAGGCCTTCGGCGCGGTTTCGGGCCCGCCAGGCCTCGACGCCCTCCATGAGCGCCCGGCGGCCGAGGACGACGGGGTCGGGCGGCCCCTCCTGTACGGTCGCTTCGATGCCGGCGGCCTCCAGGGACGCGGCCAGCGGTGCCACATCCTTGCCGACGATCAGGCATTTCTGGCCGGCGAGGCGCGCCGCGAGGTCTCCGGCCGTTGCCGCGAAAGGCACGGGATCGTCGCCGATCGCGCAAAACCAGTCGCCGAGCCGGGTGTCGACCGCGGCGACCGCCAGCCGGTCCGCTGCCGTCGCCTGGGTGCGCAGAACCGTAGTGGTGGGGATGCCGGCCAGGGGAATTCCGAGCCCGACCGCCAGGCCACGGGCGGCCGACAGTCCCACACGCACCCCGGTGAAGCTGCCGGGCCCGGTCGTGACCGCGATCAGGTCGAGCTGGGATCGCGGAACCCCCGCCTGTTCGAGTGCGGCCGCGATTGCGGGCAGGAGCCGTGCCGCCTGGTCGCGCCCCTCCTCGAAGAGGCTCACCAGGGAAACGCCGTTGCGCACGATCGCGACGCCCTGCCCGCTCACGGCGCAATCGAAGGCGAGGACGGTGCTCACGGGCAGCGTCCGCGCGGGACGCTGGCGCTGCTGGAGGCGGCTGGGCATTCTGGTGTCATGAAGCTCGACATTGTTGCGATCGCTCCGCCCGAATTCGACGTCGACGTGACGCTGGCCTATGCGACGGACGCAAATCTAACGGGACGGCCGGTCTATCGGAACGCCGAATGCTGGCTGCACCGCGAAGCGGCCGACAAGCTCGCCGCCGCGATCGATCTCGCCCGACCGCTGGGGTACCGGCTGCGCATATTCGATGCGCTGCGACCGGTGGAAGCGCAATGGGCGTTGTGGAACGTGAACCCCGACCCGGAGTTCATCGCCGATCCCCGCCGCGGCTCGCCCCACTCGCGCGGCGTGGCCGTCGACCTCAGCCTGCTCGACGCCGACGGCAACGAACTCGACATGGGCACCGCGTTCGATGCGTTCACGCCGCTGTCCCACCATGGACGCATCGACATTTCCGTCGAGGCGCAACGCAATCGCCTGCTGCTCATGGGCCTGATGACGTCGGCGGGCTGGGACTTCTACCGCAATGAATGGTGGCATTATCAGCTGTTCGACGCGCGGCGTTATCCGCTGGTCGCCGATGCCGACCTGCCGCGGCCGATGATGTAGCGTCGGGCTCGCTCAGAATCCGGAGAGCTTGGCCCCGTCGAAGTCGCGCAGATCGTTCTCGCGCATGATCTGCCGGACGAACTGCACGTAAGCCTGGCCGCGCTCGGAATAGCGCAGCAGCGAGCCGATCAGCCGGAAGCCGTCGGGATCCTCGCCGCGCTCGCGCATGGCGGCGCGTTCCTTGCGGAAGCCGGCATAGGCGGGGTGGGTGTTGAGGTTGGCGACATAGGCATCCGTCGCCTCGCCCACGTCGGTGAAGGGCTGCGGCATGCCGGCGCCCGGCTTCCACGGCACCGAGACGCTGTGACGACCGCCCGCCTGGATCTGGCCATAAAGGGCGTTGCCGTTACGCGCCGCGAACGACGTGCCCCAACCCGATTCCACGCCGCCCTGGGCGATCGCCATCGACGGCGGAACGATGTCGACGCGCCGGACCAGTTCGTCGAGCTTGTCGGGCGAGGAGTCGTAGCGGTCGGCGAGATCGTCGAGCCAGATGCGCTCGATGGCCGTCAGCATCTGCGGCGCCGCGTCGAGCTTGTCGCGGAGATACAGCAGCTGTTCGCGATCGGCGAGGACGCGCTGGTTGACCTCGAGGATCACGGGCAGGATCGCCGTGATGAACAGCATCTTGCGCTGGTTGCCGTCCTTGCTGCCGAGATCGGCGGGCACCCGGTCGACCTTGTAAGCCGGTACGGCCTCACCCTGGCGGATGTCGGTCAGCGTATAGGAAACGTCGCGGAAGAAGCCGGCGAGCTCGTCGGCCGTGCGCGGGCTTATGGCACGCACCTGGACCTGTCGGCGGACGGCGTTGCCCGGCGCCGCGAATCGTCCGTGACTGCCCGCGCCTTCGCGCGTGGAACGATAGCTCACATCCTCAGGCTCGCTCCAGTCGTGCCGCACGAAGGTCTCAGGGACGAAGACGATGGCCTGGTCGACTTCGCGAGCCTCGGCGCTCCCGACGCCGAAGGAAAAATATGGCGCCGCATCGACCGACGGCAGGGGCTTGTAGAGGACCACACCCGTTGCCAGCAGGGCTGCCCAGGTGGCGGGAAAAGCGTAATTGCGCCCACGCTCGATCGCGGGCCGTATCGTCAACTGCATGCCACACTCTTCATTTTATTTGCGCGCACGAACGGGCTCTCGCGCGGGCCCTGTTGGGCCCGCGAACGCCATCTCAACGCGAACGCTTGAGCTGAAGCGCGGCCTACTGGGCCGCTTGGACTTCCACCACTTCCGGCACGTAGTGCTTCAGAAGATTCTCGATTCCCATCTTCAGCGTGGCCGTCGAGCTCGGGCAACCCGAGCAGGAGCCCTGCATGTGCAGGTAGACGATGCCATCGCGGAAGTCGTGAAAGACGATGTCGCCGCCATCCTGGGCCACGGCGGGCCGGACGCGGGTGTCGAGGAGTTCCTTGATCTGGGCGACGACTTCATCGTCGTCCGCCGCGACGGAAACCGCCGCGTCCTGGTCGGCGATCACGGGATCGCCGGACGTGTAATGCTCCATGAGCCCGCCGAGGATCGACGGCTTCATGATCTGCCAGTCCCGGTCGGCCGCCTTGGTGACGGTCACGAAATCGGAGCCGAAGAACACGCGCTCCACGCCTTCGACCGCGAACAGCCTCTTGGCAAGCGGTGACGGCGTGGCGGCCTCGACGTTGGCGAAATCCGCCGTCCCCTTCTCCATGACCACGCGGCCAGGAAGAAACTTGAGAGTCGACGGATTGGGCGTCTGCTCGGTCTGGATAAACAAACCTACCTCCGGTTCGAATGCTTCGGGCGGAGCCGTCGGCATCGCTCAGGCTGGGGATAGGACGTCTCCACCCCCACTCGATGACTTCGGACGTAGGAACCGAGGGCAAGTCGATCAAGACGATTCTTGAGCGTTAGTGTATATATGTTATGGAATAAAGAGTGATTATCTAGATATATCAGTCAGATAAACTGCGAAATACCCAACGCAACCTTTATGCTTCAATTGTACACAAAGAAGATTTGTGCGCAGATCGCCGCATCGCGAACGACAAACCATGCGCACGGGTCATGAGATTGCGTCGATCTCCGCCTCGGTGAGGGCGCCCGGTACGATGGTCAGCGGGATACGAAGCTGGCCTCCAGACTTTCCCGTGAAGGCCGTCACCAGGGGGCCCGGGCCATCGCTGCCCGAGGCGCTGCCGAGCACCAGGACCGAGATCGATCGGTCCTCCCCGAGGAGCTTCGCGAGTTCGTCGCGACTCTTGCCTTCGCGGATGTAGATCGAGGGAGGCTGGCCGGTCATCGAGACCGCCACATCGGCGTGTTGAGCCACCACGGTCTCGGCCTGCTGACGCGCTTCCTCGCGCATCAGCTCGACCACCGAGCCCCATTGCTGACCCTCGGGCGGATCCATGACGTAGAGCATCGCGACCCGGCCGCCGGTGCGCTTGGCGCGGCGGCAGGCGTAGCGCAGGGCGTTGCGCATCTCCGGACTTTCGTCGACGACGACCAGGAAGACGCGTTCGCCTGCCTTGAGCTGCTCGTTCATGGCCCCTCCCCTTGATCTTCTAGAGACGTCGCATGACGGCGCCGCCCAGCCAGCCGACCAGCAGCGCCATCAGGACGGCGCCCACACCGTACAAGGCGCCCTCGTGCTCCGACCAGCCTGCGAGCTGGGCATTGAAGCCCACCTTGCCGACCGGCAGCGGCCGCGACACGGCCGCAACGATCTTCCCCTCCCGCAGCAGATAGACCCGGATGTCGTACACCCCTTCCGGCACCCGCGACGGGAAGGGCAGGTCGACGCGAAACAGCCGGCCGGCCTGCACCGTCACCTGGCCAATGGCCGCGGGGTAGAGGCCCTCACGCCGCTTCACCTCGACGAGGCCGGCGCGGAAGCGCGCCAGCTCCGGGGCGTCGCGGGGCGTCGCCGGCTTCAGGCTGGCCAAGCGGTCCTCGAGCGACAGGATCTCGCCGCCGGCGCCACGCGCCAGCAGGCGCTGCAGCGGCTGGCTGGCCGCGATGGCGTAGTAGGCCGGCACGTCGTCGAACGCCTGACGTCCGGTGTTGAGCCAGATCCCCATGAACCGTTGCTTGCGCATCACCGTCTCGCGCGCGGACGGGCCGGCCACGACCACCACGATCTCGCCGGGCGGGTCGAACATGCCGAACAGCAGGATGCTCTCACCCTGGAAGGCCGAAGTGATCGACACGCGAGCGAGCGAGAGATCCATGATCAGGTCGGGTGTCGTGGGCTCGATGGGCACGGAAGGCGGCGCAATGGCGCTGGGCGGCCCGCCGATGGTCGGCGCCGGCAGGGCTCCCGGTGCCGGCTCCAGGCGCGGACCCTGCGCCAGGGCACCGGTCGCGCCGACGAGAAGCGCGAGGCAGGCGAGGAGAGCCAGCAATCTCACGGCAGCACCTCGCGGGTGCCCAGCGAGTAGAGCGAGCTGGGGGTGCGCAACAGTTCCGTCAGCAGTTCGGCGGCCACGAGCAGGATCAGGAGCGACATCAGGGCGCGCAGCGCCACGCCCGGCAGCTTGGCGGCCAGCCGCGCGCCGATCGGCGCGCCGACGACCCCGCCCAGGATCAGCAGCAACGCCAGCACGACGTCGACCGTGCCGTTGGTGGCTGCCTGCAGGAAGGTGACGTTGGCCGCCACGAACAGGATCTGGAAATTCGACGTGCCGATCACCACCGCCGTCGGCATGCCCAGCAGGTAGATCATGGCCGGCACCAGGACGAACCCGCCACCCACGCCCAGGATCGCCGACAAGACACCGATGATGAAGCCCAGCCCGATCGGCAGCAGCGCGCTGATGTAGAGCTTCGACTTGTAGAAGCGCAGCTTCAGCGGCAGCCGGTGGACGAGATAGTGGGTATGGAGCTTGCCGCGGGGCCCGTCGGGATTGCGCCGCCGCTTGAAGTAGGTGTTGAGACTCTCGAACATCATCAGCAGGCCGATGGTCGACAGCATCACGACATAGAGCACCGCAATGACGAAATCGATCTGGCCGATGCGCTTCAGGTAGGTGAACAGCCAGACGCCGGCCGACGATCCGAGCATACCGCCCGCCAGCAGGACCAGCCCCATGCGCAGGTCGACATTGCCGCGCCGCCACTGGACCTGCAGCGAGGAGATCGAGTTGGCCACCACCTGGTTGGCCTGGCTGGCGACCGCGACGGCCGGCGGGATGCCGACGAAGATCAGCAACGGCGTGGCGAGGAATCCGCCGCCGACGCCGAACATGCCCGACAGAAGGCCCGCCGCGGCGCCGAGGCCAAGCAGCAGGAACACGTTCATCGAGAGTTCGGCAATGGGGAGATAGATCTCCACGCTGCCGCCTACTTCAGCAGGATGTTGGTGATCTCGCGCAGCTGCGTGCGGGCGCGCAGCAGGTAGAAGCCCTGCGCGAGCAGGTGATTGGGAATCAGCAGCGCATCGGGATAGCCGTTCCAGACGATCCAGGGGTCGAGCTGGGCAGCGATGCGGAAGGTATCGACCGTGCCGTTCCAGGCGGTCGTGAGTTCGCGGTCGCGAATGACGTTCTGGAAGTCCACACCGAGATCGCGCAGCAACAGGTAGTAGACGTAGAGGCGGCCCTTGTTGAAATAGAAGATGTCGTCGCACCTTGCGTCGAACAGGTCCCCGGCCTTCTCGATGACGTGCTGGTCGATCGCCGCCGAATCCGAGCCGAGATCGCTGGCAATGCGGTCGAGCAGCGCCTGGAGATTGTCGGCGCGCCGTTCGAACACCGCCTGACCGGTGCCCAGCCGCTTGTTGTAGGCCATCAGCCGGTCGCGACCGGCGCGGTACTTCTGCGCCGAGGTCGTCGAGGGCAGCAGCGACACGCTGGGCTGCCACAGCCAGATGTTGGGCTGCTCGTTCAGGAAGCCGCGTGCCTGCTCGAGGTCACGGTCGGTCTGGCTCGAGCCGCGCGTGCGGCCGAGCTGGTCCATCAGCTCCGTGCTGAAGCGGCCCAGCGCCGACATGATGCCGCGCTGGAAGTTCGGCATGTTGTCGAGCAGCCCCGCCGGCGTGAAGAACGGCATCATCGGCGTCCAGGTGTGGACGTCGACCTCGCGGGTGACGAGGTCGGCCGCGGTGGCCACCGCCTTGCTTTCACCTGGCGCAACGCCGCGCGCCGTGAACTGCGGATCGTCGTCGATGTCTTCCGTCACCAGCGCGCCCACCGGATAGTAGAGGATGAGCAGTGCGAGGACGATTCGCCATGTCCACCTCCAGACAGTGCGACCGCCGGACGACGGGGCGGAGGTCGAGCGGCCCGGGCGCCATGCCCGCACGCGGTCCCAGCTTCGCCGCCACCAGGAAGGCGTGGCCGACGGGGGTGCGCTGTAGTCCGGTTCGAATGTCATGGCACACCTTACCATTCGCCTCGTGACGAAACAGGGGCGAGGGCTGCTAGAGTGCAACGAATGTTCTCAATGGAGTGGGTGGAATGGCTCTCGATCCGGAATCCCAGCGGTTGATCGACCTGATGGCGGCGGCAAATCGCCCGGCCTGGAACACACTGAGCCCACAGGCCGCCCGCGATCTCTATCTTTCCCTGCGCCCCGGTGCGCAGGGCCCGCGCCCCGCCGACGTGACCGTCGTCGACCGCACCATCCCCGGCCCGGCGGGAGAACTGCCCGTCCGCATCTATCGCCCGGCATCCGCTCCTGCCGACGCTCCGCTGCCGGCGCTGGTCTATGCCCATGGCGGCGGCTGGGTATTCGGCAATCTCGACAGCCACGACGTGCTCTGCGCGCAGCTCGCTCTGGAGGCCGGCATCGCAGTGTTCCATGTCGATTATCGCCTGGCGCCCGAAGCGCGCTTTCCCGGGGCCTTCGACGATGTCGTGGCGGGGCTGAAATGGGTGGCCGCCAACGGCGCCTCGGTCGGCATCGACCCCGCACGCCTCGCCATCGGTGGCGACAGCGCCGGCGGCAATCTCGCGGCCGCGGTTTCCATCTGGGCGCGCGACCACGGCGGACCGAAGCTCCTGATGCAGCTTCTCGCCTATCCCGTGACCGACGCCGTGGCGCGCGCCGACTCTTACCGGCGCTACGAGGACGGCTATGGGCTGAACGCCATCACCATGGAGTGGTTCTTCGACCACTACACCCCCGACAAGACCAGCCGGGGCGACTGGCGCGTCTCGCCGCTCCGCGCGGCCTCGCTGGCCGGCCTGCCGCCGGCCCTGGTCGTCACCGCCGGCTACGATCCGCTGCGCGACGAAGGCCGTGCTTACGCCTGGCGTCTGCAGCAGGAAGGCACGCAGGCCGACCTGGTGGAGTTCGGCGGCATGCTGCACGGGTTCCTGAGCTCGCCGATGCTGCTGCACGGCGCCCGGCGCGGCACGACGCTCTGCGCCGCCGCCCTGCGCGAGGCTCTGGTGCTGCGCGCCCAGTGACGATCACGGCATGACCGTGGCGGCCTCCCGCGGCGCCGCGCCGGTCGGCATGGCGCTGCCGGGGCTGGTGATCGCCGTCTGCATGATCGGCGACACGCTGCTCTATGCCGTGCTGCCGCTCTACCATGAGGAGTTCGGCCTCTCGCTGGCGATGGTCGGCGTACTGCTGTCGCTCAACCGCTGGATCCGCCTGCTCGCCAATTCCGGCGTCGCCCATCTTGGCGAACGCATCGGTCCTCACGCGCTGATGATCGCCGCCGCGCTGGGCTCGGCGGTCTCGACGACCGTCTATGGCCTGATCGACGATCCGACCGCACAGATCCTGGCGCGCATCCTCTGGGGCATCTCCTATGCCTCGCTCAACCTCGCGACGCTGGCCTATGCCGTAAGCGATCGCGCCAATGCCGGCAAGCGGGTCGGCGCCAGCCGCGCCGCGATCGGCCTCGTGCAGGCCCTGTCGCTGGTCGGTGGCGCCTGGATCGTGCTCGAACTCGGCGCGCGTTCGGTGTTTCTCCTCTTTGGTGCCCTGACCCTGATCGCCCTGGTGGCCGCGATCGCCCTTCCCCGCCTGCCGCCCGAGCCCGTCACGAAGAAGGGCTTCAAGCTGCCGGTTCCGCATCGGCTGGAAGTCTGGGGTTTCGTCATGGGCTTCGCGGGCGATGGCGTCTTCCTGCTGACCCTCGCCTTCCTGATGAAGGACTCGATCACCTCGGTGGCCCCCGTGATGGCGACGGCGATGCTGCTGGCGCTGCGCTGGCTGGTCGAGGTCACGACGGGTCCGATCGGCGGCCGGATCGGCGACCGTTTCGGGGCGCGGCGCATCGCCATCGCGAATGCGGCCCTCCTGGTCGGCGGCTTCGTCCTCGTAGCGGCGGACCATGAGCTGCTGGGAGCGCTGACGATCGTGATGACCCGCGGCATGTTCAACACGCTGATCCCGGTGCTGGTGATCGAGCGCGGCCACGGCACGGTCCTCTCCAGCCAGGCCAGCTACTCGACCTGGCGCGACTTCGGGGCCGCCGTCGGCCCCCTCACCGCGCCGTGGCTGTTCCTGACCGTCCCGCAGGCGCCGCTTTACGCCGCCCTGGCGCTCGCCCTCGGTCTCAGCGGCTACTTCTGCCTCGTGAGGCGCTGAAGTATTCGAATTGCTTCCCATATGCTTGCGTACGGAAACATATCGGCCTATATCGCGCCGATGACCAGCCCTTCCTTCTCCGCCACCCTCAACCTGCTCCGCGCCACGGCGCGCCTCGAAGAACGCTTCGCCGGCGAGCTTGGCTCCGTGCACGGGCTTGCCCTCAAGGAGGTGCTGCTGATGATGCACCTCGAACGGGCACCCCTCAGGCGGCTGAGCCGCATCGAGCTCGCCAAGCGCCTGCATGTCAGTCCCTCGAGTGTGACCCGCATGACCAACCCGCTGGAGAAGCTGGGCTGCGTCGGTCGCGAAGCCGATCCCCGCGACGCCCGCCTCGCCTACGTCGTCCTGACCGAGGCAGGCCAGCGGCTGGTCGGCGAGGCGAGGGCGACGCTGGAGCGCATGGCCGCCGACCTGTTCCGCGACCGCTGGACCACGACGGAGATCGCCACCCTGGCCGACCTGCTCGGGCGCCTGACTGCCGGCCAGCCAGGAGACCTCGCATGATCCATCTGATCTGCGGTTCGACCAGCGCCGTCGCGTCGCCGAACGGACCGCCGCTGCCGGCGTCGGCGTGCGCCTGCATTTCCTCGACTTCGATGCCACCGAGCGGTGGCGCCGCGTCGAGGCGCGCAATGAACAGCAGGGCGAGACCTTCCGCGTGAAGGTGACGCGACCCATGTTCGATTTCATCGAAACGATCTGGCAGCCGCCGACACCGGAAGAAATGTCGGCGTTCGACGGCGTGCGGATCGCGCCTCAGTAACCCGTCAGCCCTTTACCGTCTTTTCGGCAAGCCACGTCTTGATCAAGGATTGATAGGGCACATCGCGCTTGTTGGCGGCCACTTTGATCTGATCGAGAAGCGCCACTGGTAATCGCAGGGAGATCGACGTCGTCGAGGGCTTGAGATTCGGCAGACGAACGCGCTCTGCTTTGCTCCAGTCGACAAGATCACTGGAATCGTGCGCCTCCCAGAAGCGGCGCTCCTCGGCTTCGGTGCGAAACTTCGGGATCGACTTAGCTGTCTTGCTCATAGCGTACCCGTTCCTTGCGATGCATCGCTCGCGCCGAAATCACCCTGATCAATCTGCCTTTGTCGCGAAGCGTGAAAGTCACATGAAGCAGCCGCCCGTCGTCGGTTCGACCCAAGGCATGCAGTCTCAGTTCATGGATGGTGTGCCGAATATCCTCGACGACCAGCAACGGATCATTGAAGAAAATCTGTTCCGCTTCACCTTGGCCAACCGCATGCTTTTCAGCGCTCTTGCGGCGATTTCCCTCATCCCAATCGAAACCCTCGATCTTTGAGAGATCAATCAATGTATATTACCATAATATACAAAAAGCCAATGATCGACAACCTTTCAGCTTAGCGGCTACCTGAACACGTCCTTGCGGTGACGCACCTCGGCGAACACCGAGACCGGATCGCCGCCGGCGAGGCCGACCGCGGCCTGGACCGCCGGAACGTCGACGCGCAGGAACGGGTTGGTGGCCTTCTCCTCGCCGAGCAGCGACGGCACGGTAGCCTCGCCCCGGGCGCGCGCCGCGTCGATGGCGGCCGAGCGTGCCTTGAGCTGCTGGTTCCCGGTCTCGACCGTCAACGCAAAGCGGGCGTTCGACTGGGTGTATTCATGTGCGCAGTAGACGCGCATGTCGTCGGGCAGTGCGCGCAGCCGGCTGAGCGACGTCCAGAACTGCTGCGGCGTGCCCTCGAACATGCGGCCGCAGCCCAGCGCGAACAGCGTGTCGCCGCAGAACAGCGCCTTCTGGTCGCGGAAGGCATAGGCGATGTGGCCGCTCGTGTGGCCGGGCACGAAGAAGATCTCGGCCTCGGCCTCGCCGACCCGGTAGCGGTCGCCGTCGTCGACCTCGACGTCGATGCCGGGGATGCGGGCGCGATCCTGGCGCAGGCCGACGATGATGCAGCCGGTCGCCTTCTTGATCTCGAGGTTGCCGCCCACGTGATCGCCGTGGTGGTGGGTGTTCAGGATGTGGGTGATCTTCCAGCGGCGCTTTTCGGCCTCCGCGAGGACCGGTCCGGCCACGGCGGGATCGACGACGGCCACGGCCCCGCTCTGGGGCTCCCGCATCAACCACACGTAATTGTCGTTCAGGACCGGGATACGGACAATGTCTAGCGTTGTGCTCATGATGCAAGGCTAGCAGAGCTGAATTGCGTCGGCCATGGCCCGTCCAGCCGGCTTTCTGCTACAGTTCCAAGCATGTGGAGCGACGTTCTCGACCTGGAGGAATTCTACGGCAGCACGCTGGGCCAGATGACCCGGCGGCTCCTGCGCAACCGCCTGCGCGAAATCTGGCCCAACGTTCGCGGCGAGACGGTGCTCGGGCTCGGCTACGCGCAACCGCTGCTGCGCCCCTTCATGGAGGAGGCCGGACGGACGCTCGCCTTCATGCCCGCCCAGCAGGGCGTCACACGCTGGCCGCGCGAAGGCCGGAACCTCGCAACCCTCGTCGACGAACTCGACCTGCCGCTGCCCGACCGATCGGTCGACCGGGTCGTGCTGGTCCACGCCGTCGAATGCACCGAGCAGTTGCGCCCGATGCTGCGCGAGATCTGGCGCGTGATGGCCGATGGCGGCCGTATGGTCGTCGTGGCCCCGACCCGCACCGGCTTCTGGTCGCAGGTCGACCGCTCGCCCTTCTACCAGGGGCATCCCTATTCGGCGGGACAGCTCAACGCCCTGCTGCGCGCCAACATGTTCGCGCCGCTCCGCCAGACCCGCGCGCTCTACATGCCGCCCACCCGGTCGCGGCTCATGATGCGCATGGCGCCGGCCATCGAGCGGTTCGGTCAGCGCTGGCTCGGCCGCTTCGGCGGCGTCAACGTCATCGAATCCGGCAAGCAGCTCTATGCCGGCATTGTCGAGCGCAGCCAGCCGCAAGCCGTCCCCGTGCGGCCGAAGCTCCGGGTCGCCAGCTCGCGCGACACCCCGCAGGCTACGAGCGCCGCGCGCAACGCCGAGGACGGCGAAAAACCCGCCTCCTGATTTCCCAACGGAAAGAACGACATGTCATTTTCTCCGCGCGTCATCGCGCTGCTGGGTTTTGGCGAAGCCGGTTCGGCCATCGCGCGCGGTCTGGTGACCGAGACCGGATGGCGTGGCCCCTCGAAGCCCGGTGACAATGCCCCGCGCCGCGTCATCGCCATCGACACGGCCCTCGACAAGGACCTGCGCGGGACGGCGCTGGGCAAGGTCGCACGCGGGCTCGATGTCGCGATCAGCGACAGCTACACCGAGACGCTGAGCGAAGCCGATCTCGTGATCTGCGCCGTACAGGGCGAGCACGCCCTCTCGGCCGCGCAGTCCGCCGCGCCGCTCCTGAAGAAGGGCGCGCACTATCTCGATCTCTGCACCGTCACCGGCAGAATGTCGGACGAGGATCGCGCCGAGATCGAGAAGGGCGCGGGCCGCTACATCGACATCGCCGTCATGGGCGGCTTCTTCAAGCAGGGCATCAAGGCGCCGATGCTGGTGGCGGGCGAGGACGCCGCCGAGGCCGTCGCCTGGATGAACGACAACGGCTTCGTCGCCACCCTGCTCGGACCGAAGCCCGGCAGCGCCTCGTCGGTGAAGATGCTGCGCAGCACGCTGGTGAAGGGCATCGAGGCGCTGGGCGTCGAGGCGCTGGTCGCGGCACAGCGCCAGGGCATCCTCGACGAGGTGCTGGGCTGCCTGGGCGACGCCGATTCGATGGGGCTCTCCGGCTTCATCACCATGCTGGTGCAGACGCATGTCGTCCATGCCCATCGCCGCTGGGAGGAAATGGGACTGGTCGCCCAGACCTTGCGCGAGACCGGCGTCGATCCGCTGATGACGGAAGTCATAGAGAAGAGCCATCGCCGCACCGTCGACGCCCAGATCGCGCCGGCCGACGGCCAGGTGCCGAGCCTCGAGGAGGCGCTGAAGATTCTCTCGGACAAGGTGATCGGTGGGCGCTGAGATCAGGGCAGGAGAGGTCTTCGACCGGCTGGTGACGCTGCTCACGGAAGCCGGGGCGAAGTTCCGCGTCATCGAGCACGCCCACGAGGGCAAATCGGAGGCCATCAGCGCCATTCGCGGAAACCGGCCCGACCAGGCCGCCAAGGCGATGGTGCTGGACGTGCGCGGTGGCGGCGGCGGCAAGCGTCACGTGCTCGCCATCCTGCCCGGCAGCCGCAAGCTCGACTTCGCCGCCGTCGCCGCCCTTTTCGAGGCGCGCAAGTGCGGTTTCGCCTCGCCGGACACGGCGCAGGAGCTGACCGGCTGCGTCATGGGCGCGGTCCCGCCCTTTGCGCTCAATCCCGCCCTCTCGATCGTGGTCGAGGAAGACCTGCTGGCGAACGAGACTCTGTTCTTCAACGCCGGCCGGCTCGACCGCTCGATGGAACTCGACACGAAGGACTGGCTGGCGGTCGCCCAGCCGCGCCTCGCCCGGATCGCGGTCCGTGACTGAGCTGTGGAGATTCGGCCCCGTCACGGAGGCCGACTTCGAACCGCTGCTGGCGCTGCGCACCGACGTGATGCGCGAGCATCTCGAACGGGTCGGCCGCTACACGCCGGAGCGATCGCGCCGCATGTTCCGCGGACATTTCGACGAGCCAGGCACCCGCCTGATCCTGCGGGATGGCGTTCGAGTGGGCTGCGTCGGATTCCGCCGGCACGATCACGAAATCCGCATCGACTCTTTCTATCTCGACCGCCGCCTGCATAATACCGGCCTCGGCACGACGATCCTAAAAGCGCTGTTGGCCGAAGTCGACGAGACCGGCCTGCCCGTGCGTCTCGAAGTGCTGACCGGCAGCCCGGCCGACCGTTTCTACCGGCGGCACGGCTTTGTGAAACTCAGGGAAGACGAGATCGAGGGTCACTACGAACGTCCTCTCTCCGATTCACACATCCTGGGCCTGCGTCGTCTCCTTCCTTGAAGACCGGCGATCCTTTACCCTGACGACAATGGCACCCCATCGACCGACCCCCGGCTTTGTGAAGCTTGCGGCATACGCCCTGATGCGCACCCTTGCATCCCTTCCGCTGTCGCGGGCCTGCCTCAATGCCTATTACAACAGCCTCAGCATCGAGGAGCGCAGCCGCTACCACGACCGCTATTCGCGGCTGTTCCGCGAGGGTCAGGCAATGGCCAATGGCGCCTGGACGGTCCATTTCCTCGGCAAGCCCATCCGCCTGCCGCTGCGCTCCGCTCATTCCTGGACCGACTGGGCCTCCGCGCTCGCGATCCTGGGTCACGACCCGGAGGTCAAGACCGCCTACCAGCGCCTGCTACGGTCGGACCACCCGCCAGAGGTCTTCCTCGATGTCGGCGCGAATTTCGGCACCCACTCGCTGCTGTTTGCCTCGCAGGGCGTCCGTACGATCTCCTTCGAGCCCAATGCACGCTGCCACGCCTACATCGTGGCCGCGTGCGAGATGAATGGGTTCGACATCCAGCTGGAGGCCGTCGCCATCGGCGCTCGAGACGGCGAGGCCGAGCTTGTCTTCCCTGAGGACGAGACATGGTTGGGTTCGATCGCCGAGGAAGTGATCGGCACGCTGCGCGACAGGCCCGGTGCCGCCTCCTGCCAGAAGGTACGCCTGCGGCGCCTCGACTCCTATGCCGATATGTTTCGGGGCAAGCGAGTCCTGCTGAAGATTGACGTCGAAGGCAGCGAGACGTCGGTCATCGAAGGTGCCTCGAGGCTGCTGTCTCAATCGACGCCGAATATCATCTTCGAGAGCAACGACGGCGCGCGGCGATCCGTGCTGTATGCCCTGCTTGCCGACCACGGCTACGTCATCCACGACCTGCGGCAGCCGGAAGCAGGCTTCGACGTTGAAAGCTTCGTCGCCAGCCCGGCCAGCAACTTCCTGGCGACAATCAATCCCGCCTCAGCATGAACACAGCCTGTTCGCCGATCAGGTTGGCGAGCAGCGGTGGCAGGTTGATGCGGCGGCTGGTGCTGTTCAGGACGATGGCGCGCTCGATGCGCACGCCCATGGTGCGGCAGAGCGCCCGGAAATCGTCGATGCTGCAGAGATGGATGTTGGGCGTGTCGTACCACTTGTAGGGCAGCGACGCGGTTTCCGGCATGCGGCCGCCGAACACGAGCCGCAGCCTCACCTGCCAGTGGGCGAAGTTGGGAAAGGAGACGATGGCGTGTTTGCCGACGCGCAGCATCTGCTCCAGCACCCGGCGCGGCTCGCGCGTGGCCTGCAGGGTCTGGCTCAGGATCACATAGTCGAAGGCGGCGTCGGGATAGTCGCGCAGATCCGTATCGGCGTCGCCCTGGATGACCGAGAGACCGTTGGCGACGCAGGCGTTCACGCCGGCCTGGCTGAGTTCCATGCCGCGCGCATCGACCCTCTTGGCGTTCATGAGATGGGCCAGCAGCGCCCCGTCGCCGCAGCCGACGTCGAGCGCGCGCGTGCCGGGCTCCACCATGTCGGCGATGAGCTGCAGGTCGACGCGGATCGGGGCGGCCATCACGACACGCTCCCGAGGCCGCGCACCGTCGCGGCCCCTTTCAGGAACCCGGAGAGCGTACGGAACATCTCGGGCTCGTCGAGCAGGAAGGCGTCGTGGCCCTTGTCGCTGTCGACCTCGACGAACGACACGTTGGCGGCCGCGGCGTTGAGCGCATGGACGACGGCGCGGCTCTCACGTGTCGGGAACAGCCAGTCGCTGGTGAAGGACATCAGGCAGAAGCGGGTCGTCGTGCCCTTGAAGGCGTTGGCCAGCACGTCGTCATGCGCGCCCGCAAGGTCGAAATAGTCCATCGCGCGCGTGATGTAGAGGTAGCTGTTGGCGTCGAAGCGATCCACGAAGGTCGAGCCCTGGTGGCGCAGGTAGCTCTCGACCTGGAAATCGGCATCGAAGCCGAAGCCCAGCGCGTCGCGGTTCTGCAGGGCGCGGCCGAACTTGCGCTGCAGCGCCTGTTCCGAGAGGTAGGTGATGTGCGCGGTCATGCGGGCGACCGCGAGGCCGCGCGCCGGGTTGGTCTGGTGCAGGCGATAGTCGCCGCCCTTCCACTCCGGGTCGGCCATGATCGCCTGGCGACCGACCTCGTGAAACGCGATGTTCTGCGCCGAGTGATGCGCGGCACAGGCGATCGGCACCGCCGAGAAGACGCGCTTCGGATAGGTCGCCGCCCATTCCAGCACCTGCATGCCCCCCATCGAGCCGCCGATGACGCAGAAGAGATCGGGAATGCCGAGATGGTCGAGCAACGCCGCCTGTGCCCGCACCATGTCGCCGATGGTCACCACCGGAAAGCGCAGGTTCCAGGGCCGGCCGGTCGAGGGATCGTGCCCCTGCGGACCGGTCGTGCCCATGCAATGGCCGAGCACGTTGATGCAGATGATGAAGTAACGGGCTGGATCGAGCACCTTGCCCGCGCCGATCAGGCTCTCCCACCAACCGTCCTTGCCGGTGACGGGATGGCGATCGGCGACGAACTGGTCGCAGGTCAGCGGATGGCAGACCAGGACGGCATTCGACTTGTCGGCGTTCAGCATGCCGTAGGTCTGGTAGGCCACCCGGTAGGGGCCGAGATCGACGCCGCAGTCGAGGCGCAACGGCCGGTCCGCGCCCAGGATCGCGTGGCGGCACTGGGCGAGCGCCTTGCGTTCGGCATCGGTGAGGTCGTCCAGCACTGCCCACTCCAGCGAAAGGCCCCGTACCAGGAGCCAACGAAAAAGCCCCCGACCGGAAGGACGGGGGCTTTTTCGAGCACTCCGACCTTTTAGCGGTGTTTAACGTGGCCGCAAGCCGGTCGGCTCAAATTCCACGGAGAGGCTCTATAAGGTCG
>LNFM01002688.1_pt1 | contig 38313 bp, 35 predicted proteins | sample 596031 | NCBI WGS metagenome assembly LNFM01 (sample SAMN04254537, study PRJNA301005) | activated carbon metagenome | isolation source: dual media filters at the Ann Arbor, Michigan drinking water treatment plant | place: USA: Ann Arbor | reverse complement strand
GCGCGATCAATCACGCCGCCGACATCACTGCAAAAATCGGTCTGACTGCTGCGCGGCTCGACCGGCTACAGGAAACCCGCGAACTACGTAAGATCAGCATCAGCGAAGAGCGCTCAAAGCTTGAAGACACCGACCTCAGCTCCGCTATCGCCGAACTGAACGGGATGACGCTGACGCTCGAAGCCGCACAGGCGGCCTTCGCGCGGATCAACCGCCGGACGCTAATGGATTTTCTTAGCTAACCGCTCTCAATTTTCAGTCACCTCTGCCGTTTACCATCTTTGTAACGCGCAAAACGCACGAATACCAAAGGGCCCAGTTTATCCATGTTCGCGATTGTCGGTATCATTGTTCTGCTCGTCATGGTGTTCGGCGGCTTTGCGCTTACTGGCGGCAATCTCGGGCCCGTAATGCACGCGCTGCCGCACGAAATGCTTATTATCGGTGGCGCATGCGCGGGCGCTTTGATTATCGGCAACTCGACCAAGGAACTGAAGGCCCTGGGCGGTGGGCTCGGCAAAGTTTTCAAGGGGCCTAAATATAACAAGCAGGATTACCTCGACTGCATTTTCCTCGTTTCCAAACTAATGAAGATGCTGAAAGCCGAAGGCCCAGTCGCGCTCGAGCCGCACATCGAGGACCCCACGAGTTCAGCGATTTTCAGCGAATATCCCAAATTGCTAAAGGACCAGACGTTGGTCCACCTGATTTGCGACACACTGCGGCTGGTCGTGGTGTCATCCGGCACGCTTGATCCTCATGCGGTGGAGGAAGTGATGGATAACGCCATCAAAACCCACCATCACCACAGCATAAAGCCAGCAGAGGGGCTGCAAGGGCTTGCCGACGCTCTGCCAGCGCTTGGCATCGTCGCGGCGGTTTTGGGCGTGGTGAAGACCATGGGTTCAATCGACAAGCCGCCAGCCATATTGGGTGGCATGATTGGTTCGGCATTGGTCGGCACTTTTCTCGGCGTGTTGCTTGCCTATGGCCTAGTTGGTCCCTTTGCCAACCGCGCCAAACAAGTGATCGAATCTGACGCCGCCATTTATCATGTGGTCAAACAGATGATTATCGCTTCGCTTCACGGCCACCCGCAACCGCTGGTGATCGAGGCGGCAAGGTCTGGCATCGAGCATAGCAACCAGCCCAGCTTTGCCGAAGTGTTCGACGGCATGCGAGGCCGCTGATGGCTAAAGCAGCCGAACCCATCCGCCCGGTCATCGTCAAGAAAATCTATGAGGCTCCGCACGCAGGCCATCACGGCGGCGCATGGAAAGTAGCTTATGCCGACTTCGTGACTGCGATGATGGCGTTCTTCCTATTGATGTGGCTTCTGGGCGCGACCACTGAGAAGCAGCGAAAAGCACTCGCCGATTATTTCTCCCCCACTTTGGTCGCGAGCAAACAGGATAGCGCTGGATCGACCAGCTTTTTCGGCGGCGATTCCATTACCTCGGCTGACAAATATCCCCACCGCGCTGGACAGACAGGCACTCGCAGCATGACCATTCCGCGCGATGCAACCGGCGGCCCCAAGGAGGCATCAGGCATCGGCAAGGACCGGGCGAAATTTCAAGACCTGCGCGCGCGCCTTTTACTGAAGCTTCAGGCCGACAAGGCGATGAAGCGCTTCGCTCGCAATTTGCGCTTCACTGAAACGCGCGAAGGGCTGCGCATTGATATGGTCGATGAGGCCAATTTTTCAATGTTCGTCTCGGGTACCGACATATTGACCCCCGATGCGGTACAACTGTTAAGCCGGGTCGCTGATACTATCCGCGAACTGCCGAATGGCATTATCATTCGCGGCCACACCGATGCGCAGCCGGTATCGCGCGGGCTTGGCGTCAACAATTGGCAATTGTCTGCAGCGCGCGCCGAAGCAACGCGCGCGCATCTTGTTCGGTCAGCGTTGCCGCAACGCCAGTTCGTGCGGATCGAAGGCGTGGCAGAGCGCGAACCCTATATCCCGAGTAATCCTTACGATCCCAAGAACCGGCGAATGTCGATTACTTTGGGATGGACATCTGTCTCTGAATAAAACCAAAATGGACCCATTCGCTATAACTTAGCACCCATTTAATGTCTGCTTTCATCGGCTTTGGACCAATCGTCGCTTGGTCCACGTTCTGTTAGGATTCTGTTTACCATATTCGCCAAAACGGGTCTCAACGACATCTCCTGACGGGAAATTGACATGAGCCTGAACACCCTGACCGAACGCAAAAGCGATATCGCAGACATGCTGATCGGCGACAGTGCACCGATGGTCGCATTGCGCAACATGGTGGAGCGCGTGGCCCGCTCATCAGCCTCGGTGATGATCTGCGGTGCTTCTGGGTCGGGTAAGGAAGTCGTCGCCCGCGCCATCCACGCCTTTAGTACCCGCGCAACCAAACCTTATGTCGCGCTCAATTGCGGCGCAATTCCTGCCGAACTGATCGAATCCGAACTGTTCGGCCACGAAAAGGGCGCTTTCACCGGCGCGCAGAATCGCCGCACTGGCCATTTCGAAAACGCCGACAAGGGCACGCTTTTCCTTGATGAAATCGGCGATATGCGCTTCGACATGCAGGTAAAGCTGCTGCGTGTATTGGAGGACGGTCTGGTATCCCGGGTCGGCGGCAACAGCGCGCTGCCGGTCGATGTCCGGATCATTTCGGCCACGCACCAGAATATCGACAACGCCATTGCCGATGGCAGGTTCCGCGAAGACCTGTTTTTCCGGCTTGGCGTGGTTTTGGTTCAGGTCCCGTCGCTGGCCGCACGCGTCGAAGACATACCGTTGCTCTTGGCGCATTTCCAAAAAGGCAAGGCCGCGTCCGCCACATGCCAATTTGACCAAAGCGCACTTCAACGGCTGATGACGCATGACTGGCCGGGCAATGTCCGCGAACTGCGCAATATCATCGAACGTGCCAATGTGCTGTTCTGCGGTGAGACGGTCGATGCCTTCGGGGTCGACCAACTGCTGGGACGCGCTGCGCCCAAACTAATCGCAGTTCCGCCTGCCCCCCCGCCGACCATGGCACAGGCCAAGCCGACCGCGCGCATCGACCTCAAGGCTGAGGTCGAGCAAATGGAACTGGAGCGTATTCAGGCCGCATTGGCTTATGCCGATGGCGTCATCTCTGAAGCGGCGCGCATGTTGACGCTGAAGCGGACCACCTTGATCGAGAAAATGCGCAAATACCGGCTGGAAAAAATCGCCGCCTAGAAAAATTCGACAAGCGGCATATCTTCGCGCTGCCGGAATTGGCGATCGGAGGAGTTGGTATCCTTCGATGGCGCCTGCACTGAAACCCGCTCCAGCCGAATGACTTCCACGGTTGCCGTCGCGACGCGGCTCACCCGCGCAGGCGTAACCTCTGGGGCGGAGGAGGTAGCGGCGAGCAATAAGGGCAAGAGTGCAATCACGGCCAAATGTAAACGCGGTTTTAACCATCCGCTGCAAGGCCAAATGAGGGTTAATAGGACGCGCATCGCCCATAATAAACGACTGCTGAGCGTATTTGTTAAGGCTTGTACCGAAACGCGACATCCGCACGCACGGAAATGAACCGATAAAGGCTGTTGCGCCCCTGCGGTACGGCAAATGCGGCCATGGCGGAATTGGTAGACGCGCAACGTTGAGGTCGTTGTGGGCGAAAGCCCGTGGAAGTTCGAGTCTTCTTGGCCGCACCAAAATTCTTTATTTTTCAGTATCTTACAAACACGTTTGGCACAGTTTGGCACAAATGGTTTGCTGTACGCTGTGCCGAAACTGCGACCAACGGTTGACGGCACATTGCTGGCGTCGGCTTCCGCTGACATTGCTGTCGTTCATTCGAACTAACTTGCTCCCTTATAGCTGCCATCCGTTCACCTGTTTGAGTTTTCACGATTGATGGCATAAACTGGCTCGTTTGCTGGCCGGCAGCTTTTCGTCATTGTCCCTCAAAAGCGGCCCGTCCGTATATGTCCCACATTCCGCAATCTATCTTGCACTTGTACAAACGGCAGCTTTTAAAGTGCGGTAAAAATCACAACAGGGCAATCGATCGACTTCGAACTTGACCGATGTTCTTTTTATGTTCCAAATGAAGATATGGAACGAATCGAACGATCATATCTCTATCACCGCCTCATCGGCGCCCTGTCATTCGGCAAACGCCAAGTCGGTGGCGACTTATCAAAAGCCCAGATTTATGAGCTTTGCGATATGGTATGCGATGAAATCTGCAATGAATCGGTAATGGTTGTCGCCGCCACCATGCCAGGTTTTAAGCATGGTGGATTGGGCAGGTTTGGACGAGACGAACCTTGGCCTGATTGGTGTGATCCGCATGGGTTGCAACGCGATTTCGCTATTGCCGCGCCCAAAGGTGAACAGCTTGATTTGGAACATGATACTGCAACATCTTAGGACATGCAGATTGGCTGGGACCTGGCAGAGGCTGTCATGATAGGAGCGACTATAGTCTACGGCGTTGCAAGCTCGGTTGTCGGTCTATTTAACTGGCTGCTTGTATAACCGCCGTCCACCCATTTAGCGGATTGAGGCGAGCCAAAAGATGATCTCTGCACTATTACTAGCTGCAGCCGTAGTGCCCGCGGGACAGTCCTTCAAATGTACACCAACCCGCGTGTGGGATGGGGATGGGCCGGTATGGTGCGCCGAAGGTCCGCGCGTTCGTTTATCGGGCGTAGCCACAAAGGAATTAGACGGATCATGCAGTAAGGGGCATCCCTGCCCCACCTCTGATCCCATTAAATCTCGTGATGCGCTTGTACAACTGATCGGTAAGCCAATCGGGTTTGCCCGTGAAGGTCATGTTCTGGTGCGCGGTCCTACAATGACATGTCAGTCGGACGGCGGAGCAGGCGGCGATCGCACAGCGGCGTTTTGCGTTTCCCCGCGATCAGGCGATGTGTCCTGCAATATGGTTGCAGGCGGCTGGGCTGCGAAATGGCAACGCTACTGGCGTGGGCATCGATGTAATTAATTTGGTAAAGTCTTGTAAACGTGAGTACCATATGATCGCCGTCAGAGAGGCTTGAAATGCGACATCTGATTATCTTGATTTTATCTTTAGCAGCGTTGCCGAATAAGCCAGCGCTAGCTCACGGTGGCGGGCTAGCTGCGGACGGATGCCATAACGATAAAAAGAATGGTGGGCGTCATTGCCACGGTGGGGGACGTGCTTCTTCGTCGGCCCCGCAACGCGCATTTGGCGGTAGTGTGCCTTATCCAAACTGTACAGCGGCTCGCGCAGCGGGAGCGGCACCTGTTCGTGCTGGGCAAGCAGGCTATGGGCGTCATTTGGACCGCGATGGAGACGGCGTTGGTTGCGAGTGACCCTACCCAAGGAGGGTTTAAAGGAGCGGTTGGTTTTCAAAAATCTACAAATATGCGACGAGATAACTATTAGTAACCATTTGTAGAATACAGATTGCTTCATGCGATAAGTCCAGCAATAGTAATGGAAAGTCTGTTCAAAGACTTCACTCGATCGAGTGACCAGGGGGAATAATGTCAGGTATCACGCGGTGGATTGCGCTTTGGCTATGTGCCATTGTGCTGATAACAAATTCAGGAATTGCGCAAGAACGAACCGCAGTAAAGCAGGGCTTTGAGCTGTCTGCAAACAGCGGCAAAAAGATTCTGCTTATACGACCTAAAGTAAGCGTAGGGGAGCAGTCGACGGGTGGGCTATTTGAACCCAACGCTGACTGGACTGACAAAGCACGAAAGAATTTGGACGCTGCCTTGTTCAAAAAGCAAGGCGCGCTCGGAAACACGGTTTTGGTCAGTCCCGAGGCCTATGGCGATCAGGCTTTAGTCTCCGAGGAATACACAAACCTTTTTGGCGCTGTCGCAAGTGCCGTCGTCAACTACCAGTTTTTTGTCGGCAACAGGCTTCCGACCAAGAAGCGTGACAACAAAGCGGGCGTTTTTGATTGGTCTCTGGGCGAAGGTGTTCGTAATATTCCTGGCGCACAGGGTGCGGACTATGCACTATTCATCTATAACAAGGACGCGTACGGATCGACCGGACGGAAACTATTGCAGATTGCAGCGGCGCTCGGTCCGGGCTTAGCCGTCAAGTCGGGTGAACATTTAGGATATGCAGGTCTGGTCGATCTGAAGACCGGCGAACTGCTTTGGCTTAATGCTGACGCGGCAATGGGCGGCGATGTCCGCGAAATTGATGGCGCTGAAAAGCGTGTCGGTCAGCTTCTCGAAGAATTTCCTGGCAGTGTTGAAGCAGTTGAAAAAGCCAAGCAACCATGAAGAAGCTGATCACTGCACTTATCGCTACTGTAATTGCATCGGTGCCTGTTTCGGCAGCGCCTAAATCCAAGGTCGTCGCCGCACCGACGCCGCCTCCGTATACCGGCGTGTATCAACCGCAGGGTGTAGACGAAATCGGTTTGTGGCGTGAAGATGACGAGAGAGAGAGGGCTCTAACCAACTCTCCATTGGTCATCCGCGACGAAGCATTAAATGCGTATGTTAAAAGCGTCCTCTGCAAGACCGTGGGATCCGACCGCTGCAACACGGTTAGATTGTATATACTTCGCGTTCCCTTGTTTAATGCGAGCATGTCGCCAAACGGCACTATGCGCGTCTTCAGCGGCCTGTTGCTTCGAACTAGGAGTGAGGCTGAACTTGGTGCGGTGCTTGGTCATGAGTTTGGCCACTTCGAGAACCGGCACACGCTGCAGCAATTCAAGAGCGCTCGCAGCGGAACCGACTTGCTGAGCTGGGCCGCTCTGTTAGCTTCTATGTCGGGAACCAGACAATCATATCAAAATTTTGATAGTATCCGGCTATCGGTATACGGCGGGTTGGCAAGGTTCGAGCGCAATCAGGAACGCGAGGCCGACCTGCTTGGCTTGGGGTATCTCAACAACGGCCCACTTCGTCCCCATGCCGCATCGCGAGTTTGGCGCAATTTGATACTTGAAGTTGAGGCATCATCTGCTGCGCGCGGCTTGAGAAAGCCAAATTTTAACGGGGTTTCGTTTTTTGCATCGCACCCGCCCGACGGCGAACGTGTGAACTACCTTTACGCGTTAGCAGCGCCTGACGGCGAGGGAAGGGACGACGGCACCGGCCGACATGAAGCAGCCTTAAAGCCTTGGATTACCGCTTTCCTCGATGACCAAGTGTCGTTGAATGACTTTGGAGCATCCGAGTTCCTAATAAACAGCCTTGCTGAAAGTGGCTGGACGGCCGACCTTTGGCGAGCCCGCGGCGACCTATTTCGAGCGCGCGGAAATCCTCGTGATCTGATGAACGCGGCAGACTTTTATGCCAAGTCCGTTGCGATGAACTCTGAGCTTGCAGAAGCACATCGAGGCCTTGGCTTATCGCTAATCAAAACCGGTAGGCAGGTAGAGGGAAGAACGGCGCTTGAACGTTATCTACAACTGCAGCCAACTGCATCGGACGCATCAATGATTGCTATGACTATAGCTTCAAGCGAGGGAAAATAATGACTGCCGTAATTCGCAATACTTGGGTGCTGACTGCACTTTGCCTCGCCACCGTCGCATCGGGCGCAGTTCATGCAAATGCATACCGGGAAAAAGATAAAATTTCGAAGATCGCAAATTCAAGTATGACCGTTACGCCGCCGCGGGACTGGAACCGGTTGACTATCAAGCCTGGCAAATATGCCGAAGTTTGGACTCTGGACGGCGAGCAATTGAACGACGTCACATTCTATGGCGGCGTCGAGCCCGGCACCCCGCTACTAAGGGAACGCAACAAGAAGCGCGACCCTCTTCCAAAGTTTACCACCACAACCCTACTGGTCGAGGTTCCGGAGCTTCTTGAGGGAACTTATCGTGCGCATAAGAAGATCGGTAGCTTTACCCTCACAAACACCCAGCCTGGACAATTTTTGGGTCGTGACGGTGTGCATTTCACATATGATTATACAGACCAAGACGACCTTCCGCGAAAAGGAGAAGCACGAGCGGTTCTGATTGATAAGAAACTCTACATGGTGACGTTTGACGCTCCGCGGCTTCATTATTTTAACAGGACCCTGTCCGACTTTCGAACACTAGCGGATGCTGCCAAAATTGCTAAATGAAGTCATGGTGAGCTTAGTCTGTAAAGGAGCGTAGCCCCATTCAGATGGGCGTCTCATTACGCTAAAAAAGCCGCCGTTCACTGCTTCGAACTTAGTCGTCAAAACCGGTCGTTCGTTCAGCAGGTTTGCGGAACCTATGAATGACCGGTTTCAGGGCTTTCCATCACCAGCCTGTTCGACCGCAATGTTGGGGAAAGCTGACCTTCGTTTAGCCTGTGAACCAATGGCAGCTAACAAGTGCGTGAACTTGTTGCCTGTATGGCCGGAATGTTGGGGTTAGCGGACATTTAGCTATGCCTGCAGGTCGGAAATCGTCATCCAATTCCCGTGCTACCTAGGCTAAGCAATAAGTGGATATTCGTGAAATGATAAAATACCTGCCCTTGCTTGCCAGTCTCTTTGCTGCCTGTTCAAATTCTGCCCGGATTGAGGCGGTTGCACCTTGTCCCGCAGAACTGCTTGAAAAGCGCGCTTCGGAGGAGAAGGCAGCTGACATTATCGTTGTCGGCAAATGGGCTGCTGCCGAGCCTGACATTACCCCAGAACTACCTATTAGGGTCGGAACCATCCAGCGGACCAAATCAATTCGTGGGGCACTGGTTGATGGCGACATGGTGACAGTTTTGACCAATGACATTAAAAACGAAACGGGCAGGATTTTAGAATGTGGCTTGTCCGAACCCTCAGGTGAAAAATCTTACACGTTCTACATCACTCAGAACCCAGGGTCGCTACAAGTGATAGCATATAGGTAAGAGCTGATGGAGGAGGTTGCCGGGTGAAGTTATCATCGGAACAATTCAATTGAAGCGCTGAATGCCCACAATGTTGCCGTTTGGTGACCGGCGGCTTTGGAGGCTATCTCTCAGAAGCTACCCGTCCGGCGATGAGCGTATCACGATCAAGGACCGAGTTCCGATTATGGGTGGGAAGCGTACGTTCACTTAAGTCGATCCGCCGACCGTTTTGTTGGAAGTTGGCGACAGGCCGGTTTTGTTCTGGGGCATCGGTAAGCTGACGTTGGCTCACGTGGTTTTGGAATGGTAGCTTCGTTAGACAGTGCCGACAGACTTCTGTGGATGGCTCCCTCATTGAAAGCATAAAATGTTGAACTAACCTATGGTCGGGTAGCTCTCGTTCATCCCGTTCGATTAAGACAACTTCGTCTGCATCAATTGCGTTTCTATCACTTGGGGACTGAGCGCGATCGTACAAGCATGTCGACGACCGACGGATCGGCGAGGGTTGAGATGTCGCCCAAGTTTGAAACATCGCCCTCGGCAATTTTGCGCAATATGCGTCGCATGATCTTGCCGGATCGCGTCTTGGGCAGTCCCGATGCGAAATGGATAACGTCTGGCGTTGCGATGGGGCCAATTTCATGGCGCACCCATTTGACAAGCTCTGCGCGGACCTCTGGCGTTTCCGCTTCGTTGGCATTCAAAGTGACATAAGCGTAAATGCCTTGCCCTTTAATGTCGTGCGGGAAGCCGACAACCGCCGCCTCGGCGACCTTGCCATGGGCAACGAGAGCGCTCTCGACCTCGGCAGTGCCCATACGGTGGCCTGAGACATTGATGACATCGTCAACCCGGCCTGTGATCCAATAATAGCCGTCCGCGTCACGCCGGCAGCCGTCGCCTGTGAAATATTTGCCGGGATAGGTTGTGAAATAGGTCTGGAAAAACCGCTCATGATCGCCCCACACGGTTCGCATCTGCCCAGGCCAGCTATCGATCATGCACAAATTGCCATCGGTCGCGCCTTCAAGCAATTTGCCGTCTGCGTCGACAATAGCTGGTTGTACGCCAAACATCGGTTTCGACGCTGCGCCCGGCTTAAGCGCATGTGCGCCGGGCAGAGGGGTCATCATCGTCGCGCCTGTCTCGGTTTGCCAATAGGTGTCTACGATGGGGCAGCGACCTTCGCCCACAACATGATAATACCACTCCCATGCCTCGGGATTGATAGGCTCACCGACCGACCCAAGCAGATGAAGCGAACTACGGGAAGTTTTCTTCACCCACTCATCGCCCTCACGCATTAGAGATCGCAAGGCCGTGGGCGCACCGTAGAAAATATTGACTTGGTGGCGGTCAACAATTTGCCAGAAACGGCTGTGGTCTGGGTAATTTGGAACCCCTTCAAACATGACGGTCGTCGCGCCGTTCGCAAGCGGGCCGTAAACGACATAGCTATGTCCCGTAACCCAACCGATGTCGGCCGCGCACCAATAAACCTCGCCCGGTGTGTAGTTGAACACATAATGATGCGTCATCGCTGCCCACACAAGATATCCGCCGGTCGTGTGCAGCACGCCCTTTGGCTTTCCGGTGGACCCCGACGTGTATAAAATGAATAGCGGGTCTTCTGCACCCATAATTTCGGCTTCGCATTCGCCTGAGACAGTTGTCCGGATATCGTGATACCAGACATCCCGGGTGCCATGCATTTCAATGTTGTTGCCGACATGGCGGATCACGAGGCAAGCGTTAACCGACGTGCAATGCGTCAGCGCTTCATCGACATTTTGCTTAAGTGGCACAAGCTTTCCACCGCGCATGCCTGCGTCAGCAGTGATGATGATGCTGGAATCGCAATCCTGGATACGTCCCGCGAGCGCGTCGGGTGAGAAGCCGCCAAAAACAATTGAATGGATCGCCCCGATGCGCGTGCACGCAAGCATCGCCATCGCAGCTTCAGGGATCATTGGCATATAGATGGTTATGCGGTCGCCCCGTCGCGCGCCCATGTCCTTTAGGGCGTTTGCCATAAGGCAGACTTCGGCGTGCAATTCGCCAAAACTAATGCGCCGTTGCTGCGACGGGTCGTCACCTTCCCAGATAATAGCAATATCATCCCTACGTTCGGGCAAGTGGCGATCAACGCAGTTTACAGAGACATTCAACGCACCATCTTCGAACCATTTGATGCCGAAATCAGCTTCGTTGAAGGTCGTATTCTTTACTTTGGTAAACGGTGTCATCCAGTCGACGCGCATGGCCTCTGCTTGCCAGAATGAATCCGGATCGTTTACTGACCGGGCATAGGCAACGTCATATTGTTGGGACGTGACAAAGGCTTTTTGCTTCCAGTCATCCGATACAGGATAGATTTCCGACATTTTGCTCTCCAAAATCCTTGGTGTTCTGTTGCGTTTACGACAGCGGCAATCATCGATTAGCTAAGCCATATACAATCGACGGTATTTACCACGAAAATAGAGCAATGGATCGCGACGTGGTTCAAATTGTGCCCGCACAACCTCGCCGACGAGCAAGAAATGATCCCCGCCGTCATAGATCGCATAACTCTTGCACTCAAACGAGCCGAGCGAACCATCAAGCACGGGCATACCGGTTTCGCCGACTTGCCACGCAGTGGCAGCAAACCGATCTTCCCCTTTTCCAGAGAAGCGGTTTGATGCGAGCTGTTGGCCGGTCTGGAGCACGTTGACTACAAAATGGCTCGCTTCCTTTAGAGCCGCTGCTGACCTCGCGGTGTTAGCAATTGAGACGAGCAGTAGCGGCGGATCAAGTGAGACCGAGGTGAAGCTATTTGCGGTTAATCCAATCGGTGTTCCATCTGGCGCGCGCGACGTCACGATTGTGATTCCAGTCGCAAAACAGCCCATCGCATCGCGCAATGTCCGGGCATCTGACCCCGCACGAAATTCACTTGCGTCGCGGGGTTGCTTGCGTTCGAGAAAATCCAGGAGATGCGCGAGCAGAGCCTCTGTTCGGTCAGTCACGAGCAGCAGCTCGGCGTCATCCACCTCTGCCACTTCCGCATTTGGTAGCGCGGTGTCGAATTCGGTCACACCCGGGGACTGCCGAACCCACGAGATGCCACCGCGTAACACCATCGTTGGCAGGTTGAGCCCAGGCGCGGCTGCAACTACCATATCTGCAACGGCGTCTAGGTCCATTGCTCCGATTACGCGGGGGTCCCATGCAAGTTGTTCCACGGGCAAGCTTTCACTGATCTGCTTGGCGGCTTCTAAAGCACTGCGGATCGGCATGTCGACCAGCACCAGACCGGCAGCCAAATTGGCAGCGTCCGATGACAATGCTTGCGCTGCAATCCAGCCACCCACCGTCGCCGCAACAACCACCGGACGGGAATTTAACTGCGCCAACACCGCGCGAAGGTCCTCCGCATACGCCTCCAAGTCATAACGTCCATCAGAAGGCCATTCGCTCCCGCCGTGGCCGCGCAGGTCGAGACTGACCACGCAGCGACCGGCCTGGACCAGCGCTTCAGCGATAGTTGACCACACTGCCCTTGTCTGGCCCGCACCGTGGATCAGCAGAATCGTCGGATCGTTCTCATTTCCTGCAATTTCGGCCTGAAGACGGACGCCACCAAAGCCCTTGAAAGTTAACATAGTCATGTGGCTTGTCTCCTTGCCTAAGCACGTTGACGAACGGGCGATCCTGATGGTGGTTTGCTAGACAGCTGGCGGCGGCGTCACTACGATGATGGCGGCGGGTGCGCCGCTATCGTTGATGACAGAGCGAGCTTCGCCAGCGGGGATGAAGATGCTGTCCATCTCCCTAAGCAAGTGGCGTGTGCCATCCGCCTGCTCGATCGTGAGCGAACCCGCAGTCACGACATACACCTTGCTGAAAGTTCCCGCCTCCATCGGCACGATTACGCCGGGTGGAAAATCAGAGTAACCCACCCATGCAAAGTCGGCGTTGCTAACCAAATCCCCTTGCAGCCGTCTGGAGATTACGCCTTCATGATTGGGCGGATTATAAAATGGTGTGTCTTCGAATTTGACAATGTCCATGGCTCGTCCTTTCCGGCCTCTTAGACGCGAACCATCCGGTCGATTTCTGCGAATAGTGCCGCGAAACCGTTCAACGCAAATTCGATAGCGGCGGCATCTTGAAAGCGTCCGTCGGCGATCTTTAGTCCGACTAGGCCGATGACAATCTCTGGCGTGTTGAGTGGCCTCGCAAGCGCAGAAATTACAGTCTCGCGAATCTGATATTGCGCCCGTACCCCACCGGTGACCGCAGGCGACGATGTCATGATCAGCACTGGCTTATCCTTAAGCGGAGAGCCGTTGTGCGGACGTGAGGCCCAGTCGAGCGCGTTCTTCAACACGCCAGGAATGCCGTGATTATATTCGCCCGATGAAATGATAATGCCGTCTGCAGCGGCAATCTGATCGCGAAGATGCTGCACTGAGGCGGGCAGCGGATCGACGTAAAGATCCTGATTGAAAAGCGGTAATGTGCCGATCTCAGCGAAGGTAAAGTCTGCTCTGTCAATGGTGGCCTCGGCCATTGCAGTGAGCACGGCAGTCGAGAATGCGCCGTTTCGCAGACTTCCAGAAATGCCCAATAGAGTATATTTGGCTGTGCTCATGTTTGAGTTCCACGCGATGCGATGGTGTTTGTGAGCACGCCGATCTTTTCGATCTCGATGTTGATCATGTCACCCGGCTTCATGAACACAGGCGGGGTACGCGCATATCCCACGCCCGAAGGTGTTCCGGTAGCAATCACGTCACCTGGCTCCAGGGTCATTCCCTCGGACAGCGTCGCGATCAAAGTGGCGACATCAAAAATCATATCGCCGGTGTCGCTATCCTGCATGATCTCACCATTGAGCCGCGCGACGAGCCGTAGTCCCGCTGCACCTGGTGGAAGCTCGTCGGGCGTCACAAGCTCCGGACCGAAACCGCCGGTGCCATCGAAATTCTTGCCCATTGTCCACTGCGTAGATTTGCGCTGGTAGTCCCGGACCGACCCATCGTTAAAACAGCTATAACCCGCCACATAATCGAGTGCATCCGCCGCAGTGACGTTGGTGGCGGTCTTTCCGATAATGACGGCAAGCTCGGCTTCGTAGTCGAGCTTGTCAGAGCACTCTGGATAAATCAGAGCAGCATCCGGCGCCGCTAGCGAAGTTGTGCACCGCATGAACACTGCAGGATAATCGGGGATGGGGTTCCCGCCTTCAATAGCATGAGCGCGGTAGTTCAGACCGATGCAGATGGTCTTCCCTGGATTAGGTACGGGTGGGAGCAATTCCACCGCGGACAGGGCTACTTCGTCGGTGACCGAGAGCGAGGCTGCCCGCTCGGCAAGATCGACTGCAGACGCGGTATCAGAGTAAATCTGAATTCTGTCTCCGGTGCGGACGCCGTGCTGAACTTTGCCATTTAGGCGAAATGTTACGATGCGCATGAATTAATCTCCGGCTTGCTCATGCTAGTGCGCGAGCGAAAAGGTCTTGATGAAGTTTACGAAGTTCAGCCTTTTGGACCTTGCCCATCGTATTGCGGGGCAATTCATCGACGATGATGGCTGTCTTGGGACGTTTGAATGCGGCGAGCTCGCCTTTGACCACCATGGCAACATCATCAGCGGTGATACTCGACCCATGCTCGCGCGCTACAATTGCGATGACACCTTCACCAAAGTCGGGATGGGGAACGCCAATGACGGCGCTTTCCAAAACACCCTCAATTGCGTCGATGACCATTTCGACTTCTTTGGGATAGACGTTGTAGCCGCCCGAAATGATAAGATCCTTGGCGCGACCAACGATGCGAATATATCCTGCCTCGTCCTCTGTCGCGATATCACCGCTGATAAAATAGCCATCGGCGGTGTGATCCTCGGCAGTCTTTTCGGGATTGTGCCAATAGCCCGAGAACATATTCGGTCCCTTCATTTCCAGCACACCCGGCTCACCTGTCTTGGCAAGTGCGCCATTTTCGGCGACCACGCGTACAGAAATTCCCGGAAGGGCTGGACCCACGCTGCCCGCAATGCGCGGTCCATCATAAGGGTTAGAAGTTACCATCAACGCCTCGGTCATACCGTAGCGCTCGAGAATGAAATGGCCGGTCCGCTGCTCAAATTCCTCGAATGTGGTGTCGAGCAATGGTGCCGAGCCGCTGACAAAGAGTCGTATTCCCGCGCACAGGGATTTGTCAAAAGCCGCTTCGGCCAGCAGGCGGGTGTAGAAAGTGGGAACACCCATGAAGACGGTGGCTGACGGAATATCGCGGAGAACGGCGTCGGCGTCGAAACGTTCGTGAAAGAGTATTGGCGATGCGTGGAGTAGAGCACAATGCAGCGCCACAAACAGCCCATGGGCATGAAAAATGGGCAAAGCGTGCAGCAGCACGTCGTTGTCTTGCCAATGCCACGCCTTGCCCAGCACCATTACATTAGAAGATAGATTGCCGTGCGTCAGAACTGCGCCCTTGGAGCGCCCCGTTGTACCTGACGTATATAGGATTGCCGCTGGATCACTCGGTTGTAATGGAACAGTTGGCAGAATATCTTCAAAGTGCAGCCAGGGCGCAGCTTTCAAGTCGCCGGAGATGATCGCTCGTGCGCCTGCAAATGGGGCAGTCTCTGCGGGCAAGCTCGGGCTGGCAACAACCAACGACGGCTCCGCGTCGGACAGGAAATAGGCAAGCTCGCTTTCCTGATATGCCGTGTTGAGCGGGATAAAAACTGCGCCGGCTCGAAGGCAGGCGAGATAAAGAACCACCGATGCGGGGGACTTATGAGCTTGGACCACCACCCGGTCGCCAACGTCGACGCCGACTGATCTGAGCCAAGCCGCTGCCTGTCCGGTCTGGGTTAGCATGTCCGAATATGACATTAAGGGCTTTGTGTCGACGACGAGGAACGACCGCTCTGAATGCGCAATTGCCGCAGATTCAAACAATGCGAACACGTTGCCAGCGGACGGTCCATTTTCGCTGATAGGGGTATATTGTGCCATTTCGACGTGCACCTCTTGCGTTAGAATTGAATGGTCAGGCGGCTGGCCTGAATGGGGGTTACAAAATCGCGCACGAATGCCTTATGACTTGCGTGTGCCTGATAGGCGCTCCACGCCGCTTGGTCGGCGAAAGTGGCAACGAGCGCATAGTCGCCATTGCCATCTCGATATTGCAGATCAGGGCCGTGGCGCATTGTAACAAGTTCGGCCAATTCGTACCCCAACTGCGTCATTGCTTCGCCAAGCGCCACAATCTGCGCTTCGGTCGCTTCGGCAATCCAGGTGAATATCACAACATGCGTTACCATCGGCATCAGCCTGCAAACGCCATGCGCGGCACTTCATGGTGGAGCGCAATTGGACCAATTGCGCACTGCGCTGCCTGCACCAGTGCATTGACATCTTTAACGGAAGAAGTGCCAAAAACATAGAAATCAGGGCGAACTAGCACGACCTCAACTCCGAGCCGATCAAACCACGCGCTATACACTCCGTCCAAATCTCTAGTGTCGCCGTCCGGTCCGAAATCGGCGACCGCAACCGCGAAGTCTTCGACGAATTGCAGCGATGCTTGGTCCATGGCCATAGCGTTATCTGCGCTACGCATAAGCAATTGCCAGCCTTTCCCCGCAACATCGTCAAACAGCCCTTCGCGTCCTTTGTGGCGCACATTGCCTTGGACAGACAGGAAACCCGCATGATCGTCAGTAATGAGGTACATGCCAGCAAAGCCAAGTCTCGGCTCAGGCGGCGGCTTGGTACCCAGCGACGGGTCATTCATCGCTGCTTTCATTTGGCGATCACGGGCACCGACTTGGGCGGGATCGAGCATGCAGATCATGCGACCGATTTCGACCGCCTGTCGGATGATCTCACACACATGTTCGCGCCGTTCGGGGCCATAGGTTTCGAGCAGTTGCTCAGAAGCCCCTTTGCCGAGGATCAAACCCAGCCGCCAGCTCAGCGAAAAGGCGTCGCGCATTCCAGCGCAAAGTCCCTGACCAAGGAATGGTGGCATCGTGTGCGCGGCATCGCCGGCCAGCATTACCCTGCCCTGTTTCCATTGATCTGCCCAGGTTCCGCGGAAGGTATAAACCGTGTGGCGCTCAACGGTCGCATTCTCGCGGTTGATATCCCAAGGGGCTAGCAGCTTCCAGGTCGTATCAATGGAGTTTAGTTCCTCGATGCTCTCGCCGGGAAGCCGCATGAACTCCCAGCGGCGGCGATTGGGACCGCTTCCGACCAATGTTGTCGGTCGGCGCGGGTCGAGGTGCTGGATGACATAGGGTGACCAGACCCGTTCCTTGTCGTGTGGGACTACGTCGACCACCAGCCAGTCATAGGCAAAACCGAGGTCGATGGGCGTGATACCCATCACGTCGCGGACGGTGCTGCGGGCTCCGTCAGCCCCGATGACATAGCGTGCCTTTGCAGCGAACCGATTTTCCGGTTTCTCGGTCTCGGCAAATGTCAGCGACACATTATCATCGCCCTGCTCAAATGACACCAGTTCGCGGCCATGGTGGATGGTCACATTCGGCGAAGCTTGTAGGCGACGCAGCATCATCGCTTCGACTTCGGGCTGATAAAACATGTTCATCTGCGCCCAGCCCGATGCACCGGGACGGTTCCAGTCAATCTTCAGCAGTGTCTCGTAATTGGCGTCCTGAAATTCGTAATTCTTGCCGGGGCCCATCACAGGTTCAAGCAACGGCTCAAGCTCGTCCATCAGCCCAAGCCCTTGCAGCTGACGGATGATTTCATGATCGACCCCGCAAGCGCGTGGCAGCGGATAGAATGTTGGCCAGCGCTCATACAGGTCAACAGTAATACCCTGTTGATCGAGCAAAAGAGCCGCAAACAGCCCTACCGGCCCAGCGCCTATGATCACGACGTCTTTCATGGGGTTACTTCGCCCTGATCGCTTTCAGGAACTCGATTTTCCCGTCGGCGCAATGCTCGTTCAGAATATTGGTTTTCATATCTGGCTGATGTTCGCGGTTCGGCTCTGGCACATAAGGATTGCCGGTCCAGCCTTGCAGGCGGCAGACGCGCTTTTTGATGCGCCAGCCTTTGTCGGTGCGGACCAGCTCGTCATCATACCAGCCGGTGCCTAGCCAGTTCGGGCCGCCCTCGGCATCGTCGCGGATCAGCAGCCAGTTGCCATAGCTAAACGCATTAGCCTTATCGCCGTCGACATGGACGATATGCCCCATCATCGTGTGCTGGTGGCTGTCGAGCGTCTTATGAAACATTTCGAACGACGCCTTGAATTCGTCCAGCCCGTGCCAGCCAGCGCCAGCAGGACCAAAAACCGCCTCGACATCTTCGGTGAAGATCAGGTCGAACAGGTCCCATGCCCGTGCATCGAGCGCGAAGCCGTAAAGGTTCATGATGTCGATGATTTCGACTTTATCGAGTGCTGACATGTTTAGGCTCCTGCTACGGGGAGTTGAAGATAAGAGGCGCGCGCGCCGCCGGTGTGGATGATGTGTTGGCCCTGATTGGCGGGAACATATTTGCTGACCATCGGCATCATCGGGCCGAGCAGATTACGGCCACTGATGATGAGGCGTAGCTGTTCGCCGGGATAGAAACGCATGCCGATCGGCAAGAGGTCGATCTCGACATCGACGATTTCGCCGGGTGCGAGTTTTTCTACTCGGTCGAAACTATGCGCGGGTACGTCTTCGGTCGAGAGTGCTGCATCAAGATTCCGCGCTGATACCCGCAATCGGCCATCGGAACCTTTGTAACGCAAAATGGAGCAACCCTGCTCGGTCAAATCCTGCATGCGCGCGGTTTGGTTGGCGACGGTGAACTGCGAGAGATGGCTCCCCTGGGCATCGAGTTTCTGGATCAGCACGAAGAGGTCCATGTCGTCAGAACCCGCAGCCTCGACCCAGAGATGCACTTTGGGATAGCCGACCAGCACCGTTTCCTGTTCAAACCGCATAATGAAGGAAACGAGCGCGGGATCGCTTTGTGTGTCATAAGGCGCCGACAATTCCATCGCTGGAACTTCCGGTGTCAGCGCGCGGCTTGCGCCATTCAGATAATATTTAGTGTTGTTGACAGTCTCCGGCGGAAACGCACCCGCTGCATGGTTGATCGTGTCACCGCCTTTGAAATCATGCACGGCATAAAGCACGCGCGGCGTGTCTGCCCAATTGTTGTCCGTACCCTTAAGATAATGGTCGAAGAACTGGAGGAGCCGTTCAAGATTGGCCTCGTCGTAATAATCGGGCCATTCTTGGATATTGTGGATGCGTAGCCATTTCTGTTCGGATGCGATCCGCCGCCATGCGCGAAACGTTCCAGCGCAATGGAGCGTGTTGGAATAGCTGGCAACGACATAGGTCGGCACGTTGATCTTGTCATATTTCGCTATCTTGTCTTCCCAAAGAGGAGCCATCAGCGGTGTATGTTCAGCTTCCAGCGCGTTATCTTCGCGCATATTCTTGCCCGCATAGCTACGCCGCAAGCGCTCGGCGAACCCAAGGTCTGGCATCCCACCGCGCATGACGAGGTCGCGGTACATGTCGCTGAAACCCTCCACGGGATTGATCGCCGCCAGATGTGGGGGTTGCTCTGCCGCGGTAAACCATTGTGCATTGGCGAGATAAGACGTGCCGCTCATCCCCACTTTTCCGCTGCACCAGTCCTGTATCGCGAGCCATTCGATCAGGTCGTGGCAATCTTGTCCCTCTTGGCGGCCAAACATAGCACTGTCGCCGTCGGACATACCGACGCCGCGGGGATCTGGATTACAGACGGCATAGCCTCGCGCGCACCAATAAGCAGGATCTGGTCCTTCGAACTTGGCAAGGCCGGACATTGCACCGACATTCATGCCGAGCATGCTGTAAAGCCCGATCACGTCGGGTGTCGTGCCCTGCGCTTTACCGTAAGGACTCCAAGCGACCAGCACGGGTGCCTTTTCGCTGCCAGCGGGACGGAAGATATCGACGTAGATGGTTATGCCGTCGCGCATAGTGACGGCAACGTCGCGTTCAAACACGATCTCCACCGGTAGCGGAGCAAACATCGGTGCGAGTTTATAGCCTTTGGGCAAAGCTTCTGAACCCGGCTTAAACTCGCTTAGTATGCCGCGTTCTGGCCCCGCGACAAAGGGGTTGGTCGGGACAAAGACTTTGCCATCATCACGAATATCGGTTGTCATCTTCACCTTCCTCCAGCTTGCCATTCGTAGGACGCAGTGCTCCCGCATCCCGAGCGACATTCTCCATAGCCCAGCCCAGTCGTGCTAAGCCCCACCGCGATAGTGTAGCGAAGGGGCCTATGCCATGTGGTTTAGAACTTATACTTCACGCCGAACTCGATGGTCCGTGGCCGACCCGGCAATTCAAGCGGCAGGGACACTGTATCGAAAGCCAGTAGCGAACCAATATACTGCTTGTTGAACAGGTTTTTAACCGACGCGCTGAATTCTAATGAATCCATGCTGAAGCTAGCGTCTACATCCGTCGTCGAGTATCCTGGCGTTCGGTACAAGGCCAAAACCTGACCTGTCGTCACGCCCGGCGCAAGCGAACCCGGAATGCCTGGATAGGCAAATCCAGCAGGCACGCCCTGATAATCGTTGTTGTAGCTCGACGTATAGTTCTGCGCCGCAGTGACCTGAAACTTGCCCGGACCGATGTCAGCCGACAGAGTGACATTTGCATTAAGCGAATGCTTTGGCGAACGCACTAACGGAACGCCGGTTAGGTCAATCTGCAACACTGGCGGTGCCGCTGGCGTATATTGTGTGATCTTCGAGTCCACATAGGTATATTGTGCGCCAAATCGGATGTTGTCTGACACGACCGCTTTAACGTCCGCATCAAAACCACGGCCACGAGCTTTACCGGCATTGGAAACGAATGACGTCAGCTGCCCTGCAGAAAACACATTTTGGGCAAGTTGCAGGTCGCTATATTTGTTTTCGAACAATGCTAGATTGAGCTGCAGGCGATTGTCGAGAAAGCGGGATTTAAGTCCCAATTCAAAGGCATCCACAGTCTGCTCATCAAAATTGCGCAGAGCAAATGCACCGGTGTTCAGGCCACCCGGTGAGTTGCCCTTGGCATAGCTCGCATAGATGGTCACGTCATCTGTAACCTTATAACTGAGATTGGCGCTGCCGGTCAGCGCTTTGAACTCGCCGCGACGATAAGTGATTGGCGCGGTCGGGATCAGGAATCCTGCCGTGGCGACAAACGCAGCGCCCGCTGTTCCATCGATTTCATCAACACCGTAACGAAGCCCAACGGTCAAGTTCAAGGCATCGGTGAAGTCATAGCCCAATTGGCCGAATGCAGCATAGGCGATGGTGTGGGTGTAAGCGGGCTGAAGAAGGGCCCGCACTGACGGCGGGAAAGTTGGGAACGGATCGTCAAACAGCACCGATCCGGGACCAAATGTGCCGAATGCTCGTGTGGTATCAAATGTCTTGCCGCCACCTTGCTCGACCTTGGAGTCCATCATGTAGACGCCGAGCATATAGCTAAGAGGGCCATCCGACTTGGTGACGCGCAGTTCCTGCGAAATGCGCTTTTCGTCATAGGTCTGCGATCCTACCGCCCAAGCCAAACGCGTATTATCGAGCGAGAACGAAGGGCTAAGCGTTGCTTTCTGATAGTCAGACAGCGAGGTCAATTCGCCAAATGGCGTGTCGAAGCGCAAGTCAAGTGTGACCTGCTCCCCTTTGATCTTGTTTTTCGGCGGGGCAACGATCGTTCCATCCCACACATTGCTGCCAAAACGGAGCGCCCCGCGCGCTGCTGCGCTTAATGGGTTGGCAAAAAGGATGTTCTGTCCAAGTGGCGGACGAACACGGCCTGCAGTAACAAAGGGGAATGGCAAGTTGTCACGATATATCGCTGCTGAAAGTCTCGCGCTTACTACGTCGCTTGGTTCCCACAGAATCTTGATGCGACCGATCTGGCGATCATAACCACCCGAACGGTTGCCGGTTACGCTATCACGGACAAAGCCATCCCGTTCTTCGACAAGGCCATAAGCGCGGACGGAAAGCGTATCGGACAAGGGCACCGATACAGCGCCTTGCACATGCCACAAATTCTCGCCGCCGACTGCGCCAAAACCATAGCCTGCACTGACATAGCCCGAGAGATCATTTGTCGGGTCGGCCGTCGCAATGTTGAACGCGCCAGCAAATGACGAGCGACCATATAGCGTGCTTTGGGGACCCTTGGCGACCTCGACCCGTGCGGTGTCAGTCCGGTTGATGATGGTCGACAATGTTGGAATAACAAAGACGCCATCCTGGAAAATGCCAACAGCCGTATTGGAAGGATTACCGGCGCTGGTCCGGTTACCAAATCCGCGGATGCCCACTGCCGGGATTGGCCCCACAGTTTGGAAGGTGACGCCAGAAACGAGCGACTGAATGTCGCCAAGTGAATCCATCCGCGCGACGTCGTCGCCCGAAATCGCAGAAACGCTGGCAGGGATGTCTTGTAGGTTTTCTTCGGTACGGCGAGCCGTGACGACTATGTCGGCGATCTGACCTTCTTCAGCTACGGTTTCGTCGGCAGGCGTTTCCTGAGCGTGTGCATTGCCTGGTATTGCGCATGATAATGCCAAGGCCAGCGAAGATGATCGTAATAGCCAGTGGTTGGCCTTCTCGCGCTGCGAACGGTTGGATCCTGTCGAAATCATGTGCATGCTCCTCTCCCAATATTTTTGACCGATATCCTTGATCCGGTCGGCGGGCGAACCCCGCTCTGTAACCCGTCCAGAAATCTTGGTTAGTATAGTGACAATATACGCCCCGCACCTTTGTCGTAGCGACTCCATCTCTAAAATGAGAGATGCCCCATTATGAGAGGTGCGTCAATATTTGATTGCCAATTTCGCGAAAAAAATGTAATCTTATTCAAATTACCTTTTGTCGGCGGCAGGATAGCTGTCGTGGCAGAATCCTGAAGGCAGGTTGAAAAACAAGTGATGCAAGTTAAAGCAGTCGATATGACAGGACGGAAAGCATCCCTTTCACCACGTGAGGCCAAGCGCGTTCGCACGCGCCAGCGGTTGACCGAAGCCGCGCTGCGTCTGATGTCCGAGCGTGGCATTAATGGAACGTCGGTCAGCGAAATCGCTACTGAAGCGGAGTTGGCGAACGGAACCTTCTATCTTTATTTCAAAGACAAGTCGGAAATCGTCGCAGCGGTCTGTCAGGCTGTCACGTTGGCAATGCACAACGAAATGGATAGTAGACGCCTATCGTTGGAGGAAGGATCGGCACGCGTCGCATTTGGCACGCAGCAATTCATCGAAATCGCAGCCGCAGAGCCGACCTGGGGACGGTTGCTGATGTCGGCATTCACCGAATTTGAGGCCATTAAGGACGACATTTCGCGCTACATGCGATTGGATGTCGCCCTAGGCGTCGAACAAGGCTGTTTTACCGAGTCAGTCGACGAATTTGTCATCGACACTTTGCTTGCGATCCTTCGGGCAGGAATTGAGGCGCGGCTGGGCGGTGCGAAGGCCGAGGTTGGCGCACGTGCTGCTGAATATCACCTTCGTGTACTCGGGATGAGTGCAGCAGACGCTCACCGTGTTCGGCTGGCAACCGACAAGGTGGTCGAAAGTCAAGCCAGCCGCTGAACAACCGCGATTGGCTAGCATTCGAGTCCTAGAGTAATTGCGCTGGCTTTACGTGTTGCAACACAAGCGAGCGGCTACATAGACCGGGAAAACATCGGCGATCGCTTGCCCATGAAAGCCATGACCCCCTCGGAGAAGTCCTTGCCTTGCATCGCATCAACGAACCAGCCGAGGCTTTCGTCGTTTTCTAAGGGAGTTGTGCCATGTCCAATGCCACGCAACATGCGTTTAGTGTGAAACAGAGTATAGGATGAGCCCTGCACTATTGCTTGTTCGAATTGACCTAGCTCTTCATCAAAGCAATCTGTGTCCAGCAAATGATCGACCAGGCCAATTGCAACAGCCTCGGACGCTCCCAGCGCGGTGGCGGTAAAGATCATCCGGCGAGCCTGCCCTTGCCCGATCGCTGCGACCAGACGGTGGAGATCGCTCCGTAAATACAAAGCACCTAGTTTTGCCGGGGTTATTGCAAAGCGCGCGTTGGTCGCCGCAACCCGAAAATCCGCAGCCAGTGTCAACGCCACCGAAGCACCAAAGCAGTTGCCCTCAATCGCGGCGATCACCGGTTTAGTCGCGTGCTCTACGGCCATCATCGCGTCGGCCATGCCCCTTCCGTAAGCCTTGCATAGGGCCGCATCGCTGCGAATCGAGCCAAATTCGGCTATGTCATTGCCTGCGCCGAAATTGCCGCCAGCCCCTCGCAAGACAATGAGATCTATTTCAGTATTATTCTCTGCTTCCGCAATCAGCTTGGGGAGCGCAAGCCATGTAGCATGCAGCATAGCGTTACGGGCCGCCTGTCGATCAAACCAGATCGTAGCGACACGGCCTTCCAATATGAGCTTAGCTTGCCCTGCTTCACTCATTTTGCTTCGTGCCTTAACAGCGGTCGAACCCTCCAAAGCAGCAATAATGCTATCAGTGGCAATGCGGGCAGCAGCATCAAACCTAAATCATACGACCCCGTGCGGTCGAAAACAGCCGCCATCGCCATCGGGCCGATCATTGCACCGACCAAGGTAATGCCAAAGCATGTTCCAAAAATGCGCGCATAAGCTGCCTTGCCAAAGCGGCGGGCGACGACATAGCCCATAACGTCAACTTCCGCGCCTTGCACTGCGCCGAGCAGGAAGCTCGCTGGCAGAACCCATTGCAGTCCGTCCAGAAGCAGCAGGAAGCCAATGGCCTGCCCCACAAAAAACACACTAGCAACGCGCATAACCGAATAGCGATCAAGCAAGATGCCCGTGACCAATCGGCCAAAGAGCGATCCCGCCGCGCCAACGGCAACAACCGTGGCAATCCAGCCAGGCGTCGCACCGCGATCCGAAAGCATAGCTGGCAAATGAAAATTGCAACCGACGACACCGAAAATAATGAGTGTGAACGCGCTGGTGTAAAGCCAAAAATCCCGAGTTTTGAGAGCCGCCATAAGCGTTTCGCGGGCGTCAGCACTTGCAGCAATTTCGGGAGATACGACTGCGCCGTGTCCGACATCATCGCGCACCAGAAAAAGGACATTGAGCAGCCCAACCACCAAAGCAACTGAGCCCACGGTCACGAACGCCGCTCGCCATCCATCAAGCGTTATGGTCTGCGCTATCAAATAAGAGAAAATGGCTACGCCAACCGCTAATCCGGTCGATGTTATGGCCAGTGCAAAGCCAAGCCTCTTGTCAAACCAGCGCTGCGCCAGCGACATAAAAGCAGGGTAGCTCGCGAGATTTCCTGCTGCCACGGCAATCATGATTAACGCGATCAGCGCTGAATAAGAGTTAGCCTGCGAAATCGCAGCATAACTGACACAGCCCAGCACCACTCCAAAGGCTATGATCTTTCTTGGGCCGAAGCGATCTACCAGATAGCCAGCAATCGGCAGAATGATGATATTGGCAAGCGACGCCATAGCCACGACACCAGAAAAGGTGGTGCGTGACCAGCCGAATTCTGTCGTCATCGATTTGAGGAACAAGCCCAAGGGTTGCATGAGGATAGCCGGCGTCGACAGGGCCATTCCAATGAAGCAGCCCAATAGGACCAGCCAGCGTCTCAAATCGTTTCTCCCCCGGATACTAAGGCCAGAGGCTTAACGATGTGCCATGCGTTTTGCAAAGTGCTCGGACCAGTCCTTCATGAGCATGAATTCGGGTTTGTCCTTCAGGTTTTCGCGCGTTGTCGCCTCGATCTCTTCATTACTGGCGTTGATATTCCATTCACCGGCATAAGGCTGCGCGACATGAAAAGGGGTATCGACATACGTCTCGACACCATTGCCTTCGGGATCATTGAAATACAACGACCAGGCATTGCCATGATCTATCTGCAATATCTCAGTGATGCCCGCATCTCGCAGGTTTGCGTAAATGATACGCAAATCATCAAGCGTTCCGGTCCGGAAGGCAAGATGATCGACCATCACAAAGTCCGAGTCCGAAGTCATCGCGCCGCCAACCATCGCAATCTGGTGATGTGTGTTTGGGTCTTGGCTTAGAAAGACAAGCTCTTGGCCTTCAGTTGGAATCGGGCCTTCATTAGTCACTTCAAAGCCAAGCACGTCGCAATAGAAAGCCTTAAGTGCCTGCAAATCGCGTGCAGCCAATGTGCTGTGGCCGGTCGCGAGCCTGGGCCGTTGGCGCGTTATCGTTGTCACGATAATATCTCCTTACGCTGCTTTCAACGCGACGGGTGCAAATCGGTCGAGCGTTGTGATTCCGGCAAAATTATGTGGCTGCATTCCTGCCATCAGTCGTCCCCAGTTTTCGGAAAGCGCTTCCAGGTTAAGCGCGCCGTGCAAGGTGATGACACGCGCATCGCGCCATGACCGCTGAATAGGATCAAAACTCATGATCGCGGTTGCGCCTGAATTGCGCTGCAGCAACTCAATTGCTTCGGCGCACCATTTTGCCGCGTAAGCGGTTTCGGCAAGCACGCGCGCACTGAACTTCTGCATATATTCGGGATCTGCAGGTGTGCCAGCAGCCTTGAGCGCGCCCAGCCGATCGGTTTCGTCCGCATTGGCCTGACACATCAATTTGGCCGATTGTATCTTAGAGTGAACCTCAGACAGCATCAAATGGGTCAATGGTGCTTCGCGTTGGTTTGTGTATGTGGTGCCGCGAATGGGACGGCCTTCGCTTCGCTCCAGAAAACGATCAAGGGCGCCTTCCGCAATGCCGATGGACATACCTGCCATCAGGCTGAACGCCCAACCTAGCGAAGGTGCCTTCCACAGAGAACCTTCAAGTCCACTTTCGATTGTTGCGCTAGTTACATCGCGAAAATCCACACAGCGATACTCAGGAACAAACAGCTCCTCGCCATGCAACATGATCGATACGCTGCCTGTTGCGCGCATCCCAGCTACATCCCAGTCGTCGAGGAAACGAAGATCCTCGCGCGGAACTTGCACGCCGAGCAGAAATTTGCCGTCGCCTTCATCCACGATGCAACCCAGATTGGTATAGGGTGCCCAGAGGGAATCGCTGCCGAACGTCCACGGACCGCCGGAGATGATCCAACCACCATCTGTCCGCCTTGCCTTGCCCTTTGAAGCAGGGAAATGGCTTGAACCAGCAACGCGCGGCCCAACCCATTTGGGAGCATAAACTTCTTCTATAATCTTTGGCCCGCAACCGGCAGGAAGCCAGTTGGTCGAAGCCGCAACCCACGTAGTCCAGCCAGCGGAACCATCCCATTTGGATACTTCGATGATCACATCGAGTTGTTGCCGAACAGTCAATTCATCGCCGCCATATTCGGCAGGGCTACCTATGTTGAACACCCCCGCTGCATCGAGTTCGGCAATCGTTTCATCAGAATGACGCCCCGCCTTTTCAGCCTCCGGCGCGCGTTTGCGCAACGTCGGTCCGAGTGTTCGCACGTTGCTTAAGATCGATTCCAGTCGTTCGGACTTGTCAAGAACTGCAGTCATTTGCCGTCTCCTTCAATTTGTGTAGCGCGCATCACGCCATCTTCGCTGGCACGATGGGCAGCTGGATAAAACAGGGGTAATCTGGGCCAGTGTGGATGGTATTCGTTGCACCGTTGTGGTAACTTTCGTCATATGCACGCGTGGGGCAGCCATCTGGCGCATAGGGCTGAATATCTACGCGCAGCCGGCACCCTTTGCGGATCATCGCGGTAGCCGGGTTTAGGCCCAGCTCGATTTGAGTAATTTCTCCATCCTTGAGCGGCGCATAATCCGCCTCCAAGTGGGTATGAACAGGCCAGAAGTCTGTTGTGCGCGTCTCGTCTAGCTTGCGGTGCGATACCTTCAGCAACCCATGACCTACGGGTGCAGCAAAAACGGGATGCGCGGGGTGTGCTGGCGCATCGTAGCGAATCTCCCTGCCATTTTCATCCAGCACCCGAACCGAAACAAATACGTCCATATCGGTGGCAGTAGACGACACCCAAAGGCCGGCCTTCATGTAGCCGATTAATGCCATATCTTCAGTCATAGGTTCGCTGACAAAGGAGATGCCGGTCGACCAGCGTAGCGGACCGCCAACCGGTCCCATTGGCGACAGCACAGGCTGTCCCAGTTCGACTTCAGCTGAATAACTTGCACTGGCCCCGACCATTGGTGGAGAATCGACAACCTTCATCAGATCGCTACGTCTACCATCGGCCTGATAGCGAGATGGTGTTGCATCCAAATACCACCGGCGATACTGGGTGCGATCAATTGGCCAGCTGTGTTCTTCGACCTGACGATAACCGCCGTTTCCTGTGCGCAGCTGAATGCGGACAGGCGGTTCGTCGACCACGCCGTTGTCTATGCCTTTGAGCCAATGATCAAACCAGCGCCGATGATCGGCAACTGTTTCGCTTGCATAGCAATACGCAAACCAGGCATCGATGAAATCGAAGCGCTTGGCCTTGACTCCGGTTGAATGAATATAAGCCTCGCTGCTGCCGAGCTGATGGATCACCGCACCAATTTGGGGGCCGACAATCCAGACCGGCGCCGTTGCCTTGCCAATTTCGGGGCGCATGAAGATCGAGCCTTTGGGGCCGTAAGCGGTGGGATCGTTGAAGGGCGTAGCCATGACGCGCGCCATCCAGTCGGTTTCACGCTTTTCCCCGCAGGCGTTGCCGGCTGTCCACGCCTTGTGCCACCAAGTCCAAAAGCCTTCACCTAAAATGCCACCTCCATAGAGCGCTTCGTTGTAAATATCGGCATCGGTGCCCTGCGCGATCATTGCCTTCAAATGCGGCGGCTGAAGGCTGGCGACATTATGCTGTGTCATCGCGACGTAAGACATGCCCCAAAGGCCGACATTGCCATTCGACCAAAGCTGCGTTCCAGCCCACTCTATGGCATCGTAATAATCCTCGGCTTCTTGGACACTCCAAGGTGCCTGAAGGCCAGGGCTTTTGCCTACTCCGCGACCGTCAACACGGATGCAAACATAGCCTTCAGGAACCCAGACTGAAGTATCGACGGTTTCATGATTTTCATATTGCAGACCATCAGGATTGCCTGAAAAGAAGCGATCTTCCAGCTGTTCCTTTTCCCGCGCCTCCTCCTCGCTACAAATGCATTCATGATAAAAGGCTTTCCCGTAAACACTTTGACTCATGATGACGGGGTGTTGGCCATCAGCCGCAGGCCGGAACACATCTGCGCAAACATAGGATCCATCGCGAAGCGGAATGCGCACATCGGTCAATTTGATGATGCCGCGGATGTTGCGGCGAAGCTCATTGCGCGCCGAAGCTCCATCGCGAATTGCGCGCGGCTTATTTGCGGTAAATGCGCCAGGAGCAGCGTTTAATTTTTCAAGCAGCGCGTTCACAACTGCGTCGTTCGCAAAAGCATCCTCAGACTGATTAAAGTTGATTGGAATTGAAGGCACGACTTCGTGCACAATTGGTGCAATCGTCACTCCACCTTCAGTCCGTCCAAATACATCAAGTGACAAAACGAAGCGCGCAAGATTGGTAACACTGGGATCGTGCAGCTTGTCGATATTACCCGCGACTCGATTAACGAGCTGCGCCAAGTTCACGCGATCTGCGGCCTTCGTCGTCCCCAAAACGAGCCCGCCAATTATCAGGGTCACCGTTTCGCCTGGACGATAAGGGAACTCTCCACGCGCATTAGTAAAACCGCTAGCCGACGGCGTCTGATAGCGTAGGCCGCAAATAGGTCCCGCAACGACACCAGTCATTGCTGCTCCCTTTCCTGTTCCCCTACTTCTATCGCGCATCGCTCTCTCCGCATGCCTTATTTGTAATGGCATTACAATTGTGAGAACTATCTCGCTCATGTAGACGAGTCAATAACAACCCTCCGGTAGGGCCATCCGGAAGGACAACCCATTATTAATGGGATAGGAAAAATATCTGAGTCAGACCATTGGCGGCGAAAGGGAATGCACCTGTCCCAGTGCCGCAGCATTTATGATGTTCACCAGTTGATCGTCTGATAGGTCGTGACCGACAGGTGCAATCAAACCAAAAATAACTCTTTGCTGCAATGCGGCGATTGTTATCTGAATGATGGCTACTGCCGCCGCCGATGCCGCCTCATCCGACAAAGGCGCACCGCGTGCCTTCAGCAAAAGCGCCAGTTGCTCGCTCCACGGCCGGAACGAAGCCGAAATGCCCTCATAAATGTCAGGATCATTGAGCAAAAGCGACGTCCTGATAATATACCGCTGCCGCTTATGCCAGCTAAGCATTCCCCGGGTTATCCGTTCGATGGCTTGTTCAAGGCTCTCGCCTTCTCGCACCGCTGGATTGAAAAGCCCTTGAAAATACTTCCGAGCACGATCTCTGGTTCGTGCATGCAGCGCTAACAAAATGGACCGTTTCCCGTCAAAACGCGCATATATCGACCCCGCACCGGTCGAAGACTCAGCCGCGATGTCATTAATCGTAATCGTCTCATATGAACTTTTGCGAAGTAGCTTTTCAAATGCATCGAGAATCCGCTCCATCGTTGCCTGGCTACGGTCTTGTTGAGGCTGGCGGATGCGCTCATTCATGCCTGCGCGTTAGCGGGTTCACTTCATGGCGGCAAGAGTTGCTCGTGATGCTTCGTTAGAGCCGTCAGCGTCAGGCAGATAGCCAGTAATGCGTGACCGATATACTGCTTTCGTGCAATGTATTGACGACGTGAACGTCGGTTTTGTTAGCGAAGCTGGTTCCAGCCGTTATTTCTGCTTTGTTGTCGTGTCCCGTCAGTCCGCTTTTTTTGCATATTGTCTGTAAGCTGCCCTCCGTTCAGTCGATGAACAAACGTCCGCTAACCCAGAATATCCCGCCGATAGCGGACTGTCGCCATCCGTAGACAAAGCGGTCATTAATGTTATCGGTACGCACGACAAAGCACACGTTTCGCTATCGAGCGCCGCCCCAACCCAGTACATTTGCCTTAACTGTCATGGCGGCTTGTGGCGGTAAGTGCTGACATTGTGGATGCTCCGATCGATTTTGAGCTGTCAATGAATTGCCATCCGATCATATTACCCCATTGTCGGAATGACGAAGGCATTGGCATCATTACCCATGCCACCGTCGGGCCATCGGGCGGTGACCGTCTTGACCTTAGTCCAGAACTTGACGCCTTCCATGCCGTGCTGGTTGGTGTCGCCAAAGGCCGAACGCTTCCAGCCACCGAAGCTGTGATAGGCGACCGGAACCGGGAGCGGCACGTTGATGCCAACCATGCCGACATTGACGCGCGCGGCAAACTCGCGCGCCGCATGGCCGTTGCGGGTGAAGATGGCGACGCCGTTGCCATATTGGTGCTTGCTGGGCAGCGCGAGCGCTTCTTCGAAATTCGCCGCCCGCACCATTTGCAGGACAGGACCGAAGATTTCTTCCTTGTAGCTTTCCATGTCGGTGGTGACATGGTCGAACAATGTCGGGCCGATGAAGAAGCCTTCCTCATGGCCCTGCAAGGTAAAGCCGCGCCCGTCGACCACCAGCTCTGCACCTTCGTCGAAGCAGGTTTGTATCCAGCCCTCGACCTTGGCCTTGTGCTGCGCTGTTACGACTGGGCCATAATGCGCTTCGGCGTCAGTCGAGATGCCGATACGTAATGCTTCGATGGCAGGGATGAGCTTGGCCTTCAGCCGCTCTGCGGTTTCATCGCCGACCGGCACGACCACCGGCAGTGCCATGCAGCGTTCGCCTGCCGAACCAAAGGCCGCGCCCGCCAGATCGCTCACCACCTGATCAAGATCGGCGTCGGGCATCACGATGCCGTGGTTCTTGGCTCCACCCATTGCCTGCACGCGCTTGCCGTTGGCAACGCCGCGATTGTAGACATAATGCGCGATGTCAGACGATCCGACGAAGCTAATCGCGCCAATGGCAGGGTGATCGAGAATAGCATCGACCATTTCCTTGTCGCCATGCACAACCTGGCAGATGCCTTCGGGTAACCCTGCCTCGATAAACAGTTCGGCCAGTCGTACGGGGACGCTTGGATCACGCTCACTGGGTTTGATGATGAAAGCATTGCCGGTCGCAATCGCCACGCCCGACATCCACAAAGGTATCATCGCCGGGAAGTTGAACGGGGTGATGCCCGCACCGATGCCGATTGGTTGGCGCATCGAATAGACGTCGATGCCGGGGCCCGCACCCTGGGTATATTCACCCTTTAAGATATGCGGGATGCCGCAGCAGAATTCGATAACTTCAAGACCGCGTTGAATGTCGCCCTTGCTGTCGGCGATCACCTTGCCATGCTCGCTGCTGAGCATATGGGCGAGCTCGTTCAGATTCGCTTCGACCAGCCGCTTGAATTCGAACATAACGCGCGCGCGGCGCTGCGGATTGGTTGCCGCCCACGCTGGCTGAGCGGCCAGTGCGGCATCGACCGCGCGCTGCAAGACAGCAGCATCACCCAAAGCTACCCGCGCCTGAACACCGCCATTGTTCGGGTCCATGATATCGCCAAAACGCGTGCCTGCAACACCGGCTCCGCCTGCAATAAAATGATCAATCTGCCGCACTATCTGCTCTCCTGATTCTGTGAGATGATCGATAGCGTCAATTTATTTGCAGATATACAGATAGAAATGCATATATGACCTGCATTTTTGCAGGGTGAATTCAATGCAGTGGGACGATCTTCGCTTCTTTTTGGCGGTAGCGCGCAAACGCACATTATCGTTGGCTGCCAAAAGCCTGTCAGTTGATGCAACAACCGTTGGCCGAAAGATTGATAGGCTTTCGGCGGAGCTAAAAGCCAGCCTGTTTGAGATTGGGCCAAATGGTCACATGCTAACCGCCAGCGGCAATGAATTGTTAAAGCACGCCGAGGAGGTCGAGCGCTCGGTTATAGCCGCTGCCAGCGCTCTTACGGGCGAACACAGCAGATTTGTGGGCACCGTTAGACTGAGTTTATCGGAAGGATTTGCAACATGGGTGGTTGCGAGACATCTGCAATCGTTCCGGTCGCTCCATCCTGAAATCAATTTGGAGATCGTGACGACTAATGGTTTCCTTAATCCCTCAAAGCGGGAGGCCGACCTAGCCGTGATGCTTGCACGTCCAGTCAAGGGGCCCCTCATCGCACGGAAGCTCGCTAATTATTCATTGGGGCTCTATGCGTCTGGGGACTATCTCGACGCCCACTGCCAGCCAAAAGCTGTAGATGATTTAAAACGGCATGTTTTGATCGGTTACATTCCTGATTTTATTTATGCCGAAGAGTTAAGATACCTGCCCGAGATTGATGACAGCCTCGTTCCGACACTCAGTAGTACAAGCATAAATGTCCAGCATGCCATGACGCGGTCTGGGCTAGGCATATCTGTGCTACCCAACTTTATCGGAGCACTCGACAACGCGCTGCGCCCGATCTTGCCCGTGATTCAAATCCGACGTAGCTTTTGGGTTGTTGTTCACCGCGATCTTGCCGGAGTTGCCAGAGTGCGTGCAGTAATTGACTGGTTAGACACGCTTGTTCAAGAACGTTCTACTTCGCACGTAGTCTTTGATTAGGAATTCAAGATTCCGAGCTCCAAAATGCTGAAGAGGCATGTTCTTCTAACCAACGCGACTCCCTTGGCCTGACCCATGTGCTTGCGACAATTGATTCCCATATACAAGCTCGTGGTGAGGCAGCATCATCCTGTGAAGCTTTTAGCTACATTATGGGTATGCATGTTGTTCGTAAATTTTGCCGGGCTCATTCTAACTGCATATGTTCTGGGCTTAGCGCCGCCGCTCATTGCAACAGGCACTCAGCAAGCGGAGACATCGCGCATACGGGGGACTACTTATGGCGCTCAGCCCGATTAGCCGCGAGATTGCAAACTGTATCGACACAGGAGCATATCATGGCCGCCAAAGACGTAAGTTTGCCGCGCATTGTCATTCTCGGCGCCGGTCTTGGCGGTACAATCGCCGCATTTGAAATCAAGGATGCCGTCAAGCACAAGGCCGATGTGCGCGTTATCTCCGAAAGCGAGCATTTCTCGTTCACGCCGTCAAATCCGTGGGTGGCGCTACGCTGGCGCAAGCCCGAGGCGATTCAAGTCGCGTTGCGCCCGGTATTTGACCGCAAACATATCGGCTTTGTTTCGATTGGCGCCAAACGCGTGTTGCCCGAGCAAAATTGCGTCGAGCTGAATGACGGCAGCATTGTCGACTATGACTATCTGGTGATCGCCACCGGGCCAGACCTCGCCTTTGACGAAATCAAGGGCCTCGGCCCGCATGGCGGCTACAGCACGTCGGTTTGCCAGACGGCGCATGCGGTTAAGGCGGCAGAAGCATTGGATGCCTTTGTCGCCGATCCCGGCCCGGTCGTCATCGGCGCGGCGCAAGGCGCATCCTGCTTTGGCCCGGCTTATGAATTTGCGATGATGATCGATACCGAGCTGCGCCGCCGCAAAATCCGCGACCGTGTACCGATGATCTTTGTCACCCCAGAACCCTATATTGGCCATCTCGGGCTCGACGGCGTGGGCGACACCAAATCGATGATGGAAAGCGAAATGCGCGGTCGTCATATCAAATGGATTATTAATGCACGCACGAAATCGCTCGAACCCGGCATCATGCATCTCGAAGAGGTCGCAGCCGACGGATCGGTGGCCGCGACGCATGCATTGCCATTCAAATTCTCGATGATGCTTCCGGCGTTTCGCGGCGTCCCCGCGATCTTTGGCATCGCTGGCCTGACCAACCCGCGCGGCTTTGTGCTGGTCGACAAGCATCAGCGCAACCCCGCCTTTCCCAACATATTCGCGATCGGCGTATGCGTCGCCATTCCGCCGATAGGGCCCACGCCAGTGCCAGTCGGTGTCCCCAAAACCGGGTTCATGATCGAAAGCATGGTGACCGCGGTTGCGCATAATCTGGCGGCGTTGCTCGAAGCGCGCGAACCGACAAGCGAGGCAACATGGAATGCACTGTGTCTCGCCGATTTTGGCGATGAAGGCGTCGCCTTTATTGCCCAACCGCAAATTCCACCGCGCAATGTCAACTGGTCGGCCCAAGGCAAATGGGTGCATCTCGCCAAAGTCGCGTTCGAGAAATATTTTCTGCGTAAAGTCCGAAAGGGGGAAAACGAGCCTTTCTATGAGCGCCTGGCATTGAATGCGATTGGCCTGAGCAAACTAAAAAATTGAGCAAGGAGTGACAAGGTATGTTGAAGAAAAATGTTGGGAATACGGACCGTGCATTTCGTATCATTTTGGGCATTGGCTTGATTTCACTGGTATTTGTTGGACCGCAAACGGTTTGGGGTTGGATCGGTGTCATCCCGTTGCTGACTGCTTTTGTCGGCTCCTGTCCGCTTTACTCACTGCTCGGGGTCAACACCTGTCCGACGAAGTAATCGCAAGATGATCGACCAGCTCCTGTTTGCAACATTGATGGTCGTTATTACCGTTCTGATTCATGGTGCCGGCCTCTACCTGTTGCCTGGCGCAGTGGCCGATCTGGAAATGGTGGTCTGTTTTTCGACCATCACTTATGCCGGTATAGGTTTTGACGATGCCGACATATCCCGCCGCTGGCGACTGGTCAGCGCAATCGAGGGAGTTAATGGTATCCTTTTGCTCGGCTGGTCCACCACGTTTTTTGTGACGGTCGTCGCCTGGTTACGGCGATGAACCGGACAGGATTGTCCGCAGAACAAGCGGCTCGTCATCTTGCTGAAGACGGCCCCAATAGTTTGCCTCAAGCTGGGACGCGCTCGATCTGGCGGATCATGTCAGAGGTGATGCGTGAACCGATGCTCGTGCTTTTGCTCGTCGGTGGGCTCGCCTATCTATTGCTCGGCGACCTCACTGAGGCGCTGATCCTGCTCGCATTTGCGTCCTTTTCTGTAGTGGTCACCATTATGCAGGAAAGCCGCACAGAGCATGTGCTTGAGGCTTTGCGTGATCTGTCGGCTCCGCGCGCGCTAGTCATCCGCGATGGTGAACAGATACGCGTGGCGGGCTGCGAGGTCGTGCGCGGCGACATCATGCTGCTCGAACAGGGCGACCGGATTGCCGCCGATGCGGTCTTGCTGGAGGCCAATGATCTGCAAGCCGATGAATCGCTGCTGACGGGGGAGTCGCTGCCAGTTGGCAAGCGGGCGGCAACGGAAGGTGAAGAAACCAGCGCATTGCGGCCCGGTGGCGAAGGCCAGCCTTTGGTCTATTCTGGATCAATGGCAACGCGCGGCAATGGCCTCGCCCATGTCGTTGCAACCGGCGTCGCCACCCAGATCGGCCAGATCGGCAAATCACTCGCCACGCTTGATACAGAAGTACCGCGCTTGCGGCTGGAGACCGCGCGCATCGTCCGGCTGTGCGCCGTCGGTGGGGCCCTGGTCGCGCTAATGGTCGGCGTGCTTTACGGCATGACGCGCGGCGGCTGGCTTGAAGCCCTGCTGGCCGGAATCTCCATCGGCATGTCGATGCTACCCGAAGAATTTCCTGTGGTGCTGACCATCTTCCTCGCAGTCGGGGCATGGCGGATCAGCAAGGCCCGGGTGCTGACGCGGCGGGCGGCGGCGATCGAGACATTGGGATCGACCACCGTCTTGTGCACCGACAAAACCGGCACGCTCACCGAAAACCGGATGGCAGTGGCGCAGCTTTGGCTTCCGGCGGAGGGCGCGACCGAGATCGACCTTCGCCAGGGCATTCCGGACAAATATGCAAGTCTGATCGAAACCGGGATATTTGCCAGTGCTGTTGTTGCCATCGATCCGATGGAGGTTGCCATCCATGAAGCGGGTCGCTCGTCGGACCGGCCCACGGCAGACGCATGGACGTTCGTGCACAGCTACGGTTTGCGGCCCGATTTGCTGGCGATGTCCAACGTTTGGCAAACGCCCGAAAAGCTGATTGTCGCCGCAAAAGGCGCGCCCGAGGCGATTGCAACATTGTGCCGATTAGACGCAAAACAATCCGAACAGATGATGCGCGCCGCCGACGTGATGGCCGAACAGGGTATTCGCGTGCTCGGCGTCGCGGTCGCTGATACAGCCAACCCCCAACCGGCAGAATCGCACCGCGACTATCATTTTTCCTTGGTCGGGCTGATCGGTCTTGCCGACCCGTTGCGGGCAAGCGTGCCGTCAGCAGTTGCGGAGTGCCGCGCCGCGGGCGTTCGCGTCATGATGATTACGGGCGATTATGCCAAGACGGCGCGGTCGATTGCGTTGCAGGCGGGCCTTGCCGATGGCGAGGTGCTGACCGGCACCGAGATGGACGGCCTCGACGACGCGCAACTGGCCGAACGGCTGCGATCCGTCACGATCTGCGCGCGGATCATGCCCGAACAGAAATTGCGCATTGTCGAGGCGCTGAAAGCCGCCGGAGAAATTGTCGCGATGACCGGCGACGGCGTCAACGACGCGCCATCGCTGAAGGCTGCGCATATCGGTATCGCCATGGGCAAGCGAGGGACCGATGTCGCGCGCGAGGCATCGGCGATCGTCCTGCTCGACGATGATTTCGGTGCTATCGTCAAAGCAATCACGCTCGGTCGCCGGATCTATGATAATATCCGCAAAGCGATGGCGTTCATCTTTGCCGTGCATGTGCCAATTGCCGGATTTGCCCTAGCGCCCCTGCTACTCGGTCTACCGATTTTATTCGGACCGATCCACATCGCTTTGCTCGAAATGGTGATTGATCCGGTGTGCGCCTTTGTCTTTGAGGCCGAGGAGGAGGAGCCCAATATCATGACGCGTCCGCCGCGCGCGCCGGATGAGCGGCTATTCTCCTGGGGAATGATTGCGTGGAGCGTTTTTCAGGGCGCTACTGCTTTCGCCATTTTGGCGGGCATTTACGCCTTTGCCTTGTTGCAGGGTTTTGACGAGAGATATGTGCGGGCACTGGTGTTCTTCGCATTAGTCGCCGCCATCCTGGCGCTGATCTTCGTAAACCGGTCCTATGGCGCTTCTGTTATCAGGGCGCTGGGACGAAAGAACAAAGCACTCCTCTACGTGCTGTCGAGCCTCGTTGTCATATCGCTCGTCATATTGTTTGTGCCGATGATTGCGACTTTGCTGAAATTCGGCTCCCTTGATTGGCAAGATTTTCTCATGGCCTTCGCCGGAAGTGCCGCCGTGCTGCTGTTCCTGCAGGCAATGAAACTGGTCGTGTTCAGGCAGCCGTCCCGCATGGAAGTCGATCCGTAGCAATACCTATCGCGCTGCCCATCACGCTCGGCCATCATCGTTTCAGTTGTCCAACGATAGGAGGTCTAGCATGCTGATTGCCCATGATGTGCTGATTATGGCAGTAGACGGCGCGCGGATGTCGCTGTTCCGGAATAAGGGCAGCATGCAAGAACCGCACTTGGAACTGCTTGTCGAGGAAGAGCAGAAAACCCCCTCGACAGCCGA
>LNFM01002515.1_pt1 | contig 38320 bp, 31 predicted proteins | sample 596031 | NCBI WGS metagenome assembly LNFM01 (sample SAMN04254537, study PRJNA301005) | activated carbon metagenome | isolation source: dual media filters at the Ann Arbor, Michigan drinking water treatment plant | place: USA: Ann Arbor | reverse complement strand
TCGCGCCTTCGCCGCGGCAGCCTTCGGTCAGCAGCACGCCGGCGTTGTGCACGCCGGTGGGGTGGAACTGCCAGAACTCCATGTCTTCCAGCGGGATGCCGGCGCGCGCCGCCATGCCCAGGCCGTCGCCGGTGTTGATGAACGCATTGGTGCTGGCGGCGAAGATGCGGCCGGCGCCGCCGGTGGCCAGCAGCGTGGTCTTGGCCTCGAGGATGTGCACCTCGCCGGTTTCCATCTCGAGCGCGGTGACGCCCAGCACGCTGCCTTCGGCGTCGCGGATCAGGTCAAGTGCCATCCACTCGACGAAGAAGTTGGTGCGCGCCTTGACGTTCTGCTGGTACAGCGTGTGCAGCATGGCGTGGCCGGTGCGGTCAGCCGCGGCGCAGGCGCGCTGCACCGGCTTCTCGCCGTAGTTGGCGGTGTGGCCGCCGAAGGGGCGCTGGTAGATCGTGCCGTCGGGGTTGCGGTCGAAGGGCATGCCGAAATGCTCGAGCTCGTACACGACCTTGGGCGCCTCGCGGCACATGAACTCGATCGCGTCCTGGTCGCCTAGCCAGTCGGAACCCTTGACGGTGTCGTAGAAGTGGTAGTGCCAGTTGTCCTCGGCCATGTTGCCCAGGCTCGCGCCGATGCCGCCCTGGGCAGCCACGGTGTGCGAGCGGGTGGGAAAGACCTTGGTCAGCACGGCCACGTTGAGACCGGCCAGCGCCAGTTGCAGCGAGGCGCGCATGCCGGAACCGCCGGCACCGACGATGACGACGTCGAACCTGCGCCGCGGAAGAGAACCGATTGCCATGTGAGGAATCCTTGCGAGCGCGTCTTACAGACGCCAGAGAACCTGGATGGCCCAGCCGATGCAGCCGATCAGCCAGACGATGGACGCCACCTGCAGCACCAGGCGCATGGCCGCGGGCTTGACGTAGTCCATCCAGATGTCGCGCACGCCGACCCAGGCATGCCAGCCCAGGGCGACGAAGACGACGAAGGTCAGCACCTTCATCCACTGCGCCGAGAAGATGGCCGCCCAGGCGTCGTAGCCCAGCGGGCCGCTGGTCAGCAGCACCTGCAGCAGCAGCACCACCGTGAACAGCGCCATCAGCACCGCGGTGACGCGCTGGCTGAGCCAGTCGCGCATGCCGTAATGGGCGCCGACGACGACGCGCTTGGATCCGTAGTTGACCGTCATGGGGCTTGCCTCAGTACAGACCGAAGAGCTTGGCGCCGAGCGCCAGCGTGAGCACCGCGCTGGACGCCAGCGTGAACAGCGCCGACTGGTGGCCCTGCTCCTTGCTGACGCTGTGCGTGGCGTCCATCCACAGGTGGCGCACGCCGGCGATGAAGTGGTGCAGGTAGCCCCAGATCAACCCCAGCACCGCCAGCTTGACGAACCAGCCGGGGATGAAGCCGATGCCGGTGACGAAGGCGGCGGCGAAACGCTCGAACGACATCTCGGAGGTGACGCTGGTGTCGAACAGCCAGATGATGAACGGCAGCAGCACGAACATGATCACGCCGCTGATGCGGTGCAGGATGGATACCACGCCGGCGGGGGGCAGCCGGTACTGTGTGGCGTCGGCCAGCCGCATCGTGCCGGGTCTTTGCTTCTTGATTTCGGGCATCGTCTCGCTCTCGGAACCGGGTGTAACCCAGTGAGTTTATTGCAACGCAACAGGCTTACGCGGAACTGGAGCCGGCATCGCGGCCGGCACCGCCGCATCAGCTGAGTTCGTTGCGGTAGTGGTGCGCCGCCGTGTGGTACAGGCCACGGCGCAACTCGACGGGCCGGTCACCGTAGGTGAAGGTCAGCCGCTCCACCGACAGCAGCGGTGCGCCCGGCGGCAGTTCCAGCAGCGCGGCCTCTTCGGGGCCGGCGGCCACGGCGCGGATCTTTTCCTCGGCGCGTATGGTCTGCACCGAGAACTCGGCCTCGAACAGGCGGTACAGCGGCCCGCGCCAGGCGGCCAGGCGCTCGGCCGTCAGGCCCTTGAACAGCGTGCCGGGCAGCCACAGGTCATCCAGCACCACCGGGCGCGGCGACACCGGATCGGGCGTCAGCAGCAGCCGGCGCACCTGCACCGCGGCTTCGCCGGCCTTCAGGTCGAGCAGGCGCGCCACCTGCGAAGGCGCACGCATGCGTCGGCAGTCGAGCAGCCGGCGTTGCAGCGCCGCAGCCTCGCCCTCGTCGGGCATCAGGCGCAGAAAGCGGTACTGCGTGGCCTGCTCGGCGTGGCTGGCGACGAAGGTGCCCTTGCCCTGACGCCGCACGAGCAGGTTTTCCATCGCCATCTCGTCGATGGCCTTGCGCACCGTGCCCTGGCTGACGCGGTAGCGCGCCGCCAGTTCGATCTCGCTGGGGATGGCCTGCCCCGGCAGCCAGTCGCCCGCCTGCAGGCCGCGCACCAGCAGCGCCTTGATCTGCCGGTACAGCGGACTGAAGGCCGGCGCGGGCTCGGCCGCAGCCGCGGCTTCGGCGGCAGGCGGGTCGGGAAGCGTGCTGGCGGCGGACATCGCCCGATTGCAGCACGCCGCACCGGCGGCGTCCATCGGTGCGATGTCTTATATAAGACAGATCGCAACCCTTCGCCGGCAGGCGCTTTGTCAGCCTGGTGCCAAGAGCAGCGGCTATAAACTGTCCGGTTCGCTGACCCGCACTTTCCACCCCCAGACGAGGAGATCATCCATGAGCAAGAAGCCCGTTCGCGTTGCAGTCACCGGCGCCGCCGGCCAGATCGGCTATGCCCTGCTGTTTCGCATCGCCAGCGGCGAGATGCTCGGCAAGGACCAGCCCGTGATCCTGCAACTGCTGGAAGTGCCGGTCGAAGGCCCGCAGAAGGCACTGCAGGGCGTGATGATGGAACTCCAGGACTGCGCCTTCCCGCTGCTGGCCGGCATGGAAGCGCACAGCGACCCGGTCTCCGCCTTCAAGGACACCGACTACGCGCTGCTCGTGGGCGCACGCCCGCGTGGCCCCGGCATGGAGCGCGCCGACCTGCTGGCCGCCAACGCCCAGATCTTCACCGCCCAGGGCAAGGCGCTTAACGCCAGCGCCAGCCGCGACGTCAAGGTGCTGGTGGTCGGCAACCCGGCCAACACCAACGCCTTCATCGCGATGAAGAGCGCGCCCGACCTGAAGCGCGAGAGCTTCACCGCCATGCTGCGCCTGGACCACAACCGCGCGCTCAGCCAGATCGCTGCCAAGACCGGCAAGGCCGTGGCCTCGATCAAGAAGCTGGCCGTGTGGGGCAACCACAGCCCGACCATGTACGCCGACTACCGCTTCGCCACCATCGACGGCGCCAGCGTCAAGGACATGATCAACGATCAGGTCTGGAACAAGGACACCTTCCTGCCCACCGTGGGCAAGCGCGGTGCGGCCATCATCGCCGCGCGCGGCGTGTCCTCGGCCGCCAGCGCGGCCAACGCGGCCATCGACCACATGCACGACTGGGCCCTGGGCACCGGCGGCGAGTGGGTCACCATGGGCGTGCCCAGCAACGGCGAGTACGGCATCCCCAAGGACGTGGTGTTCGGCTTCCCGGTCACCTGCGAAGGCGGCAAGTACAAAATAGTCGAAGGCCTGCCCATCGACGCGTTCAGCCAGGGCTGCATCGACAAGACGCTGGCCGAGCTGACGGGCGAACAGGACGGCGTCAAGCACCTGCTGTGATCCCCCCCGAAGCGCCTGCGGCGCCTCCCCCCCAGGGGGGCGCCGCCAGCGGCCCGGCAGAGCCGGTTCCGCGGCGGCTGCTTGATTGCGGACCCAGGCGCGCGCGTTCGGTGCCGCGCGGGCGCCAGGGAGCGCTGAAATGAACTCGCCGCGCGCAGTGCTCTTCGGCGTCGGCGAACTGCCGCCGGCCTTGCCGGTGTGCGACCACTATGCCGGCGTCGAGCCGCGCATGCGCAAGAGCCTGCAGCTGCAGGCCGAGCTGGGGCCGGTCTTCGATGTCACGCTGGACAACGAAGACGGCGCCCCGGTGGGCGGCGAAATCGACCAGGCGCACCTGATCGTCGCGCTGCTCAACAGCCCCGACAACCGCCACGGCCGCGTCGGCGTGCGCCTGCTGCCGGTGGAACACCCGCGCTTCGCCGACGTGGCAGCCATCGTGCTGGCCTCGGCCCGCGCGCCGGCCTACATCATGCTGCCCAAGCCCGAGGGTCTGGCCGACCTGCAACGTGCGGCGCAGGCCATCGATGCACTGGGCGGCGGCGCCATCCCGCTGCACGCGCTGGTCGAGACCCACGGCGCGCTGCGCGAGGTGGCCGCGCTGGCGGCGCACCCGCGCATCGAATCGCTGTCCTTCGGGCTGATGGACTTCGTCTCGGCGCACCGCGGCGCCATCCCGCAGGCGGCCATGGGCGTGGCCTCGCCCGGCGGCCAGTTCGACCACCCGCTGGTGCTGCGCGCCAAGCTGGAAATTGCCGCTGCCTGCCATGCACAGGCCAGGACACCGTCGCACTGCGTGGTGACCGAGTTCAAGGACACGCAGGCACTGCAGGCCGCGGCCGAACAGGCCTGCCGGCGCCTGGGCTACACGCGCATGTGGAGCATCCACCCGGCGCAGATCCGCCCCATCGTCGCCGCCTTCGCCCCCGGCGCGGCCGAGGTCGAGCAGGCGGTCGAGATCATCTGCGCCGCGCAGGCCGCGCAGTGGGCGCCCATCAGCCACCCGTCGGGCGGGCGCGAAACCCTGCACGACCGCGCCAGCTACCGCTACTTCTGGCACGTGATCGAACGCGCCCAGCGCACCGCTGCGGCTGGCACCTCGCCGTTGCCGGCCGCGCTGCGTGCCGCCTGGTTCGGCTGAAACGCGCAGTATTCACGCCGGCCTGACGCACCCCGAGCGCTGGGTTTGCGCCTGGTTGCACTCGCCAACGCCTGTACACCAGGGCCCTTCGAACAATGGCACTCATCGCCACCGATTCGAAGGAAGCACCATGTACCGCACCGCCCTGGCCCTGGCCGCCTGCTGCCTCACGCTGCCCGCGCTGGCGGCCGAGCCCCTGAGCAACGGCCAGATCGAGGCCGCCGGCCGCGTCTACACCGGCACCGCCGCCTGCGAGTTCAACCAGGCCGTGAGCCTGACGCCCGTGGACGGCAAGCCGGGGCACTTCACGCTGGGCTACAAGAAGGCCCGCTACACCATGGTGCCGCAGGAAACCAGCACCGGCGCCGTGCGCCTGGAAGATGCCAAGTCGGGCATGGTCTGGCTGCAGATCCCCAGCAAGTCCATGCTCATGGACGCCAAGCGCGGCCAGCGCGTGGCCGATGCCTGCATGATGGAGCAGCAGCGCACGATGGCCTCGCGCTGACAAGGCGCGAATGAACCTGCTGCGCGACCCGATCTCAGCCCTGCGCCATGGGCCAGAGACCCATGTCCTTCGCCAGCGAGAAACAGTGCGCAGGCACTGTTTCTCGTCCGGGCTCAGCTCCTCGCCGTACGGGTGTACGGCTGCGGTGTTCGAGCTGACCTCGGGCCGCTCGCGACGGTTCCTTCACACCTTGTCGGCCGTGCCCCGCGCTCAGGGCGCGTCGGGGGCAATGCCCTCGGCGTAGTCGTACAGCGCTGCCAGCAGCGCTTGGCCGCGTTCGTCGGCCGTCTCGGCCAGTGCGTCGATGCGCTCGAAATAGGCCGCCAGCGTGAGCGCCCCGCCCGCGCCGCCGTGCAGGCGTTCGGCGCAGTGCTGCTGCCAACGGCGGCGGTCTTCGTCGTCAAGCAACTCGGGGTGGTTGCGCGCGCGGTAGCGGAACAGCAGTTCCTCCAGCCGCCCGTCCTGGAAGGCCGGACGCTTGCCCATCAGCTGCGACGGCGCCAGTTCGCGCAGGCGCTGCAGCGTGCGCCGGTCCTCGTTGCCGACGAAGCCGCCGTACAGATCTTCGTCCACGTCCGCAGCGCCCTCGGCCGCAGGGCGCGCAAACACCTGCGGCCACAGCGGCGCCAGCACGGGCGCCAGCGCGGCGGCGTGCTCGGCGTGGCGAAGCGCGGCGGGGATGTCGAGTTGCCAGCGCTCGGCCGCCGCCGCAGCGGTGCGCAGATTGCCGATGACCACCGGCGACTTGTTGATGTGCACGGTCTTGACGGGCAGGCGCTGCTCGCCCTCGGGCAATTCGTCCTGGCGCGTGAACAGGCGCCGGCGCAGGTCCTCCGCGTCCAGCCCGGCCAGTTGCTGCGGGTCCTGCGCCAGGTCCCAGACGATGATCTCGTTCTTGTTCGTCGGGTGCGGCGCCAGTGGCCACACCACGGCCAGGCAGCCACGCTCCACCGGGTACATGCCCGACAGGTGCAGGAAGGGCCGGCCGCTGCCGATCTCGGCCATCACCGCATCCTTGCGTCGCAGCTTCAGGCAGAAGTCCCACAGCCGCGGCTGGCGTGACTTGACCAGCCGCGCCAGCGCCAGCGTGGCGCGCACGTCCGACAGGGCGTCGTGCGCCGCCTCGTGCGCCAGGCCGTTGGCGGCGGTCAGCTGTTCCAGGCGGAAGGACGGCCGGCCGGCCATCGGCCCCGCGGCGTGCAACGGCCATTCGATGCCCTCGGGCCGCAGCGACCAGGTGCAGCGCAGCACGTCCAGCAGGTCCCAGCGGCCGCAGCCGTTCTGCCACTCGCGCGCGTAGGGGTCGATCAGGTTGCGCCAGAACAGGAAGCGCGTCACCTCGTCGTCGAAGCGGATGCTGTTGTAGCCCACGCCGATGGTGTCGTCGCGGCCCAGTTCGCGTTCGATGGCCGCGGCGAAGGCGGGCTCGGGCAGGCCCTGGGCCAGCGCGTGCTGCGGCAGGATGCCGGTGAGCAGCACGCTTTCGGGGTCGGGCAGGTAGTCGGGTGCCGGGCGGCAGTGGATCATCAGCGGCGCGCCCACCTCGTTCAGGTCCAGGTCGGTGCGCAGGCCGGCAAACTGCGCCGGGCGGTCGCGCCGCGGCACGCGGCCAAAAGTCTCGTAGTCGTGCCAGAAGAAGGTGGGTGCGGCCATGTGCCGCACGATATCGCAGCCGTACGTCAGCCGGGTCGGGGTGCGGCGCGGGTATCGTCGACGACCCGCCCCCCACACCTTTTGTGCCGTCTTGCCCATGCGTCCTGCCGTCCTCCACCGCCTGGCCATCCTGCTGGTTGCGGGCGCACTGGTGGCTGGCGCACGGGCCGAAGGGACGGCAGCCGGCGCGGGCGCCTGCACCGACTTCGAAGCCCACGTCAACGGCCGCTGGTACGCCGGCACCGAACTGCCCGACAGCCGCGCGCGCATCGGCAGCTTCGACATGCTGCGCATCGCCGCCGACCGCCAGCTCGAAGCCGGCCTGGCCGAACTGGTGCGAGAACCGGCGCGTCAGACCAGCGCCGGCCTGCGCCTCCTGGCCACCTACTACCGCAGCGGCATGGACGTGGTGGGCATCGAAGCGCGCGGTCTGTCGGCGCACAAGCCCTGGCTGGCGCGCATCACCGGCCTGGGGCGCGAGGGCCTGCCGGCGCTGCTGGGCGAACTGGCGCGCCTGCAGATCGCCGCGCCCCTGGCGCTGGCCGTGGCCACCGACGCCAAGGACGCCAAGCACCACGTGCTGAGCCTGTCGCAGGCCGGCCTGGGCCTGCCCGACCGCGAAGACTATCTGCGCGACGACGACCTGGCGCGCCACATCCGCGGCGCCTACCGCAGCTATGCCGAAAGCCTGCTGGCGGCTGCCGGTGCGCCGGCCGACCCGGCCACCCTGGACGCGCTGATGGCGCTGGAAGCCGAACTGGCCCGGACTTCGGCGCCACGCATCGAGCGGCGCGACCCGATCGCCCAGTACAACCCCATGGACGCCGCCACGCTGCAGGCGCGTGCGCCCGGCCTGGACTGGCGCGCCATGCTCGCGGCCTACACCGGCCAGTCTGCGGCCGTGGACAGCCTGCCGCTGGTGCTGGGGCAGCCGGCCTTTGCCCAGGCCCTGGCGCGGCTGGCGCAGCAGGCGCCGCTGGACGCCTGGCGCAGCTACCTGCGCGTGCGCCTGCTGGACGCCACCGCCGAACACGGGCCCGAAACGCTGACCCAGGCGCACTACGAGTACTACCGCGTGGCCATCCGCGGGCTCAAGGCGGCGCCCACGCGCTCCGGGCGCGTGCTGCTGGCCATCGGCGGCCCGCGCGGCTCGGCCCCCATGGGTGAAGCGCTGGGCGAGCTCTACGTGGCCAAGGCCTTCTCGCCGCTGGCGCAGACGCGCGCGCGCCAGATGTTCGACGATATCCGCGCTGCCATGCACCAGCGCATCACGGCGCTGGACTGGATGAGCGCGCCGACCAAGGCGCGGGCGCTGGCCAAACTGGATGCCATGGCGGCCAAGATCGGCGCGCCCACGCGCTGGCGCAGCTACGAAGGCCTGGCGCTGAAGGCCGACGACTACACCGGCAACCTGCTGCGCGTGAACGCCTGGTACACGGCGTTGCGCCTGGCCGACCTGGGCCGAGCGGTGGACCGCGAGCGCTGGTTCACCAGCCCGCACATCGTCAACGCCTACGCCGGCAGTGGCAACCAGATCGTGTTTCCGGCGGCCATCCTGCAGCCGCCCTTCTTCGACGCCAATGCCGACGACGCCAGCAACTACGGCGGCATCGGCGCGGTGATCGGGCACGAGATCACGCACCACTTCGACGACCGCGGACGCCAGTTCGACGCCGTCGGCAACCTGCACGACTGGTGGGCCCCGGAAGACGCCGCTGCCTACCAGGCGCGCGCCCAGCGCGTGGCGCAGCTCTACAGCAGCTTCGAGCCGCTGCCCGGCCTGCGCATCAACGGCCTGCTGACGCTGGGCGAAAACCTGTCGGACTTCGGCGGCCTGCAGATCGCCTACGATGGCCTGCAGATCGCGCTGGCGCGGCAGCGCGCGGCCGGCAAGCCGGCGCCGCTGGTGGGCGGGCAGACGCCCGAGCAGCGCTTCTTCACCGCCAACGCCGTGGTCTGGCGCAGCAAGATCCGCTTCGAGGCGCTGGTGGACCAACTGCGCACCGACAGCCATTCGCCCACGCGCTGGCGCGTGCTGGCGCCCATGAGCCACATGCCGGCCTTCGCCCAGGCCTTCGGCTGCAAGCCGGGCGACCCCATGGTGGCCGCCGACCCCATCCGCATCTGGTAGCAGGCCGCCGGGGCGGCCGCCCTGCGCTTACTTGCGCGGCTTCTTGGGCGCGGCGCCCGACTGCAGCGCTTCGCTCATGCCCAGCAGCACGCCGCTGACCAGCGCGGTGTAGCTCTCGGCCATGGCCTGGGCCGCGCGCATCGAGGCCGCGCGCGAGCTGCGCACCGCGGTCTGCACCTGCTCGGCCATCTGCTCCACCGTGGTCGCGGCCTGCGCGCCCGTGGCGGTTCCGCCGGCCTGCATCTTCTCGAGCACCTGGCCCCAGGCGCCGGCCAGCGGCGCGCCGGCACCGGCGGCGGTCTTCTTGAGCGTGGCGAAGAGCGTGTCTTCCATCTTCTCGAGATCGTCCAGCGCCTTGGCCAGGTGCTTGTCGCGCAGGTCGGCGCCCTGTGCCGCCAACGTGGCCAGCGCGGTGCGGTTGGCCTCGACCGCCTTGAGCAGCGCGTCGTCCATGCCGGACACGGCCTGGTCGAGCAGCGATTCGACGTCGATGCCGGCGCCAAGGTTCTTGGCCGCACCTGCGCTGGCCGCCTCGGACACCGACTTGAGCGCCGCGCGGATGTTCTTGAGCGTGAGCTCGCGCCCTTGCAGCGAGGCCAGCGTGGCGTCGCTCGCCGCCTTGCGCAGCTGCTCGCCCTGGCGCGCGGTGGCGGACTCGAACATGGACACCAGCGCTTCGGCGTCGAACAGGGGCTTGGGCATCGTCATCTCCTCCGTTGAAATGCTCGCGATGCTCTCATTGCCGGCCGCGGTCGGCAAGCCCGAACTCGGTCCGGCGTCTTATTCAGCTGACGCGATCGCCGCTGCCGCGGGTCTGCTGCACGTCCCCGCCGCCCCGGTACAGCCAGGAGTCTCAGCTCAAGATTCGGGCCCCCGGGCCGAAGAAAGCCGAAGGGAGTGCGTCGATGTGTCGCACATCGCAACGCCGTGGGCGCTCAGCAGCCCGGGCACGCAGCCCTGGACCGAAGCCGAGATGCCTGGAGTACCCGAATGCGACTGAATCAACCCGTCACCCAACGCGAGTTCGACTTTTCGGACGAGGCCACCCTGATGTCGACCACCGACGAGCAGGGCAACATCACGTACGCGAACGCCGCCTTCATTGCCGTATCGGGCTACGAGCGTGACGAGATCACTGGCCAGCCGCACAACATCGTGCGCCACCCGGACATGCCGCGCGAGGCCTTCGCCGACATGTGGGCCACGCTCAAGGCCGGCGAGTCCTGGTCGGCGCTGGTCAAGAACCGGCGCAAGAACGGCGATCACTACTGGGTGCGCGCCAACGCCACGCCCATCCGGCGCGAGGGGCGCACGCTGGGCTACATGTCGGTGCGCACCAAACCCACGCGCGAGGACGTGGCCGCGGCCGAAGACCTGTACAAGCGGTTGCGCGAAGGCCAGGCCGGCGGCCTGCACCTGAGCAAAGGGCTGGTCCTGCGCTCGGGGCTGCTGGGACTGGGCTCGGTCTTGCACGTCATGCCGGTGCGCTGGCGCTTGCGCCTGGCAGCGCTGCTGCCGATGCTGGGCATGCTGGCGGCCGCACTGCTGGCGGGCGCGGGCGCGGCCGCCTGGTGGGTGTTCGGCGCTGGTGCGCTGCTCGGTGCCCTGGCCTGCCTGTGGCTGGAGGCCGGCGTGGCCGCGCCCCTGGCCGAGCTCAAGCGTCAGGCCCTGGGCGTGGCCGCCGGCAACCCCGACCGCGGGGTGGTGGTCGATCGCACCGACGAGATCGGCATGATCCAGCGCGCCATCAACCAGGCCGGGTTGAACCTGCGCTCGCTGGTGGACGACGTGAGCGAACAGATCGGCGGCATGCGCGTGGCCAGCCACGAGATCGCCGCCGGCAGCAGCGATCTGAGCGCGCGCACCGAACAGACCGCCAGCAGCCTGGAGCAGACGGCGGCGGCGATGGAGCAACTCAACGGCACGGTGAAGAGCAGCAGCGGCGTGGCCGGCGAGGCCAGCCGGCTGGCGGCCAGCGCCAGCGCCGCCGCCGGCAAGGGCGGCGCGGTGGTCGAGCGCGTGGTCGCGACCATGGACGAGATCACCGGCAGCTCCAAGAAGATCGCCGACATCATCGGCGTCATCGACGGCATCGCCTTCCAGACCAACATCCTGGCGCTCAATGCCGCGGTGGAAGCCGCGCGCGCCGGCGAGCAGGGCCGTGGCTTTGCCGTGGTGGCCAGCGAGGTGCGCAGCCTGGCCGGGCGCAGTGCCGATGCGGCCAAGCAGATCAAGGTGCTGATCGGCAGCAGCGTCGAACGCGTTGAATCCGGCAGCAAGCTGGTGGCCGACGCCGGGCAGACCATGAACGACATCGTCAAGCAGGTGCACGAGGTGGACCAACTGATCGCCGAGATCAGCCGCGCCGCCACCGAGCAGTCCACGGGCGTCGCCCAGGTCAACCAGGCCGTGGCCTACCTGGACCAGAGCACGCAGCAGAACGCTGCGCTGGTGGAGCAGTCGGCAGCGGCGGCGGAAAGCATGGCCCACCAGGCCAGCCGCCTGGCCGAGGCGGTGAACGCGTTCAAGGCCTGATCCAGCGGGCGGCACGCCGCCCGCTCATCAGCGCCGCGCCGTGCGGCGCCGCGCCAGCATGAACAGCCCGCCGGCCAGCAGCAACAGGGCCGATGCCGGTTCGGGCACGGCCACCGCCGGCGCGAGGTGCAGGCCGAAGCGGCCGCCGTCGCGGCGGAAGTCCAGGCCGGCGCCGCTGCCGCCGCCGGCATCCACCAGCAGCATCTGGCTGAACCAGGCATCGCCGCCGGCCCCGTCGCTTGCCAGCGAACCGTAGCGCAGGAACTCATAGCTGCCACCGGCGTCGAAGCCGGGCAGCAGGTGGATCTCGAGCACCGCGTACGCGCCCAGCGCCAGTTGGCCGCTCACCTCCAGCACGTCGTAGCCCAGGCCGGGCGCCGAAGCTGCACCCAGTTCGATGAGCAAGCTGCCGGACCCAAAGCCGTCTTGTTCGCCGATGCGCAGGTCGCCGACGATGCGCAGGTGGCCGGGTGAGAAGCCGGGCGCCACGGTGCCCCCATTGACCTGAACCTCGCCCTCTACCGTGCCGCTGCCCGACAAGCGCGTGTCGGTGTTGAGCACCAACGCGCCCGTGGTCTGCAGCGTGGCGCCGTCTTCCAGCACGACCTCGGCGCGCCACACACCGCTGGGCGTGCCGCCGAAGGACGAACCCGCCAGCACGCTGCCGTTGACCTGCAGCACGCCGCCCTGCTCCACCGTCAGCTTGGGCACGGCGCCCGAGCCGGTGGTCGACTCACCGATGCTGACATCGCCATGCACCTGGCCCTGGCCGGCGATGATCCACTGGCCGTGGCCGTAGATCGACATCGCGGTTCTGCCGCTCACGAGCAGGGGCACGGCCTCGGCCAACGGCGCCTGGCCCAGGGTCAGGCTGCCGCCCTGCTCTACCAGCAGCACCGGGGCAACGCTGCTGTCGCGGTAGGTGCCCAGTTCCATGCCGCCGGTGATGTTGAGCGCGCCGCCAGAGACGACTTGCAGCATCTGGTTCTGGCCCGGGTTGCCGCCGCGTGCGCCCATGCTCACGTTGCCCAGCACCGTGCCCTGGCCGCCGTGCACCCATTCGGCGCGGCCCTCCAGGGAAACGCCGCCACCGCCGCCAAAGGCGCTGCTCGGGCCGCCCACCAGCAGGTGGCCGCGGGTTTCGAGTCGGCCGCTGCCGGCGCCGAAGCTGCGCCCGATCTCGATGCTGCCAGCCGTGAGCGAGCCGTCGAGCAGGGCCACCCCCACGCCGCCGCCGCCCACGCCGAAGCGATCGTCGACCACCAGCGTCGTGTCGGCGCCGCTGGTCAGCGTGCCGCGCATGCCGCTGCCGCCGCCGACCGGGTCAGAACCCACGTCCAGCGTGCCGCCGATCGGGAACGAGAACAAGCCACCAGAGGACCTGCGCTGCAGGAACTGCGCGCTGCTACCACTGGCCAGGTGGACCGTGGCTCCAGTGGCCGAGGCCAGAAAGCCGATGCTGCCGGTGCTGCCCTGGAGTTGCGCGCCGTCGCTGAGGTTGACCAGGCCGCCCTGGCCGCGGTCGACGCGAAAGTCCTCGAGCACCTGCACGACGGACTGAGTGCCGGCGATGCTCAGGCTACCGTGCGCTTGTTCGCCGCCCACTGTCAGCACATGCGCCTCGAGCCGCGCGTTGGCGCCGGCCGCCCCCACGGCCAGCGCGCCAGGAGACACCGAACCGGCCAGGACTTCCAGACGCCCGCCCAGCGTGGGCACCAGGCTGCCGGACAGCAGGTTGAGGGTGGCGTGGTCCTGCGCCAAGTTGCCGTTGGTCGTCGCGCTGGCACCGAAGACGACGCTGCCGTTGTGCGCCCAGAGGGCCTGGCCGCGCAGTTCTATGGTGCCGCCCGTGTGCACCAGGGCCGTGCCCAGGCTGGTGAGCCGCAGGTCCTCGAAAGCCACCGCGGACCGGCCGCCGAAGCCGGTACCGCCGCCCACCGTGCCCACGACCAGCGCCGCACCCGGCGTGCCGGCAAGGCTCAGCGTCCCCGGGCTCGCGGGCAGGCCGCGGATGACGCGGGCGGTCGGCTGGTTGGGAACGGCCGCGCCGTTGTAGGCCAGCAGGTGCAGGCTGCCCAGCACGATGTCGCGGTCGACCACCGCGGGCATGTTGAGCGAGCCGGCCTGGAAGTGATGGCCGTTGATCATGGTGCCGTGCATCTGCGCCGTGACCGTCGGCCCCAGCGCCGTGGCCACCCTGGGAATGGAGTTGATGCCGCCAGGGCACCCCGGGCAGGCGAAGTCCTCCATGTAGACCCAATGGCCGGGCTCACCCAGGTAGGCCGTGGGGATGTCGAGCGCCGGGTACCAGTCGTAGACGTCCACCGCCTGCGCCGCGCCAGTCAGCGCCAGCAACAGCCCGACGGCCAGCTTCCCAAGGCGGGGCCTGACGCCGCGGCAGTCGGAACGCAGGGTCTTCATGGCGCGCCCTTTCGGATACCGAATAGGGCATCCAGGGCGCGACTCTATATCCCGGATGTGATCAGGGATATAGCGGGAACACGGGGGCCACGCCCCTGCTGTGGCGCCCGCCGTGAAATCAGCCGCACTGCCCCACGTAGCCGCAGCTGGTGCAGAAGTCGCAGCCGTCCTTGTGGATGACGCTGGCGCTGCCGCACTCGGGGCAGACCTTGCCGGCCATGGGCTGGACCTCGCCGCCGCGGCGGCTGGCGTCGGCCGGCAGCGCCAGCACGCCCATCTGCTGCAGCGGCAGGCCGCCTTCGTCCAGCACGCCCAGCATGGCGTAGCGGTGGATCACCAGGCGCGCGATGTAGGCCACGGTGGACGGCCACATCTGCTGGCGCCGCGCGCCGGGCACGAAGGCCATGAACTGGCCCAGCGGCTCGGCGTAGTTGAGCAGCTTGCGCAGCTTCATGCCGATCCAGGCCGGGTCGACGACGCGCATGTCCAGTGACAGCACGCGCGCCAGACCGTCCAGCGCGCGCGGGTAGTTGCCCGAGAAGCCCACGGCGCAGGGCCGCGTGACGGTGCCACCATCGGGCGTGGGCAGGGTCACTTCTTTCAGCGTGAGGGTGAAGCTCTCGCCGGTGGCCGGGTTGTCGATGTCCACCGCCCAGGCCAGCGTGCCCGAGGTGCCGGTGCGCGGCTCGTCGCGGCTGAACATGGCGTCGATCACGGGCGTGGCGCCTTCGGCATCCAGCGCGCCCAGTTCCTTGCAGCGCCAGCGGATCACCGCCGCCATGGCCGCCACCACGCCCGGGAAGGGGCGGCGGTCGCCCGCTGGCGGGAAGGGCATGTCGAAGGGCCGCTCTTCGGCCACCGTGGCCAGCGCGTCCAGCTTCAGGCGCAGCCAGGCGGCGTCCTTGCTGCGCAGGTCCATCGACAGCGTCTTGGCCAGTGCACCCAGGCCGCGCGGCTGCTCGGCGCCGTTGACCCACACCTCGAAAGGCTTGGGCGGCGCGCCCTCTTCGCCGACGAAGAGCGCGAAGTCGCCGAAAGGGTGCTGCAGCATGAAGGTCCAGGCGGCGTTGCCCGCCGGCAGCTCGGGCCGGCCGGGCCAGCGCAGGCTGGACAGCACCGGCGCGGGCAGGCGGTCCAGCGCCAGGCGGCGGTTGGCGGCGTCTATGACCAGCGGCTCGGCCGGCTGCGCCGTGACGCTGAGCACGCTGCCCAGCACCGCGTTGGGCCGGTAGGTGGCCAGGCCCTTGAGCCCGGCGCGCCAGGCCTGCAGGTACAGGTCCTGGAACTCGGCATAGGGGTAGTCGACCGGCACGTTGACGGTCTTGCTGATGGCGCTGTCCACAAAGGGCGCCACCGCCGCCACCATGGCCGCGTGCGCCTGCGCCGACATCTCCAGCGCGGTGACGAAGGCCGGCGTCAGCGGCGCGTCGGCGCCTTTCAGGTGCCGGTACAGGCGCCAGGCGTGGTCCTCGACCGCGTATTCCTTGAGCGTGCCGTCGCCCTGGCGCTTCTTGCGCGTGTAGCTCCAGCTGAAGGCCGGCTCGACGCCGTTGCTGGCGTTGTCGGCAAAGGCCAGGCTGATGGTGCCGGTGGGCGCGATCGACAGCAGGTGCGAATTGCGCAGGCCCTGCGCGCGGATGCGGTCGCGCAGCGCCGCCGGCAGCCGGCTGGCGAAGCGTCCGCCCGACAGCAGCAGGTCGGCGTTGAACAGCGGAAAGGCGCCGCGCTCCTGCGCCAGGTCGGCGCTGGCGGCGTAGGCGGCGTCGCGCAGCACCTCGGAGATGCGCGCCGCGGCAGCGCGCGCCGGGGCTTCGTCGTAGCGCAGGCCCAGCATCACCAGCGCGTCACCCAGGCCGGTGTAGCCCAGGCCCACGCGGCGCTTGCGGCGCGCCTCTTCCTGCTGCTGCGCCAGCGGCCAGACGGTGGTGTCGAGCACGTTGTCGAGCATGCGCACGGCCACCTGGGCCACGGCGGCAAAGGCCTCTTCGTCGAAGCGCGCGCCGGCCTCGAAGGGCTCGCGCACGAAGCGTGTCAGGTCGATCGAGCCCAGGCAGCAGCAACCGTAGGGCGGCAGCGGCTGCTCGGCGCAGGGGTTGGTGCTGGTGATGGTCTCGCAATAGCCGAGGTTGTTGTCGCGGTTGATGGCGTCCAGGAACAGCACGCCAGGTTCGGCATGGTCGTAGGTGGACCGCATGATCTGGTCCCACAGCACGCGCGCCGGCAGGCGGCGGTAGAGCCAGACGCCGTCCTCGCGCTGGCGCGCGCCCAGCGCCTTGTGCGCGGCACCGGGCTCGGCGCGGTGCACCAGGTCGACCTCGGTGTCGGCGACCACGGCTTGCATGAAGGCGTCGGTGATGCCCACCGAGAGGTTGAAGTTCTTCAGCTCGCCCACGTCCTTGGCGTGGATGAACTCCTCGATGTCGGGGTGGTCGCAGCGCAGCACGCCCATCTGCGCGCCGCGGCGCGCGCCGGCGGATTCGACCGTCTCGCAGGAGCGGTCGAACACCCGCATGTAGCTCACCGGGCCGCTGGCGTTGCTCTGCGTGCTGCCGACCCAGGCGCCGCGCGGGCGGATGCGGCTGAAGTCGTAGCCGACGCCGCCACCGCGGCGCATGGTCTCGGCGGCCTCGGCCAGCGCGGTGTAGATGCCGGGGTGGCCTTCGTCGGGCGTGGAGATGCTGTCGCCCACCGGCTGCACGAAGCAGTTGATGAGCGTGGCCGCCATGCCGGTGCCGGCGGCCGACTGGATGCGCCCGGCGGGCACGAAGCCCGCGGCCAGCGCCTGGGCGAAACGCGCTTCCCACAAGGCGCGCTGCTCGGGGGCCTCGGCCGCGGCCAGCGCCTGGGCCACGCGGCGGTGCACGTCGGCCACGCTGCGCTCGTCGCCCTTGGCGTACTTCTCGATCAGCACCTCGGCGCTGATGGGCTGGGCCGGCGGTGTGCTGGTGCGCGCCGCCTGTGCGGTCTTGACTCGGGTCATGGCTGGCTCCGGCGGCTGCCGGCGGGCCGGATCAGACGCGATACGTGGTTTCAGGCGGGCTGGGGCAGGCCCGGGGTGAGCAGGCGCTCGATCAGTTCGCGCACGCTGCGGATCTGCCCGCCAAAAGGCAGCGCACCCGAGCCGCGGAAGAACAGACCCTTCTTGACATCGCCGCGCAAGGCAGCCGCCAGCTGATTGTCGATGCAGAACTGGCCCCAGCCCGGCGTGCCGTCGCGCAGCCCGCATTGCTCGAGGCAGTCGAAGGACTTGGTGCAGCGGCTCTTGGCATGCGCAACGGCCTGCAGCTTGTGCTCGATCTTGATGTAGGCGCGCATCCAGTGCGTGCCCACCGCGCGCGCCGGCAGGCCGGCGACGCTGGTGAACTCGACCATGTCGTCGTCATTGGCCTCGGCCAGCACATGCTTGAAGTCGACGTGCGCGTCGCACTCGGTGGTGACCGCAAAGGGCGTGCCCAGTTGCACCCCGGCCGCACCCATGTCCTGCAGGCGCTTGATGTCGGCGTGGCTGCGGATGCCGCCGGCGGCGATGAGCGGAATCTCGCGCTCGAGCCCGGCCGAGCGGAAGAAGGCCAGCGACTGCGGGATGACGTTCTCGAAATCGAAGCGGTGGTCGCCCAGGTCGGCGATCTTGGCCGCACCCAGGTGGCCGCCGGCCAGGCGCGGGTGCTCGATGACGATGGCGTCGGGCAGGCGCTTCTTGCGCTCCCATTTCTTGACGATGAGCTGCACGCCGCGGGCATCGCTGAGGATGGGGATGAGCGCCGTGTTCGGGTGGTCCTTGGCCAGGTCGGGCAGGTCCAGCGGCAGGCCGGCGCCCACCACCACGGCGTCGATGCCGGATTCGAGCGCCTGCTTGACCGAGGCCGCGTACGAGCTGACGGCGCGCATCACGTTGATGGCCACCAGGCCGCGGCCGCCGGAGCGCTGGCGCGCGCCCGCGATCTCGCGCGTGATGGCTTCCAGATTGGCGGCGTCGATGGCGCGCTTGGCTTCGTCACCCGCGGGCAGGCCGTGGGTGCGTTCCATCAGGTCGGGGTGGTGGCGGCGCAGGTCGACGCTGGACAAGGTGCCCACGCCGCCTTCGGAGGCCACGGCGCCGGCCAGGCCCTTGGCCGAGATGCCTATGCCCATGCCGCCCTGCACCACCGGCAACAGGGTGCGGCCGCACAGGCGCAGGGGCTTCAGGCCGCTGGCGGCGAGCTGGGCATCCATGCCCTCGCCCAGGGCGCCCAGCGCCGCGGGGTTGTCCACGGCCAGCATCAGCGCAGCACCAGCAGCGGCAGCTTGCTGCGCGCCAGCACGCTTTTGGTGTGCGAGCCGAAGAGCAGCTCGCCGAAGGCGCCGCGGCCGTGCGTGACCATGGCGATCAGGTCGCAGCCGAATTCATCTGCGGCGTCGACGATGGCCTGGTCGACGGCTTCGCTGCGCACGAACTTGCCGTCACAGGCCACGCCCTGCTCGGCGGCCTTGGCGCCGAAGCGCGCCAGCACTTCGCGCGCATGGGCTTCGGTGCGGGCCAGGTGCTGATCGGCCTCGCGCGCATAGGCGGCGGGCAGCGTGCCCATGCCCGGCAGCGGCGGCATGGGTTCGGCAACGAAGGCAGTGACGCGCGCGCCCAGGCGGCGCGCCAGCTCGACACTGCTGTCGGCGGCGCGGTCGGACAGCTCGCTGCCGTCGATGGGGACGAGTATGTGCTGGAACATGCTGGAGGCCCTTTCCTGTGGTTGCCGCTGCATCGATTCAACCATGCGCCTGCCGCGCGGGCGTCGAACCCGGCAGTCTAGTTCGCAGACGATGCCCCCGCTTGACGGTGATCAATGGGCTGCCCGGCGGGCACGGACCAGCACCGATAATGACGGACCGACCTTGCTTGGAGATTGCTCGATGACCCGTGTTTTCAACTTCAGCGCCGGCCCGGCCGCGCTACCCGAATCCGTGCTGCGACAGGCCGCCGAAGAGATGCTGGACTGGCATGGCTCGGGCATGTCGGTGATGGAGATGAGCCACCGCGGCAAGGAGTTCATCGCCATCGCCGCCGAGGCCGAGGCGCTGCTGCGCAAGCTGCTGGCCGTGCCGGCGGGCTACAAGGTGCTGTTCATGCAGGGCGGGGCCATCGCCGAAAACGCCATCGTGCCCATGAACCTGCTGCGCGGCCACACCAGCGCCGACTTCATCGACACCGGCGAGTGGAGCAAGAAGTCCATCAAGGAGGCCAAGAAGTACGGCGGCGTCAACGTCGCGGCCAGCGCCAGTGCCAGCGGCTACACCACGATCCCGCCGCGCGACAGCTGGAAGCTGGACCCCGCCGCCGCCTACGTGCACATCTGCACCAACGAGACCATCGGCGGCGTCGAATACCACTTCACGCCCGATGTCGGCAGCGTGCCGCTGGTGGCCGACATGTCCAGCGACATCCTCTCGCGGCCCATCGATGTCAGCAAATTCGGCCTGATCTACTGTGGCGCGCAGAAGAACATCGGCCCCGCCGGCCTGACCATCGTGATCGTGCGCGACGACCTGCTGGGCGGCGCGCTGCCGGCAACGCCCACGGCCTTCGACTACAAGACCGTGGCCGACAACGAGAGCATGTACAACACCCCGCCCACCTACGCGATCTACATCGCCGGGCTGGTGTTCAAGTGGCTGGACGCGCAGGGCGGCCTGGCGGCGATCGAAGCCCACAACCGAGCCAAGGCAGCGCTGCTGTACGACTACCTGGACAGCACGCAGTTCTACAGCGCCCCGGTGGCGCGCGACTGCCGCAGCCTGATGAACGTGCCCTTCAAGCTCAAGGACGAGGCCCTGGACGGCGCCTTCCTCAAGGGCGCCGAGGCCAAGGGCATGGTGCAGCTCAAGGGCCACCGCTCGGTGGGCGGCATGCGCGCCTCGATCTACAACGCCATGCCGCTGGCCGGCGTGCAGGCGCTGGTGGCCTACATGAAGGAGTTCGAGGCCAAACATGGTTAATGCAATGGCTGACCGCCTGTCGGTGCTGGTGCTCAACGCCATCTCGGCCAGCGGGCTGTCGCGCCTGCCGGCCGAGATCTACCGCGTCGGCAAGGACATGGCCGAGCCCGACGCCATCCTCTTGCGCAGCGCCGATCTGCACAACGCCACCATCGCCCCCAGCGTGCGCGCCATCGGCCGCGCCGGCGCCGGCACCAACAACATCCCGGTGGGCGCGATGAGCGCCCGCGGCGTGCCGGTGTTCAACGCACCCGGCGCCAACGCCAACGCGGTGAAGGAACTGGTGCTGGCCGGCATGCTGCTGTCGGCGCGCAACCTGGCGCCGGCGCTGCGCTTCGTGGCAGCGCTGGACCCGGCCGCGCCCGACCTGGACGACCGCGTCGAGAGCGGCAAGAAGACCTTCGCCGGCTACGAGCTGGCCGGGCAGACCCTGGGCATCGTGGGCCTGGGCAAGATCGGCTGCCTGGTGGCCGACGCGGCCATCAAGCTGGGCATGACGGTGCTGGGCTACGACCCCGAGATCACGGTCGACGCCGCCTGGAGCCTGCCCTCGCAGGTGCGGCGCGCCGCCAGCGTGAACGAAGTGCTGCGCGGCGCGCAGTTCGTGAGCCTGCACGTGCCGCTGGTCGATGCCACGCGCCACCTGGTGAACGACGCCAACGTGGGCTTGATGCGGCCGGGCGCGGTGCTGCTCAACTTCAGCCGCGACGGCGTGGTCAGCAACGCCGCGGTGCTGGACGCGCTGGGCGGCGAACGCCTGTCTGCTTATGTCTGCGACTTTCCCTGCGCCGAACTGCATGGCCACCCGCGCGTGGTGGCGCTGCCGCACCTGGGCGCCAGCACACGCGAGGCCGAGGAGAACTGCGCGGTGATGGTGGTGGACCAGCTGCGCGACTACCTCGAGCACGGCCAGATCGCCAACGCGGTGAACTTCCCCACGGTGCAGATGACACGTGAATCAGCCTGGCGCGTGGCCATCGCCAACAGCAACGTGCCCAACATGCTGGGCCAGATCTCCACCGCCATGGCGCGCGCCGGCCTGAACATCCACAACATGGTCAACAAGTCGCGCGGCGAGATGGCCTACACGCTGGTGGACGTCGAGGCGCCGGTGGCGGCGTCGGTGCTGGACGAGTTGCGCGCCATCCCGGGCGTGCTGGCGGTGCGCTACCTGCCGCAACGGGCATGACGGCAGCCGGTGGCCCGCCGCGGCTGCACATCAGCGCCGACGGCCGCGCCACCGTGACGCTGGCGCGCCCGCGCCACCACAACCGCCTGCACCGCGAGGACCTGCTCGCGCTGCAGAAGCAACTTGCCGCCGTGGCCGCCGACCCGGCGCTGCGCCTGCTGGTGCTGACGGCGCAGGGCACCAGCTTCTGCGCCGGCTTCCACCTGGGCGAGCTTGGGCAAGGCGACGGCGCGGCCGACCCGCAGCTGTTCGAGCGCACGGTGGACGCGCTCGAGGCGCTGCCCCTGCCGACGCTGGCGCGCCTGAACGGCAGCGTCTACGGCGGCGCCACCGACCTGGCGCTGGCCTGCGACTTCCGCGTCGGCGTGCAAGGCATGGAGCTGCGCATGCCGGCGGCGCGCCTGGGCCTGCACTACTACCCCAGCGGCCTGCGCCGCTATGTCACGCGCCTGGGTCTGGGGGCGGCCAAGCGCCTGTTCCTGCTGGCCGGCCCGGTGGGCGGCGGCGAGCTGCTGCGCATGGGCTACCTGGACGAGCTGGTCGAACCCGACGCCCTGGATGAGCGGGTCGAGGCCCTGGCCGCGGCCCTGCTGGCCGGCGCGCCACTGGCCGTGAAGGGCATGAAGGCCTCGCTGGACGAGATTGCGCGCGGTGACTTCGACCTGCCCCGCCTGCGCCAGCGCGAATCCGCGTGCGCCGCCAGCGACGACCTGCGCGAAGGCCTGGCGGCCTTCGGCGAACGCCGCACGCCGCGCTTCAGCGGGCGCTGAGCAACGGTCTCAGCTGCCGCCGACCATCTGCGACTGCAGGTAGTTGGGCTCGCCCACCTTGGCCACCAGATCGATCTGGGTTTCCAGGTAGTCGATGTGCTCCTCGGTGTCTTCGAGGATCTCTTCCAGCAGCTCGCGGCTGACGTAGTCGCGCACGCTCTCGCAGTAGGCGATGGCTTCCTTCAGATAGACCTGCGAGCCCAGTTCGACCTTCAGGTCGCAGTGCAGGGTCTCGACGGCGCTCTCGCCGATCAGCAGCTTGCCCAGGTCCTGCAGGTTGGGCAGGCCGTCGAGCATGAGCACGCGCTCGACCAGCTTGTCGGCGTGCTTCATCTCCTCGATCGACTCTTCGTACTCGTGCTTGGCCATGCGCTCGAAACCCCAGTTCTTGAGCATGCGGGCGTGCAGGAAATACTGGTTGATGGCGGTGAGCTCCATCTTGAGCTGACCGTTGAGATACGCGATGACCTTGGCGTCGCCTTGCATGGGGGGCCTCCTGGGCTTGGGGTTGTCTGGACCATTATGCGGGCCGCATCCGGCCAGCCAGTAGCCAAGGCCATGCACGCTTCGGGCCAGTCTGCAGCAGGCGCGCCAGGGCTGCTACGCGCGCGGGCATTGCGAACAAGAACAATTCGCATTATGATTGGGCGCATGATCATCTGCGTCTGCCACCGCGTCAGTGACCGCGACATCGCCCGCGCCGTCCAGGCCGGTTGCGACAGCTTCGCCGAGTTGCAGCAGCACACCCGGGCCGGCACCACCTGTGGCCGCTGCCTAGAGCACGCGCAGGACAGCTTTGCCGAGCATGCCGTCGGAGTCGGCTGCGGCCATTGCGCCGGTGCCGGGCGTTGCGGCGCCGGCCCCGCTGCGCTGGCCGCCTGACCCGCCGGGCGGCCCGGGCCCGCCCCTGGCCGGCGGGTGCCAGCGGTAAGAACTCGCCCGCCGTGGCGACTCACCCCGCATGAGCCCCACCCAGCGCCGCCGCTTGCTGATCACCCTGTTGGCCGGCCTGTTGCTGCCGGCTGCGGCAGGCGCGCAAAGCACCGCCGCCGCCCTTTCGCTGCGCGGCCGCACGCTGGACGGCCAGGCATTCAACCTGGCCTGGTTGCGCAGCCATGTGGTGATGGTGGTGATGTGGCGCACCGACTGCGCGGTCTGCCTGGACAAGATGCCCGAGCTGCGCGCCAACGCCCAGGGCTGGCGCGGCAAGCCCTTCGACGTCGTGCTGGTCAATCTGGACGCGAGTCGCGCCGATGCGCTGGCTTACGACAGCCTGCGCCGGCTGGCGGCACAGGGCGAGGGCTCGATCTACAGCCTGTGGCACGGCGATGTGGAGATGCCGGCCTCCTGGCGCGGCAGCGCGCGCTTGCCGCTGACGCTGGTGCTGGACCGCGCCGGGCAGGTGGTGGGCGGCTTTGAGGGCCGCATCCCGCCGCAGGCCTGGGATCAGGTGGCCGACCTGCTGCCCTGAATGAAGAACGGACGGCAAGGCCGTCCGTCCGGGTTGCGGCGCCGGGTGCCGACGCCGCCCCAGCGGAGCGACATCGTCCCGGGAGACGCCGGTTTACAGGCGCCGGCTTACAGGCGCTCGAAGACCGTGGCAATGCCCTGACCGCCGCCGATGCACATCGTCACCAGGGCGTACTTGCCGCCGGTGCGGTGCAGTTCGTAGATCGCCTTGGTGGCGATGAAGGCGCCCGAGCAGCCGATGGGGTGGCCCAGCGCGATGGCGCCGCCGTTGGGGTTGACCTTGGCCATGTTGTACTCCAGACCGCGCGCCACGGCGATGGCCTGTGCCGCGAAGGCTTCGTTGCTTTCGATCACGTCCATCTGGTCCAGCGTGAGGCCGGCCTTCTTGAGCGCCATCTTGACCGCCGGGATCGGGCCTTCGCCCATCACGTCGTTGGGCACGCCGGCGATGGCGTAGCTCACCAGGCGCGCCATCGGCTTGTGGCCGTGCGACGCCGCCACGGCCGCGTCGGCCAGCACGAAGAAGGCGGCGCCGTCGTTGATGCCCGAGGCGTTGCCGGCCGTGACCGAGCCGTCCTTCTTGAACGCCGGCTTCATCTTGGCCAGCGTCTCGAGCGTGGTGTTGGGCTTGACGTGCTCGTCGGTGTCGAAGGTGACATCACCCTTCTTGGTCTGCTTGACGATGGGCACGATCTGGCTCTTGAAGCGGCCCTCGGCGATGGCCGCGGCAGCCTTGCGGTGCGAATCCACGGCCAGCTGGTCCTGCTCCTGGCGGGTGATGCCCCACTTGGTGACCAGGTTTTCGGCCGTCACGCCCATGTGGCCCACGCCGAAGGGGTCGGTCAGCGTGGCGACCATGGTGTCGATGAGCTTGGTGTCGCCCATGCGCGCGCCGGTGCGCATCGCGGTGGACAGGTAGCCGCCGCGGCTCATCACTTCCACGCCGCCGCCCACGCCGTAGTCGCAGTCGCTGAGCAGGATGTTCTGCGCCGTGGTCACGATGGCCTGCAGGCCCGAGCTGCACAGGCGGTTGAGCGCCATCGCCACGCTCTCCATCGGCAGGCCGGCCTGGATGGCGGCCACGCGCGCCACGTAGGGGAACCGGCTTTCGGTGGGGATGGTGTTGCCCACCGTCACGTAGTTGATGAGCTTGGGGTCGACGCCGGAACGCTCGACCGCCGCCTTCATCACGGTGCCGGCCAGCTCTGCGGGCTCGATGTCGGCCAGGCTGCCGCCGAAGGTGCCGATCGCCGAGCGGGCCGCGCCCAACACCACTACATCACGCTTGCTCATGTCCAGGTCTCCTTGCTGACTGAAAGAATGGGTTTGTACCCCAAGTGGGCCCGTGCCGGCTGGCTACGGGCTTACGACTGCCGCCGGCGATTGTCAACCTTCCGGGCCGTCGCCGATGCTGAAGGCCAGGCCGGCATGTACCTGCAGACGCCGCACCAGCGCCAGGCCCATGGCCGCGCCGGCGGTCCACACGCCGCCGCCAGTGGCGATGTGGTCGATTTCCTGCATCAGGCACAGGGCGCTTTCCGACACCATGCGCGCAGTGGAGCCATAGCCGGGGTCGCGGTCGCCGGTGACGGTGGCGCCCAGGCTGCGGCCATCGGCGGTCTCGCCCTCGAACTGCAGCTCATAGTGGCCGGCCTCGCGCTCCTGCAGGCTGGGGCCTTCGCCCGGCTTGGGCAGGGCAAAGCGGCGCAGCATGGCGCGCGTGGGCGCAAAGGCCAGCAGCGCGCTCTGGATGCGCGCCTGGCGCGCCAGGCGGCGGGCGCGCATCTCGCCGGGCTGGCCGGTGCCGGCGAGCATGCGCTCGTCGTAGACGAAATCCGTGCCCCAGGGGTGGCCGCGCAGCGCATTGGTGCGGTGCACGTTCTTGGTGTTGATCGGCGCCATGATGAAGGGCGCGGTCCAGGCGCCGCTGCGTTCGTCGAAGCCGGGGCCGTCGTCATCGGGCTGGGGTGGGCCGGTGAAGCCCGGCGTCAGCGCAAAGGGGTCGGCCATGGTGCGCGCCGTGGCCGGGTCGCGCCGCATCTGGTCCAGCGTGGCCAGCAGGCTGGCCACGGTACCGCCCGAAGGACCGCCCTTGAGCGTGCGCACGCGGCAGCGCACGCGCTGCAGCGGCACGCCCAGACGCTGGAGTGCCTCGTCCTGCAGGTAGACCACGCCCAGGTCGAAGGGCACGGAATCGAAGCCGCACGAGAACACGATGCGCGCGCCCGACTGCTGCGCCACCGGTTCGAGCTGCGGAATCATCTGCGCCATCCAGCCGGGTTCACCGCACAGGTCCACATAGTCGATGCCGGCCTCGGCGCAGGCCGTGACCAGCGGCCCGCCATGCTGCTGGTAGGGGCCGATGGTGCTGATCACCACCTCGGCCTGCTGCACCAGCTTCTTGAGCGCCGCGCCGTCGCTGGCGTCGGCGGCCAGCAGCGGCACGCGGTCGGCGTGGTCCAGCGCGTCGCGCACCAGGCTCAGCCGGCCCACGTCGCGGCCGGCCAGGGCCCAGTTCATCTCTTGCCCGTGGCGCTGGTGCAGATACTCGGCAACCAGCCGCCCGGTGAAGCCGCTGGCGCCGAACAGGATGAGATCAAAGGGCTTTCTCATGCCCAATCGTCGCACAGCGCAGGGGCTGGCAGACGCACGCGTTTGCCGCCTCCACAGGCCCGGCAGCCGCGTGCTAGCCTGAATGTGGCACGGACGCAGCTGCGGCACGCAGCGGCCGGGCCACCACCCCAACAGACCAAACCCGAGGAGACACCCGCATGTTCAAGCCAGATTTCAAGACCCTCATCGCCGTCACCGCCCTCGCCTGCGCCACCCTGTCGGCGCAGGCCCAGGTGCCGCAATACGGCGCCAACGTCAACCTCGAGCAGGCGCTCAAGGCGCTGAACGCCGCCGTGGCCGAGATCCGCAAGCAGAACCTGCCGCCCATGGCCGTGGCCGTGGTCGACACCGCCGGCCTGCTGGTGGCCTTCGAGCGCATGGACAACACGCAGACCGGCAGCGTGATGGTGGCCCAGGACAAGGCGGTGTCGGCCGCCATGTTCCGGCGCTCGACCAAGGTGTTCCAGGACCTGGTGGCCGGCGGCGGCGCCGGCACGCGCATCCTGGGCCTGCGCGGCGCCAGCCCGGTGGAAGGCGGCCTGCCGCTCACCGTGGACGGCAAGATCGTCGGCGGCATCGGGCTGTCGGGCGGCAGCTCCGAGCAGGACGGCGTGGCCGCCAAGGCCGGCGTCGACGCGCTGGCGGCGAAGTAAGCGCTTCAGCGTGGGCCGGGTGGCGGCAGCTGCAGCAGCTGCGCCACCACCGCCAGCGCAATCACCGCCGGTTCCTTGCCGGCCAGGCCCGGCAGGCCGATGGGGCAGACCATGCGGTCCAGCAGCGCTTGGGGCACGCCCCGTTGACGCAGCCGGCTCTCGAAGCGCGCGCGCTTGGTGTGCGAGCCGATGAGCCCGAACCAGGCAAAGTCACCGCGCTGCAGGATGGCCTGGGTGATGGCCAGGTCCAGGTCGTGGCTGTGTGTCAGCACCAGGTAGCAGGCGCCGGGCGGGGCCTGTGCCACCTCGGCCTGCACCGGCTCCACGCACAGCGGCGTGATATGCGGCGGCAGCGCTTCCTGCGGAAACTCGGCTTCGCGCTCGTCCACCCACCACACGCGGCAGGGCAGATCGGCCAGCAGGCGCACGATGGCGCGGCCCACGTGGCCGGCGCCGTAGAGCTGCAATTCGAATCGAGGCGCTGGCAATGCCCAGGCGGCTGGATCGTCGGCCGCCAGCGGCGTGTAGCGCAGGTCCAGCGCGCCGCCGCAGCATTGGCCCAGGCTGGGGCCCAGCGCGATGTGCTGGTCGGGCGGCGGTGCCCCGCCCCCGGCCAGCAGCGCGCGCGCGGATTGAATAGCCTGCAGTTCGAGGTGCCCGCCACCGATGGTTCCCAGCACGTCGTCAACCGCCACCACCATCCGCGTGCCGGCTTCGCGCGGCACCGAGCCCGCGCTGCGCAGCACCTGCACCACCACCGCCGGCCGGCCCGCGGCACGCCAGCGCAGGGCGGCGTCGCGCAGGGCGGCGTCGGTCACGCGGCAGCCTGGACGAAGCTGATCGCGCGCAGGATGGCCTCGGGCGTGGCGGGGGCCTGCAGCGGCGGGTCGACGCGGTGCCCGGCCAGTGCCGAAATCGCGTCGCGGACGGCGAAGAACACCGAGAACGGCAGCAACAACGGCGGCTCGCCCACGGCCTTGCTGCGGTGGATGCTGTCCTGCACGTTGGGGCGCTCGAACAAACGGGTGTTGAACTGCGCCGGGCAGTCGTTGGCCGTGGGGATCTTGTAGGTGCTGGGCGCGTGCGTGCTCAGCATCCCTGTCTGCGGGTGCCAGACCAGCTCTTCCAGCGTGAGCCAGCCCATGCCCTGGATGAAGGCGCCCTCGACCTGGCCGATGTCGATGGCCGGGTTGAGCGAGCGCCCGGCGTCGTGCAGCAGGTCGGCGCGCAGCAGCCGCCATTCGCCTGTCAGCGTGTCCACCAGCACCTCGCTCACCGCAGCACCGTAGGCGAAGTAGTAGAAAGGCCGGCCCTGCAGCGTCTGCCGGTCCCAGCTCAGGCCGGGGGTGGTGTAGAAGCCGTCGCTCCACAACTGCACGCGCGCCAGATAGGCCTGGTTCACCAGCTCGGCAAAGCCCAGCGTCTGGCCGTTCACCACCACCGTGCCGGCGGCGAACTGCACGTCCTGCGGCGCCCCGCCCCAGCGGCCCGCGGCAAAGTCGGCCAGGCGTTCGCGCAGTTGCCGCGCTGCGTCCTGCGCCGCCTTGCCGTTGAGATCGCTGCCGGTGCTGGCGGCGGTGGCCGAGGTGTTGGCCACCTTGCTGGTGTCGGTGGCGCTGCAGCGCACCTGCGCCAGCGGCAGGCCCAGTTCGTGCGCCACCACCTGCGCCACCTTGGTGTTGAGGCCCTGGCCCATCTCGGTGCCGCCGTGGTTCACCAGCACCGAGCCGTCGGTGTAGATGTGCACCAGTGCGCCCGCCTGGTTGAGGTGCACGACGTTGAACGAGATGCCGAACTTCAGCGGCGTCAGCGCCAGCCCCTTCTTCAGCACCGGGCTGGCGGCGTTGAAGGCGGCCAGCGCCGTGCGGCGTGCGGCGTAGTCGCTGCCGGCTTCGAGTTCGGCCACCAGCTCGTGGATGATGTTGTCGTCCACCACCTGGCCGTAGGGCGTGACGTTGCGCTCTTCCACGCCATAGAAGTTGGCGCGGCGCACGGCCAGCGGGTCCTGCCTCAGCGCGCGCGCCACGCTGTCCAGCAGGTACTCCACGGCGATGGCGCCCTGCGGCCCGCCGAAGCCGCGGAAGGCGGTGTTGCTCTGGGTGTTGGTCTTGCCCGAAAAGCCGTGGATGGCCACGTCGGGCAGCCAGTAGGCGTTGTCGAAGTGGCACAGCGCGCGCGTCATCACCGGGCCCGACAGGTCGGCCGAGTGGCCGGCGCGCGAGACCATCACCACCTCGGCGCCCAGGATGCGGCCGGCGTCGTCATAGCCGGCACGCAGCTCGTAGTGGAAGCAGTGGCGACGGCCGGTGATCAGGAAATCGTCGTCGCGATCGGGCCGCAGCTTGACCGGGCGCTGCAGGCGCTGCGCGGCGATGGCGGCGATGCAAGCAAAGGGCGCCGACTGCGATTCCTTGCCGCCGAAGCCGCCGCCCATGCGCCGGCACTCGATCTGCACCGCGTGCGCCGGGCGCTGCAGCGCGTGCGCCACCAGGTGCTGCATCTCGCTGGGGTGCTGGGTCGAGCACCAGACCTTCATGCCGCGGTCTTCGGTGGGCACGGCGTAGGCGATCTGGCCTTCCAGGTAGAACTGCTCCTGGCCGCCGACCTCGAAATCCAGCGCGATGCGGTGTGGCGCCGCGGCGATGGCCGCGGCAGCGTCGCCGCGCGTCAGGTGCATGGGCGGCACCACGTACTGGCCGGCGGCGTGCGCCTGCTGCGGTGTCAGGATGGGCGGCAGCGGCCGCGCCTTGATGATCGCCTTGGCCTGCGCCGCCGCCTGGCGCGCGGCGTCGCGCGTGGTGGCGATCACCGCGAACACCGGCTGGCCCAGGAAGCGCAGCGTGGCGCCGGCCTCGCCAGCCAGGATGGGTTCGTCGTGCACCAGCGCGCCGCAGTCGTTGGCGCCGGGGATGTCGCGCGCGCTGAACACGTCCACCACCCCGGGCAGGGCGCGGATGCGGTCCAGGTCCAGCGCCTCGATCACGCCGTGCGCCAGCGGCGACAGGCCCAGGGCGGCGTGCAGCGTGCCGGCCAGCTCGGGCAGGTCGTCGGTGTAGGGCGCGGCGCCGGCCACGTGCAGGTGGGCCGATTCGTGAGGCCGGGACACGCCGACCTCGGCAAAGGCCGCGGCCTGCGGCGGCAACTCGATGGGCTTGTTCATGGCGCCTCCACGCGGGCCCAGACGCTCAACGCTTCGGGCGGCAGCGCGCCTTCGGCCCGGGTTTCCAGCCAGAAGCGGCGCAGGAGGTTCTGCGCCACCTGCAGCCGGTAGGCGGCGCTGGCGCGCATGTCCGTCAGCGGCTTGAAGTCCTGTGCCAGCGCGGCCTGGGCGGCCTGCAGCGCGGCCTCTTCCCAGGCCTGGCCCAGCAGCGCGGCTTCGGCCGCCGCGGCGCGCTTGACGATGGCCGCCATGCCGCCGAAGACCAGGCGCGCTGCAGTCACGCGGCCGGCCGCATCGAGATCCAGGGCGAGCGCGGCGCACACCGCCGAGATGTCGCTGTCGAAGCGCTTGCTGATCTTGTAGACGCGCAGCCCCTTGCCACCACCGCGCGGCACGCGCAGCGCGCGCACGAACTCGCCCGGCTCCAGGCGGTTCTGCATGTAGTCGAGGTAGAAGTCCTGCAGCGGCAGCGTGCGTTCTTGCTCTCCACGCCTCAGCACGATCTGCGCACCCAGCGCGATGAGCACCGGCGCCGAGTCCCCGATGGGCGAGCCGTTGGCCACGTTGCCGCCCATGCTGCCGGCGCGGCGCACCGGCAGCGAGGCAAAACGCAGCCAGACCTCGCGCAGCACCGGCCATTCGGCCGCCAGCGCCGCCCAGGCGTCTTCCAGCGATACGGCGGCGCCGATCTCGATGGCGTCTTCCGCCTGCACCACGCGGCGCAGCTCGGCCACCTCGCTGACGTAGATCAGCTCGCCCAGGTCGCGCAGCTGCTTGGTCACCCACAGGCCCATGTCGGTACCACCGGCCAGCAGGCGCGCGCCCGGCAGGGCCAGGCGCAGCGCGGACAGCTCTGCCAGCGTGCGCGGCGCGTGGAAGCGGCCCGCGTGCTGCAGCGGGGCATCGGCGGCCAGGCGCTGCAGCGCCTGCACCACCGGCCCAAGCGCGGGCAGCACCGGCGGCAGCTCGAACATGCGCTGGCCGGCATCCAGGATGGGGCGATAGCCGGTGCAGCGGCACAGGTTGCCCGACAAGTCGTCGGCCAGCTGCTGGCGCGTGGGCCGCGTGCCGGCGGCCTGGTGCTGCAGGTAGCAGGACCACAGCGACATCACGAAGCCGGGCGTGCAGAAGCCGCACTGCGAGGCGTGGCAGTCGACCAGGGCCTGTTGAACGGGGTGGAGCGGGTCCGCGCCCACGGGATGCAAGGCCGGCGCCGCCAGATCTTCCACCGTGAACAGCGCCTTGCCGTCCAGCGTGGGCAGGAAGCGGATGCAGGCGTTCACCGGCGCCAGCGCCAGGCCGCCCTGCGCATCGAGCTCGCCCACCACCACGGTGCAGGCGCCGCAATCGCCTTCGGCGCAGCCCTCCTTGGTGCCGGTGCAGCGCGCGTCCTCGCGCAGCCACTGCAGCACGGTGCGCGTGGCGGGGGCGTCGGCCAGCTCGACCAGGGCACCGCGGTGGTAGAAGCGGATCGGGCGTTCGCTCATCGGGGCTGGGCTCAATGGGAAGGACGGGGTCAGGCCTGGGCCTGCGTCTTGCGGATCGGCCGCATGCCGGGGTTCGGCTTTGGTACACAGATCAGCATACTCACTCTATCCTCGCCGCCATGCCACACCGGATCGATGCCCCGCCGCAAGGCTTGCAAATGTCAGGCCTGCCAGGCCCGACCCGAGCGGCGCACTGACGCGATGTTCGCCATCCGCGCCGACCTGCTGGACTTCACCGGCGCCCCAAGCTGGGGCAGCACGGTGCTGCAAAACGTGCGCTGGCGCCCCGATCACTGGCTGATGGTGGGGCGCGACGGGCGCATCGTGGGTGCCCAGACCGAAGACCCCGGCCCCGACTGGCAGCGCCACGACCACCGCGGCCGCCTGCTGATGCCGGGCTTCATCGACACCCACGTGCACGCACCGCAGCTGGACGTGATCGGCAGCTGGGGCACCGGCCTGCTGGACTGGCTGGACACCTACACCTTCCCGGCCGAGCAGCGCCATGCCGATGTCGCCATCACCACGGCCGCAGCGGCGCAGTTCCTGGACGCGCTGCTGGCCCACGGCACCACGGCGGCGGTGGTATTCCCGACGGTACACAAGGCCTCGGCCGAGGCCTTGTTCAGCGCCGCCACGGCGCGCGGCATGCGCCTGGTCACGGGCAAGGTGCTGATGGACCGCAACGCCCCGCCCGCGCTGTGCGACGACGTGGCCGGCGCCGAACGCGACTGCGAAGACCTCATCCATCGCTGGCACGGCCAGGGCCGCAACCGCTACGCGGTGACGGTGCGCTTTGCCGTGACCAGCACGCCCGAGCAGTTGGCCATGGCCGGCGACCTGGGGCGGCGCCACGCCGGGCTGTATATGCAGACGCACGTGGCCGAGAACCGCGACGAGGTGGCGCTGGTGGCGCGCTGCTATCCCGAGGCGCGCAGCTACCTCGACGTCTACCACCGCCACGGCCTGCTGCACGAGCGCGCCGTGCTGGCCCACGGCATCTGGCTCGACGCCACCGACCGCGCGCTGCTGCGCGACACCGGTGCGCACATCGCCCACAGCCCCAGCAGCAACCTGTTCCTGGGCAGCGGGCTGTTCGACTGGCAGGCGGCGGTGGACACCGGCCACCGCGTGTCCCTGGCCAGCGACGTGGGCGGCGGCACCAGCCTGTCCATGCTGCGCACCCTGGCCGAGGCCTACAAGGTGCAGGCCTTGCGCGGCACCCGGCTCACCGCCTGGAGCGCGCTGCACGCGGCCACGCTGGGTGCGGCCCAGGCCCTGGGCCTGGCGCAGGAGATCGGCCACCTGGGCGAAGGCGCGCTGGCCGATCTGGCGCTGTGGGACTGGGCCAGCGGCCCGGTGGCCACGCACCGCGACGCCGTGGCCCGCGGCGCCCTGCCCGGCTGCGCGCCGCAGCCGCTGCACGCGCGCGTGTTTGCCTGGATGACGCTGGCCGACGAACGCAACCTGGCGGCCGCCTGGGTGGCCGGCCGCACCCTCTACCAGCGCGACGCCCGCCCATGACGCGCGTCCTCCCCAGTGGTACGGATATTGCGAACGGGTGCTCCGGACCCGCAGCCGCAACCATCCCAACCAACCAAGAGGATTCGCATGAGCTTTTGCACCCCCTTCACGCGCGCCGCGCTGACTCTGGGCACCCTGGCCGCCACCCTGGCCACCGGCAGCCAGGCCGCCGACTGGAGCGACACCTACATCGGCTACCGCACCGGCAACAGCTTCGCCGAGCCCTTCAACACCCAGGACATCAAGAAGAACATCTTCAACCTGTCGCACGCCAGCGGCTACAAGTACGGCAGCAACTTCTTCAACGTCGACTACCTGATGTCCGACAAGAAGGACCCGGCCTTCGCCGGCTCGGGCAACGGCGCCAGCGAGATCTACATCGTCTACCGCCACACGCTGGACATCGAGAAGGTCTCGGGCATGGCGCTCAAGATGGGCCCGGTGCGCGGCTTCGGCTTCACCGCCGGCTTCGACATCAACACCAAGACCGACGCGGGCTACAACTCCAAGAAGCGCATGTTCGTGATGGGGCCGACGGTGTTCTTCGACGTGCCCGGCTTCCTGAACGTCAGCCTGTTGCAGCTGTGGGAAAGCAACGCGCCCTACAACACCTTCAGCGGCACCGGCCTGCCGCGCTACCAGTACAAGGCACACCCCATGCTGACGGCGGCCTGGGGCATCAAGCTGGGCGCCACGGGGCTGTCGTTCGAGGGCTTCGCGAACTACATCGCCAGCAAGGGCACGAACGAATTCGGCGGCGGCACCGCGCCCGAGACCAACATCGACATGCAGCTGATGTACGACGTGGGCAGCCTGATGGGCACCCCGGGCAAGTTCAAGGCGGGCGTGCAGTACCAGTACTGGAAGAACAAGTTCGGCAACAGCGCCAAGGGCCCGGCCGGCAGCGGCGCCTTTGCCAAGACGCCGATGCTGCGCGTGCAATACCACTTCTAAGCGACGTCCGCCGCCGCCCGGGCCCCCGGCCCGCGGCGGCGCCCCCTTCCGGATCCGAGCGCCCTCGCGGCGACGCGAGGGTGAGGCCATGCTCCGCCTGCAATTGACCGGCATCAGCAAGCAGTACCCTGCGGTGCGCGCCAACGACCGCGTGGGCCTGTCCGTCAAGCCCGGCGAGATCCACGCCGTGCTGGGCGAAAACGGCGCCGGCAAGAGCACGATGATGAAGATCATCTACGGCGCGGTGCAGCCCGACGAGGGCGAGATCCGCTGGAACGGCGAGCCGGTCAAGATCACCAGCCCGGCGCACGCGCGCCGGCTGGGCATCAGCATGGTCTACCAGCACTTCTCGCTGTTCGACACGCTGACCGCGGCCGAGAACGTCTGGCTGGGGCTGGACGCCACGATGAGCCTGCCGCAGGTGCACGAGCGCATCAAAGAGGTGGCGCACAGCTACGGACTGGACGTGGACCCCGAGCGCCCGGTGCACACGCTGAGCGTGGGCGAACGCCAGCGCGTGGAGATCGTGCGCGCACTGCTCACCGGGCCGCAGCTGCTGATCCTGGACGAGCCGACTTCGGTGCTGACGCCGCAGGCCGTCGAAAAGCTCTTCGTCACGCTGCGCCAGCTGGCCGCGGGCGGCTGCAGCATCCTCTACATCAGCCACAAGCTCGACGAGATCCGCGCGCTGTGCCACCACTGCACGGTGCTGCGCGGCGGCAAGGTCACGGGCGAGGTCGACCCCACGCAGGAAAGCAACGCCAGCCTGTCGCGCCTGATGATCGGCGCCGAGCCGCCGCCGCTGCGCCACGAGCGCCGCGCTGCAGGCGCCGCGGTGCTGCAGGTCAACAAGCTGAGCCTGGCGCGGCAGGATCAGTTCGGTGCCGACCTGCACGACATAGGCTTCGAAGTACGTGCCGGAGAGATCGTCGGCATCGCCGGTGTCTCGGGCAACGGCCAGCAGGAGCTGATGGCCGCACTGTCGGGCGAAGACCCGCGCGCTGCGCCCGGCAGCATCGTGCTCGAAGGCCAGGACATCGCCCGCGCCGGCCCGCGCCAGCGCCGCCACCGGGGCCTGTACTTCGTGCCCGAAGAACGCCTGGGCCGCGGCGCCGTGCCCACGCTGTCGCTGGCGCAGAACACCTTGCTCACACGCCGCCAGGGCGTGTCGGCCCAGGGCTGGATCACGCCCGGGCGCGTGCAGCGCCTGGCCGAGGACATCATCGCCCGCTTCAACGTGCGCGCCGGTGGCGCCGGTGCCAGCGCGCGCAGCCTGTCGGGCGGCAACCTGCAGAAGTTCATCGTCGGGCGCGAGATCAGCGCCGGGCCGCGGCTGCTGATCGTCTCGCAGCCCACCTGGGGCGTGGACGTGGGCGCGGCCGCGCAGATCCGAGGCGAACTGCTCAAGCTGCGCGATGAAGGCTGCGCGCTGCTGGTGGTGAGCGAAGAGCTGGACGAACTGTTCGAGATCTCCGACCGGCTGCTGGTCATCGCCAAGGGGCGCATCTCGCCCAGCGTGCCCATCGGCCAGGCCACGGTGCCGCAAATCGGCGAATGGATGTCGGGGCTGTGGGCGCCCCCGGCTGCCGCTGAAACGGTGGCCCGCGCATGATCCGGCTCGAATCCCGCCCGCAGCCGTCCAGGCTGATGTCGCTGGCCAGCCCGCTGCTGGCGCTGGCCATCACCGTGGCCATCGGCGTGCTGCTGTTCGTGCTGCTGGGCAAGGACCCGCTGCGCGGGCTGCAGATGTTCTTTGTCGAGCCCGTGCGCAACCTGTACCAGCTGAGCGAGCTGTCGGTGAAGGCCACGCCGCTGATCCTGATCGCGCTGGGGCTGGCCGTGTGCTTCCGCTCCAACGTCTGGAACATCGGCGCCGAGGGCCAGTTCGTGGTGGGCGCACTGGCCGCCGGCTGGGTGGCCATGCAGGCCGGCCCCGATCTGGCCTGGATGGGCCGCGGCATCGTCCTGGCCATCCTGCTGGCCGGGGTGCTGGGCGGCATGTTCTGGGCGGCCATCGTGGCGCTGCTGCGCGACCGCTTCAACGCCAACGAGATCCTGGTGAGCCTGATGCTGGTGTACGTGGCCGAGATGATCCTGGGCTACCTGGTCTACGGCCCCTGGAAAGACCCCAAGGGCTACAACTTCCCGCAGAGCATCACCTTCCTGCCGGTGACCCAGGTGCCACGCCTGGTGGACGGGTTGCGCGCACACATCGGCGTGCTCATCGCGCTGGTCAGCGTGGGCCTGTTCTGGGCCTTCCTGTTCCGCACCTACCGCGGCTTTGCGCTGCAGGTGGGCGGGCTGGCGCCGGCGGCGGCGCGCTACGCCGGCTTCTCGTCGCGCAGCGCGCTATGGACGGCGCTGCTGGTCAGCGGCGGCATGGCCGGCCTGGCTGGGGGGCTGGAAGCCGCCGGGCCGCTGGGCCAGCTGACGCCCTACGTGCCGGCCGGCTACGGCTTCGCCGCGATCATCGTGGCCTATGTCGGCCGGCTGCACCCGGTGGGCATCATCTTCTCGGGCGTGCTGATGAGCATGTTCTACATCGGTGGTGAACTGGCGCAGTCGCGCATGGGCCTGCCCAAATCGCTGACCGGTGTGTTCCAGGGCCTGCTGCTGTTCACGCTGCTGGCCTGCGACACGCTGATCCACTTCCGCGTGCGCATCGGCCGCCGCGCACCTGCCGGCAAAGGGGCTTGAGATGGAAGGCTTTGCGCTGCTCCTGGCCGCCACGCTGAACGCCGGCACCGTGCTGGCCATCGCCGGCCTGGGCCTGCTGATCAATGAACGCGCCGGGGTCGTGAACCTGGGCGCCGAAGGCCTGATGCTGGTGGCCGCCATCGCCGGCTTTGCCACGGCCGTGGCCAGCGGCAGCGACTGGCTGGCCTTCGGTGCCGGGGCGCTGGCCGGCGGCGCGCTGGCGGCGCTGTTCGGGCTGCTGGTGATCTGGCTCAACACCAACCAGGTGGCCACCGGCCTGGCGCTGAGCCTGTTCGGCGGCGGCTTCTCGGCGTTCGTGGGCATCAACTTCGTACAGGCCAAGCTGGGCGAGCGGCCGCAGTTCAGCATCCCGCTGCTGGCCGACATCCCCTTCGTCGGGCCGGCACTGTTCCGCCAGCACCCCATGGTCTACCTGGCCATGCTGCTCACCGTGGCGCTGGCCTGGTTCCTGTACCGCTCGCGCGCCGGCCTGGTGCTGCGCGCGGTGGGCGAATCGCCCGAGTCGGCGCACGCCCTGGGCTACCCGGTGCGGCGCATACGCCTGGCCGCGGTGGTGGTGGGCGGCGCGCTGTGCGGCGTGGCCGGCGCCTACCTGTCGGTGGTGTACACGCCGCTGTGGGTGGAAGGCATGGTGGCCGGCAAGGGCTGGATCGCGCTGGCGCTGACCACCTTCGCCACCTGGCGGCCGGCGCGACTGCTGCTGGGCGCCTATCTCTTCGGCGGCGTGACCATGCTGCAGTTCCACCTGCAAGGCCAGGGCGTGCAGGTGCCCAGCCAGTTCCTGAGCATGCTGCCCTACGTGGCCACCATCGTCGTGCTGGTGCTGATCTCGCGCAACGCGGCCTGGATCCGCGTCAACATGCCCGCTTCTCTGGGCAAGCCGTTCGTCCCGGGTGGATGAGGCCCCCAGCGCAATAATTCCCGGTTACCCCTCTCGAACAACCCCCCAGGAGTGAGAAGCCCATGACCCGTCTGAACAAGCGTTCTGTCCTCAAGCTGGCCAGTTGGTCGGCCATCGCCGCGGCCGCGGCCCTGGTCGGCTGCGGCAAGAAGGAAGAAGCCCCCGCGCCCCAGGCCGCGGCTCCGGCCGCCTCAGCACCGGCGCCCAAGCCCGAGCCGCTGAAGATCGCCTTTGCCTATGTCGGCCCGGTGGGCGACGGCGGCTGGACCTTCGCCCACGACAACGGCCGCAAGGCGGTGGAGCAGGAGTTCGGCGACAAGGTGGTGACCTCCTTCGTCGAGAAGGTGCCCGAATCGGCCGACGCCGAGCGCGTGTTCCGCGACCTGGTGGGCCAGGGCAACAAGCTGATCTTCGGCACCACCTTCGGCTACATGGAGCCCATGCTCAAGGTGGCCGCCGACGCCATGGGCACCAAGGGCGTGATGTTCGAGCACGCCACCGGCTACAAGCAGGCGCCCAACATGCGCACCTACGACAGCCGCACCTACGAAGGCGCCTACATGGCCGGCGTCATCGCCGGGGCCATGACCAAGAGCAACACGCTGGGCGTGGTGGGCTCCATCCCCATCCCCGAGGTCATCCGCAACATCAACTCGTTCACCATGGGCGCGCAGAGCGTCAACCCCAAGATCAAGACCAAGGTGGTCTGGGTCAACGAGTGGTTCAACCCGCCCAAGGAGACCGAGGCCGCGCAAAGCCTGGTCAATGGCGGCGCCGACGTGCTGTTCCAGAACACCGACAGCTCGGCCGTGCTGCAGACCGCGGCCAAGAACAAGAAGCTGGCCTTCGGCTGGGACAGCGACA
>LNFM01002768.1_pt1 | contig 38327 bp, 28 predicted proteins | sample 596031 | NCBI WGS metagenome assembly LNFM01 (sample SAMN04254537, study PRJNA301005) | activated carbon metagenome | isolation source: dual media filters at the Ann Arbor, Michigan drinking water treatment plant | place: USA: Ann Arbor | reverse complement strand
GGCTGGTGCGCGTCTCGCCGTAGATGTAGATCGGGATGTCGGCGTTCTTGCGCCGGATCTCCTCGATGAACTTGCGCAGGTTCAGCACCGCCGGATCGAGCTCTGGACCGGGCGTGAACTCCTCGTCGTCGATGGACAGGATGAAGGCGCTGGCGCGGCTCTGCTGCTGGGCGAACTGGCTGAGGTCGCCATAACTGGTGACGCCCAGCACCTCGAAGCCCTCCTTGACGATGGCGTCGGCCAGGGCGCGGATCCCGAGACCGGAGGTGTTCTCGGAACGGTAGTCTTCGTCGATGATGACGATGGGAAAGCGGAAACGCAGCATGTCGCGGGCCTCGGGCACCTGATGAGCAAGACCGCGCAGTGTAGGGGCGCAGCGGCCCCGCAACGCGCTCGCTACACTGCAACCGATGCCCGGGTCGCCGTTCCGGCGATCCGCTGTTGACGGGAGACAACAATGGACCTGAGTGCACCGGTGCTGTGGTGGATCGCCGCCGGCGCGCTGGTCGCCATCGAGATGGCCACCGGCACCTTCTATCTGCTGATGCTGGCGCTGGGCTGCGTGGCCGGCGCCTTGCTCGCCCATGCCGGCGTCGCGCCCAGCGGGCAGTGGGTCGGTGCGGCCTTGCTGGGCGGGGGCGCCACGGCGGCATGGCATTTCAAGCGCGCGAGATCACCGCGCTCCGCCCCGGCCGAAAGCAACCGCGACGCCAACCTGGACATCGGTCAGACGCTGCACGTGTCACAGTGGTCGCCCGACGGCAGCGCGCGAGCCTCCTACCGCGGCGCCGCGTGGTCGGTGCAGTTCGAAGGCAGCGGCACACCGTCGCCGGGTGAATTCGTCATCGTGGCCGTGCGCGGCAGCCAGCTTCGCGTGGCACCGGCAGGCAGCGTTCGCTGAGCGGCCGCCGTTCATCGACCACACCAACAACAACCGAAAGCCGGTCATGGAACTCGCCCTCGTCCTCGTCGTCATTGCCGTCGTCTTCATCGCCCGTACCTTCAAGATCGTGCCGCAGCAGAACGCCTGGGTGGTCGAACGCCTGGGCAAGTACGACCGCACCCTGACGCCCGGGCTCAAGTTCGTCATTCCCTTCGTCGAGCGCGTGGCCTACAAGCACTCGCTGAAGGAGGTGCCGCTGGACGTGCCCAGCCAGGTCTGCATCACCAAGGACAACACCCAGCTCACGGTGGACGGCATCCTGTACTTCCAGGTCACCGACCCGATGCGTGCCAGCTACGGCAGCAGCAACTACATCGTGGCCATCACGCAGCTGGCGCAGACCACGCTGCGCAGCGTCATCGGCCGCATGGAGCTGGACAAGACCTTCGAGGAGCGGGATCAGATCAACGCATCGGTGGTGCTGTCGCTCGACGAGGCGGCACTGAACTGGGGCGTGAAGGTATTGCGCTACGAGATCAAGGACCTGACGCCGCCGGCCGAGATCCTGCGCAGCATGCAGGCGCAGATCACGGCCGAGCGCGAGAAGCGTGCGCTGATCGCGGCCTCCGAAGGCCGGCGCCAGGAGCAGATCAACATCGCCACCGGTGAACGCGAGGCCTCGATCGCGCGCTCCGAGGGCGAGAAGCAGGCCGAGATCAACAAGGCCTTCGGCGAGGCCGCCGCCATCACCGCGGTGGCCGAGGCCACGGCCGACGCCATCCGCAAGATCGCCGGCGCCATCCGCGAGCCGGGCGGCGAGCAGGCCGTGCAGCTGAAGGTGGCCGAGAAGGCGGTGGACGCGTACGGCAATCTGGCCAAGATCAACAACACCATGATCGTGCCGGGCCACATGGGCGAGGTGGCCGGCCTGATCGGTACCGCGATGACGCTGCTGAAGGGCGCGCCGCCGGCGCCGAAGTGAGCCGCCGCGTGACCGAGCCCTCGAACAAGCCCGTGAACAAGCCAGCGCTGAACGTGCTGGGCACGCCGCTCGTGGCCTGCTCCTTCGACCCGCTGACCGGCTGGTACCGCGACGGCTGCTGCCATACCGACGCGCAGGATGCCGGCAGCCACGTCATCTGCGCCAAGGTGTCGGTGGAGTTCCTGAACTACCAGATGGAGCGCGGCAACGACCTCATCACACCGCGACCGCAGTACCGCTTCCCGGGGCTGAAGCCCGGCGATCGCTGGTGTCTGTGCGCGCTGCGCTGGCGCGAGGCCTACGAGGCCGGATACGCCCCGCCGGTGGTGCTGGAAAGCACCCATGCGCGCGCTCTGGAGTACGTGTTGCTCGACTGGCTGCGCAAGCACGCGGTGGCGCGCCGGAGGGATGGATGAGCGGTTTAAGTCGCACGCCTGGAAAGCGTGTGGGGGTTAACAGCCCCCCGCGGGTTCGAATCCCGCTCCCTCCGCCATAAGCCACCAGCCGCCGCCAGCCGCCGCCAGCCGCCTCCGGCGGCAACCGGCCTCAGACCGTCGGCGCCGCGTGCAGCGCTCCAGGCTCCAGCGCTCCCTGGTACAAGGCCAGGTAGTCCTTCGCCGGCCCTGCCCAAGACAGTTCCTGCGCCATGGCGTGCCGCATCAGCGACTGCCATATGGCCGGCTGCCGATGCAGCGACAGTGCACGTTGCACGCAGGCCTCGAATGCCGCGGGCGTGGCGGCGCCGAAGCTGAAGCCGGTGGCGGTGCCCGCCGCGAGTGCGGCTTCGTCGGCGTCCACCACCGTGTCGGCCAGGCCGCCCACACGCCGCACGATGGGCAGCGTGCCGTAGCGCAGGCCGTACATCTGCGTCAGGCCGCAGGGCTCGAAGCGCGAGGGCACGGCGATGGCGTCGGCGCCGGCGATCAGCCGGTGCGCGCGGGCCTCGTCATAGCCGATGTGCACATGCACGCGGCCCGGGTGGGCCTGCTGCGCCATGCGAAAGGCAGCTTCGAGCGCCGGCTCGCCGGTGCCTTGCACCACCAGTTGCACACCGCTGCGCAAGAGTTCCGGCAGGCACGACAGCACCAGGTCCAGGCCCTTCTGCGCGCTCAGCCGGCTCACGATGGTCACCACCAGGGCCGCGTCGTCGGCGTCCAGCCCGAGCTCGGTCTGCAGCGCGCGACGGCACAGCAGCTTGTTCTCGAGATGCCCGACGTCGTAGCGCGTGGCGATGGCGGGATCGGTGGCGGGGTTCCAGGTCTGCTCGTCGATGCCGTTGATGATGCCCCGCACGTCGGCCGCGCGGCTGCGGACGACGCCGTCCAGCCCGCATCCGAACTCGTGCGTGGCGATCTCGCGCGCGTAGGTGGGGCTCACCGTGGTGATGCGGTCGGCGAAATTCAGCCCGGCCTTCATGAAGCTCATCTGGCCGTGGTACTCCAGGCCTGCCGGCGACATCACGCGCGCAGGCAGCCCGAGCAGCGCGCCGTCGTGCATGGGAAACAGGCCCTGGTAGGCCAGGTTGTGCACGGTGAAGACCGAAGCCGCCTGCGTGGCGGCATGGTCGCTCATGTAGGCGCAGGCCATGGCGGCGTGCCAGTCGTGCGCGTGCACGATGTCGGGCGCCCACTGCAGGTCGGCGTCACCGGCGGCCAGATGGGCGGCAGCCCAGCCCAGCAAGGCGAAGCGCTGCGCGTTGTCGGGCCATTCGTCGCCCTGCCGGTTCTGGTAGGGGCTGCCCTCACGCTTGAAGAGATAGGGCGCGTCGACCACATAGACCGGCAACTCGGTTCGCGGCATGCGTGCCAGCAGCAGACGCACGCGCAGTGCGCCGAAACAGGGGCCCATGTCGACAATGGCCCGCGTGCGCTGCACAGATTCGATGACCGCCGGCAGGCCTGGCAGCAGCAGGCGGACGTCGGCACCCTGCGCTGCTAGCGCCACCGGCAAAGCGGCGACCACGTCGGCCAGGCCGCCTGTCTTGACCAGCGGAAAGACCTCCGCGGCCACATGCAACACCTTGATCAAGCGCCCTCCCTCGGCGTGCCCTGATGCGTCTTGTTCAGCGTACGGCCTTGAGCATGTCGCTGGTCACCAGCGTGATGCCGGTGTCGGTGCGGAAGAACCGCGCGGCGTCGGCCTGCGCGTCCTCGCCGATCACCATGCCGTCGGGAATGGTGCAGTGGCGGTCCACCACCGCGCGCGTGATGCGTGCGCCGCGACCCACTTCCACGCCCGGCAGCAGCACCGACCAGTTGACATGGGTGAACGAGTGCACCCGCACCTGCGAAAACAGCACCGAGCGGTAGACCGAGCCCGAGACGATGCAGCCGCCCGAGACGAGCGATTCGATGGCCATGCCGCGGCGGTCGTCCTGGTTGTGCACGAACTTCGCCGGCGGCAGCTGCGGCTGGTAGGTCCATATCGGCCAGTCGGTGTCGTACAGGTTGAGCAGGGGGTCGGTGGCGGTGAGATCGATGTTGGCGTCCCAGTAAGCATCGATCGTGCCGACGTCTCGCCAGTAGGCTTCTTCGCCAGGCTCGGTGCCGACGCAGCTGAGGTCGAAGGGGTGGGCCACCGCCGCGCCGTCACGCACCATCTTGGGGATGATGTCCTTGCCGAAGTCGTGGTTCGAGTTGGGGTCGGCCATGTCGAGTTCGAGTTCCTCGTAGAGCCGCTTGGCATTGAAGATGTAGATGCCCATGCTGGCCAGCGCACGGTCGGGCTTGCCCGGCATGGCGGGCGGGTCGGCGGGCTTCTCGACGAAGTCGACGATCTTGCGGTTCTCGTCGATGTGCATCACGCCGAAGGCCGTGGCTTCCATGCGCGGCACCTCGATGCAGCCGACCGTGCAGTCGTGCCCCAGCGCCACGTGGTCGGCCAGCATCACGGCGTAGTTCATCTTGTAGATGTGGTCGCCGGCCAGCACCACCACGTACTCGGCGCGGTAACCGTCCAGGATGTCCTGGTTCTGGTAGACGGCGTCGGCCGTGCCGCGGTACCAGCTCTCTTCGTCCAGCCGCTGCTGTGCGGGCAGCAGGTCGACGAACTCGTTCATCTCGGTCTTCAGGAAGGCCCAGCCGCGCTGCAGATGGCGCAGCAGGCTGTGGCTCTTGTACTGGGTGATGACGCCGATGCGCCGGATGCCGGAATTCAGGCAGTTCGACAGCGCGAAATCGATGATGCGGAACTTGCCGCCGAAATACACCGCCGGCTTGGCGCGCCGGTCGGTCAGGTTCTTCAGCCGGCTGCCGCGGCCGCCGGCCAGCACCAGAGCCACGGCCTTTCGCGGCAAGTCCAGGCCCTGGGCCACTGCCGTTGGATTCATGCGATCTCCTTGATGCTCGGTGAAACGTGATTCGGGGCGGTCGGCCAGGGGTCTGCAACACGGTGACGCAGCGGGTACATCAGAGCACGAAGCAGGAGGCCGCGCCACTTTCACGGGCAAGGGCCAGACCCGGTCAGCACCGCCCCGCCGACGAATCTACAAGCAAGTGCGCGCCCCCCGCCTAAGTGTTTCCCGCCCGGCGCATCGGCCGCCACCCCGCGTTCGAATTGACGGTGCCCGGCGCAAGGAACGACACTGCAGCACGACACCACTACTCTGCCCCGCGTCTCGAGCCCTGCTCGCGCCCGGGCTTCCCTCGATGGCCCGCCCTTCCGATTCCGCCACGCTGCAAGACGTCAACCTGCCTCGCCGCGCCGACGAGCACCTGCTGTCCACCGTCTGCACGGCGCCCGCGGCCGCGTCGCCGGACGATCTCATGCACGCCGTGGCCCATGTGGCCCGGGAACAACTTTCGCGCCGCTGGGTGCAGAACGACTCCTGCGACCGTCAGGCCAAGGCGCGGCGGGTGTACTACCTGTCGATGGAATTCCTGATGGGCCGCACCCTGGGCAACGCGCTGGCGGCGCTGGGCCTGCAGGACGGCGCAGCGGAACTGGCGCGCAGCCACGCCGCCAAGCTGGAAGACCTGGCATCGCTCGAGCCCGATGCCGCCCTGGGCAACGGCGGCCTGGGCCGGCTGGCGGCCTGTTTCCTCGACTCCATGGCCACGCTGGGCCTGCCTTCGTTCGGCTACGGCATCCGCTACGAGTTCGGCATGTTCGCGCAGAGCATCCAGGGCGGCCGGCAGGTCGAACGTCCCGATGCCTGGCTGGCGGATGGCACGCCCTGGGAGTTCCCTCGTGCCGGCGTGAGCTATCCGGTGCGCTTCGGCGGCTGGGTGGAGCCTCCCGTCCTGCCCGGACACCCCAGCGTGTGGCACCACGCCGCCGAGGTCAATGCCAAGGCGCACGACATGGTGGTGCCCGGCCACGGCACCGAGCGCGTGAGCACGCTGCGCCTGTGGAAGGCCGCAGCACCCGCCCAGATCGACCTGCACGCCTTCAACAGCGGCGACTACGCACGCGCGGCCGAGTACAAGAACCAGTTCGAGAACATCTCCTGGGTGCTGTACCCCAACGACAGCACGCCGGCCGGCCGCGAACTGCGGCTGCGCCAGGAGTTCTTCTTCACCAGCGCGTCGATCCAGGACATCCTGGCGCGACATCTGGCGGAGCACGGCACGCTCGTGAACCTGGCCGAGCGCGTGGCCATCCACCTCAACGACACGCACCCGGCCATCGGCGTGGCCGAACTGATGCGGCTGCTGGTGGACGAACACCGCTGGGAGTGGGCCGACGCCTGGGCCACCACGACCCGGGTCTTCAGCTACACCAACCACACGCTGATGCCCGAGGCCCTGGAAACCTGGCCGGTGTCGCTGATGCAGCACGTGCTGCCGCGACACCTGGAGATCATCTTCCACATCAACCACGACCTGCTGGTGTACGCGGCCGCGAAGAAGCCCGGCGACGACCAGTTGCTGCGCCGGCTCTCGCTGATCGACGAGCAAGGCGAGCGCCGCGTGCGCATGGCCAACCTGTCGATCGTCGGCAGCCACAAGGTCAACGGCGTGTCGGCGCTGCACTCCGACCTGCTGGTGCAGACCATCTTCGCCGACTTCGCGGCGCTGTGGCCCGACCGCTTCATCAACATCACCAATGGCGTCACACCACGGCGCTGGCTGGCGCAATGCAACCCCGGGCTGGCGGCGCTGATCGACAGCAGCATCGGCACCGGCTGGCGGCTCGATCTCGACCAGCTCGCCCGTCTCGAGCCGCGCGCCGACGACGCCGGTTTCCGCCAGGCCTTCCTGGACGTGAAGCTGGGCAACAAGCAGCGGCTGGCGGCGCACATCGAACACGCCACAGGCCTGAAGGTCGATGCGGGCAGCCTGTTCGACGTGCAGGTCAAGCGCATCCATGAATACAAGCGGCAGCTGCTGAACGTGCTGCACGTGGTGTCGCGATACCACGCCATCCTGGCCGCCCCCCACGCGACCTGGGTGCCGCGCACGGTCATCTTCGCCGGCAAGGCGGCGTCCAGCTACGTCACGGCCAAGAGCATCATCCGCCTCATTCACGACGTGGGCGCGGTGATCAACCACGACCCGAGGATCGCGGGCAAGCTCAAGCTGGTGTTCGTGCCCAACTACGGCGTCTCGGTGGCCGAGGTCATCATGCCGGGTGCCGACCTGTCCGAGCAGATTTCCACGGCGGGCACCGAGGCCTCGGGCACCGGCAACATGAAGCTGGCGATGAACGGCGCGCTGACCATCGGCACCGACGACGGCGCCAACATCGAGATCCGCCAGCAGGTGGGCGACGACAACATCTTCATCTTCGGCCTCAGCACGGCCCAGGTGAAGGAGAGCCGCGAGGCGGGCTACCAGCCGATGGACCTGTACGAGAGCAACCCGCCGCTGAAGGCCGTGCTCGACGCCATCGGGGGCGGCCAGTTCTCGCCCGACGAGCCCGGCCGCTACCGTGGCCTGGTCGACTCGCTGCTGTGGGGCGGCGACCACTACATGCTGCTGGCCGACTACGAGGCCTACGTGGCGGCACAACGCCGTGTCGACGCGCTCTATCTCGACCGCCATGCCTGGGCGCGCAAGGCCATCCTGAACGTGGCCGGCATGGGCATGTTCTCGTCGGACCGCACCATCGGCGAGTACGCGTCGCGCATCTGGAAGCTGGGGCGCGGCGGCTGATCTCCTTGGCGGCGGGGCGATCCATCGTGCGGGCCACAATGCAGCATGCTCTCTCCTGACGACGTCAGCCGCCTGTGCAGCGGCCGCCACGGTGACCCCTTCGCGGTGCTGGGGCCGCACGCCGCGGCCGATGGCAAGATGTCGCTGGCGGCTTTCCTGCCCGGCGCGAGCGCCGTACGCGCCGTCACACCTGCGGGCAGGCGGATTGCCGCGCTCAAGCCCACCCACCCGGCGGGCCTGTTCGAAGGCCTGATGGCCAGGGCGAAGCGCTACCGTCTGGCCGTCACGTGGGCCGACGGCAGCGAACAAGTGCTCGACGATCCCTATCGCTTCCCGCCCGTGCTGGGCGAACTCGATGCCTGGCTGTGGGCCGAGGGTTCGCACCTGAGACCTCAGGACGTGCTGGGTGCCGCGACCTGCACGCTGGACGGCGTCGAGGGCACGCGCTTCGCGGTGTGGGCGCCCAACGCCTCGCGCGTCAGCGTGGTGGGCGACTTCAACCTCTGGGACGGCCGCCGCCACCCGATGCGCCTGCGCCGCGAGTGCGGGGTTTGGGAGATCTTCATGCCGGGCGTGGGCTTGGGTCACCGGTACAAGTTCGAGCTGCTGGCCGCTGACGGCCGGCTGCTGCCGCAGAAGGCCGACCCCTTCGCCCGTCAGGCCGAACTGCGGCCGGCCACCGCCAGCGTCGTGGCCGAGATGCTGCCCGCGCTGCCGCACTCTCCTGCGCGACAGGCCGCCAACGCGCTGGACGCCCCCATCAGCATCTACGAAGTGCACCTGGGGTCCTGGCGGCGCAGGCCCGAGCAGGGCGACCGCTGGCTGAACTGGGACGAACTGGCCGAACAGCTGGTGCCCTATGCCGCCGGCATGGGCTTCACGCACCTGGAACTGATGCCGGTCAGCGAACATCCCTTCGACGGGTCCTGGGGCTACCAGACGCTGAGCCCCTATGCGCCCACCGCGCGCTTCGGGGAGCCCGCAGGGCTGAGGCGCTTCATCGAAGCCGCCCATGCCGCCGGGCTGGGCGTGCTGCTGGACTGGGTGCCGGCGCACTTCCCTTCCGATGCGCACGGTCTGGCGGAGTTCGACGGCACGCATCTGTACGAGTACGCCGACCGGCGCGAAGGCTTCCACACCGACTGGAACACGCTGATCTACAACTTCGGCCGCACCGAAGTGCGCAACTACCTGGTGGGCAGTGCGCTGCACTGGCTGGAGAGATTCGGCGCCGACGGCCTGCGGGTGGATGCCGTGGCCTCCATGCTCTATCGCGACTACAGCCGCAAGGCCGGCGAGTGGATCCCCAACGTGCACGGCGGGCGAGAGAACCTGGAGGCCATCGCGCTCATCAAGCGGGTGAACGAAGTGGTGGGCAGCGAACGCCCCGAAGCCGTGACGCTGGCCGAAGAATCGACCGCCTTCCCCGCCGTCTCGCGGCCCACCTTCGCCGGCGGCCTGGGCTTTCACTACAAGTGGAACATGGGCTGGATGCACGACACGCTGACCTACATGCAGCGCGACCCCATCCATCGCGTCTGGCACCACGGCGAGATGAGCTTCGGGCTGGTCTACGCCTTCAACGAGAACTTCGTGCTGCCGATCTCGCACGACGAGGTGGTGCACGGCAAGGGCTCGCTGCTGGCCAAGATGTCGGGCGACCGCTGGCAGCAGTTCGCCAACCTGCGCGCCTACTACGGCTTCATGTGGGGCCATCCGGGCAAGAAGCTGCTCTTCATGGGTTGCGAATTTGCGCAGGAAGCCGAGTGGAACCACGAGCGGTCGCTGGACTGGCACCTGACGGAGCGGCCCGAACACGCCGGCATCCAGCGCCTGGTGCAGGACCTCAATGCGCTCTACAAGGCCAGCCCCGCTCTGTACAGGCAGGACTTCGGGCCCGAGGGCTTCGAGTGGATCGACCACCAGGATGCCGGCCGCAGCGTGCTGAGCTTCGTGCGCCATGGCGGTGAGGGCGTGCCGCCGGTGCTGGTGGTGTGCAACTTCGCGCCCGTGGTGCATCACGGCTTCCGCCTCGGCGTGCCGCTGGACGGGCTGTGGCGGGAACGGCTGAACACCGATTCGGCCTTCTACGGCGGCAGCAACGTCGGCACGCCGCTGGGGGCTGCACACAGCGAGGCGGTGGCGTCCCACCACCGCGCGCAGTCCATCGTGCTCACGCTGCCGCCCCTGGCCACGGTGTTCTTCGAATGGGCCGGCTGAGCAAGGCGTCTGCATGAAGATGTCGGCCTCCGTGCTGCAAGCCGGCCGCCCGTGGCCGATGGGCGCCAGCGTGCGCGACGGCGGCGTCAATGTCGCGGTGTTCTCGTCGCAGGCCACGGCCGTCGAACTGTGCCTGTTCGACGACACCGGTGGGCAGCAGACGGTCCGCACCCTGCTTCCGGCGCGCAGCGGCGACGTCTGGCACGGTTTCCTGCCGGGTGCCGGCGCCGGGCTGGTCTACGGCCTGCGTGCCCACGGCCCCTGGCGTCCCGACCACGGCCTGCGCTTCAACGCCAACAAGCTGCTGCTGGACCCCTGGGCGCGCGAGATCGTCGGCCGCTTCGACTGGCGGGGTGCGCACTTCGGGGCCGACCGCGACCACCCGCAGCATCTGGATCTGCAGGACAACGCACGCGACGCCCTGAAGGCGCGCGTGGTCGACGATCGCTTCGACTGGCAGGGTGACCAACCCTTGCACACGCCGCTGCGCGACAGCGTGCTGTACGAAGTGCACGTGCGCAGCTTCACCCGGCTGATGCCGGGCGTCCCCGAGGCGCTGCGCGGCACCTACGCCGGCATGGCGTCGCCGGCGGCCATCGCACACCTGCATCGCCTGGGCATCACCGCGGTGAGCCTGCTGCCGGTGCACCAGTGCCTGGACGAAGAGCGGCTGGTGGCGCACGGCCTGCGCAACCACTGGGGCTACAACACGCTGGGCTTCTTCTGCCCCGACCCTCGCTATGCCACCCGACCCGACGGCGCCACGGCACGCGAGGAGTTCCGCCGCATGGTGCAGGCGCTGCACGCGGCAGGCATCGAGGTGCTGCTCGACGTCGTCTACAACCACACCGCCGAAGGCGACGAGCGCGGACCCACGATCAGCTGGCGCGGCCTGGATCAGCGCCACTGGTACCGCCTGACGCCCACGCTGCCGCACCGCCACGAGAACTGGTCGGGCTGCGGCAACACGGTCGACCTGCGCCACCCGCGCGTGCTGCAGTTCGTGCTGGACAGCCTGCGCTACTGGGTGCAGGACATGCATGTCGACGGTTTCCGCTTCGATCTGGCGCCGGTGCTGGGCCGAGGCAACGACGGCTTCGAGCGCCACGGCCCGTTCTTCAAGGCGCTGGCGCAGGACCCGGTGCTGGCCGGCACCAAACTCATCGCCGAGCCCTGGGACATCGGCCCTGGCGGCTACCAGCTGGGCCAGTTCCCCAACGGCTGGCTGGAGTGGAACGACCGCTTCCGCGACACCACGCGGGCCTTCTGGCTGGGCGGTGACTGCACGCGCGGCGATTTCGCGCAGCGGCTGTGCGCCTCCTCCGACATCTTCCAGCGCCGCGCCCGCGAACCGGCCGAGTCGGTGAACTACGTCGTCTCGCACGACGGTTTCACGCTGCACGACCTGGTCAGCTACGACATGCGGCACAACGAGGCCAACCTGGAGAACAACCGCGACGGTCACAGCCACAACCTGAGCTGGAACTGCGGCTGGGAAGGCCCCACCGACGACCCCGAGGTGGGCCTTCTGCGCCATCGGCTGAAGCGCGCGCTGCTGGCCACCACCCTGCTCGCCCAGGGCACACCCATGCTGGCCGCGGGCGACGAACTCGGCCACACGCAGCAGGGCAACAACAACGCCTATTGCCAGGACAATGAGATCGGCTGGATCGACTGGTCGCGCGCCGACGACTCGTTGATCGAATTCACCGCCCACGTCGTCGCGCTGCGCAGGCGGCTGCAGCCTCTGGCCAATCGCTGGTACACCGGCCTGGCCAACAGCCAGGGCCTGCACGACCTGACCTGGCTGCGCCGCACCGGCGCAGCATTGAGCGATGACGACTGGCGCAGCCGCATGTCCCGCATCCTCGGCGCCTGGATCGGCGCGCCGGGGCGCAGCACCCAGCCGCTGCTGCTGCTGGTCAACGCGCGCGACTTCGACGCCAGCTTCATCCTGCCTCCAGGGCACTGGCAGGGCGAGCTCGACACGGCCGAGGCCGATGGCCGCTTCCGCGCGCCCCTGACGAGGGCGACACCGCTCATGCTGCGTGCGCGCAGTCTGGTGCTGATGCGCGATGCGGGCCCTGCGGGCCGCATCGCGCAGGACCAGGGGGGCGTTCCCGCAGCCGACGTCCCGCCGCGCTGACTCGCCCGGCACCCGCCATCCAGTCACTTACAGGAGCACCCCCATGCGCTTCCCCCGCTGCAGCGGCGTGCTGCTGCACCCGACCTCGCTGCCCGGCCCGCACGGCTCGGGCGACTTCGGCCCCGACGCCTATCACTTCGTCGACTGGCTGGTCTCGGCCGGGCAGCGCCTGTGGCAGATCCTGCCGCTGGGCGGCATCGGACCAGGCAACTCGCCCTACATGAGCACGTCGGCCTTTGCCGGCAACCTGCTGCTGATCGACCTGCAGGAACTGCATCAGCAGGGCTGGCTCGACGCCGACGACCTGCTGCCCGAACCCGGGCTGTCGGCCTCGCACGTCGACTTCGCGCGCGTCGTGCCCTTCCGCATGGCCCGGCTGGAGCGCGCGGCCGCGCGCTTCGCAGCCGAAGGCACGGCGGCGCAGCGCGAGGCCTTCGAGACCTTCTGCCGCGGCCAGGCCTCGTGGCTGGAAGACTACGCCTTGTTCATGGCGCTGTGCGAGGCGCAGGACTGGAAGCTGTGGTGCGACTGGCCGGCAAGTCTGGTCAGGCGCGAGCCGCCGGCGCTGGCACGGGCCTCCGTGGAGCACGCCGCCCGCATCGGGTTCTGGAAGTTCTGCCAATGGGCGTTCTTCCGCCAGTGGCTGAAGCTCAAGGCCTATGCCAACGGCAAGGGCGTCGAGATCATCGGCGACGCGCCGATCTTCATCGCCCACCAGAGCGCCGAGGTGTGGGCCAACCAGGCGCTGTTCCTGCTGGATGACGCCGGCCATCCGACCGTGGTGGCCGGCGTACCGCCCGACTTCTTCAGCGCGACCGGCCAGCGCTGGGGCAACCCGTTGTACCGCTGGACGGAACACGCCCGGGACAACTTCGCGTGGTGGGTCGAGCGCGTCCGGCGCACCTTCGAGCTGGTCGACGTGGTGCGTATCGACCACTTCCGAGGTTTCGCGGCCTGCTGGGAGATCCCGGCCAGCGAGCCCACCGCAGAGAAGGGCCACTGGGTGCCGGCACCGGGCGAGGCGTTGTTCAAGGCCATCGCCAAGGCGCTGGGGCCGATGCCCATCATCGCGGAAGACCTGGGCGTGATCACGCCAGACGTGGACGCCTTGCGCAAGAAGTTCGGGTTCCCGGGCATGCGCATCCTGCAGTTCGCCTTCGCCGGCGACGCCAGCGACCGCTTCCTGCCGCACAACCACGAACCCGACACCGTCGTCTACGTCGGCACCCACGACAACAACACCGTCGCAGGATGGTGGGCCGAAGCCACCGACCATGAGCGCCACTACGCGCGCGGCTACCTCGCCACCGACGGCCACGACATGCCCTGGACCATGATTCGCGCGGCCTGCAGGAGTGTCGGCGACACCGCGGTGCACCCGATGCAGGACGTGCTGGCCCTGCCCGCGAGTTGCCGCATGAACTTTCCCGGCCAGAGCAGCGGCTGGTGGACCTGGCGCTTCGAGTGGCGACAGGTGCATGCCTGGCATGCGCACCGGCTGGCCGAACTGGCACGGCTGTACGGCCGGGCGGCGCCTGCGGGCAGCGGCTGAAGCCGCCGCGGCGCAGCTACCATTGCGCTCAACAGCGAAGGGAAGGAGCGCGGCATGCCCGTCATCGTCATCGCCAACCCCAAGGGGGGCGTGGGCAAGAGCACGCTGGCCACCAACGTGGCCGGCTGCCTGGCGCATGCCGGGCACTCGGTGATGCTGGGTGATGTGGACCGCCAGCAGTCGTCGCGCCAGTGGCTGGCACTGCGGCCGGCCCACCTGCCGCGCATCCAGGGCTGGGACGTCAATGCCGAACAGGTGCTGCGGCCGCCCAGGGGCGTCACGCACGTCGTGCTGGACACCCCCGCGGGACTGCACGACAAGCGTCTGGACGCCGTGCTGCGGCTGGCCGACAAGGTGCTGATCCCGCTGCAGCCCAGCCTGTTCGACATCCAGGCCACGCATGCCTTCGTGCAGGAACTGCAGGCCCATCGTCGCGCCGGCGAGATCACCGTCGGCCTGGTGGGCATGCGCGTGCGCGAGAACACCTTGTCCAACGAACAACTGCACCACTACCTGTCGACACTGCCGGTGCCGGTGGCAGCCTGGCTGCGTGACACGCAGAACTACGTGCAGCTCGCCGCGCGCGGGCTGACCCTGTGGGACGTGGCACCCAGCCGGGTGCAGCGCGACCTCGAACAATGGCAGCCGCTGCGCGCCTGGCTGGAACCCTGAGAGCATCCATGACACGCTTCCCCCACCTTGCCGACATGCAGGACTTCGTCGGCCAGAGCATCGGCACCAGCGACTGGCTGACCGTCGACCAGGCCCGCATCGACCTCTTCGCACAGGCCACGGGCGATTTCCAGTGGATCCACGTCGACCCGGTGCGGGCCGCCGATGGGCCCTTCGGCGCCACCGTAGCACACGGCTTCCTGACGCTGAGCCTGGTGCCCATCCTGTTCGAGACCGGCTTTGCCATCGAAGACGTGCGCATGGGCGTCAACTACGGGCTCAACCGCGTTCGCTTCACGGCGCCGGTGCGCGTGAACTCCCGGCTGCGCGGTCAGTTCAGGCTGCTCGACTACACGCCGATCGAAGGCGGAGCGCAGTTGCTCACCGAGGTGACGATCGAGATGGAAGGCTCGACGAAGCCGGCCTGCGTGGCCGAGAGCATCAGCCGACGCTTCACCTGAACAGCGGACGCCGCGTCGGGCCGCTTCGGCAAGCCCCCCGAAGTAGGGACAAGACGCGGTCGCGCCCTGCACTACGATGGGCGCCTGCACGGCCTGGGGAGCGCGCGATGAAAGTACTGCTGATCGACGACCATCCACTGATCCTGTCGGCGCTCCAGGCCATCATCCAGGGCCTGGGCGACGACGTGCAGGTCACCGGTGTGGGCAGCGCGGCTTCGGCCCGCCACACGCTGAGCGAGTCGAGCGATTTCGATCTGGTGCTGCTCGATCTGTCGCTGGGTGACGCCGACGGCTTCGACCTGCTGGCAGAACTGCGACTGGCGCACCCGGGCATTCCGGTGGTGGTGGTCTCGGCCAGCGAACGCGCCAGCGACGTCATCCGCGCCATCGACCTCGGAGCGATGGGTTTCGTGCCCAAGCGGTCTTCCAACACCGCCCTCTTCGAAGCACTGCGCATGGTGATGTCCGGGGGCTTGTACGTGCCGCCCACCATGCTCGGGCTCGACTTTTCCCAGGTGCCGGCGGACGACCTGTCGGGCGCCCACCTGTCGGCTTCGGGTTCGGGTCCCGGTCTGGGCAGTTCGGCCCGGCCCGACCCGCATCAGCAGGTCGGCTCGATCGAGAAGATCGGCCTCACACCGCGGCAGACCGAAGTGCTGGGGCTGCTGCTCAAGGGCCTGCCGAACAAGCTCATCGCACGCGAGCTGAATCTCTCGGTCGAGACGGTGAAGGACCACGTGGCCGCCGTGCTGCGTGCACTGGGCGTCAGCACGCGCACCCAGGCCGTGCTGGCCGTCAGCCAGATGACGCAGGGTCGCGGTGTCGTGGTCCCCTCGCGGGCACAGCCCCAGGCCTGATCGCCGTTCACTGCCGCGGCCCCAGGGTCCGAGGCGCAGGCCCAGGCACCGCCCGGCAGGCCATGAAAAAGGGGCCCCGAGGGGCCCCTTCCGGCTCGCGTGGAGCTCGTTCAGCGCACGACGGCGATCTGCTCGCGCTTGCCACCCTTGTAGGTGTAGAGCGTCAGGGCGCCGTTCTTGATGTCGCCCTTGTTGTCGAAGGAAATGGTGCCGGTCACACCCTTGTGGGTGATCTTCTGCAGTTCCGGCAGGTACTTCGCCGGTTCGGCGGAACCCGCCTTGACCATCGCGGCCACCATCACGTTGACGGCGTCGTAGACGTACGGGGCATAGACCTGCACGTCGATGTTGTTCTTCTTCTTGAAGGCGGCGTAGAAGGCTTCCATCGACTTCTTGGCTTCGCCCTCGACACCACCGGCCTCGGCGCAGACGACCTGGCCGTCGGCCATGGTGCCGGCGGCCAGCTTGGGCAGCTCACCCGTGCAGATGCCGTCGCCGCCCATGAACTTGGCGTCGATGCCCAGTTGCTTCATCTGGCGCATCATGGGTCCGGCCACCGCGTCCATGCCGCCGAAGAAGACCACGTCGGGCTTCTTGGCCTTCAGGCTGGTCAGGATGGCGGTGAAGTCCGTGGCCTTGTCGCTGGTGAACTCGCGGCCGATGATCTTGCCGCCCGCGCCCTTGACGCCCTTCTCGAACTCGTCGGCCACGCCTTGACCGTAGGCGGTGCGGTCGTCGATGACGGCGATCGACTTGCCCTTGACCTGCGTGACGGCGTACTTGCCGAGCGTGCCGCCCAGGTGCACGTCGTCAGCCACGACGCGGAAGGCCGTCTTGTAGCCCTGGCGCGTGTAGCGGGGGTTGGTGGCCGAAGGGGAGATCTGCGGGATGCCGGCGTCGCTGTAGATCTTGGAGGCCGGGATGGTGGTGCCCGAATTCAGGTGACCGATGACGCCGTTGACCTTGCTATCGACCAGCTTCTGCGCCGCGGCAGTGCCCTGCTTCGGGTCGGCAGCGTCGTCTTCAGCCAGCAGTTCGAACCTGGCCTTCTTGCCGCCGATGGTCACGCCCTTGGCGTTGAGCTCCTCGATGGCCATGCGGGCGCCCAGTTCGTTGTCCTTGCCCAGGTGCGCGATCGACCCGCTGGTGGGGGCGACGTGGCCGATCTTGACGACCAGGTCTTGAGCGTAGGCGGAGCCGGCCAGCAGCGTGGCTGCAGCGACTGCGATCAGATTGAACTTGACTTGCATTCAGAGACCTCCAGGAGTGTGTTGTCGAGGTGAAGAAAATAGAGAGCGGGGACGATAACTCAAAAGATTGGGCTCCCCAAGGAGGGGATTCGCGCACCGCAAAACCCCGCTGTTGCCGAAGGGGATATGGCGCCGTGCACCCACGTTCCGGTGCATGAGGACACAACGCGCAGCCCTTGCGCCCGGCTGACCGATCCGGAGAAACCCCGAGAATCAGCCGGCAGTCGGCCTGTCGGGCAACTTGCGGGGTGCCAGTCCCTGGCGCAGATACTGCCGCCAGCGGTCGCGACCTCGGGCCATCTGTTCGGGTTCGTCAGCCACGATCTCGATGATGCGTGCCAGAGACTTCGCAGGGTCGGGCGCATCGGCGTCCAGGTTGACCAGAACGTCGGGCGCACCGGGTGGCAGCGGGCCGTCCAGCAGCCACAGCGGCGTGCGCGCGGCCAGCGCCGGGACGGGGCGCGCCGCCGAGAGACGAAGGTGGGGGACGAAATCGCGTTCTTCGAAGACCCACAGAGCGCGGTCGAGCGATTCCAGCACCGGCGGCGGCGCCGTGACCACGACGCGCGCGCCTTGCCGGAAGGCCTTGCGCAGCAGCCGGCACGCGTAGTGCAGCGGGTCGTCGACGCCGATATGAAAGTCGACCTGCGTCATCACCGGCCTGCTGGCGCCGCGGGACGGGACCTCAGCCGCCGTGGCCCAGCACGAAGTGCGTGAGCAGCGGCACCGGGCGGCCCGTGCTGCCCTTGGCGGCACCCGACTTCCAGGCCGTGCCGGCGATGTCCAGGTGCGCCCAGCGATAGGCCGACGTGAAGCGCTTGAGGAACATCGCCGCGGTCACGGCGCCGCCCGCACGGCCGCCGACGTTGCCCATGTCGGCGAAGTTGCTCTTCAGTGCCTCGTCGTACTCTTCGTCCAGCGGCATGCGCCAGGCCGGGTCGAGTGCGGCGTCGCCGGCGCTCTGCAGCGCCGCGGCCAGCGCATCATCGGCCGAGAACAGGCCCGAACGGTGCGCCCCCAGGGCGATCACGCAAGCCCCCGTGAGCGTCGCGATGTCGACGACCGCAGCCGGCTTGAAGCGCTCGGCATAGGTGAGCGCGTCGCACAGGATCAGCCGGCCCTCGGCGTCGGTATTGAGGATCTCGACCGTCTGGCCCGACATGCTGGTGACGACATCGCCCGGCTTGACGGCGCGGCTGGACGGCATGTTCTCGCAGGCCGGGATGATGCCCACGAGATTGACCTTGGCCTTCAGGCCGGCCACCGCGCGCAGCGTGCCCAGCACGCTGGCCGCACCGCCCATGTCGAACTTCATCTCGTCCATCTCGGCGGCCGGCTTGATGCTGATGCCTCCGGTGTCGAAGGTGATGCCCTTGCCCACCAGCACCACCGGGGCCACGGTCTTGGCGGCACCCTGGTAGCGCGCGACGATGAACTTCAGCGGCTCGTCCGAGCCCTGCGCCACGGCCAGGAAGGCCCCCATGCCGAGCTTCTCGACGTCCTTGCGGTCCAGCACCTCGACCTTCAGGCCATGGCTCTTGCCCAGCGCCCTGGCCTGCGCTGCCAGGAAGGTCGGCGTGCAGTGGTTGCCCGGACGGTTCGCGCAGTCGCGCGCCAATTCGACACCGGCAGCGATCTCCTGCCCGCGCAGCATCCCCCGCGCGACGTCGGCCGACTGCGCCTTGCTGCACAACAGCGAGACGCTGGTCAGCTTCGGGGCCGGCGGCGCGCTGGGTTTGGTGTGGCGGTAGACATAGACGGCTTCGTGCACGGCGCGCACCAGCGCCTCGGCCGTGGCGGCAGCCGCCTCGGCCGGCGCTGCCAGGCCGATGGCCAGATGACGGCTTCCACCGCCCTTGAGCGTCGCCAGGCCCGTGCCGACGGCCTTGGCCACGGCCTTGGCCGAACCATCGCCCGCCACCACGAAGCACACGCGAGCGGCCTTCATCCCGGGCACCCGGTGCGCATACAGCTGCTGTCCGGCCTTCAGGCTGATGTCGCCGGCCTTCAGGGCATCGGCCAGAACGGCCGCCAGCGGCGCGTCGAGCCCCTTGGGAAGGTCGGCCCCGGCGGTCACCACGACCAGCAGTGCATCGGCGGCCACGCCGGCCCATGTCCCCTCGGGCGCCACTTGAGTCTTGAAGTCCATAATTCCGATCGAGCAGGAAAGCGGCGGATGTTATTCGATTCAACGGTACGGCGAGAGCTTGCGAGGACCTTCGGCGCCACCTTGGTGGTGATCCTCACCATCGTGCTGACGATGTTCCTCATCCGCACCATCGGGCAGGCGGCCAGCGGCTCGGTGGCGCCGCAGGACGTGGTGCTGCTGCTGGGCTTCATCTCCCTGGGCCACCTGCCGACCATGCTCAGCCTGTCGCTGTTCATCGCCATCGTCATCACGCTCGGGCGCATGTACCGCGACAGCGAAATGGTGATCTGGCTCTCCAGCGGCGTCGGCCTGTCGCGCTTCGTGCGGCCGGTGCTGCGCACGTCCTGGCCGGTGCTGGTCGTGATCGGCCTGCTGCTGGTCTTCGTCTGGCCCTGGGGCAACCGGCAGAGCCTGGAGCTGCGCGACCGCTACCAGCAGCGCTCTGACCTGTCGCGCGTGGCGCCGGGCGTGTTCCAGAGCTCCAGCGATGGCCGCCGTGTCTTCTTCGTCGAACGCAGCGGCGGCGAGGACGGCAGTGCGCGCAACGTCTTCATCCTCGCGCGGCTGCCGCAGAGCGAGTCGGTGACCTCGGCACGCACCGGGCGGCTGGAAACCGTCGGCGACGATCGTTTTCTGGTGCTCGAACGCGGCCAGCGCAACGAGATCGACATGAAGAGCTACGACAAGACGCTGTCCCGCTTCGAGAGCTACCGCGTGCTGGCGCAGGAGAAGGTGCTGGCCAGCGCCACGGCGCGTCCAGCGCGCGCCACCACCACGCTGGAACTGTTGCGCACGGCCACGCCGGCGGCACAGGGTGAACTGGTGTGGCGATTCGGCCTGCTGTTTGCGGCAGGCAACCTGCTGGTGCTGGGCATCGGCCTGGCAGCGTCGAACCCGCGACGGCCGAGCAACTGGAACCTGCTGTTCTCGCTGATGGCCTTCATCGTCTACTTCAACCTGGTCAACCTCACCCAGGCCTGGGTGGCCAGTTCACGTCTGGACATGGGCGTGGCCCTGCTGGCGCTGCACGGCACGGCGCTGGCAGCGGGCCTGGCGCTGCTGTGGTGGCGCGACCACGCCACGGTGTTCACCTGGCGCCGGGGCCGGACCGCAGGAGCCGCCGCATGAAGACGGTGCTGCGCCTGCTGTACCTGGACATCCTCAGCTCGGTGGCCTTCGTTGCGGCGGCCTTCCTGGCGCTGTTCTTCTTCATCGACTTCGTCGACGACCTGGAGGGGGTGGGCAGGCGCGGCCGCACCGTGTGGCACGTGGCGCGCGGGGCGCTGTACGAGGTGCCGGGGCACTTCTACGAACTGTTCCCCATCGCCGTGCTGATCGGCACCATCTATGCCCTGGCGCGCCTGGCGCAGTCGTCGGAATTCACCATCCTGCGCACCAGCGGCCTGGGGCCGGGGCGTGCGCTGGGCATGCTCAGCGTCCTGGGCGTGGCCTTCGGGGCGCTGACCTTCATCGTGGGCGACTTCGTCGCGCCCATCGGGGAACGTGCGGTCGTCGAACTGAAGGCGCGCTTCAGCGGCGGCCTGCGTGTGGGCGGGGCCGGTGCCTGGCTCAAGGAGCATCGCAGCACATCGCAGGGGGAGCGCAGCTACTCGATCAACATCGGCGGCACGGCCTCGGACGGCGGCCTGCAGGACGTGCTGATCCTCGAGTTCGACGCCGACGGCCGGCAGATCACCCGGCTGGGCGCCAAGCAGGCTCGTGTGGGCAACGACGGCCACTGGACGCTGCAGGACGTCATCGTCACCGCCTGGCCCACGCTGGTGGCAGGCAGCGAAAGCAACGTCAAGGAACAGCACCACGACAGCCTGCGCTGGCCCAGCACGCTCAGCGCCGACGTGGTGGCCGCGGCCGTGCTGCCGCTGGGCACCATGACGACGGTCGAGCTGTGGCGCTACAGCGAACACCTCAGCGGCCAGGAGCAGGCTGCGCAGCGGCACGAAATCCGCTTCTGGAAGAAGGCGCTGTACCCGCTGGCCTGCCTGGTGATGGTGGCGCTGGCGCTGCCCTTCGCCTACATGCATGCACGCGCCGGCAGCGTCAGCCTGAAGGTCTTCGGTGGCATCATGCTGGGCATCGGCTTCGTGCTGCTGAACAACCTGGCCGGACACATCGGCCTGCTGCGCGACTGGACCCCGTGGGTGGCGGCCGCCACCCCGAGCCTGATCTTCCTGGCCTTGTCGATGGCCGCCTTTGCCTGGCTGGTGCGATACCGATGACCCCGACCCGCGGCCTGATCCTCTTCGCCCACGGCGCCCGCGACCCGCGCTGGGCCGAGCCCTTCGAGGCCGTGGCAGCGCAGATCCGGGCCCAGCAGCCCGGGCTGCAGGTTCGCACCGCCTTTCTCGAATTCATGCAGCCCGGCCTGGTGGACGCCGGGGCGGCGCTGGCTCGGGCAGGTTGCCGCGAACTGACCGTGGTGCCGATGTTCCTGGGCGCCGGCGGCCATGTGCGCAAGGACCTGCCGATCCTGCTGCAGCAGCTCCGAGATGCGCACCCGGAAGCCTCGTTCGCGCTGTCGCCGGCCATCGGCGAGATCGACAGCGTGGTGCGGGCCATGGCGACGGCCGCCCTCGCGCAACTGCCCGTCGCATGAACCTGCACCAGTTCCGCTTCATCCAGGAGGCAGTGCGCCGCAACCTGAACCTGACCGAAACGGCCAAGGCGCTGTTCACTTCGCAGCCCGGCATCAGCAAGGCCATCCTCGAACTCGAGGAAGAGCTCGGCATCGACATCTTCGTGCGCCACGGCAAGCGCCTGCGTCGCGTCACCGAGCCCGGGCTGGAGGTGCTGAAGTCGGTCGACATCATCATGCGCGAGGTCAGCAACCTCAAGCGCATCGGCGAGCAGTTCAGCAAGCAGGACGCCGGCACGCTGTCGATCGCCACCACGCACACGCAGGCGCGCTACTTCCTGCCCGAGCCGGTGGCCCGACTGCGCAAGCGCTACCCGAAAGTCCAGGTCGTGCTGCACCAGGGCATGCCCGCGCAGGTGGCGCAGATGCTGCTGGACGATGTCGCGGACATCGGCGTGGCCACCGAGGCGCTGGGCGACTTCGAAGAACTCATCACCCTGCCCTGCTACGAGTGGCAGCACGTGATGGTGGTGCCGGCTGCACACCCGCTGGCAGCCGTCGAGCGCCCCACGCTGGAGCAGCTGGCGGCGCATCCGCTGGTGCTGTACCACCCCACGGTGAGCGGCCGCTCGCGCATCGATCAGGCCTTCGCCCGCCTGCGCATCAAGCCCGCGGTCGCCCTGGAAGCCATCGACTCCGACGTCATCAAGACCTACGTGCGCCTGGGCCTGGGCGTGGGCATCGTGGCCGAACTCGCGGTGCGCGACGACCCGCCGGGCAGCGACCTCGTGGCCCGGCCACTGGGCCACCTGTTCGGCAGCAACGTGGCGCGCGTGGCCTTCAAGAAGGGCGCCTACCTGCGCCAGTTCGTCTTCGCCTTCGCAGAACAACTCGCCGACCGCCTCACGCCCGCGCTCATCCAGAAGGCGATGAGCGGCACCGGCGCCGACTACGACCTCTGACCCTCATCATGCAAGCCTCCACCTTCACCACCCCCATCGTTCCGAGCCGCCTTCCCAAGGTCGGCACCACGATCTTCACCGTCATGTCGGCCCTGGCGGTCGAGCACAAGGCGGTGAATCTGGGCCAGGGCTTCCCCGACTTCGACTGCGACCCGGCTCTGGTCGACCACGTGGCCGCGGCCATGCGCGAGGGCCTCAACCAGTACCCGCCCATGACCGGCGTGCCGGCCCTTCGCCAGGCCGTCTCGCGCAAGATCGAGGCGCTGTACGGACACCGCTACGACGCTGATCTGGAGATCACCATCACCGCCGGCGCCACCCAGGCCATCCTGACCGCCGTGCTGTGCTGCGTGCATCCTGGTGACGAGGTGATCGTGCTGGAGCCCTGCTACGACAGCTACGCGCCGAACATCGAACTGGCCGGCGGCACGGTGGTGCGCGTGCCGCTGGTGCCGGGCAGCTTCCGGCCCGACTTCGCCCGCATCGGCGCCGCGATCACGCCGAGCACCCGCGCCATCATCGTCAACTCGCCGCACAACCCCGGCGCCACGGTGTGGACGCCGCAGGAGATGCAGCAGTTGGCCGCATTGCTGGACGGCACGGACATCCTGCTGATCTCCGACGAGGTCTACGAGCACATGGTCTACGACGGCGCGCCGCACACCAGCGCCGCATCGATACCGGCGCTGGCCTCGCGCTGCTTCGTGGTGTCGAGCTTCGGCAAGACCTACCACGTGACGGGCTGGAAGGTCGGCTACGTGGCCGCCCCCGCGCCCTTGATGGCCGAGTTCCGCAAGGTGCACCAGTTCAACGTCTTCACCGTCAACACGCCGGTGCAGCACGCGCTGGCGCGGTACATGGAGCGCGCCGAGCCCTACCTGGAGCTGGCCGCCTTCTACCAGCACAAGCGCGATCTCTTCCGCGAGGGTTTGTCACGCACGCGGTTGCGGCTGCTGCCCAGCGAAGGCACCTACTTCCAGTCGGTCGACTACAGCGCGGTGAGCCCGCTGCCAGAGGCCGACTTCTGCCAATGGCTGACGCGCGAGATCGGTGTGGCCGCGATCCCGCTGTCGGCCTTCTACGAAGGCGGCTTCGAGCAGGGCATCGCGAGGCTGTGCTTCGCCAAGAAGGACGAGACGCTGCGCGCGGCACTGCAGCGGCTGGCGTCGATCTGATCGGCGGCAGCGGCGCGGAGCCACGCCGGATCATCAGGGCCGCGACGGCGGAGGCTTGCGGCCGAAGCCCGGGCTGGGGGTCAGCGGTTCGCCGAAGATGCTCTCGTGCGACGCCTGGGGCGTGAGATCCAGATCGATCGGCGCGGTCGGCCTTTCGTCGATCGCGATGTCGAGGTCGGCGCGGCGACTGTGCGCCGACGCGGCCTGCACACCAGTGCCGTCCAGCGGCAGCAGCAGATCGACGTCGCCGGCTTCCTGGGGTTCGCGTTCGTGCAGATCGCGAGCCAACGAATAGAGGAACAGCACGTCCCGGTAGGCCGGCAGATCGAACAGCTCGCCGCGTGACTTGCGGAACAGCAGGGCTTCGAGTTCGGCCATGGCGTCCAGCGGCTTGCTCCAGGCCTGTTCCAGGCGCGGCAGGACGCCGGGGTAATCCTCGAGCGCACGGCCGGTCTGCAGGTCGACACCCCACTCCGGCGCATAGGCGTTGTAGCGGTAGTTGAAGCGGCTGCGCGTGCGCTCGTAGGCCGGCTGGTCATCGAGCCGGCGGTAGATCTCGAGCAGCTTCAGGTAGGTCAGCGGACTGCCGCCGCCGGTGTTGCGAAGGTGCGCCACCAGCAGATCGACGGCCGCGCTGTCCTGACCCAGCGCGATGAAGAACTCGGCCTGCTGCTCCAGGTCGATCAGCTCCTCGATGGATACGTCGCGCGGCGCGCCGTCGTCCACGCGCACCGACGGTGGCAACACGACGGTGCGGGCCATGGCGTGGTCCAGCGTGCGGTCTTCGTCGTCGATGGTGGTGTCGGCGATGTCCAGGATGCCCGGCTGCGTGGTGCGCGGCCCCTCGGCTGCCACGGCCTCGTGATGCATCAGCGGGGAAGACAGCGGCAGTTCGGATGTGATCAGAGGCAGCGGCGTGGTCGCCTTGGCCGGCACCACGCCGGGTTCCGGCGCCGCCACACGCGCCCAGGCCACTTCCTGCGCGCGTTGCATGGCCCGCAGCCGCCAGACCAGCCAGGCCGCCGCCAGCGACAGCAGTGCCAGCAGCAGCAGCAGGGGCAGCATCCAGGCATTGCTGGGCTGCGGTCGACTCAGCAGAGCCCGCAGTCGGTCCACCTCGAGCTGGCGGGCCTGCGATTCGCTGCTGACCCTGGCCACCGTGCGCTCCAGCGCGGCAATGCGTTCGGCCGACGCGGACGCTGCCGATGCTGCAGCACGAGCAGCGCTCGCCGCCTGGGCCACCGCAGCTATGGCCGCTTCGATGATCTCGCTGGAAGGCTCCGGCGGGAGCGCCCGCGCATCCGCGGGTTCGAGCTGCAGGCGGGGCCGTGCCTCGGCGCGCGGCGACGCAGCCGACAATGCGGTCGCCCGCACAGTTTCCTGCTGGCGCGCCGGGCGGGCGCGTTGCCGCGGCTCACCCGAGGACGTGGCTGATCGTTGCGGCGCCGCGCGGCGCGGTGCGGTGCGCCTTGGGGGTGCGGCAGCCTGTTCAGCGCCCGCCAGGGGGCGGGTTGGAGCGGCTGCCAGCCGGGCGTCCGGCGGCAAGGGAGCGACAGGTCCGGGGGCGGAGGCGGCAGCCTCGGTGGTCGAAGGTGCAACGCTGGCCGCAGGGACCACTGCGACGACAGGCGCCGAAGGTGCCAAGGCGGGGCCCGGATCGGCAAACACCACATAGCGGCGCGAGACCGTCGTGCCGCAACCCACCGCCAGATTGACCGAGACGATGGGCTCGTCGATCGGCATCGATGTCGACACCCTGAGCGTGGCGCTGTTGGAGCCACTGGCCTGCACCCGTGTTCGAACGGACTCGGCGGAGATCCTCCGCTCGCCCACCAGGACCTCGGCCTGCACGCACTCGTTGGGCAAGGTTTCGTCGGCAGCCAGGCGAACGGTGACGGCGAAATCGAGCGCCTGGCCCAGTTGCACGCTGGTCGGTCCCGCCCCGAGGCCCAACGCCATCGCGGCCGGGCTCAGCACGGCGGCGGCCAGGGCCAGGGGGAGAACGCGGAGCAACTGCTTTGTCGGCATTCAGTGAGGGGCGCCGGTGGCGAGTGGGGACGGTCGCACTCTCGACATGCTGTTCACGCGGTTGCAACTCGCAAAGACTCTAGCATGAAGGTCCCGGCGCGCCGCTCGTGGAACAGGCAGCGAGCAGCCCCGGGTGCCCAAATGCACACGGATGCCGCGGACTCCGCCACGTGCGGGGCTGGTCTCAGGTGTCATAACCAGGATTGCGCCGCTCCAGGCGACGCAGCAATCCGGGCCAGGTCAGGCCTGCTCCCAGGCCGCGCGTCACCGCCGACGCCTGCTCACGCGCGGTGGCGATGATCTCCGGGGGCACGGGAATCAGTTCGCCGCCCCCTGCCTGCGCACGGACCTGGATCGTGCAGACGGTCTCGAACAGGTACATCGAGAGGAAGGCGTCGGCGACCGTCGGTCCCACGGTGAGCAGGCCATGGTTGCGCAGCATCAGGAAGTTCATGGTGCCGAGGTCAGCCACCAGCCGCGGCCTCTCTTCGTCCCGCAATGCCACCCCTTCGTAGTCGTGATAGCCCAGGCTGGACAGCACGAAGATGGATTGCTGCGACAAGGGCAGCACGCCGGACTTCTGCGCCGACACCGCGATGCCGTTCAGGCTGTGCACGTGAAGCACGCAGGCCGCGTCGTGGCGCGCGCCGTGCACGGCGCTGTGAATGACGAAACCCGCGGGGTTCACGGGAAAGGGCGAGTCGTCGAGTTTGTTGCCCCCGGCATCGATCTTCACCAGGCTGGAGGCCGAGATCTCCTCGAACATCAGGCCGTAGGGGTTGATGAGGTAGTGGCCGGGCTCATCGGGCACCCGGGCGCTGATGTGGGTGAAGACCAGATCGTCCCATCCGAACAGGGCCACCAGACGGTAGGCAGCGGCCAGGTCGACGCGTGCTTGCCATTCGCTGGCGCTGACCTGGCCGCGGCGGCTGGGGATGGACAACGCGGCAGCGCTCATGGGGCATCCTCGCAAAGAGTGGAAAATGCCATCGTCGCGCCGCAAGGGTGCATCGAACAAGCCATGAATACCCCGGTACTTTCGACCGACGAACGGCAGAACATCGACACCGGCGCATGGTTCAGCCGGCTGTCGGCACCGCTTCGCCACGCCATCCTCTCGCGGGCCGTGGTCAGGAGGCTGGCCGACGGCGCCTCACTGGCCTCGCGCGGCGCACAGGCCGAGGAGTGGTGCGGCGTGGCCAAGGGCGCGGTGCGCATCAGTTCGGTTTCGCTGTCGGGCAAGCAGGTGACGCTGACCTACGCCGAGCCCGGCACCTGGTTCGGCGACATCGCCCTGTTCGACGGCCTGCCCCGCACCCACGACGCCGACGCGCATGGCGAAACCACGCTGCTGGTCGTCCGCAAACCCGACTTCAGGGAGCTGCTGGCCCAGCACGTCGAGCTGTACGACGCCCTGCTGCGCCTGAACTGTCGCCGCCTGCGGCTGATGTTCAACCAGTTCGAGGACCTGAACACGCGTCCGCTGCAGGCCCGCCTGGCCAAGCAAGTGCTGCTGCTGGCCAAGAGCTACGGCATCGCTCAGGGCGACGAGATCCGCATCGGCCTGCAGCTGGCGCAGGAAGACCTCGCGCAGCTGCTGGGCGCCTCGCGCCAGCGCGTCAATCAGGAGCTCAAGGGCTTCGAGCGCGAAGGTGCGCTGCGCGTCGAGCCCACGCGGCTGGTCGTCATCTCGCGCGACAAGCTGCTGGCCATCGCGGAAAGATGACCCCCCACGCTCGCACCCGCTCGCTGCCCCCGGGGGGGCGTCCGCCAACGGACCGGCAGAGCCGGATCCGTGGCGGGAAGCTTGACCTGCCAGCCGCGTTGCGACTGTTCCGCCCTTTCTGACATTCATCGAGAGACAAGCACGTGGACCAATTCACCGGCACCCGCCCCGTGGCAGCCAGCCACGCCTTCGAGGTCGCTCCGCTCGAGGCCTACCTGAAGGCGCACCTGCCCGGCTTCGACGGGCCGCTGACCATCGAGCAGTTCAAGGGCGGGCAGTCCAACCCGACCTACAAGCTGCTGACCCCCGGGCGCGCCTATGTCATGCGCAGCAAGCCGGGGCCGGCGGCCAGGCTGCTGCCGTCGGCGCATGCGGTCGAGCGCGAGTTCCGCGTGATGAAGGCGCTGGCAGGCACCGCCGTGCCGGTGGCGCAGATGCACGTGCTGTGCGAGGACGAGTCGGTCATCGGCCGCGCCTTCTACGTCATGGAGTTCATGGACGGCCGCGTGCTCTGGGAGCAGGCGCTGCCGGGCATGTCACCCGCCCAGCGCGGGCAGATCTACGACGAGATGAACCGGGTCATCGCAGCCCTGCACTCGGTCGACGCCGGCGCCGTCGGCCTGGCCGACTACGGCAAGCCCGGCAACTACTTCGACCGCCAGATCGGCCGCTGGAGCAAGCAGTACCTTGCGGCCCTCACCGAGCCCATCGCCGAGATGGACCGCCTCATCGAGTGGCTGCCGGCCCATGTACCCCCCAGCGCACGAGACGAGGCGCAGGTCGGCATCGTGCACGGCGACTTCCGGCTGGACAACCTGGTCTTCCACCGCGACGAGCCGCGCGTCGTGGCGGTGCTCGACTGGGAGCTCTCGACGCTGGGCCACCCGCTGGCCGACTTCAGCTACCACTGCATGTCCTGGCACATCCCGCCGGGCACCTTCCGCGGCATCGGCGGCCTCGACCTGCCTGCGCTGGGCATTCCCACCGAACTGGACTACGTGCGCCGCTACTGCGAGCGCACTGGCCGCGCCGACCCGCAGGCGGTGATGGCCGACTGGAACTTCTACCTGGCCTACAACATGTTCAGGCTGGCTTCCATCACGCAGGGCATCGCCAAGCGTGTGGTCGATGGCATCGCCTCCAGCGCGCAGGCGCGCAGCACGGGCCAGGCCACGAGGTCACTGGCGGAAATGGCCTGGCGATTCGCGAAGCAGGCGCGATGAACGCGCATCGGGGAGTGCGGCGACAGCCGCTGCGCCGACGCCGCCTCAGCTCAGCTCGGCGTCTCTTCCAGCGGCAGGACGCTGGTCGTGAACATGCTCGGCTGCGTGCTCGGGGCCTGCGGCGCGCTGGCCTGGTCGGCCAGTTCCCGCGCCTCGACCAGCGCGGTCTCGAAGACCTGCAGCCAGGCGTCGAGTGCCTCGGGCGCGGGTTCGACAAGCTGTGTGCGCAGCATGAGCCGGCCGCGCGCGACCATCAGCACGATGGGCGTCTGCTCGGGCAGGTCCAGCGCCAGTAGAGCGTCGGCGAGCGGGCCGCCGACCCACTTCGACAGCCAGTTCTTCGAGTTGCCGACGGCAGCGAAACGATCCTTCAAGCGGCCGAGCTCGGGGCCGGCCAGCTTGGGGTACATCACCAGCCAGCGCATTTCGGGCGGGGTCTGGTCGTCGATGCGCGTCTGCACGCCTTCGACGTACTGGTCGAAGACGGCACGCTCCATCGACTCCTGCAGCGCGCGGTTGATGATGACCATCTGCAGGTCGGTCGCAGCACCGAGTTCGGCACGCAGGCGCAGTTCATGCCCGTTGACATAGCTGCGCTGCGCCGGCCCCCACTCCAGGCGCCACGTGACGGCGCCGCTGCGGCCTTCGACCACGACGGCTTCGTCGTCGCGCACGGGCCTGCCCTCGAGCTGGCGGCCTTGCGCCCAGGCCATGACCGCGCGCGCGCCGCCCTGGGGCGCCGCTGCCTTGCCGGAGAACCATTGCTTCAGGATGCGCAGCATGGGGATTCTTGGGCCGGGTGCAGATGACGCCAGCCTGGGTTTGAACGATGCTTGAAGTCTATTCCCGGGCCACCCCCAATGGACACGAGGTTCACGGCATGCTGGAGGAGTGCGGGCTGACAAATCGCACGGTTGCCGTCGATATCGGAGCCTGCGACCCGTTCGAGCCGGAGTCCCTGTGCCTCAGGACTGACCTCGGACACGGCGGCCGCTTCGAACGGACCGTGAGCGTGCTCATCGGCCCGCACTGCCCGCCCTAGAATCGGGCCCCTGCCTCACTTCTGCCCGTAGCTCAACCGGATAGAGCAGCTGCCTTCTAAGCAGCAGGTCGGGGGTTCGAGTCCCTCCGGGCAGGCCACTCGGGAGCGTCAGGCGCCACAGGTCGTGGAGGCGTCGGGCCCACCGCAAAGACGGCAGCCACTGCCTCACCCCGGCCGCTGCGGCCACCAGCACAGGCCTGGGTTAGCCTTCGGCCGCGCACAATGCGCCGGGGATGACGGGCGGGGCGACAAGCGGCAGCCGCACTCCCCGACACAAGATTCGTTCGCTGGAGCGACCGGGCGCCAGACGCGACTGGTCGTCCGGCGCCGAGCGGTCGCAGAGTGGGAATTCGAGGTGCTCATGCATACGGGGATGCGTCGTCTGTTCAGCCTTCAGGCGCAACCGGGGGACGAAGTCAACGGGCGTTCGCGCGTCCTGCGCGAGCAGACCGACCTGCTGATCAAGCAGGCTCGAACCGGCTTCGTCACCGCCATCGCGGCGGCGTCCCTGATGGGCATCCCCATGGTGCGGGCCACCGGCTGGGCGCCATTTCTCGCCTGGCTGGCGGCCCTGCTGATCGGCTACGCCGTGCGCCAGCGGCTGATGGAACGCGCACAGGCCAGCGGTTCGCTGGAACAGGTGCTTCGCATCACGGTCATCGGATCGGCGGCCCTCGGCCTGATCATCACGGCGCCCGGCCCGCTGTTCTTCCCTTACGCCACCGACGAGTCCCGCGCCTTCCTGACCATGATCCACCTGGCCTGGGCCACCGCCGCCGTGACGGTGCTGGGTGTCTACCCACCCAGCTACAAGGTCTACCTCACCTGCTCGATGTTCAACCTGGGCCTGGGCTGGGTGCTGTCGGCGCGCGACGCCGACACGGCCGTCTTCCTGGCCGCGACGGTGCCGCTTTGGTTCGTGCTGACGCGTTTTGCCGACCGCACCGGCCAGCTCATCGAGGAGTCCGTGAACATCCGTCACGAGCGCGAGACCCTGGTGCAGCGGCTGCAGGTGTCGCTGGCCGAGACCGAAGCCGCACAGCGTGCGCGCTCGCGGTTCCTGGCCTCGGCCAGCCACGACCTGCTGCAGCCGGTGCATGCGCTGCTGCTCTTGTCGGGCCTGTCGCGCGACCTCCCCGAGGGCGCGCGGCGCGAGGAAGTCCTGCGCCAGCTCTACACCACCGCCGAGTCGATCGATTCGATGTTCCGCGGGCTGCTCGACCTCGCTCGCTTCGAGGCCGGCACGCTGCAGCCGCAACTCACCTCGATGCCGGTGGCCCATGTGCTGCGCTCGGTGCAGGCGGCCTACCAGGCGCGCTGCCTGGAAAAGGGCGTCACGCTGACGGTGGAGACGCCGCCCGGCGTCTATGTGCATGCCGACCCGGCGATGTTCGACCGCATCGTGCGCAACCTGGTCGACAACGCCGTGAAGTTCACGCCGCACGGCGAGATCACGGTGCGCTGCCAGACCCGTGACGACACCGTGACCATCGAGGTGCAGGACAGCGGCGTGGGCATTGCCGCTGCCGACCTGCAGCATGTGCAGGAAGCCTTCTACCGCGGCAGTTCTGCACGCGAGGTCGAGGCCGAAGGCGTCGGCCTCGGACTGGCCAACGGCACCCAGATGGCCCAGCTTCTTCACGGCGGCATCTCGATCTCCTCGATCGCGGGCCAGGGGACGTGTGTGCGCTTCACGCTGCCGGCCGGGGTGGGGCCGCAGACCCCTCCTCAAGCGCTTCGGGAGCGCAAGAAGCTGCGATTCCATTGCATCGTGCTGATCGAGGACGACAGGAATGCGCGCACCGCCACCCAGATGTGGCTGCAGGAGCGCGGTGCAACCGTGGTGGCGGCTGCCAGTGCACAGGCCGCACTGGCGGATTGCGAGGCACGACAGATCCAGCCCGACTTCGTGCTGTCCGACTACAAGCTCGGCGACACCGACACCGGCACCGAGGCCATCGCCTTGCTGCGCGCCAGGTTCGGGCCGTTGCCGGCAGCCATCGTCAGCGGCGAGGCCCTGACTGCCGGCGACCTGCCGGCCGGCGTGCCGCTCCTGACCAAGCCGCTGCGGCCGGAGCGACTGGAAAAGTTGCTCGCGCCGGACTGATCCCTTGTCGCTCCACCGTGTCCTGCCACAGTTGTCGGTGCCCCTGTCCGACTGGAACGCGCCGGCGCTCATCGACCATCTGGTGATCGGCTCCGGCTACGGCGGTGCCGTCGCAGCCCGCCGCCTGGCCGAGGCCGGTCACGCGGTCGTGGTGCTCGAACGCGGCGGCGAGTACCTGCCCGGCGACTTTCCCAACGACTTCTCGCAACTTCCGAAGTTCCTGCGTGCACCGGCCTGGAAAGGTCCTGGTGTGATGGGCGCGGCTGCCGGGCTGTTCGACTGGCGAGTCGGCCAGGGCGTGGTGTCGCTGACGGCCAACGGCGTCGGCGGTGGCAGCCTGATCAATGCGGGCGTGGTTCTGCAACCCGATGCCGACGTCTTCCAGCAGGCGGCCTGGCCGGCCGAGATCCGACACGACACCGACACGCCCGGCTTGTCGCTGGCCCGGGCGATGCAGCGTGCTGCCGGCACGCTGGGCGGCGCGCCCTGGGCGGACAGCAGCCCGGCACCGAAGACCATCGCGCTGGCCGCCCTGGCTCCCTTCCTGCAGCCGGGCGCAACGGCGCGCGCCGTCCACGCCACCATCGACGCATCGCGCTGCACGCGCTGTGGCGACTGCGCCACCGGCTGCAATGTCGAGGGCGCCAAGATCACCCTTCGCGAGAGCTATCTCGCTGGCGCGGTCAGGCACGGGGCGCAGATCGTCAGCCTGGCCACCGCCTACCGGCTGTGGCCGGACGAGGACGGCAGATGGTCGGTGCTGGCCCTGCCGACGGAGCGGCTGGGACAGGCGACGTCGCCGGCGGCGGCGGCGGCCGGCGAGCACGCGCGCCTGCTTCGTGCAAGGCACGTGGTCATCGCCGCGGGCACTTTCGGCAGCACCGAGCTGCTGCAGAGAAGCCAGGCGCTCTGCGGCGACCGATTCACCCTGTCGCCGGCCCTGGGCACCCGCTTCTCGGGCAACGGCGACAGCCTGAGCGCCGTGGTCGACGGACCGCAGCCGGTGCATGCCTTCGGCCACGGCGCCTCGACACAGCCACAGAAGGTGGGGCCGACCATCACTTCGGTGGTCGACCTGCGGCGCGTCACGGCCGGCCCTTCGCTCGGCCAGCCGTGGCCGCTGACGCGGCGGCTGATCGTCGAAGACGGCGCGGTCCCGGGCGCCATCGCCCGCCTGGCCGAGGAGGTGCTGGCCACGACCTACACGTTGGGGCAGCTCGAGCAGACCGGCTACCGCATCCCCCGCGTGGCTTCCGAGCAGGGCCTGGACCCGCTGTCCAGCGGTGCCATGCGCACGCACAGCCAGGTGCTGCTGACGATGGGCCACGACGACTCGGCGGGCCGCCTGGTGCGGCTGGCCGATCGCGACACCACGGTCCCCTGGTGGCCCGGCGACCCGGCCGAGCTGGGCACCTATCGCCGTCAGGCCGAGATCTTCGAGGGCGTCGCGTCGACCGGCGCGGTGCACCTGCACGCGCCCACCTGGCAACTGCTGCCGCCCGACGCCGAGCGCGCGATGTCCGGGCCCAAGCCGGCACGCACCGTGCTGACCGTACACCCTCTGGGCGGCTGCCCGATGGGCGACAGCTTCGACAGCGGGGTCGTCGACCACATCGGCAGGGTCTGGCGCAGCCCGCGATCGACGTGGCCAGGGCTGCGTGTCCTGGATGGCTCGATCGTGCCGACCTCGCTGGGCGCCAACCCGCTGCTGACCATCACCGCCCTGGCAGAGCGTGCCATCGCACACCAGTTGCTCGAGTTGCCGGCCGGTCTTCTGCCGGGCGACAAGGCTGCGCCACAGGGCTTGCCGCAGCAGGGCCGCGGCGGCCGCAGTGCCCATGCGCCCGGCGCGCCGCAGCCCTTGCGACGGACCGCCGAGGTCGACATCGACATCGCGCTGCACGAACGCCTGACCTGCGCAGCCGGCGAGCTGCAGCAGCGGGACAGAAGCGCCCCGCCACTGCTGGCCGAGCTGGTCCTCGAACTGGGCACCTCGCAATGGCAGAAGGTGTGGGATACCCGCGAACACCGGGTCGACGCGCGGGCCGGGCGACTTCGCCTGCAGCCGCCAGGCGCCGTGGACGGTGGCGGTTCGATCGACTACGAGGTGGTCGGCGGCCACTTCGACCTGCTGCCCGCTGGCGGCTCGGCGTTCATGCATCCGGCCCCAGCCGGCGCGCCGGAACCCGTTGCGCCGTTGCCCAGCGCCTTGCAAGGGGCCGTGCGCAGCCTGATCAACGCCTGGCGCCTGGCTCGAGTGGCCTTGCTCACGCCGCAGCTGCCGTTGACCTGGGCCTTCGTGCGCGGCATCGACGACCTGCGCCGCGGCTGGCGGGACGGCGGGATGGGCAGCCGCCATCGCGGCTACGTGCTGTCGCTGCTGCGCGGGCTGGCCCACGCCACCGAGCAGCGCCGCATGTCCTACCTGCTTCGACTCAGACGCGTGGACGGCGCGGCGACGCCGACCACCCTGTGGCTGATCGGTTCCAAGCGCATCGGTTACGGCGCCAGCTTCACCCAGCTGCTGCGCTGGGCGTGGCGGCACGGGGCCGCCGCGCGGGCCGGTCGCGGCGTGCCGCCGCCGCGGCCGGTGTTCTGGCAACAGATCACCGACCCGCTGATCGTGCTGCTGCCCGGCAGCGAACCCGGGGCCATGCGGTGCTGGCTGGCGGTGCGCTGGCCGGTGCTGGCCGGCGCATGGGCCTGGGGACGCTTCGAGGTCGACCCTGCAGCTTTGCTGGCGCGCGCGCCACTTCTGCTGCGCAGCGGCGACCTCACCACCGGCATTCAGGCGCAGGCGGCCTACCCGGCGCTGTTCCTGCGCCACGCGATGAAGACGCATCTGCTGGATTTCCGTCTGCCCGACTACAGCAGCTCTCCCACGCCCGACCCCTGCGGCGAAGGCGATGTCGTGATGGTCGGCAGCGAGTCCGTGCGCCCGCGGGCAGTGACCTTGCGCGTGCGGCGCGGCCGTACCGAGGGCGAGAACCCGCAGGCTCCGCTGCCGACCTCGCTGGAACTGCGCCTGTGGCACTACGCGCGTACACGCCGCGACGAGAAGATGCTGGTGCAGGACCAGTGGTACGGCCACGCCGTGCGCCGCGCACGCAGCGTGCTGCTGCTGCATGCCTTCGGGCAGTCGGGCGCCATGTTCACGCTGCCGTCGCTGCAGCCGAACATGGTGGCGCAGCTGCTGGGTGACGGCTTCGACGTCTGGGTGCTGGAACACCGCATCAGCACGCGGCTGCCCTACACCGAGTGGCCGGCCACCATCGACCACATCGCGCGCTTCGACATCCCCGCCGCGGTCGACGCCGTGATTGCGCACCTGGGCGGCGGCCGCCAGGCCGGCGACGCGGCGGCGGCCGGTGCCGCCGCGTCGCCGATCCAGATCTTCGCTTTCGGGCAGTGCATCGGGGGCGCGGCCTTGTCGATGTCGCTGCTGGGCGGCTGGCTCAGTCACGGCGTCGAGGCGCGCGGTTCGATCGAAGACCCGCTGCCCACGCTCATGCCCAAGCTGGCCGGCGCCGTGATCTCGCAGACGCATCCTTTCGTGGTGGGCACGGCGCTGACACGGGCCAAGACCTGGATTCCGGGGCTGCTGAAGAGCCTGATGGGGGGGGGCTCAGTGCCGCTGGCCGTGCGAGGTCCGGTGGGTTCGGTGGCAGAAGCCTGGTTCGACCGTGTGCTGTCGACCCTGCCGGTGCCGGCCGCGGAGCATTGCCCCCAGGAACGCGACGCAGGCCACCGCCAGGACGACTGCGCCACCTGCCGCCGCCTGCGCTTCATCGAAGCGCCGCTGTTCCTTCACGCCAACCTGGACGACGAGACCCATCGCGCATTGCCGCGCCTGTTCGGCCACGCCAACCTGCACCTCTTCGCGCATGCCGCACGCTGCGTGGTGGCCGAGCGCCTGGTCGACCACGACGGCCGCTCGATCTACGTGCACGATGCCCGCATGCGGCGCCACTTCGGCCTGCCGCTGGCCTTCCTTCACGGGGCGCAGAATCAACTCTTCGACGCAGCAAGCGCGCGCCGCAGCGCGCTGGAACACCAACGCCTGTTCCCCGAGATGGCCCAGCGGACGGCGGCCGCACTGGGGCGGCCCGGTGGTCACGGCGCCTGGATCGTCGAGGGATACGGCCACGTCGACGTGGTGATCGGCCGCAACGCCGCGAGCGACGTCTTCCGACCCATGAGCGAGATGTTCCACCGGCTGTGCAGCCACGTCGACACCAGTGCCCCGCCGCCGGCGCTCGTGCACGTCACCGCCCGCCCGCCGCGCGCGGGTCCCTGGATCGGGCACGTCGAGGCCTTGCCGCGGGGCCGCCTGGCCGTGCACCTCGCCTTCATGGTCGACGACCGCTTCTCCGAGGGCAAGGCCGGCGCCGACGGTCCGCCGGGCCGGCGGACCTGGGCCTGGGTGCGCAGCGGCAGCGGGTCTCGCCGCACACTGCATGCGCTGGCACTGCATGCCCTGCACACCACGCTGAACGACGACCCGCAGGAGCGCCACCCGGGCTACCGCGTGGCCTGGGGCCGCCTCGAGATCGAGGCGCCACCGGCCGGGCATCACCTCCTGCTGCGCGGCTTCACGCTGCACGAGAGCCTGTCGGGGCCTGGTGCGCCGGACGCGGAGTTCCTGCCGCCGCATCCCGGTCTGGGCTGCTCGTCACCCGACGACGAACCCGGACTGGCCGACTGGATCGGCCGCCTGCTGGTGGCGCGCGCACGCAGTGCCCGCCGGGCCTGGGGCCGCACACGCTCGCTGGACCCGCGGCAGCGCTCTGTCTCTCAGCAGCGCGCCGAGGCGCGCGACGCGGTGCTGGCCATGGCCCGTCTGCATGCGCCGGCGCTGGCGCGCCTGCAGCTGGGCGACGCGGCCGATGCCGTGACCTTTGCTGCCGCGTCCTGCCGCTACCCGGGCATGGCCATAGACCGCGAGCGTGTCGATGCCGCGGCGCGGGAGTGGATGGACTGGGCGAACCCGCGCCACGTGGCGCCAGCCCTGCCCTCGTTCGGCCTGCTGCTGGGCGATCAGGTCTATGCCGATGCCACCGCAGGCCTGGCCGACCCGCGCCATCCCGTCGAACGTTTCGTGGCGCGGCACGTCGAGGCCTTCGGCCGATCGAACCGTCCGCTGCTCGGGCCGCGCCTGCGCTCGTTGGGTGACCTGCTGGGCAGCATGCCGGTGTACCTGACGCAGGACGACCATGAGTTCCGCGACGGGTGGCCCGGCAGCGGCGCGATGCTGCGTGGTGAAGACGGCGACCGCGCACGCAGCCGGCGCGTGGAGCGCATCGCACGTGACGCCGTCAAGGCCTTCCAGCGCCTGCACATGCCGCCGCGCGTCGGCGACTCCGGCAGCTACCACTTCCGACAGGGGCCGGTGCGCTTCTTCGTGCTGGACACTCGAGGCGAAAGGCGGGTCGAAAGCCGCACCGCCGACGGGCTGGAGCTGCCGCGCCTCTTGTTCAGCGCCGCCACGCGGCTGGCGTTCCGGAACTGGCTGGCCGAGCACGACGCCGCAGGCTGCCTGAACTGCGTCGTCAGCGGCAGCGTGCTGCTGCCGCGGCTGGCGCCGGGCAGCGACCCCGCGAACCCGGGCGAGGACACGGTGGCCTGGTCGCCGCGCGACCGCCAGTTCCTGCTGCGCGCACTGGGGCGCTGGGCGGCGCATTCGCAACCGCGACGATTCCTGCTGCTCTCGGGCGACTACCACCTCGGGGCGGCGATGGAGCTGATCCAGGACGGCCGACCGGTCGGAGCCGTCGTCGTCGCGCCGCCTCTGTACGCGCCGCTGGGCTACGCCAACGCGCCGAGTGAAGCACTCTGGACCCACGAAGACCTGCGCGCCTGGGGCCTGCGTCTGCACGCCATCGGCAGCTGGCCCGGCAGCGGCTTCACCACGCTGCAGGTGGCCCGCGAGGGCCTGCAGGGTTTCCGCATCACGGTGAACAGCTGGCTGCAGGACCACGGCGCGGGCGCAGCGAAAGGCTCGGCCGTCGGACCCATTTCCATCCTGCTGCCCTGAGGGCCGCCGCCATCGAGCAGCCGCCGGCTCCTAAAATGCCGGCATGACCCGCAAGCTGTTCGTCACCACCGCCCTTCCCTACGCCAACGCGGCGTTCCACATCGGCCACATGATGGAGTACATCCAGGCCGACACCTGGGTGCGCTTCCAGCGCATGCAGGGCCACGAGG
>LNFM01002514.1_pt1 | contig 38335 bp, 28 predicted proteins | sample 596031 | NCBI WGS metagenome assembly LNFM01 (sample SAMN04254537, study PRJNA301005) | activated carbon metagenome | isolation source: dual media filters at the Ann Arbor, Michigan drinking water treatment plant | place: USA: Ann Arbor | reverse complement strand
CCTCCCCCGGCTTTGCCGGGGGAGGGCCAGGGGGGGGGCAGCGCGCCGAACTGTTGCCCGCCCTCGGAAAAGCCCCTATATTCCGATTCATGAGTCTCTTCGCAGCCCAAACGTTGGTCCTTCCTGCCAGTCTCCTGCTGGCCGGGCTGCTGCTGCGCGGCCGCGCGCACTAATACCCCACCCCCCTCGCAGTACCGCCGTACCCCGCCCCGGACTTAAAGTCGAAGTCCCGGAGGCCCGTATATAGTTGCGGCGCCGCGCCTTCGAAGGCCCAGAGCCCGCGCGGCCCGATCTCAGGAGAAAACCATGAAAGACCGCCTCGTCATATTCGACACGACGTTGCGCGACGGCGAGCAGAGCCCCGGCGCATCCATGACCCGCGAAGAGAAGATCCGCATCGCGCGCCAGCTGGAGAAGCTGCGGGTCGACGTGATCGAAGCGGGCTTTCCGGCCGCGTCCAACGGCGACTTCGAAGCGGTGCGGTCGGTGGCGGGCATCATCAAGGACTCCATCGTGTGCGGCCTCGCGCGCGCCAACGACAACGACATTCGTCGTGCCGGTGAAGCGCTGAAGGATGCCAATGCCGGTCGCATCCACACCTTCATCGCCACGTCGCCGATCCACATGGAGAAGAAGCTGCGCATGAGCCCCGATCAGGTGCTCGAGCAGGCGGTGAAGGCGGTCAAGCTGGCACGCACCTACCGCGACGACATCGAGTTCTCGCCCGAAGACGCCGGACGCTCCGAGGTCGACTATCTCTGCCGCATTCTCGAGGCAGTCATCGACGCAGGGGCCAGGACGATCAACGTGCCGGATACCGTGGGCTACACCATGCCGGAACAGTTCGGCGGCCTCATCCGCACCCTGCGTGAACGCATCCCGAACTCCGACAAGGCGGTCTGGTCGGTGCACTGTCACAACGATCTCGGTGTCGCTGTCGCGAACTCGCTCGCCGCGGTCATGAACGGGGCCCGACAGGTCGAATGCACCATCAACGGCCTCGGTGAGCGCGCCGGCAACGCGTCGCTCGAGGAAATCGTCATGGCCGTGCGCACGCGCCAGGACTTCTTTCCGTGCGAAACCCGTATCGATGCTACCCAGATCGTGCCCGCCTCCAAGCTGGTCTCGGGCATCACCGGCTTTCCGGTGCAACCGAACAAGGCGATAGTCGGTGCCAATGCCTTCGCGCACGAATCGGGCATTCACCAGGACGGTGTGCTGAAGAGCCGCGAGACCTACGAGATCATGCGGGCCGAAGACGTGGGCTGGGGCGCGAACAAGCTGGTGCTCGGCAAGCTCTCCGGGCGCAATGCTTTCCGGCAGCGCCTGACGGAACTGGGCATCGAACTTGGCAGCGAGGAGGCGTTGAACTCAGCCTTCGCGCGCTTCAAGGATCTCGCCGACAAGAAGACCGAGATCTTCGACGAGGACCTGCAGATGCTCGTCTCCGACGAGACCATCACCCAGGAACGCGAACACTTCAAGCTGCTGTCGATGCGCATCCATTCCGAAACCGGCGAGACGCCCACGGCGCAGGTCGTGATGGCCGAGGGTGCCGAGGAGCGCAAGGCCGAATCGCCCGGTAGCGGCGCGGTGGACGCCACCTTCAAGGCGATCGAATCGATGGTTTCGAGCGGTGCCGAGTTGCAGCTGTTCTCCGTGAACAGCATCACCGGTGGCACCGACGCGCTGGGTGAAGTCACCGTGCGACTGAAGAAGGAAGGCCGCATCGTCAATGGTGCGGGCGCCGACATCGACATCGTCGTGGCATCGGCCAAGGCCTACATCAACGCGCTCAACAAGCTGCATTCGAAGCTGGAACGGGCGCACCCGCAGGTTTAGTCGATCGAAGTGTACGCAAAGCCCCCTGCGGGGGGCTTTGCACGTGCACTTCAATCGAGTTGAAGTGCGCGGCCGCCTTGGGGCGGCCCGGCGCCGGCCGCGATAGCAACTGCTTGGACGAGAGGCGCCGCGGCTTCGACGCGGCGCGGTGCATCTTGATGCAATCCGGCTTGCGGTTGGATCAGTGCCGGGTGCTTGCGGCGGGGATCAGGCGGGCGTTGGTGAGTTTCAGGCGCTCGGCCATGATGCGCAGCAGGGCGCGGGTTACTTTCAGTTGGGTCATCGCGGGCAGCTGCAGCAGGTCTGCGGCGGCGAACTCCGCGACGATCGCGTCGGTCGCCGTCTGGACGGTCGCGCTGCGGATGGCATCGGGGCCCTGCACGAAGGCCATGTCGCCGAAGCACTCGCCGGCGCGCAGCAGGTCGAGCATGCGGCCTTGCACCAGCACCTTGGCGGCGCCGCGAGCGATCACGAACAGGCTGTCACCGCGAGTGCCTTCCTGCACGAGCACTTCCTGTGCGGGTATGCGCCGCCATTGCGCGAGCCCCACCAGTTCCCACAGTTCGAGTTCCTCGAGTTCGTTCAGCAGTGGGGCGGCGCGCAGCGACGAGTATTTCTCGCTGTCGGGCACGATCTGGTCGTAGACGCTCATTCGGCCGAGCTTCGCCAGTTCGAGTGCGGCCTCGGCCCAGTTGTCGTAGCGCTCGCCGGGGAACTTGGCGAGCATGCGCAGCACGATCGGATCGACGGCGGCCGGCAATTCGGGGCGCAGCCGCGAGGGCTTGGTCGGGTCGAGAGTCAGGATGCGTTCGAGCGTTTCCGAGAGATCGGCCCCGCGGAACGGCTTCTGGCCCGTCAGCAGTTCGTAGAGCATCACGCCCAGGGAGAACATGTCACCCTGCGGCGTGGGCGGCTCGTCGCGGATCTGCTCCGGTGCGACGTAGGCGGGCGAGCCGAGCCGCGAATGCTGAGTGGTCACCACGCCGCGAACGAACGCTGCGCCGAAGTCAGCCACCTTCACGTCGCTGCCGCTCGAGATGAGGATGTTCGACGGCTTGATGTCCCGATGCACCACGCCATGCCGATGCGCATACTCCAGCGCGCCACAACACTTGAAGCCGATCTGGATGACGTCATCGATCGGCAGCAGGCGGTCGCGCAGCGTGTGCCGCTGCAGGTTGCCGCCGGGCACGTACTCCATGGCGACGTAGCGCAGGTTGGCTTCGGCCACGGCGTCCACGATGGTCACGATGTGCGGGTGCACCAGCCGGCCGGCCAGGGACGCTTCGCTCACGAACTGCACCGCCGCGGCGTTGGCGCGTTCCGGCTGCGATTCGGGCAGGTACACCTTCACCGCGAGGTCGGAGTTCAGGAACTCGTCATAGGCGAGATAGACGACGCTCGACTTGCCGCGGCCGAGTTCCGACCTGATCTGGTACTTGCCGATCCGCCCTTCCATCGCCATACCGCCTCCGGCCCCCCGAATCCCGAAGACGGATTGTACGGGGGTCCGGGGCGCCGTGCCGCGGGACGGAACCGCTACCGGTGTCGGTGCCGTTTCCACTATCCTCTAGGGCGGACGAAACACACAAGAACATGGACATGGACTCAGTTCGGCAGCAGGTACGCTCGGGCGGGCTGCATCGCATCGTCGTGGTTGGCGGCGGTGCCGGGGGCCTCGAACTCGCCACGCGCCTGGGCGACCGTCTCGGCCGCAAGGGCAAGGCACGCATCACGCTGGTCGACCGGTCGCGCACCCACCTGTGGAAGCCCCTGCTGCACCAGGTGGCGGCCGGCAGCATGGATCAGAACGATCACGAGCTGGACTACCTGGCGCAGGCGCGCTGGCATCACTTCGATTTCCAGTTGGGCCGCATGCAAGGGCTCGACCGCGCCGCCAAGACCTTGCTGCTGGCGCCCTTGCTCGACCAGGAAACGGGCGCCGAGGTCCTGCCCGAACGCAGGCTGCCGTACGACACGCTGGTCATGGCCGTGGGCAGCCACACCAACGATTTCGGGACGCCGGGTGCCGCGCAACACGCTATCGCGCTCGACACGCCCGGTGAGGCGGAGCGCTTCCGCTCGCGCCTGCTCAATGCCTGCCTGCGCGCGAATGCGCAGGCCGCACCCCTGGGTCCGGGCCAATTGCACGTCGCGATCATCGGCGCCGGCGCCACGGGTGTCGAACTCTCGGCTGAGTTGCACAACACCACGCGCGAGCTGGTGGCCTTCGGACTCGATCGCATCGACCCCGAGCGCGATCTCAAGATCACCATCGTCGAAGCCGCACCGCGCATCCTGCCGGTGCTGCCCGAGCGCCTGTCCGCGGCGACTCTCAAGCTGCTCGAAAAGCTGAAGGTCGAGGTGCTCACCAATGAGCGTGTCACCGAAGTCACCGCCGCCGGTCTCAAGACCGCGAGCGGCCGTGAAGTGCACGCGGAACTGGTGGTGTGGGCTGCTGGCATCAAGGCCCCGGAATTCCTGAAGGACATCGACGGGCTCGAGACCAATCGCATGAATCAGCTCGTGGTGACGCAGTCGCTCGCGACCACGCGCGACCCGTCCATCTTCGCCATCGGCGATTGTGCCGCCTGTCCGTGGCCGGAGAAGAACGGCTTCGTGCCGCCGCGCGCTCAGTCTGCTCATCAGCAGGCCTCGCACCTGGTCAAATGGTTGCCGCAGCACCTGGAGGGGCGCGACGTGGCGCCGTGGAGCTATCGCGATTTCGGTTCGCTCGTATCGCTGGGCGACTACAGCACGGTGGGCAGCCTGATGGGCAGCATCACCCGCGGGTCGCTGATGATCGAAGGCATCTTCGCCGGCCTCATGTACCGCTCGCTCTACAAGATGCACGAACTCGCCTTGCACGGCGCGGTCAAGGTCACGCTCGACACCATCGCCCGCCTCATCACGCGGCGCACCGAGCCGCACGTCAAGCTGCACTGATGGGGCATCGACTGCTCTGCGCCGCGATCGCGCTCGCCTGCGTGGCTGGGTGCGGCAAGCAGACCTATCGCGAGCAGCCGCTCGATGTCGGAGCGGGTGAACGGGCCTATCGCGCACGTTCGCTCAGTGCCGGCGAACTGCGCGACTATTTCGTGGCGCAGAGTCATGCGGTGACGCCGTGGCCCCTCGCGAGCTGGGATCTGCCGGCCCTCACGCTGGCCGCCGTGCTCTATCACCCCGAGATCGAACTCGCACGTGCCAAGGCGCGCGTGACGGCGGCGGAGACGCAGACCTCGCGCACGCGCCAGCCGATCTCCATCACGGCCCGGCCCGAATACAACTCCAAGGCAGGGGAGGGCGAGACGCCCTGGGGCATGGGCGTCCTCGTCGGTCTGCCGATCGACATCGGCGACAAGCGTGGCAAGCGCACCGAGCAGCTCACCCGCCTCGAGGACGCGGCGAATCTCGAAGTGGGGGTGGCGACCTGGCGCGTACGCAGTCGGCTGCGCCGCCACTTCGTGGAACTGTACGTGGCCGATCGCACTCACGCGGCACTCGAACGCGAGCAGCAGGAACGCCGCCAGCTCGTGACCTTGATGGAGAAGCGCGAGGCGAAGGGCTACGCGTCGGCCACCGATGTGAGCACGTTGCGCCTCAGAATGGCCGAGACCGAAGTGTTGCTCCGGCGCGCGGCCGTGCGCCGGGATCAGGCGCTCGCGGGCGTGGCGGAAGCGGTGAGCGTGCCGCTCGAGGAGATGATGCGCGCCCGTTTCGATTTCTCGGCGCTCGAGAAACCGATGGCGCCACCGTCAGCCGCCGAGGCGTCGCGCGCCGCGCTGCTCAATCGCATCGACCTGCGCCGCAAGCTGGCGGACTATGCCGCTGCGGAAGCGGCGGTGAAGCTCGAGGTCGCGCGGCAGTATCCGGACATCACGCTGTTCCCCGGCTACTTCTGGGATGCCGACGAGAGCATCTGGTCGATCGCGTTCGTCGGGCTGTTGCCGCCCGGCGCGCGGACCAAGGCACTCATCCGTGAGACCGAAGCCCGGCGCGAAGTGGAGCAGAAGGCCTTCCTCGCTCTGCAGACGGCGGTGATCGCGGAGGCCGATGGCGCGGCCTCGCGCTATCGCCTGGCCTGGGAGGCGGAGCATGCCGCCCGTAGCCAGATCGAAGAGGCGCTCGCACGGCGTGCGCGAGCCGAACGGCAGTTCGAGCGGGGCTACGCCGATCGCGTGGAACTGGTGCAGGCGCGTCTGGAAGCCGTCGCGAGCGAACGCGCGGCAGTGGTGGCGATGCTGGAGACACAGCAAGGCTTGTCCGCGCTCGAGGACGCGCTGCAGCGACCGCTCGACAATCCCGATTTCGTGACGGCACCGCAGGCTGCGAGCACGCCCAGCGAGGCGGTGCCCAATCCGGCGTTGATCGACAATGATTGAGGCCGTGTGGTTGTTTGCATCCGGAGTTGTGCCGCCGCAGCGGAGCGGGTGGGGTGTCTGCCCCCATCCCAACCTTCCCCCGGCAGAGCCGGGGGAAGGAGCTGTACACCCCTTCCCCCACCTTCGGTGGGGGAAGGTTGGGATGGGGGCAGATGCCGCATCCCTCCCCCGAAAGCCCTCCCCATGACCGACCGCGGCGGCCACAAGGTCGCGATCATCGCGTCGGTCGCTGCGCTGCTGCTGGCCGGCACCACCATCTGGTTCGGCCGCGACGAGTATCGCGAGCTGGCACGCGATCGCGGCGAGACCATCGGCACGCGGACGAGTGCCGACGAGAAGCTCGGTCCGGGCGAACTGCGCATCGGTGCGGCCGAGCGCGCGGCGAGCGGCATCGAAGTGATGCCCCTGGAGGCAGCGCAAGCCGATGCCGTCGTCGAGATCTACGGCACGGTTGTCGACCTGCGACCCCTGCTCGAAGCGCGCGGACGATTGCTCGCGCGCGAAGGCGAAGTCAGGGTCCTGCGCGGCACGGCGAGCGCGAGCGAGTCGGAATATCAGCGGGCCGCCGCGCTCTTCAAGGACGAGCGCAACGTGTCCGAGCGGACGATGGTGGCTGCCGAAGCACAATGGAAGGCCGATCGCGAGCGGCTGGCCATCGCCGAGGCCGACGTCCGCAACCTGCGCGAAACCCTGCGCGCCGAGTGGGGCGCGCCGCTGGCCGACCTGGCCGCGATACCGGGTAGCGCCGGGTTCGCACCACTGCTAGAGGTGCGTGAAGTGCTGCTGCAGATGACGGTGCCGAGCGAGTTCGACCGCGCGCTTGCGACGCGCCCGCTGACGGTGGAACCCACCGGTGGTGGTGCGCGCGCCCAGGCAAGGCTCGTTTCCGCTGCACCTGCCGCGGCTCCCGGTGCGATCGGCACCACCTGGTTCTTCCGCGCACCGGCGGCAGGATTGCGTGCTGGCGCTCGCGTCACCGGGTACCTTTCCACCGGCCGCGGCAAGTCCGAAGGCGTGGTGGTGCCGGAGAAGGCGGTCGTGTGGCATGCCGGCCGCCCCTGGATCTACGTTCAGCGCGAGGACGATCATTTCGTGCGCACCGCGGTCAGCGCGAGCCGCCTCGTTCCGGGTGGGTGGTTCAACGCCGAGGGGCTCAATGTGGGCGACGCAGTGGTCGTGACCGGCGCGCAACTGCTGCTGTCCGAAGAGCTGGAATACCGCATCCGGAACGAGAACGAGGACTGAGCAGCTTCACGCGAGCGACCATGATCACCGCCATCGTCCGCTTCTCGGTTCGCTTTCCCGGCGTGGTCGTGGCGCTCGCCCTGATGCTGATGGCCTACGGCATCTTCACGCTGCAGCGGGCGCGGGTCGACGTGTTTCCCGAGTTTTCGCCGACACAGGTCGTGATCCAGACCGAAGCGCCCGGACTGTCCGCGGAGCTGGTCGAGACGCAGGTCACGCAACACATCGAGAATGCACTGCTCGGGGCCGCCGGCGTGGAAGTGCTGCGTTCGCAGTCGATTCCGGGGCTGTCGGTCGTCACCGCATTGTTCGAGGACGGCTCCGACATCTACCTCAATCGCCAGGTGGTGGCCGAGCGCATCGGCGCACTCGCCAATCGGATGCCGACGGGCGTTGCCGCACCGGCCATCACGCCGCTGACGTCATCGGCGAGCACGGTGCTGGGCGTGGGGCTCACCTCGAAAGAGCGCTCCGCGATCGAACTGCGCAGCCTCGCCGATGCGGTCGTGCGCCCGCACCTGATGTCGGTGAAAGGCGTGGCCGAGGTCAACGTGTTCGGCGGGCGCGTGCGCGAATGGCAGATCCAGGTGGACCCGAAACGCCTGCTCCGCTACGGACTTTCGATCGAGGAAGTGGCGCTCGCTGCGCGCAGCGCGACCGGTGTGGTGTCGGCCGGATTCATTCCCGGGCCGAACCAGCGCATCGCCATCGTCACCGAGGGTCAGCCGTTGGGGCCCGAGCAGCTCGGCCAGGTGCTGCTGCGCGAATCGGGCGCCCAGGTGCTGCGCCTCGCCGACGTCGCCGAGGTCATCGAAGGCCATGCGCCGCCCATCAGTGCTGCCGAGATCGACGGCGTGCCCGGCGTGTTCCTGATGGTGCAAGGACAGCTCGGCTCGAACACGCTGGCGGTCTCGCGCGACCTGGAGCGTGCGCTGAGCGAACTCGTTCCACTGCTCCAGCGCGAGCGCGTGACGCTGCACGACAAGTTGTTCCGCCCCGCCAACTTCATCGAGACCGCGGTGCGCAACGTGCGCTTCGACATCATCGTCGGCTCGACGCTGGTGATCGTGGTGCTGTTCCTGTTCCTGTTCAATGCGCGCACCGCGTTCATCTGCACCACGGCGATACCTGTTTCCCTGCTCGGCGCCGTGCTGGTCCTCACGTTGCTTGGAGAACCGCTCAACATCATGGTGCTGGGCGGTCTCGCGATCGCACTGGGCGAGGTGGTGGACGACGCCATCATCGACACCGAGAACATCTTCCGTCGGTTGCGCGAGAACCGCGCAGCGGGCAACCCGTTGACCGACGCGCAGGTAGCGCTGAACGCCTCCGTCGAAGTGCGTGGCTCTGTCGTGTTCGCGACTTTCATCGTCGCGCTGGTGTTCGTGCCTCTGCTCACCTTCGGCGGTATCGGCGGCAAGCTGTTCTCGCCGCTGGGCCTCGCGTACATCCTGGCGATCCTGGTGTCGCTGGTGGTGGCCATGACGCTGACGCCGGCGCTGTGCTACCTCCTGCTTACGCGCGGGCTGATGCGGGCGGAGGATCCACCGTTCGTACAGCGGATCAAGCCGGGCTACGTGGCACTGCTGCGCCGGATCGAGAAGCATCCGGGCCGGGTGCTCGCGCTCGCCACCGGAATCATCGCGCTGGGCCTCGCCGCGATCCCGCTGTTCTCCGGTGAGTTCATCCCGTCGCTGAAAGAGGGTCACTACGTGATCCACATGACCGCCGTACCGGGCACCTCGGAGGAAGAGACGCTGCGCATCGGCACGCAACTCACGCGCGCACTGCGCGAAGTGAAGGGCGTGAAGTCGGTTGCGCAGTGGGTCGGGCGGTCGCAGAACGGTGCCGACACGTTCGGCCCCCACTACAGCGAGTTCGAAGTGGAAGTGGGCGCCCTCGAAGGCTCGGAACAGGCGCGCATCCTGCGCGAGATCCGCGACATCCTCGAAGGCGATCGCGGGGCCTATCCGGGCGTGACGTTCTCGGTGAACACTTTTCTTACCGAGCGCATCGAGGAAACCATCTCGGGTTTCCCGGCGGCCATGGTGGTGAATCTTTTCGGCACCGACCTCGATCTGCTCGACCAGGACGCCCAGGAGGTGGCGGCCGCCATTGCATCGGTCAAGGGCGCACTCGACATCCAGGTGCAGGCGCCGTCGGGATCACCGCAGCTCACCGTGCGGCTGCGCCACGAACGGCTCGCTGCGTTGGGTTTCACGCCGCGACAAGTGCTGGACGCCGTCCAGAGCGCCTTCGAAGGCACGCGTGTAGGCCAGGTGCAGCAGGGCAATCGCACGATCGACGTCGTCGTGGTGCTGACGCCCGCGGAGCGCCGCGCGCCCGCGCAGATCGAGATGCTGCCGTTGCGGTCTGCCAACGGGACGCTGGTGCGCCTGGGCGACGTGGCGGACGTGTCGATGGGATCGGGGCGCTACAAGATCCTGCACCAGGGGGGCAAACGCATCCAGACCGTCACGGCCAACATCGACGCGCGCGACCTCGACGACTTCTCGAGCGACGTGAAGCGCGCCATCGCCGAGCGCGTGAAGCTGTCGGAAGGGAACTACCTGGTGATCTCCGGCGAGGCGGAAGCGTCGATCGAAGCGCGCGAGAAGCTGGTGTTCCATTCGCTGCTCGCCGGGTTCGGCGTGTTCGTGCTGCTGTATCTGGCGTTCAACAACCTGCGCAATCTCGGCATCACGTTCCTCAATCTGCCGTTTGCATTGGTGGGCGGCGTGGTGGCGGTGCTCTCTGGTGGTGGCTGGATGACCCTGGGTTCCCTGGTGGGCTTCGTCACCCTGTTCGGCATCACGCTGCGCAATTCCATCATGCTGGTGTCGCACTACCAGTACCTGGTGCAGGAGGAGGGCGCGCCATGGAATCTCGACACCATGCTGCGCGGCGCCGCCGAGCGCTTGCCCTCCATCCTGATGACCGCACTGGTGACATCGCTGGGCCTGCTGCCGCTGGCGTTGGGCTCAGGGCAGCCCGGTCGCGAGATCGAAGGCCCCATGGCGACCATCATCGTTGGCGGGCTCATCACGTCGACGGTGCTCAATCTGCTAATCCTGCCGACGGTGTTGCTGCACTTCGGCAGGTTCGAACGCATGGACACGCCGCAAGCGGTGACGCGATAACTGGAAGCGGGATCGGAGACACGAATTGGAACTCAAGGGAAAAGTCGCATTGGTCACGGGCGGCAACGGCGGTCTCGGCAGCCGGATCTGCTACGCACTGGCGCGAGCGGGATGCGACGTGGCAGTCGTCTATGCGCGCAGCCGCGAACCGGCGGAAGCGGTCGCCGCCGAACTGCGGGCACTCGGCGTGAAGAGTGAAGCGCTGGGTTGCGACGTGACCGACCCCGCAGCAGTGCAGGCGCTCGTCGACGAGGCAATGCGCCGGTTCGGTCGCATCGACATCCTCATCAACGATGCTGCCTACAACAAGTGGATTCCCTATCCCGATCTCGACGCGCTGACTTTCGAGGAGTGGGAGAAGATTCTCTCGATCAACCTGACCGGCCCGATGCTGTGCATCAAGGCGGTCGCGCCGATCATGCGCGACCAGGGTGGTGGCAGGATCGTGAACATTTCGTCGGTGGCCGGGTTGTCGCCGACGGGTTCGTCGATCCCGTACGCGGTTTCGAAGGCCGGACTGATCCACCTCACCAAGTGCATGGCGGTTGCTCTGGCGCCGCACGTGCTGGTCAACTGCGTCGCCCCCGGGTACATCGAGGGCACGCGGGCGACGTCCAACCTTGACCCGGCCTATCAGCAGCGGTCGCGGGAATCGTCACTACTCAAGCGCGCGGCCGACAAGGACGACATTGCCGTGCAGGTGGTGGAACTGTGCCGCACCGACAGCATCACCGGGCAGACGCTGGCAATCGATGCGGGGCGAGTGTTCCACTGAGGGCGTCGTTGCGCTGGCCTGATTCGTGGTGCACTCGCAGGCCTGGTACGGCGTCGATTGCTGGACATTGGCCAGAAAGCCCTCCTTCGATGCTGCTGCATGTTGCGCGGCAGCATTCGGACCGAGCCAATGTCAGAGAAATGCAGGAAGTGGTCTGCCTGGACACTGATCGGGTTGCGGACCCATCCCGCCGGCATTAGGCTTTTCCCGTGGGCGCCGTGGCAAGGCCGAAACGCGGCCACGCCGGGGTCGCCCGGAGGGGATCGCCATGAACCGACCTAGTCTTTGGTGCGCGGCTGCCCTGGGCGCGCTTTGGCTCGAACTCGCCACATCGCCGGTCAACGCGGCAACGATCGACATCGAGGGCCCGCTCAATGTCATTCTTGTCGACGACGGGACCGGTGTTTTCGCGGGCACGCCCGGCGGGACATCGTTCTCGGGGTTCATCAGCGATACGACATTCAACGGACAATTGAGCAACGGCTCGACAGTCGTCAACTTCGGCTGTTGCATCGACGCCGGGGGCCTCACGATTTTCAACAACGAGGTGTTGGACGCCAATCTCGCGGCGCTGTTCAATCAACTGGCGGGAGCCTCTCTGTTCAACGCCGGTGACGTGATCGACGGCGTTGACATCGAAGGTGACGCGGCGACCACGAGCGGTGGCCGCATCGAGATCGGTGTTTCGTACGTGTTGCCCGGCACTACCTTCGCCGACACGCAGCCCGGCAACTATCCGTTCGACCTGAACGCCGTGCAGCTCGCCGTGTTCTTCATCTTCGAAGAGAACGCGACGGGCACAGAGATTTTCAACGCTGCCGGGCCCTTGGTGACGACGCCGATCCCCGAGCCGTCGACGATCGTTCTGTGGGTTGTCGGTGTGGCGATATTGCCGATCGCCATGATGCGTCGCCGGCGCGGCGGTTGATTTCTCCGCCGGAGGCATCTGCCCGATCCGTGTACGCCATGCTGTCTGTAGTTGGATCCGCGGCTTGCCTGCTCGCGTCTGCGCCGGTAAGCGCCGACAACTGCAACGGCCGCTTTTCCAATGTAGCCATTTCCGCCGAAGTGCTCGAGGTGGGCAAGGGGCACACGGTGACGTACTTCGTCGCGCGCGGTAGCGCGACCAGCGACAACTCAGCGCACAACGGCGTCGGTGAATGCGGCGGCTACGCGCTGGCCACGCCCGACGGCAAAGTCAGGATGGCCGGCGTCTGTGCCCGCAAGGACAAGGACGGCAACAGCTGGAGCGACGAGTGGGGTCTGGATGCCGGTGCCGAGAAAGGTTGGTGGCGCATGTCCGGCGGCGCACGTTCGCCGGCAAGAAGAACTCGGGTTGGTGGCAGCCCGTCGCCGAAGATGGCAAGACCACGATGGGGCACTGGGGGGGCACCTGCCAGTAGTGCAGGCTACTCACGTATAGCCTCAATGCTCGACTTGGGCCTCACCGTTCGTACGCAGTGGTTGCGACCCGTGGCTCCGAATCCATTTCTCAGCTCCGCAGCACTTTCGACATGACCTTGCCCTTGGCCAACTCGTCAACGAGCTTGTCGAGTTGGCGGATTTTCTTCATCAGTGGGTCTTCGACTTCTTCGACGCGCACTCCGCAGACCACGCCGGTGATCAGGTGGCTTTTTGGGCTCATGACCGGAGCTCTAGCAAAGAACGTCTCGAAGTCGGACTTCTGCTCAATCTGCTGCTGCAGTCCAGCTCGGTCATAGCCTGTCAACCAACAGATGACCTCATCAACCTCATCCTTGGTTCGCCCCTTGCGTTCTGCCTTCTGTACGTACATGGGGTAGACCACAGCGAAGGCGGTCTTGAAGATGCGGTGCCCGGACATGCTGTTGCGTTCAGAGTCTCGAAGGGGTTGTACTGTGAGGCCAACTGAAAGTAGGCACCCCAAGCGGTGCCTTATAAAGCGCAAATCGGTTGCAAAAAGGCACGGCTCTCAATCCTTCTCGTCTTCCTTTGAAGCAGTTGCCGCTGAATTGGGATACCTGGAACGTCGGCCTGAACACACTTGAATGCGTCGACAATGATAGGGCTGTTTCTGGCGGGGCGCCTGGGACGGGCCTTGCCGGTGGATGGTCGGTGGAAGCAGGTGTCCGTGCGCCTAACGTTGCACGTGTCTTGACCCATTAGTCCTCGACGAGCCGTCATGGGAAGATCCCTCCCCTCGACAAGGAGAGGCGCATGGCCAAAGCAATCGTGATGCGGGTACCCGGCGGTCCCGAGGTGCTGAAGGTGGAGAGCGTCGAGGTTGGCGATCCCGGCCTGGGCCAGGTGCGCCTGCGCCAGACGGCGGTGGGCGTGAACTTCCACGACATCTATGTGCGAACCGGTCTCTACCAGACTTTGCCGCTGCCCGGCATTCCCGGTCTCGAGGCCGTCGGCGTGGTCGAGGCGGTCGGGCCGCAGGTGGCGCAGGTGAAGGTCGGCGACCGGGTCGGTTGCCTCACGCTCACGTACGGCGGCTATGCGGAGGGGCGCCTGGTGGATGCGGACCTCCTGTTCAAGCTGCCCGATTCGATCGACGACCGCACTGCAGCCGCTACGTTGCTGCGCGGATTGACGGCGCAGATGCTGGTGCACCATACGCACAGGATCGTTCCCGGCTTGAAGGTCCTGGTGCACGCCGCGGCCGGCGGGGTGGGGCGTCTGGTGGCCCAGTGGGCGCATCACCTCGGCGCGATGGTCATTGGCACCGCGGGCAGTGAGGACAAGGCGCGCATCGCCGGTGAGAACGGCTGCGATCACGTCATCCAGTATCGCAGCGAGAACTTCGTCGAGCACGTGCAGGCCATCACCGGCGGGAGAGGCGTCGATGTCGCCTACGATGCGGTGGGCAAGGACACCTTCATGGGTTCGATGACTTGCCTCGCGCGGCTCGGGCACATGGTGAACTATGGCCAGGCGTCGGGGCCGGTCGAACCGATCGCGATGTCGCTGCTGTTCCAGAAATCCAACTCGGTGACGCGACCCAACCTATTCCACTATCTCGCCGATCGGCCGCGGCGCGAGGAGATGGCGGCCTCGCTGTTCGACGCCCTTTCAAAAGGCATCGTCACGCCCGGCGCGATCCACGACTATCCGTTCGCCGATGTCGGTCGCGCGCAGAGCGACATGGAGGCGCGCAAGACGGCCGGTGCTGTGATCCTCTCGGTATGAAGCCGCAGCAGCAAGATCACGTCAGACCCATATCAACGCGGAGGCCCTATCGCGCCGGCGGACTGCTAGTCGTGCAGTCGCTTCCTCACATCGGCCGGCCGGAATCGAGCACGCGCTCCCGCTCGCGTTCTTGCTGCCCACGACGTTCCTGTTCCACGACCACCTTTGCGCTCTTCAGCCACACGGTGTAGGTACAGGGCGGGATGATGCCCAGCGGATTGAGCAGAGGGTCGTCGACAGGTTCGGGGCACGAAGCGGTCGCTTCCACGGCGGGAAGGTCCCAGGCGGCATAGCGCTCATCCTGGCCGAGGCGCTGGGGCGGCCCCCATTTGCGCTGCATGGCCTCGATGGCGATGTGGCGCATCTTGGCGTCGCTCTTGAACCGCAGATTGATGATGCGCTTGCGGCGGAAGTCGGCCAGGATGCTCGGTGCATACCCGGTGGAATTGAACTCACCCGCGTAGTCCATCCATGCGGGATGCTCGGCCCGCGCGAAGTAGATCTGCATGGTGCCGTTAGGCACCGGGCGCATGAGATCGCCCGATCCGAAGGTCGAGTAGCAGGACTGCGGCACGTATCGCGGGCCGGGTGGAGGCGCTTCGAGGAACGCCGGGCAATGGGGCACGCTGACCGGGTGGCCCAGCTTCAGGCCGAAGACGGTGGCGGCAGGATCCTCGGTCACTGCAAAGTACGGCGGTGCATCGGCGCCTGCGGGTCGGCCGGCGGCGCTCCACGCCAGCATCGCTGCCTCGAATTGCGGCCTGGTTTTCGCGCGTGCGTCGGCCACCCTTTGCAGGTCGCCCTGGCTCAGCACGCCGGTGGTCTCGACGCCGGTCAGCCGCTGCCAGGACGAGACGATCGCGTCCCAGTCGACGCAGGCGGGCCGCTTGCCCGCGAACCGCAGATGGCGTTGGCCCCAGACGAAGAGGGCGCCGGTCGATCCGTCCTTCTGCGCCTTGGCGAGGTCCACACCGGCTTCGGCGCGCACCTTGCCGTCGCGGCAGGGCCACTCCCTGGCGGTGTCCTCGGGCAGCGGCGGAGGCAGGAAGTGTCCCGGCATCGGCATCGGACCGCGCTCGGTGCCGACCTGGGCGAGTACCTCCATCGAAGCCAACAGTATCCCCGCGGATGCGAGCACCACCAACCAACAACGACGCATGAATCCTCCGTCGGAAACGATTACAGTGAAGCGACAACGCCTTTCCGGAGATCAGCGTCGCTGCAGGCATAAGGTCGCCGTTGGCTCGTGCTACGTCAAGCACACGAACCTGCGCCGCAGTGTCGTTCGATGATCCGCTGATGCAGAGCGTTCCTGGGGGCCGACGAGGCGCAGGGTTGTTGCGCAGCGGCGTTCTGGGTCGCCCTGTGACCGGAGGCGCCGACTACGGCGGCGCGGCACGAGGTCTCACAGCTCCCACGCCAACTGATAGCCGTCGTAAAACGGAGCGATCCCGAGATCGTCGAAGAACTGCGCCACGTACATGGCCTTGCCGATGCGGGTCCCGTCGGGGAGCACCGGATTGTCGTCCACAGCGACGACCGTGCCCGGCCCAAGGCTGCGCCACACGGCGGTCAGCTCCTTCATGTGATGGAAGGCGCTGGGTCGGGCATCCGTCGGATCGAGGTCGAAGGAGTCGAGATAGAGCAGGTCGATACGGCGCTCGCCCAGGCGCACTGAAAGCTCCGACAGGAATCGCACGGAGTCGCCCGTCGTCGCCTCGGTGCGGCGGGAACACAGTTCGCGCGCCAGCAATGCTGCGGCCGGATCGATGTCCACCGTCAGACACCGGCCGTGATGGTGACTCGCGTAGGCGTCGAACAAGCGCGTGCTCTGCCCGTCGCCGGCCCAGTTGTCGCGGGTGCGCACGGTGCCCGTTTCCACCAGCAACGGATCGTTGTTGCGTGCTCCATGCCGCTCGACCCGTTCGAAGATGGCGCGAAAGCCTTCCGCACGCTGCGCGAGCAGCGGGGCGTAGTCGCGGTCGTACATGGGCAGGAACGACAGCGAGGCCGGCGCGGGGCGCTTCCGGCCCAGCAGGTCGCGCAGAACTTCCAACAGCATCACTGCACCCCTGGGCCAGTATGGACCTCGATTCTAGGCCCGATGGCGGTCGGACAGGCCCATAGTGAGCATGGTTCCCGCGGGGCTGCTGCGCCTCCGATTGCGGCGATAATGTCGCCTTTCACCGCACTCGCGAGTCTTCCCATGATCGAGATCCTCGACAAGCCTTCCACCGGCGCCACCATCCGCCTGCACGCCACCGACAACGTCGTGGTGGCCCGTACCGATGTCGCCATCGGCGCGATGCTCGAACCCGAGGGCCTGCGATCGCGCAGCCAGGTGCCGGCCGGGCACAAGATCGCCGCACGGGCGATCACGAAGGGTGAGCCGATCCGCAAGTACAACGTGGTGATCGGGTTCGCCGCAGCGGACATTCCTCCCGGCACTCTGGTGCACTCGCACAACATGGAGTTCCGCGAGTTCGATCGCGATTACGCCTATGGGCAGGACTACCGACCGGTGGAGTTCATTCCCGAGCACGAGCGCGCATCGTTCATGGGCATCGTGCGTCCCAACGGTCAGGTGGCGACGCGCAATTTCATCGGACTCGTGTCGTCGGTGAATTGCTCCGCCACCGTCGTGCACAAGATCGCGGAGTGGTTCACGCCCGAGCGGCTCGCGGAATATCCGAACGTGGATGGTGTCGTGGCCTTCGCGCACGGCACCGGTTGCGGCATGGAGGCGACCGGCGAGCCGATGGATCTGTTACGCCGCACGCTCGCCGGTTACGCGACCCATGCGAACATCGCCGCCTGTCTGGTCGTGGGCTTGGGGTGCGAGCGCAACCAGCTCTCGATGCTGTTCCAGGATCAGAAGCTCACCGAAAGCGATCGCCTGCGGGGATTCGTGATGCAGGAGACCGGCGGAACCCGCAAGACCATCGAGGCCGGCATCGCGGCGATCAAGGAGATGCTGCCGGAAGCGAATCGCGTCACGCGCACGCGCGTGCCCGCGAGCCACATCACCGTCGGCCTGCAGTGCGGCGGATCGGACGGCTTCTCGTCGATCACGGCGAATCCTGCCCTCGGTGCCGCGATGGACCTGCTGGTCCGGCATGGAGGCACTGCGATCTTGTCGGAGACCCCGGAGATCTATGGGGTCGAGCACACGCTGACGCGCCGCGCGCGCAGCCGCGAAGTGGGCGAGAAGCTGATCGAGCGCATCCGTTGGTGGAAGGACGAATACACCGTCGGCCGCGACACGCAGATCAACGGCAAGGTGAGTCCCGGCAATCAGGCCGGCGGGCTGGCCAACATTTTCGAGAAGTCCCTCGGGTCATCCATGAAGGGCGGGACCGGGCCGCTGATGGAGGTGTATCGCTACGGCGAGCCGGTCAAGCAGAAGGGGCTCGTGTTCATGGACACGCCGGGGTTCGATCCCTGTTCCGCCACCGGCCAGATCGCGGGCGGGGCCAACGTGATCCTGTTCACCACCGGGCGCGGTTCCATGTTCGGGGCGAAGCCCGTGCCTTCGGTGAAGCTTGCGACCAATTCGCCGATGTACCGCAAGCTGGAAGAGGACATGGACATCAATTGCGGCGAGATCCTCGACGGCGCATCGACGATTCCCGAGATGGGACAGAAGATCCTCGAGCATACGTTGCGGGTGGCTTCGGGGGAGAAGAGCAAGAGTGAGTTGCTCGACCTGGGGAATCACGAGTTCGTGCCGTGGAACATAGGGATCGTGGGGTGAGTGTTGGTAGTGGCGGATCGCTCGCTTTGAGCTGTTAGCCCCCATCCCAGCCTTCCCCCGGCAGAGCCGGGGGAAGGAGTGCCTATGGCGAACGACGTGAGGTATTCGAGCAGTGCATCCCCTCCCCCGCGCGCAGCGTGGGGGAGGGTCAGGGTGGGGGCAAACCGACGCGCTGGCGACTACTTCGGAGCCGCCGCCGGCGTCTGCACCTTCGGCAACTCGGCATCGTTGATCACGACCGGCGTCTTGTTGGTCATGAACGTGATGTAGGCCTGCTCGGTCTCCTGCGCCTTGCGCAGCCGCAGGGCGTTGACCAGCTGATCGCGCACCTCGGGCAGCGGCCGCACGCCCTTTTCCTTGACGTCGTCCAGCCGCACGACGTGCCAGCCGGCGGTCGTCTTGATCGGCCCGACCACGTCGCCTTTCTTCAGGTTGGCGACGGCATCGCGCAGTTCCGGAATCAGGTTCTGCTCGGCCACCCACCCCATGTCGCCGCCCTTGGCGGCGCTCTCGGCGTGCTCCGAACCGGCCTTGGCCAGCGCAGCGAAGTCGACGCTCTTCACCTTGGCGCGCGCCGCCATGTCGGAAGCCTTGGACTGGGCCTTGGTGAACGCGGCCTTGTCGGTTTCCGGGGGGGCCAGCACGAAGACCTGCGCCAGCCGGTACTGCTTGGGTGAAAGGAACTGCCCGGCATTCTGATCGTAGGCCGCCTTGACGTCGGCTTCGGTCGGGTAGCTCTCGGGCGGACGGGCCACGCTGTTCATGTAGCTCGCCACCAGGATCTGCTCGCGCGCCCGCTCCATTTGCGCGACCACCTCCGGACGCTTGTCCCACCCCTTGGTGCGGGCCTCGGCGCCGAGCGCACGGCGCAGTAGCTCCATGCGGATGACCCGGTTGATGTCCTGCGGCGCGGCGGCAAGTTGCGCCTTGGCTTCGGGGGGCAGGCTGTCGACGATGGCTTTCAGCTCTTCGACCTTGAGCTCGATTTCGCCCATCTTGGCGACCACCCCAGGGGGGAGTTTGTCGGCGGCGAGCGCCGGCAAGGCACTGATCAGCAGCATCGCAGCGATGCATCGGAACAACATGAGTTCGATCCTCCGTGGGTGAAGCCGTGAAACTACGGACCGAATGTTACAGAAATCGGACGCCCGCCATCCTCCGAACGCGTTAGCTGCCAAAGGAAAGCCCTGCGGATCAACGTCTTCTAGCCTTCCGTTGACGGGGGAAGACAAAGTAGGCCGGCCGCCCGGGGGCGGAGCGGTCGGCGCGCCTCATCGTCGCCGATCGCCAACGACAAACCTCTCAGCCGGGGTAGAGAATCGGGCGTCTCCACTGTGAGATTCGCGACTTCGAGCCGGTGTCGCCAACTCGCGAAAATCTCACATGACAGCCCGCGAAAGCGCCCCTGAACCATCCGCATCAAGGGGGGGCCGGCACCATCGCAGTGCAACTCGCTCGCGCGAAAGGTAGCGTAACTCTTTGAATTCAAGAGATACGCACTTAAGTGAACCTCACGGCACTTTCTGGCATTCCACGTGCTTTTGTGACACTAGCGGTCAGCGTGACGGCCGCGGCAACGTCGATGCAGCTTGCTGGAATAAAACAGGAACCTGCATTGAACCAAACATGGTCTCACCGGAACATACGAGAAGACTGTTCGATTCTTCGACGTGGAATTCTCTTGTACATAGTGGCGCACAGGTTGAAACTTGGCGGTAACACGAGTACGCGAAACTGATCGGCAGTTAAAGTGTGTAGCAGCAGATGCGTGACGGGAGAAATTCACCCGCACCCGTTCCGAAACCTCCCAATCCACTCGGGGGGCATCGCAGTAGAGTCGAAGCCGGTGAACCCGGCGAACCAATAACAAGGCAGCGGCCACCCGCCGCAGTCAACGCGGCAAAGAAGTCACGCTGGCGTTTGCAATGCTGATCCAGGAGTCCGAGACCATGACCTGTAAAAAAATCCTAGCTGCCCTTGCCCTTGCCCTCGGTGTCCAGACGGGCGCATCGGCGGCCATCGTCACGATCGACGGCGACTTCTTCGACATCAGCTTCGACGACGCCCTGATCGGTCTCTTCGGCACTCCGGCCATCGTCGGCGACGAGATCAAGTGGTTCCCGTCCGGCTCGCCGGGCTTCTCGGCCAAGGTCACCGGGGCGGATGACCTGGTGGTGACCAGCAGCACCTTCGCGCTGAAGATCACGGCCGACGACGGCTACCAGCTCACCGGCAGCAGCCTCTCGGAAGGCGGCGACTACTTCTTCTTCGGCAATGCCGTCTCCGGCGTTTCCGCCAGTGGTCAACTGCGCATGACCAGCCTGACGCCCTCGGCAGCAACGGTCATCGACGGCATCACGCCCGACGGCACGTTCACGGCGAACCCTGCGCTCACCTTCACCACCAACAACTGGTCCGCGAGCGCCGTAGTCGCCCTGTCGGCTCCTGCCACCTCGGCGAACATCACCATCCAGAACATCCTCGCGGCCTGGGCCGCCGGTGCGCCGCCCCTTCAGGCTGCCTTCATCGAAAAGAAGGAAGTCACCCTGTCGGTGGGCGTGGTGCCGATCCCGGAACCGAGCACCTGGGCGATGCTGGGCCTCGGTGTCGGCATGATCGGCTTCGCGATCCGCCGCAAGATGCGCTGAACGAACCAAGCCTCGATGAAAAACGGCCCTGCGGGGCCGTTTTTCATTGGGGGCGACGCGACAGCTTCATCCAGGCTCGGAAATGCAGGTGCGTAGCGATTCGTCCCATGCAACCGGACGGATACCGAAGGTGGCCGTGAGCCTGCTGTTGTCCAGCACGGAGTTCCTGGGCCGCGGGGCCGGCAGCGGATAGTCCGACGTGGCGATGGGCGTCACTTTCACGTGGCGCCGGTCGGCAAGTTCCGGGGCGGTGGCGACGATCGCCGCCGCGAAGCCGTGCCACGTGGTCACGCCGCCGTTCGTGAAGTGGTACACGCCACTCAGGTCGCGGGCCTTCGCGCGCGCAGCAGGATCGCTCCAGGCGCGGGCGACGATGTCCGCCGTGCCGGCGGCCAGCGTGCGGCACCAGGTCGGCGCCCCGTGCTGATCAGCCACCACGCGCAGCTCGTCGCGTTCCTTGGCCAACCGGATCATCGTCAGCATGAAATTGCCGCCGCGGCGGCCGTAGACCCACGACGTGCGCAGGATGACGTGCGCGCCACCGGCCGCCTGCACCGCCTGCTCGCCGGCGAGCTTGGTACGGCCGTAGACGCTGAGGGGATTGGGCGCGTCGGTTTCCACCCAGGCACCCTGCTTGGTGCCGTCGAACACGTAGTCGGTGGAGTAGTGGATCATCAACCCGCCGAGCTTTGCCATCTCCTCGGCCATGATTCCCGGCGCGACGCCGTTGACGGCCATGGCGAGCTCCGATTGTGCTTCGGCCTTGTCGACGGCGGTGTACGCCGCCGGGTTGACCAGCACGTCGGGGCGGAGGTCGCGTACGAACTTGCGCACTGCGTCGGCGTTGGTGAGGTCGAGTTCGGCGAGGTCGATCGCGGTGATCGTTCCGAGGTTCGCCAGCGAGCGCTGGAGTTCCCAGCCGACTTGGCCGATGGCGCCGGTGATGAGGATACGCAGCGGCGTGGTCATGACGGCGAGTTGCCCCCATCCCAGCCTTCCCCCGGCAGAGCCGGGGGAAGGAGTGCCTGCGCTTGCGGTGGGAATCGGGGTGAACGTCGTTGCACTGATACGACTGCTTGCCCCCATCCCAACCTTCCCCCACGACTGTCGTCGCGGGGGAAGGGGCGCACCACGGTATCGTCGACCACAGGCACTCCTTCCCCCATCTTCGATGGGGGAAGGTTGGGATGGGGGCCTACCGCAGACGGTGCCGACACCATCACTCGAAAACCTCCGCATCCGCGAGCAGCTTCCCCACCTTGTCCTTCGCGGACAACTGCGGCTCGCCGTCGAGCGGCCACTGGATGTCGATCGCGGGGTCGTTCCACAGGATCGCGCGCTCGTGTTCCGGCGCCCAATAGTCCGTCGTCTTGTAGAGAAAATCCGCTGTCTCGCTCAGCACCAGGAAACCGTGTGCGAAACCGGGCGGGATCCACGCCATGCGCTTGTTCTCCGCCGTCAGCTCCGCACCGAACCATTTACCAAACGTCTTCGACGCACGGCGCACATCCACGGCCACGTCGAACACCGCGCCCGACACCACGCGCACGAGCTTGCCCTGCGGTTGTTTGATCTGATAGTGCAGGCCGCGCAGCACGCCGCGCTGCGAGCGCGAATGATTGTCCTGCACGAAATCGCCCTGGTACCCGGTGAGCTCCGCGAACCGGCGTTGATTGAAGCTCTCGAAGAAGAACCCGCGCGCATCACCGAACACCTTCGGCTCGAGCAGCACGACACCTTCCAGAGGTGTGGAGATCATGTTCATGTCAGAGGCGCCGGGCCGCCCCAAGCCACTGACGCGCCCCCTCGGGGGGCAGCGACCATCGGGAGCGTGGGGGCTGTTTCATCCTGCGCGCTTCAGAAAATCCGCTCGCGCAGTACCTGCTGCAGGTACTGCCCGTAGCCGCTCTTGCGCAGCGGCTCGGCCAGCTTTTCCAGCTGGGCCGCATCGATGAACTGCATGCGAAAGGCGATCTCCTCCGGGCACGCGATCTTGAGGCCCTGGCGCTTTTCCACCGTCTGCACGAACTGCGCGGCCTCGATCAACGAATCGTGCGTGCCGGTGTCGAGCCAAGCGTGGCCGCGCCCCATCACCACCACGTCGAGATCGTTCCAGGCGAGGTACTGGCGATTGACGTCGGTGATCTCGAGTTCGCCACGCGGTGACGGCTTCAGATTCTTCGCCACGTCCACGACGCGATCGTCGTAGAAATACAGCCCCGTCACTGCATAACGCGACTTCGGCTTCGCGGGTTTCTCCTCGATGCTGATGGCGTGGCCGTTCGCATCGAACTCCACCACCCCGTAGCGCTCCGGATCCGTCACCGGATAGGCGAACACCGTCGCGCAGCCATCCTTGGTCATCGCACCTTGCAGGTCGTCGCCCAGGTCGTGCCCGTAGAAGATGTTGTCGCCCAGCACCAGCGCGCTCGTACCGCCACCGATGAACTTCTCGCCGATGATGAACGCCTGCGCGAGACCATCCGGAGAGGGCTGCACCGCATAGGAAATCTGCATGCCCCACTTGGCGCCGTCACCCAGCAGCTCCTGGAAGCGCGGCGTGTCCTGCGGGGTGGAGATGATCAACACTTCGCGTATCCCCGCGAGCATCAGCGTGCTCAAGGGGTAGTAGATCATCGGTTTGTCGTAAACCGGCAATAACTGCTTGGAAACGGCCTGTGTGACGGGGTACAGCCGCGTGCCGGAACCGCCGGCGAGAATGATGCCCTTGCGGCGAGTGGAAGCGTTCATGCGCGAGCTTGGAAGAGTCGAGAAAGAGGTGATACGGCTGCGCGGAGGGGATCGGGGCCGACCAGGCGCGGAGCGAGAGAATAACCCAGACAGGCGCTATCCCCGCCTTCCTGCCGCCGCCTGGCCCTCGGTGGGCTGCCCCAACAGAAGCGGCCCCATTTGGGCGGACCACCTTATCTCAGGCGAGGCGACGCACGCTCGGGTCGAACGGTTCAGACACCAGCACAGCCTGCGGTACCGAACCGAATACCGAAGCCCTCAGGGCGGCCTGACCCGTTGCAACAGGCATGCCGGAGAACGACCCGACCAGCCCGTACTGGAGCGCAAGATCGCCGCCCAGCGCTTCCGGCCCGCCGGCGGCATCCATGGCATCCATCGCCAGGAAGGCCTGCTCCCACTGCCCCGCGATCTCCTGCCCGGCATTCTGATCGGCGTGCAGGCCCGCGATCACGGTAGCGAAATCGTAGCGCTCCACGGTGGTGGCCGCGGTGCCGTCGTCGAGCAGGCGAGTGCCGACGAACTGGAACTGCGCTCCCGCCGGACGCGTTGCGCCGTGGAACCATTCGGCGAAGGTCAGTCGATCGCCCTCCATGCCTGTGCGGACCACGAGGTCATCACCGCTGCGACCGAAGCGCATCTGTTCCTTCACGATGCCACCGCCGAGGGACAGGTGAGCAACGGCGGTGTCGGCGAGCTCGACACGATCATCACCGTCGCCGTGATTGAACGCGACGATGTCGGTCCCGCTGCCGACCACATTGAGATCCGCCCCTGGCCCCCCCGCGAGAAAATCGTTGCCCGCTCCGCCGACGAGTTCGTCGTCACCCCATCCGCCTTCGAGCAGATCGTTAAGCGCGGCCGACTCCGCAAACACGAAGCGCAACGCCCCGCTCCAAGGCATGGTGCTCTGGCCGGCCACCAGATCGAGGCCATCGTAAGCGCGCGTGCCCGATCCGCGATCGTACGTGGCGGTGGTCGCAGCGGGCACCTTTGACGCGCCACCGAACGTGACGGACTGCACGAACAGATTGCGGTCCTCACCGCGATCCGGAAAGTACGCATCGTTCACGAAAGCAACGTCGACCGCGCGCGCAGCACTGTCGTTCGTCATCAACGTGACCGTGTAGTCGCGAAACGCAGTGGGGTCGACGTCGAACGTGCCCACCGCAACACCGTCGACCCGCAGCTCCATGCGCGCCTGAACGCCGGCAGCATTCGAACCTCTCGCCCGCACGATGAGGCTGGTGGACACCACACCTTCGCCTTCGAGTCGATCATCGCCGCTGCCGCCTTGCAGCATGTCGTGACCGGCACCGCCGAGGACGATGTCGTTGCCCCAGCTACCGACCAGCAAGTCGTCGCGCCGGCTCCCGCGGGCAGTGTGCCCTTCGGTCTCCAGCACCAGCAACTCGACGCCCTCGGGCAATTGATACGTCGTCGTCGCGAAGATCTGGTCCCAACCGCCGGTGGTCGTCTCGATCACCTCGTCCCCGGCGTCGTCCACACGATAGGTATCGTCGCCTGCCCCGCCGATCATGCGGTCGGCACCCGGGCCACCGTCGAGCAGGTCGTCGCCGGCCATTCCGAACACGGACGCGGGTAGCTCGAAGCGCATGGCGCCGCTCCACGGCATCGCGACCTGCCCCGCGAGCACGTCGACGCCGTCGTACGCCGCAGTGCCGCCACCCCGATCGTAGCGAACGCCTGCGCTGGTCGGCACGACGCGCGTGCCGCCGATCTCGATCGACTCGAGGAAGAGATTGCGGTCCTGCTTCAGGTCGGGGAAATACGCGTCGTTGACGAAGGCCACGTCGATGCGATGGGCCTCGCCACGCGTGACCGTCAGGTCGAATCGGTACGACTGGAACGCACTTACCTGCGGGACGTCGACCGTGCCCACCAGCGCGCCGTCGACGCGCACCTCCATGCGGGCGTCGACGCCCTGCGCGGACGAACCGCGCGCCCGCACGATCAACGGCACGGCGAGGCGACTATCGCCCTCGAGGATGTCGTTGCCCTCGCCACCGTACATCCCGTCGTTGCGATCACCGCCGACGAGCACGTCGTCACCCCCGAGGCCGTTCAACGTGTTCTCGAGGCCTTCGAGGCCGGTCAGGGTATCGCTGCCTTCGCTGCCGTCGACCATCAGCAGGTGCCCGGTCAACTGGGAAGCCTCCCAGTACCCGGTGTCGTGGAAGCGGATCGAACCCGGTGTCGGTGAGCCGGCAGCATCGAACCAATCCTCGATACGCCACGAATCGGTCGTGCCCGCGATGCCGATCAGGACGTCATGCCCTTCGCGCCGCAACACCAGATCCCGCGGGAAAATGTCGGGCCCGAAGCGCAGGCGCCGCCCGGTCTGAGCGGAGGCGATGGTCACCGCGCCATCGCCGCGTGCCAGCACGATGTCGTCCGCACCATGCAGGACGCTGCGACGCAGTTCCGTGAGCGACAACACCGTACCGTCGGCGAACTCGAAGCGCTCGATGCCGGCACCGGACCCGAGCAAGGGAATGATGCCGGTCTGCCACGGCATCTGGTGCCGCCACTCGGATTCGGCGCCCGTCGGCAGCTGCACGCCGCCGCCGGCCCACTGCAGCGAGAGCATGGTCTGCCCGGCGTACGCGCCGGACGTCACCGCTTCCATGGTGGCGACGACATCGTCGTCGTCGATGCCCGGCCCGAAGGACAGCACGTCGCGCTCCACCACCGCGGCGCGCATCATGCGTTCGTCGTCAATGGTGTAGACATGGGCGGCACGATCCGCGGGCTCGCCGCTGCGCGCGAGCCACCGGTCGAATGCCGCGCGCAGACCACCGTTCGACTCCCCGTCCACGCGCTGCACCGGATCGACGATGAGATCGGACCCCGCATCGGAGGCGAGGATCCAGTAGCGATCCGCACCGAAACCGCCTTCGAGCACATCGTCGCCCGCGCCTCCGGCGAGCACGTCCACGTCCGCCGAACCGACCACACGATCGTTGCCCGCGCCGCCGGACAACCAGGCACCGACACCGCGCAACTTCGGAACGTACTGGAAGGCTGTGAGACTGCCCTCTTTCTGCCGCGACATGTGCAGGATCTCGTCGTCGCCGGCGCCTCCATCGAACACACCCGAGCCTGCGTACTCGACTCGGTTCGCACCGGCCCCGGCCTCGACGACCGGGATGCGAAACTGCATGAGGTGGTTCGCGCGGTTCACCAACGTGGACCCAGCGCCCACCGCGTAGCCGTGGTGATAGAGCACGAACGTCTGGATGGTGGTGGTGACGAAGAACGAGTCGTCGTCGATGTCGGGCGTGGGGTCGAAGAACGACACCGACGACGGACCGTTGCCGACGAAGGACGTACTTCGATCGATCTCGAGCACGACGGTGTGATCGTAGGTGACCGGCAGCAACTCGGGCACCATCGCCACTTCGATCAAAGCGGCATCGCCCACCACTTCGGCTTCCGTCACCCGGCGCAGGTTGCGCGTCACCACGAGGTTCTCGACACCGCTGCCGCCGATGACACGCATGGTCTCGCCGGTGACCACACCTTCGGGCATCCGCACGGTCGTCATGTACACGTTGGTGGCGGCCTCGGTCCATCCCACGGTCGACGGCTCCTTGCCCATCGCGCCACCACCGCTCGGAATGTAGCCATCGCTCGCCCAGACCGCCGGCCAGCCCGCCTTCAGGTTCACGAGGTATTCGTGCCGCGACGTGGCGAGCAGATCGGCCGCCCGCAGGTCCGACGTTTCGAGCAGGCTCGCCGCGCTCAGCGACGCTCCGGTGGCATCGGTGACGTTCCATTGCGCGGCTTGATCTGCAGCACCGGCAAGCCGCAGACTGGTGCTGCCGTCGAGCGCGACGACGAGATCGCCTTCGTCGTGCCGAATGGTGATGTCGTCGAACCCGACGGCAGCATCGAGGACGATGGCCCCGCCTCCGCTTTCTTCGACCCGATCGTGACCGCCGCCCCAGGCCAGCCGATACGTGTCATGTCCGGCACCGCCGCGCAGCGTGTCGGCACCGCCGCGGCCGTCGAGCAGATCGTCACCCGCGCCGCCTTCGAGCGTCTCATCGGCAGCGGTTCCCACCAGCACGTCCGCGTCATCAGTGCCGGTGATCGGGGTGATCGGCAACACCGCCAGCGCCGCCGCAGTCCACTCCGTGCCGTCCGCAGCGATGATGCGCTCGATGCGACGAAGCGGGTCGCTGAATTGCCCCACGATGGTCACGGTGTCGCCGTTGCCGTAGCGCAGGTTGAGATCGCCGTTGCCCATGCGCAGCGGGACGATCGAGGCCGACACCACACTCGCATCGAAGCGCACGATATCGTCGCCGTCGCCGCGATCGTCGATGCGATCGTGGCCGTCGCCCGCGGCGAACCGGTATTCGTCGTCGCCGGCATCGCCGAACAGCGCATCCGCATCGGCCCCGCCGATGAGGAGATCGTCGCCCCAGCCACCTTCCAGCGTATCGGTGCCGTCGTAACCGGCGAGCCGATCGTTGCCGAAACCACCGCGCAGTGAATCGGCCGCCGCGAAACCCGAGATGACATCGTGGGACGGCGAGCCGGTCACGAACTGCGGGTCATGCAGGGTCGCGCCGAGCAGTTCCGCGAGCGGCGACGTGCTGCCTCCGGATTCCACGAGCGTCAGACCGGCGACCGTGTCTCCGTTGGGGATCACGCGGAACAGCACTTGTTCGCCGACCAGCACCTCGGCCATCGCCACGCCGTCGCTCCAGCCCATGTTCGCTGCGAGCGCCGCGATGGCGACCCCATGCGGCAGCATCACGAGATCGCCGCCTTCGGCATCGCCGAGAATATCGCCGTCCTGCACGAAGTAGCGGTCCTGACCGGCACCGCCCCACAGGCGGTCCATATCGGCGCCACCGATCAGATCATCTGCGCCCGCGCCGCCGTACAGCGTGTCGATGCCGTCGCCGCCGTCGAGTACGTCGTCGCCGGCCAGCCCGGAGAGCGCATCGTTGCCTGCGAACCCGCGAATCCGGTCGCCCACACCCGTGCCGAACAGTGCGGCGTGCGCCGCGTCACGGCCGTCGTCATGCCCGTCGGTGCCGTCGATGTCGAAGCCCTGGGCCAGGATGTCGGCATAGGTCAACACCGCGCCATCAGAGAAGCGCAGTTCGGCCACGACCGGCGTCGCTAGCGGATCGTCAGGATTGAAACCCTCGATGTGGATCCGATCGAAGGCAGTGGGATCGTCGGGGTCCGCGAGGCCGAAATCGATGAGGAGGCTGCCGGGGCGGAACTTCACCGCATCGCGACCGAACCCGCTACCGAAGACGAAAATGCTGGCATCCTGTGCGTTGGCGTTGGCCGGCGTATCGACGATCCAGTCCTCGCCGTCGCCGCGTTCGAAGAGATAGATGTCGCGGCCGGCACCGCCGAACAGGAAGTCGGTGCCAGCGCCGCCGGACAGAATGTCGTCGCCGGTGTCACCGTAGAGTTGATCCGAGCCGGCGCCGCCGTCGAGGTAGTCGCCGGCAGCCGTCGCGGGCATTCCGCCGACGGAGGCGTCACCGACGAGTACATCGTTGCCATCGCCGCCCAGCAACGTGTCGGCGCCACCGTTGCCGTAGACGACGTCGTCGTCGGCACCACCATCGATGAAGTCGTCGCCCTCGCCGCCGAACGCCCAATCCGACCCTTTTCCACCGTAGATGGTGTCGCGGTCATCGGTCGAAACGTCGCGAAGCTCGACACCGGTGTACACGACGCGATCCACCGCGACGCCGTCGTTGACGCGCGTGAGGCGCTCGACGCTCCATTCCAGGTTCACCGCCACGTCCCCCGCGCCGCCATCGAGCACGTCGTCGCCAGAACCGCCGATGAGGAGATCCGCGCCGCCGCCGCCGAGGAGCACGTCCTGCGCAGTGGCGCCGATCAGTTGGTCATCGCCGGCGCCGCCGGACAGGAAGTCGCCTTTTGCGGGTGATGATTGCGCGACGTTTCCCAACTCGATGGCGGTATCGAGCCCCACGAACTCGTCGCCGTAGACCACATCATCGCCGGCACCGGCGTCGACAACGTCACCTTCTTCGCCGCGGAAGACACCTGCCAATCCGCCCTCGACGAAGTCGTCGCCGCCACCGGCATAGACGCGATCGCGGCCGGCACCGCCGATGATGCGATCGTCGTTGTTCAGAGGCCGCTGGCCGTTGAAGACCTCTTCCTGCAACGGCTCGGCGATGATCTGGAACGGGCTCATCGGGTCGGCCACGATGATGTCGTCGCCGGCGCCGCCGTCGATCCGCTCACCGGGTTGACCGGGGACCGGCACCGCCCAGGTGTGCGTTACCGGATCGATGTAGGGCCAACGGCCGAACAGCAAGTCGTCCCGTGGCGGGCCGGGTTCCTCGGTCGTCAGCACGCGGTTGAACTGGTCCCGGCCTTCCTGCACCCCGGGGACATCCGGGTTGACATCGCGGGTGGCGCGATCGCCGAGAATGGTTTCGGTGTGTTCCGGCAGCGTCTTGAGCGGGCGCAGATGGATGCCGAAATCGCCGTCCTGGAAGTTCTCGACGACGATGCTGCCTTGGTGCTCGGCAAACGAGATCGAGAGTGCGCGTGCACCGCCCGGGTCGCCCGACACAGTGAAGAGGAAACGTCCGTCGGCGCTGGACCACTTGCCGCCTTCGATCGGACGGGAAGCGTCTGCGATCACAGTCGACACCGGATTCGACTCGATACCGGATTGCGAAGTGAAGCGGAGGACACCCTTGCCGTCGATATCGAGGATCCGGTCGATGCCGTCATCGATGTCCACCAGCAGGGTATCGATGGCCCGATAGGCGTAGACGTCCAGACCGAGCCCGCCCTCGACGCGATCGTTGCCCCTGCCACCGGACAGATAGTCGGTGCCTGCGCCACCGTAGATGCGGTCGTTGGTGGAGCCGCCAGTGAGTGAATCCGAGCGCTCCCCGCCGAACGCGAATTGCCGCACGATGTTCAACGGCATCTCGTTGGCGTCGTCGTTCGGCTCCAGGACCAGGAGGTCGGTGCGTGTTTCGCTGTCGATGAACCGGGCCCTTTCACCGTCGTGGATTGTCGCGGTGGCACTGTCGTCGCGACCCGCGAGGTTCTTCCATGTCAGGAACGCGATGCGGTCGTTCAGCCAGTCGGGCGTCAATGCACCTTCGCGCGACTCGGCATCCCACAGGTCGAGGGCACCATCGGCGTTGTGCAAGTTCTCGTAGTCCGGGCCGATGACGGCGAAGGGGTCGAGTGCCGACAATGCGTAGCGGACGGCGAGGCCGCGGTCGCTCGATTCGTGGGCCAGGGCGAGGAGTTCCGCTGCGGGGAGGGTCGCGAGCGGGATGACCTCGAAATCCTCGGGGGTTCCGATGGCACTTTCCAGCAGCTTGAGGTTGCGGTGGAAGATGTTGCGTTGGGTGAAATCTGCGAAGCCCTCGTCGGCAACGACGGGTTCCATGGCTTCCAGGTCCAGGCGATACAGCCGGCCGAGGGAGCGGACGATCGTCTCCAGAGAAGCGCTTTCCGCGGTGCCGCCGGTGAGGATGAAACCCGTCGCCCTTTCGTTGGAGGCCGCCGCGAAGATCTGGCGCAAGGTGTCGGGCGTGAGGGTCGGGTCCAGACGGGTGAACAGGCGCATCACGGCGAGGGAGTCGCCGAGCAACGTGATGCTGTGGGTCGAGCCGTAGCCGCCCGATTCGAAGCGTTCGATCAGCCCGAACAGTCCGGATACATCGGGCTGGTCTTCGATGAACAAACTCTGTGAAGGGCCGTGTACGCCGGAATTGGCGACCAACTCGTAGTCGCCGTTCTCGGCGCGGCCGTACAACTGCGTGATTCGCGCGTCGGCGTTGTTGCTCAGTCCGGTGCGCGCAGGGTCCGTCAAGGAGCCGTCCGCCGTAGCGATGTCGGCGAGCGATCGGATGCCGAACCGCGCCACAGTTGCTGCGACTGCCCACGCGTTGCGCGGGTCGGAGTAAATGTCTACCGGGTTCAGCTGGTCGGATGCGACCGCGAGTGCGTACGTCCGCAGCAGGAGCCCGACCTCAGAATCCACCCCAGTCAGCGGGGCGGAAGAAGGATCTCGCAGAACCGATCGATAAAAGTCGACGATATCGTAGAGATTGCCTGTCGATGCGTCCCAGTCGCCTCGACCGGCGCCGTTGAACGTGTAGGCGTGGATCACCTCCGGATGCATTTCCGTGAAGACGGTCGCGAGGTGTCCGCCCAGCGAGTAACCCGTGACGAACAGAGGGCCCTCGGAGAAGCCAGGAACGTTCTCCAGCAGCCACGCGTAGTAGCGTTCGAGCGCGTCGATCTGCGCAAACGCGAAACCATTGAGACCCAAGCCCAGAATGTCCGACCCCAGCAGATCGCGGCCCTTGTCTCCGCCGTTGTCAGCGGTGAGGTATTCCGTGCTTCGAATCGAGAGCGTGTAGGCGCCGGTTTCGCGGTTCTGGATGAGCGTTGCGGAAAGGCCTGTGTTGGCGAGGAGTTGCTCGCCGTTCAGTTCCAGGTAGCCGGGATCGCCGGGGGAGAGGCTGCCTTGGCGGAGCGGGTTGTCGGACCATTGGTGGAGGATCTCGAATTCAGATAGGAATTCGGAGGCCTGTTCATCCGTCAGGCGACTCTTACCCAGGGGCTTGGGGTCGACCACGAAGTTCGGTCGATTGTTGCCATTCGACAACCGCACGAGTATGTCGTCGTCACGGGCAAGATCAACTCCTTCAAAGTACGCCTCTGCTGCAGCCTGCTGCAAGTAGAAGTCGTACCACGTTGGAATGACGGAGGCAGTCACTTCGCCTCTTTCGAGTCTGGCGGCGGGCGCAACACAGAGCTTATGAATCCGTATCTTTGCTCAAGATCAGGTCTTGAGTAGCGCAAATAAAACTGTGGACACACTGCCGCGTTCAGCCACCATACGTCGTCGTTTAGGAATCCTCTTCCCTGCGTCAATCCGAAGTCGCGCCAAATCGCCATGACTGCATTAGATTCGAGATTGATGACGATGACCTCGGCCCCTGATATACCGTGCTCGCGATCCCTCGGCCTACGAAGACCTCGCCACGTCACAGCATACTTGCTGGACGCAATGTCCAAGTGCTCGACTCGGGAAAGCTCAAAGGCTTTTCCGTCGTAAGTGCTGGCCCTTAGATATTTCCGAGTGGTAATGCCTGCAGCCATATCCGGCTCTTCGACGTATAGGTAGTTTCTGCCGGGTGACGAAAAGTGCCGGCCTCGCGAGCGGATGTCGTCTCGATACGCCTGGAAAGATCGTTCGAAATTTGGAGACTCGAGCTTGTAGAGATCCTTCAAGTCGAAGTCCGTCGGCCGTTTTGGCGGCCGCATAAACAAAAACCCCTCCACGTTCTCCGCCGTCTTGAACACAAACTCCCCCGCCTCCTTTTCGCACAGGTGCAGGAAGTACTTCTTCGCACTCCACCACCACCGGTATCCGCTGTCCTTGGGAACGGGGTTGGGGATCACGATCGAGTGGGCGAACTGCCCTTCCGGGGTCGACACCCATTCGGCGGGTACGGGTTCGGGTTGGCCCTTGACCTGAACGAACTCGGTCCACTTGTGCTTGGGCGGGGCGACGCCTTTGCCGACGGTGTTGTCGGCTTGCGTGACGAGTGGCAACGAGAGGGCGCAGGCCAGGGTCACGAACAGGGAGGGAGACGGACCCCTCGAGGACCACCGGCCCCCATCCCAACCTTCCCCCAACGTTGTTGGGGGAAGGAGTGCCACACGCTGGCGCAGGCCTAGGGTTCCACGCAGAAGTTCCCCCAGCATCGTTGGGGGAAGGAGTGCCTGTAGCAGGGTTCGTGGGCGAAGGGACTGCAGACGTCTCCTCCCCTGCATCGCCAGCGCAGGGCGAGAAAGCTGGTCAGCCATCGTGGGTTGCTCCCGATCGATTGCGGACCCGCCTGCTCTGTCGTCCCCCGGCTGGCTGGGTCGCTCGACCCGATTTCTACGCCTGGGCTTGGGGCTTGGCAACCCCGTCGTGCCCCTATTCCGCAGAAACCGGCAACCGGGGCAGTTTCTCCGCTATTTCATTGGCATAGCGAGCGCACGAAGCCCCGCTGAGAGCCGCCCAGAAGGCTTCATGGACAAGCGCTCGAAGCACTTCTGCTGCCATTTGGCATCCCCTTGCAGGCGGCCGGCTGCCTCACCCGCCGCCCTGACCACCACATCGCCGTAAGCGCCACGGGCAACTTCGAGGCCCTGCTTCGCGACCTCGATTCCCCATGCATCAATCATGAACGCGAGATCGATGACGTCGCGCCCCCAATACGCGTCGTCGCCGCCGCGGTCAGCGTTGGCAAGGAACTTCTCCGCGATGCATGACGATTGGTCCAGGCAGGGAACGTCCGTTCCACCGACGTACTCCTGGCCTAGCGGAATCCGGCCCTCGAATACGATCTCGAACTTCATGGGCCGGCCATCGAGGTCGAGCATTGTCCGGATGCCGTAGCGATCCAATCGAACCTCCCGCAGAAGACGGACCGGAGCCTGCACTACCCTGCCCAGCGACCATTGCGAGACTTCCGTGCGCAATGCACGGTACCCATCCCGATCCGCGCAGAGGAAATCCATGTCCTCAGACTCACGGTACTCGCCCAGTTCGAGCACGATTCTCGTGCCGCCCGCGAAGCAGCAGGCTGCTGTGCTTAGAAACTCGGCGTCAAGCAGCCCCAGCGCCGTGGCAACGGAACGATGCCGTTCACGAGTGAACCGAAGCTCACGCATTGATGACCCCATGACCGAAGGTCTGCTTCAACCTTTCGATCAACTCACGCTCCTCCGGGGCAAGGGCCTTTTCGTCGATCCATCGCCAGTTGTGTTCATACAGCGTGAAGGCTTCGGCAGCGGGAAGGAATTTGTCGCGCCGATTCCACAGGAGGAACGCGAGTTGAGGATAGTTCGCGACTTCCACGACGCAGCGGTCCAGAAAATCCGCCAGCGCCTGTTCGAAGCCCTGCATCTGAAGGGCAGCGCGCAGCTTCTCGGCCGACGCCCTCGGAAGCTTGACCTGACAGGGGACGTATCCCGCAGCTGCATCGCGGGCACGTTGCGCGCGCTTTGCTGCGAGATTCTGTGTTCTGCGTGCGGTGGCGTTCTCGGTCTTTCGAGCGAGCGCTCCAGCCATTCTGGGTTTCATTGACCGGGGCCGATTGCTGACATGTCAGCACAATACCACGGGATTCGAACCCGCCATGGCGATGTGAGACTGGTGAGCAGGTCTTGCCCCCATCCCAACTTTCCCCCACCTTCGACGGGGGAAGGAGTGCCTGCGCGTAACGGGGACGCGACGCGCCCCTACTTACATTCCCTCCCCCGGCTTCGCCGGGGGAGGGTCAGGGTGGGGGCATGCGGCGGTCGCAAGAACACCTGCCCCCATCCCAACCTTCCCCAATCTTCGACCGGGGAAGGAGTGCTTGCGCGTGACGGGGACGAGACGCGCCCCTACTTACATTCCCCCACCGTTGGTGGGAGAAGGAGAGCAGATCCGTTACGCCTTCGCGTACTGCTTCTCCACCCACTTGCGGTATTCGCCGCTCGTCACGTTCTTCACCCAGTCGGCGTGATCGAGGTACCACCGAACCGTCTTGCGGATTCCGGTCTCGAACGTCTCCTTCGGTGACCACCCCAGCTCGCGTTCGAGCTTGGCGCAGTTGATCGCATAGCGCCGATCGTGACCGGGCCGGTCGGCGACGAAGGCCACCTGGGTCGAATACGACTTGCCGTCCGCGCGTGGGCTCTCTTTGTCGAGGATGGCGCACAGGATCTTCACCACGTCGAGATTCTGCATCTCGCTGCGGCCTCCGACGTTGTAGGTCTCGCCGGGCTTGCCCTTGGCGAGCACCGTGCGGATAGCGGCGCAATGGTCTTCCACGAACAACCAATCGCGCACCTGCTGCCCATCACCATACACCGGCAGTGGCTTGCCGGCGAGCGCGTTGTGGATCATCAGGGGAATCAGCTTCTCGGGGAAGTGATACGGGCCGTAGTTGTTGGAGCAATTCGTCGTGAGCACCGGCACACCATACGTGTGGTGATATGCGCGCACCAGGTGGTCGGACGATGCCTTCGATGCCGCGTAGGGGCTGTTGGGGGCGAACGCAGTCTCTTCCGTGAACGCGGGGTCGCTCGGCGCAAGAGTTCCGTAGACTTCGTCAGTGGACACGTGCAGAAATCGAAACGATGCATCCTTGCCCAGCGTTTCGGTCCAATAGCCGCGTACTTCCTCCAGCAGGTGGAAGGTGCCGACCACGTTGGTCTGGATGAAATCTTCCGGGCCGTGGATCGAGCGGTCCACGTGGCTCTCGGCCGCAAAGTTGACGACCGCGACCGGGCGATGTTCACGTAACAGTTTGCCCACCAACGCACGATCGCCGATGTCGCCGTGCACGAAGATGTGCCCGGCGTTGCCCTCGAGCGACTTCAGGCTTTCGAGATTGCCGGCGTAGGTGAGCTTATCGAGATTGACTACCGCGCCGCGTTCGGCATAAGGCCAGTTGAGGACGAAGTTGGCGCCGATGAAGCCGGCGCCGCCGGTGACGAGGATCTTGGTTGATGTAGTCATTTCCTGTTCTCGAGAACAATCCATCATGTGAGCAATGAAACGCCGACCGCCGCCGACGCGGCCTTCAGCCGACTGTCGAACGTTGCGAGAGGGAGCTTCCTGCGTATTGCCAGTTCGAGGTAGCTCGCATCGTACGTAGTGAGATCTTGCTGTTCCGCCAGCGACATCGTTCGCATGGATGACTCACGATCGGGGCTGGCGTCGAAATCGATCGGCAGCGCGTACAAGACTGCGAGGAGATTCTTGATCTTGGTCGAATCGATGCGCGCTCGCCGGGATGCCATCAGCAGCGCATTGCCGACCTCGAGGGGCCAGAGAGAAGGGACCACTGCCCGGATCTCGGTCAACCGGCCCATCAGAAGGTCCGCTTCGGCACTGGATTCATCCGGCAGCACCCAAGCCAGCGCGACGGACGAATCCAGCACGAAAGACATCAGTAGCGATGCCCGTTGTGGGCCAGATCACGCACACTCTCGCCCGGAGCCAGCACGGCCTTCAATGTGACGCCACGCCGCTCCAGCCAAGCCCTTGCCTGCACGACTTCCGCGAGTGCCGACCTGACTGCATGGGCATCTACGGCGGACGTCGGAACGAGTTCGGCCACCGGGCGGCCGTGCTTGGTGATGACGAAACGCTCCCCCTGCTGCACGCGTTCGAGCAACTCGGCCAAGTGGGTTTTGGCGTCATAGGCACCGACTTCTGTCATCTCGCGACCTTCCATTCCGACCACTGGACGACCAGTCTACACATCGTCAGTACTTGCCGTCAACGAAGCCAGTGGTCCAATCCGTGCGTGCGGCAACTACAATCCCACCTCCATCCTCGATTACAAGCTCATGCAAGTCCTAGTCACCGGTGGCGCCGGCTACATCGGCTCCCACACCTCCATCGCCCTGCTCGATGCGGGCCACGAGGTCGTCATCGTCGACGATCTTTCCAACAGCCACGCAGTCGTCATCGACCGCATCGCCACTATCGCCGGCAAGCGCCCCGTGTTCGTGAAAGGTCGCGTGCAGGATGAAGGCGTGCTCGACCGCGCATTCAGCGGGCGCAAGATCGACGCGGCCATCCACTTCGCCGCATTCAAGGCCGTGGGTGAGTCGGTGGCGAAACCCATCGACTATTACGAGAACAATCTCGCCAGCCTGACCGCCCTCGTGCGCGGGCTGGCGCGGCACGGATCGAAGCACCTCGTCTTCAGCTCGTCGGCCACCGTGTATGGCGACCCCGACTCGGTGCCGGTGCGGGAGGATGCGCCATTACGCGCCACGAATCCTTACGGGCAGACCAAGTTGATGAGCGAGCAGATCCTGAAAGACCTGCACGTTTCCGACCCGTCGTGGAAACTCACGCTGTTGCGGTACTTCAACCCCGTTGGCGCGCACGAGAGCGGCTTGATTGGCGAAGACCCCCAGGGCATTCCGAACAACCTCATGCCTTTCATCGCGCAGGTCGCCGTGGGCCGGCGGGAGCAGTTGCAGGTGTACGGCAACGACTACCCCACCGTCGACGGCACGGGCGTGCGCGACTACATCCACGTGGTCGATCTCGCGATCGGTCACGTGAAGGCGCTGGAGCGCGCGGGCGATGGTGGATTGCTCGCGGTCAACCTCGGCACCGGGCGCGGCTACACCGTGCTCGAGATGGTGCGCGCGTTCGAGAAGGCGAGCGGGAAGAAGGTGGCGTATCAGATCGTGGCACGGCGGCCGGGAGATGTAGCTGTCGTCTACGCTGATCCGGCGCTGGCGCTGCAGATGCTGGGGTGGAAGGCGGAGCGAGGCGTTGACGACATGTGCCGCGATGGATGGAAGTGGCAGTCGATGAATCCGGAGGGGTTCAGAGGGGTGAAGTAGCGTTCTCGTCCTGCGAGAGGCGCTGCCCCCATCCCAACCTTCCCCCGCCTTCGACGGGGGAAGGAGTGCCTGGGCTTGACGGAGACGAGACGCATGCGCCGTACATTCCCTCCCTCGGCTGCGCCGGGGGTTAGGGTGGGGGCTGCGATCGGCCACATGACGATGAATGTTTGCCCCCATCCCAACCTTCCCCCGCCTTC
>LNFM01002511.1_pt1 | contig 38348 bp, 36 predicted proteins | sample 596031 | NCBI WGS metagenome assembly LNFM01 (sample SAMN04254537, study PRJNA301005) | activated carbon metagenome | isolation source: dual media filters at the Ann Arbor, Michigan drinking water treatment plant | place: USA: Ann Arbor | reverse complement strand
TGATGCGGGTGTCCTTCCACTGCACCGAGGCGGCCTTGGCCAGGATGGTGATGCCGCGCTCGCGCTCCAGGTCGTTGGAGTCCATCGCGCGCTCGGTCACCTTCTGGTTCTCGCGATAGGTGCCGGATTGCTGCAGCAGGCGGTCGACCAGCGTGGTCTTGCCGTGGTCGACGTGGGCGATGATGGCGACGTTGCGAAGGTTCATGGCTCTTCTTCTGGTCGTGCAAGGAACGCGCGATCTCTCCGGAAAACCGGGACCCACTTTTCCGGATCGCGCTCAAAACCTGAAATGCGAATGGGGCTATCGGCCTCGAACCTCGCCCCAAAAAGGAAGCCCGGCCAAAGGACCGGGCATACCTTACGCGTTGCAGCGCAATATATTCAGAAAACGCCAAAAAACAATGGTTTGTTTGGCATTCGGTTGATCGATTTTGGCATGACCGGCATGGAGCCTGTCGCGAACCGCTTGAAAGCGCTCTAAGTGCCCTTTTCGGGGTCGGGATAGACCCCCCGCAGCACCTCCTCGAAATGGGCCTTGACGGCCTCATTGCAACGGCAGGACCGGTTCTGCAGCGCGTCCGGGTTGCGAACCAGGATCGAGCCGCGCCGCGTCTCCAGCGTCCCTTCCGCCTTGAAGATCTGGATGACCCGGCTGGCGTAGGAGCGGCCGACCCCGAGCAGGGTCGCCAGCTGTTCGTGGGTCAGGGGCACCACGTCCTTGCCGTCGGTGCGCTCCATCGCGGCAAGGATCCATTTCGCGGTACGTTGTTCGATCGAATGGATCGCGTTGCAGGCGGTGGACTGGAAGATCTGGGCCAGCATGCAATCAGCGTAGCGCGCGAAGATGTTGTCGAGCGTCCTTGACTTCGATTTCGCCGCGTCGAGCTTGCCGACCGGCAGCCGCGCGAACGGGCCGGCAAACTTGACGGTGATGCGGGTATAGGCCGGCAGATGTCCCTGGCTGACGATGCCGCCGACCGCGCCTTCGCGGCCGATCAGGATGGTCTCGACGTCGCGGCCGTCCTCGTTGGTCACCATGCAGGACACCAGACTGGGGCCGCAGGGGAAGTGGACGGTCCCGACATTGTCGCCGGGGTTGTAAAGCAAATCGCTTGGATTGGCCTCAGTCATCGCGAGATCGGGCTCGATCAGCGCGAAGTCGGCGTCGTTCAATCGGCGCAGCAGATTGTTGAACGGCCGATCGGCGACCGCATCGCGGCGTTGCGAAGGCATTGGATGTTCCCCTTCCCCACCGGGGACAATAATTGATCCCATCGGATCTATATGTCCACTAGTGCACAGACGACGGCGCCAACATGTGGTGGTTTCAGGTTCGGAACCGGCGATGCGCTCATGGGCGGTCGACTGACCTCCACCTCCCCGGGGCTTCGGCCCGGGTCTTCCAATTAAACTGCCGAATGTTGATGGGGCAAGAACATGGAACCCGCGCCTACCGGTATGCCCAGGGACGTGCTGGTGGTCGAGGACGATCCGATCATCGCGCTCGACTTCGAAGACACGCTTCTCGGCTTTGGCGTGAAGGAAGTGCGGACTGCGGCCAATGTGGCCAAGGCGCTTGAGCTGATCGAACACCGGGCCCCGGAATTCGCGCTGCTGAATGTCGGGCTGATCCGAGAGAAGAGCTTTGCCGTCGCCGAAAGGCTGCAGTCGCTGGACGTTCCCTTTGCCTTCGTCACCGGCTACGGCGTCGACGCGAAGCTTCCGGCGGTTTTCGCGGGCAAGCCTCGACTGGCCAAGCCCCACTCGACGGAAGCGTTGCAGGCGCTGCTGAAAAATGGCGGCTCCTAGCGGTAAGCGGTAGCTTTCGCGACGCTACAGCGGTTTGGGATCGAGCGTCGTCGACCACAGCGCGACATCGGCTCGGTCCCGCAACGTGACCGTCAACTGGCCGCTGGCGCCCTCGATCCTGACATGGCCGAAGAACTTGGTCGATCAGGAACTGCTGGCTGCGCGGAACTGGGCGCTGGCCCGTAGCAGGCTCTGCGGTGCGCTCATCAACAGCGCCTTGCGGTCGGCCACCGCGTTGTGGAACTGCTCGATCGCGATGTTGAAGGCGGTCAGCGTGCCTTCCTCGATCGCGCCATGCTCGTAGCATTGCAGCGTCTCGCGCAGAATGGCGTCCGCTTCCGACTGCATCTGGTCGAGTTCTTCCATCGAATCGCACTGGCGGGCGGCGGTGAGCATGTCCAGAAGCCGGTCGCGCTGCGGGGTGTTGACGCTACGCTCGTCCTTCCTGAGGTAGCCGGCAAACCAGGCGCCGACCGAACCCATCGCCGACAGCCCCATCAGTCCCCACCAGATATAGTCGCTGTAGCGGTCGAGAAAGGTTTTTTCCTCGCCATCGACAAAGGCGGCTGCACCTGGATGGACCGGAATCGTGGCGTCCTTGTCGGTATCCGGCGTCTCTATCTTCGCCGCCAGCGGAAATTCGTTCTTCAGCGCTTGCCGGACTGCGAACAACTGCCGGGTAAAGGCGGCTACGGTCGATTCGGAGACCGCTTTGCGCGCCACAATATGATGCGAGAAGCCGATCGTCTTGACCTCCTCCTCCGGCCGGTCCGGCGCGCCGCCAAAGGTCCCGGCAGGAATCTCGGAAGCCTCGTAGGCGGGGTGGTTTTGCGCAATCGCCGCGGCCGAGTCGATCGCGAGGAATGTCGGTGTTCCGCCGTCGCGCATCGAAGCCGTGATCGCGTCCGCGGTAATCTTGCTGTTGACCGGGCCGGCGGCGAGATAGGCGTCGGCCTTCTGGCTGCGGATGGCGTCGGTGGCCTCGTTGACCGGAAACTGGAGGATCTCAACCTTGCTCGGATCGACGCCGTACTGTCGCAGGATCAACTTCAGCAAGCTGACATTGGCCTCGGTGCGGCCGACGACGCCGATGCGACGTCCGGAGAGCTGCGTGATCTTCGTGATGCCGGGCGCGGCCTTCTTGCCCTTGGCCTTGCCGGCATTGGGTGCCCAGAGCACCGCGACGTTCTTGCGTAGCGTTGCCACCGCCTGGGCATTTCGCGGCACCTCAAGGTCACCCCGGATGATGGCGAGGTCGGCCTTGCTCTCGCCGAGCAGCGCCGCGCTTGCCGCGGCGCCATCGGTCTGCACCAGACGCAACCGAACCTGGCTGCTGCGCTGGTTGTTGAAGGCCTGCGTCAACGCCTGGACTGCCCTGAGATCGTCACTGTTGGCGGGGCCGACCGCGATTCGCAGCGTAACCGTCCGCGACGCGAAGTAATAGCTGGCGGCCAACGCGCCGAGGAGCGCCAGTGCGCCGGCCAGCGCGACAAACAGCAGCCGCCGCTTCGCCGGTCGGGGCGGGGTCGGCTTGTCCGGCGAAAGGGAGGCGTCGGTCATCAATCCCTGGACCATCGTTAGATGTGAAAGGTCACGTCGCCGGCACGCTTAACCGAATATTCTTAGCAAACTTCTTGCCAGGCCGTGGTGACATCTGCGTCATGGTTACCATCGTCCACCAAAATGGCATTGGGCCGGTCTGCGGCCTATTTTTGGCGCCTCGCCACGACCCACCCAGGTGTTATGGTAGCGGCAGCGAGCAAGCGGAGGTGGTCATGACGGAGCGGCTGTCTGCAGAGGCGCGGAATTCAGCGTTGACGGAGCTTTCCGGCTGGTCCGAGACGGCCGGCCGCGAGGCGATCGCCCGGACCTTTACCTTCAAGGATTTCAACGAAGCCTTCGGTTTCATGACCCGCGCCGCGCTGGTGGCCGAAAAGAATGATCACCACCCGGAATGGAAGAACGTCTACAGGACGGTCGAAGTGGTGCTGACCACCCATGATGCCGGCGGCGTCACCCGGCGCGACATCGATCTGGCCAGGGCCATGAACGCGATCGCCCGACAATTGGGGGTCTCCTGAGTTCCCGGGCGGCGATCTTGCGGCTGCCGCCGGACAACCCCAACTGTTCTTCGTAACGGAGCCGAGCGGGGGCGATTCGCCGCGGCGGATTCGAAGGAGCGTTGCGATGGTATCTTCCGATCATGGCGCGGGTTTCGAGCCGGCCGAACAGCTGGCGCAGGACCACGAGGGCGTGCGTCGGCGCTTCTGGGTCAAGCTGAAGCAGGTGGTGGCGAAGCTGCCCTTCGCCGAGGATTTGCTCGCCGCCTATTATTGCGCGTTTGACAGTCAGACCCCGCGCCACGTTCAGGCGGCGCTGCTCGGCGCCGTCGCCTATTTCATCCTGCCGTTCGATTTCATGCCGGACATGCTGCCGCTACTCGGCTTTACCGACGACGCCGCGGTGCTGGCGACCGCCATCCGCCTGGTCGCCGGCCACATCACCGAGGTGCATCGCGAGGCCGCCCGCGCCGCGCTGAAGCGCGGGATCGACACCGCCGATGTGACGCAGTAGCCGGCGGTTACCGAGCCGCCGGTCGAACCTGCGCCCTGGCGTTCCTCTCGGCTTCCCAGGCCTGAAACTGCTTGAACAGGGCTTCCTTGTCGGCGCCCGTCTTCACCGTTGCGGCTGTCGCCGGGCTCTGTTTCAGGAAGTCGTCGAACTTGGCGCGCGTCACGGCCTCGATGTTGCGGCTCTTCAACCATTGCTCGGCAACCGGAAGCCGCTGCCAGTCCGGCAACGGCGCCGACAGCGAAACCTCCTTCCACTTCGGATGGAAGGGCGGGTTCTGGAAGGTCGGAAACTTGGTGAAGAAGGCGTCCACGAACTGGGCCAGCTTGCGGTACCGTTCCGTGTTGGGCGCCCAGTTATAGGCGGCCAGCACCGCCGGCACCGCGATGGTGTCGACGCTTTCACCTTCCGCAATCAGGTTCGGATAATCCTTGGCCGTCAGGCTCGCCGGCAAATAGTCGTTCTGCAACGGCTTCGAGTAATCCACCGGGACCAGATGGAAGCGGTCGTCCTTGAACGCGGCGACGGATTTGTACGGCTTGCCGCCCACGGCAACCACCGCGTCGATCTCGCCGGCGCGCATCTTTTCCATCGCGATGCGCTGTTCGAGATAGAGGAAACTCGGCTTGATGCCGAGCCGTTCGAACACGATCGCGGCGGTGACGAAGGTGCCGCCGTTCGGAAGGTCGACGCTGACCTTCTTGCCGTTAAGGTCGCTCAGGCTGCGAACCGATTTCGAAGCGATGACGTACATCTCTTCATTGTAGAGCTTGGTCACATAGGTGAACTGCTTCTTGATGTCCTTTGCGAAGCCCTTCCTTTCGAGGTAGTCGAGGGTGTCGGCCCGCACGATCCCCAGATCGACGCCCTGCAGGAACAGGATGTCGGCGACGCTCTGCACCGAACCGCGCCCGACGATCGGAAGTACGCGCAACTTGTTTCCGTCGTCGAGCACGGAGGCGAGGTCGGCGCCGAACTGCACATAGGTGCCGCCGATCGTGCCGGAAATCAGGGTGACCGTATTCGCATTCAGCGCCTGCTTGGTGGCGACCGAACCGAACTGGAAAATGGCCTTCAGACTTTCACTGACCTTGGCCGGGTCGTATTCGGTATCGGCGGCTCGGGCGGTCGGGCCGCAAGTCGCCGTCACGGCAAGCAAGGCCATTCCAAATAAGCGTCGCATGTAACCCCCTGCGTCATATCGTTCGAGTGGTTTCGGTTTCTTCGAGAGGTCGCTATCGCTGCAGCTGGCCGAGACGGCGCTGTGCGTCGGCCGAACCGAGTTGGGCAGCCTTCTGGTACCAGACCCGCGCCGCCGCGGGATCGGGCGAAACGCTGCGCATGTCATGGCTACCCAGCACCTGCGGGTCATAGGTTCCGGCCAGCATCAGCGCGGCCTCGGCTTCGCGCGCGTCCGCCGCCCGTTCGAGCAGCAACCTCGCAGACGCGATGTCGCCGATCGCAAGCAGGCCCTTGGCCCGCTTCAGGAGCGCGGCGAGTTCGTCCGGATTGATCCGTCGTGTCGGTGCGGTTTCGCGGGTTGCCGGCGCGGCCTCGCGGACCGCGGGGGCGGTCGAGGTCGCCTCACGGGCGGCCTCGCGCGCTGCCGGCTCAGGCGCCGACTTGCTCCTGGTCGTTCCTTGATAGGCAGCGGCGATTTCATCGCGTGTCGGCGACGCCCAGGCCATGGCGTCGGCCGGCGAGCGCCGGGCTGCGGCAGCGTCAGGCGCCGAAGCTTCTGCTGTTACCGGCGGCGATGTAGCGGACGGTGCTGTGACGGGCGGCGCGGCGATGCGCTGCTGCGCTGGTGTGGCCGGTTCCGGTTGGACCGCGCCGAATTGAGCAGGCACACTGCCGCCGAGCGAGCCCCGGAAGATCACGGCACGCGTCGAATCGATCGACAGCAACGCGAGCAGGGCGCCTATCGCCGATATCGAAACGACGCCGGTCGCGATACGCGGCAGCCGTGACTTCTTCAGGCGGCCGCTCGCAAACTCACCGCCGCTTGCGAAGGTGTACCGGGAAAGCTCCTGCTGGAATCGATCCTCATGATTGGAGAGGAAGAGCGGTACCGGGGCGTGTGGCGGCGGCTCACCCGGCGCGGCCTCGTCCGGCTCGTAGGACAGCGCGTGGGGTCGCTCGTGCCGCTCGTCATATCTTTGCTCCTCATACAATCGAGGATCGCGGATGGCTTCATCGAACCTGTCGAGCGCTTCTCTGGACCGAGCCAGCCTCGTATTCTCCACCATGGCGATCTCCCCACTCCTGAACGCAATAACGAGCGTCACCGCCGCGCTGTTTCTTCGTTTCTTGGCTATTGTCGGCGCATCCGACCCCCGCTTTACCAGGCGCTAAACTCGCACGCGGAATGGGCTCAAAAGACGACCTGAGCTCGCGCGAATTGGGAGATATCTTGGTTTGATTGGGGCGGAGCTTCGCATCCGATAGACACAGTACGCGAACATCGCGCGGGTCATCTCGTCGAGACGACGCGCGTCGCCGGTCAGCGGGCCCCGACGCGCAGGGGTCGCGGCGTATCGATCATGGCGGAGACTGCCGTTCGGAAAACGCCGAGCGAGGCGCGGCGGCGCCTGCGCGCCGTGACTCAGGGATGCAGGATCACCTTGCCCATCGCCTTGCGGCCGGCGAGCACTTTCAGCGCTTCGGCGGTTTGCGCTAGCGGAAAGGTGCGGTCGACGTGCGAGGAAATCCTGCCTTCCGCGGTCCACTTGACGAGCTTTTCAAGATTGGCGCGGTTCTTTTTCTGGTTGAGCCGGGTCCATGCGCCCCAGAACACGCCGCGGATGTCGCAGCCCTTGAGCAGAGCCAGATTGAGCGGCATCTTCGGTATGTCGCCGGCCGCAAAGCCGATCACCAGGAACCGTCCCTCCCAGGCGATGGCGCGCAGCGCCGCCTCGGCATAGCTGCCGCCGACCGGATCAAAGACAATGTCGACACCCTTGCCGCCGGTCAGCCGCTTCAGCCCTTCCTTCAAATCTTCCTTGGCGTAGTTCAGCGTGAGTTCGGCGCCATGCGCCTTCGCAAACTCGAGCTTCTCGTCCGATGACGCGCAGGCGATCACCTTCAGGCCCATCAGCTTGCCGAGTTCGCAGGCCGCAAGGCCGGTACCGCCGGCGGCGCCCAGCACGGCAAGCGTCTCGCCGGGCTTGGGGCTGGCGCGATCTTCCAGCGCGTGCAGCGCAGTGCCGTAGATGATGATGATCCCGGCGGCGCGATCGAAATCCAGATTGTCGGGAATCTTCACGATCGTATCCGCCGGCAACGCGATCTTTTCGCGCGCGCCATTATGGCCGCAGGACGCCACCACGCGGTCGCCGACCTTCAGCTCGGTGACGCCGGTGCCGACGCTTTCGATCACGCCCGCGACTTCGGCCGCCGGCGAAAACGGAAACGGCGGCTTGATCTGGTACTTGCCCTGTATCATCAGGATGTCGAAGAAATTCAGCGCCGCGGACTTGATTCTGATCACCGCCTGGCCCGGCTCGGCCACGGGATCCGGCAGCTCGGCCAGCACGAGATCGTCGGGTTGGCAATACTGCGTGCAGAGGATGGCTTTCATGGACACACCTGATTTTCAGACGCAAAAGGAAGGCTTGATGCTTCATGCCGGATTTGCAGCCGGGCTACAATCCGTTTCGGATGCGTGGGCTTATGGCGATCGAGGGGATTCAAACGATGTTTGAAAAGGGTTTGCTGGCTGGGAAGCGGATATTGATCACGGGCGGCGGCTCGGGGCTCGGCGCTGCGATGGGACGCCGCTTCGTCGAACTCGGCGCGGAGCTGGTGATCTGCGGCCGCCGGCTCGAATTGCTGGAGGCGACCGCGGCGCAGATGCGCGCTGATTTCGGCGGCAAGGTCGCGGTGGCAAGGTGCGATATCCGCGACGGCGCGGCGGTCGATGCCTTGATGGACGAGGTCTGGCGCGAGGCGCCGCTCGACGTGCTGGTCAACAATGCCGCCGCAACCTTCATCGCGCAGACCGAGCATCTGTCGTTCCGCGCGGCGGACGCGATCCTGGCGCCGACGCTGCACGGCACGATGTACTGCACGCTCGCCGCGGGCAAGCGCTGGATCGAAGGCGGACACGAGGGCGTGGTGCTGAGCATTCTCTCGACATCGACGATCACCGGCCGCGCCTTCACGGTGCCGTCGTCGATGGCGAAGTCCGCCGTGCTTGCGATGACGAAAAGCCTGGCGGTCGAATGGGGTCCCAAGGGCGTGCGCACGGTCGCGATCGCGCCCGGCGCGTTCCCGACCCCGGGAGCTTCGGGTCAACTGCGTCCCCAGGGCCGCGACGAGAGCTGGTCGCACCGCAACCCGCTCGGCCGCGCCGGCGAACATGGCGAGCTTGCCAATTTGGCGAGCTTCCTGATTTCCGACCAGGCCGGCTACATCAATGGCGAGATGGTGGTGCAGGACGGCGGCTCGCATCTGCGCAGTTCCGGCGCGGAGGATCTGCTGCAGTGGACCGACGCGCAATGGGCGCGGCAGCGCGAGGGCCGCACGAAGGGTTGAGTCCACGACTATATGACGAGTTCGCCGGTAAGGTTTTGGTAAGGTTTGCGGAGAAGACCGCAGATCGAGAATGGTTCGCACACGGCAGTGGGGAAAGCTGTAACCGCCTTCCCAAAAAAGCAATTCCCGGCTATCCATCGCAGGCGGCACGATGCGCCCTTGGGCCATCTTCCAGTCACAATGATGAGGGAACCAGTTGTCCGTGCGGCGAATCCTGACATTTCTGATGGCGATGACGGCGTTGTGCGGGATGATATCGCTTTCGCACGCGCAAGGCTCTGCCCCGAAGGGAGCCAAGGACGCGGCGAAGGAATCACCCAAGCCCGCGCCGGCGGCCAAGTCCGCGGCGAAGCCGGAGGCGACATCGGCAGCGGGCGGCGCGGAGCCGACCCTGATCGGCCAGTACGGCACCTGGGGCGCCTACACCGCGACGCCAAACGGCAGGAAGGTGTGTTTCGCGTTGGCCAAGCCGTCTTCGTCGAAGACCAACCCGCCGAATCGCCCGCGCGATCCGGCCTATGCCTTCGTCTCGACGCGCCCGGCCGAGAAAGTCGTTAACGAAGTCTCGATCATGATCGGCTACGCGCTGAAGCCGGGTTCGGAATCCCTGCTCGAAGTCGGCGGGGCATCCTATGCGATGTACACTCAGGGCGACGGGCTCTGGATCAAGAACGCGGCCGAGGAAGAAAGACTGGTCGATGCCATGCGCAAGTCCTCCGACCTCACCGTCAAGGGTCTGTCGGCCAAGGGCACCGAGACCACCGACATCTTCTCGCTGAAGGGGCTGTCCCAGGCGCTCGACCGGCTGTCGCAGGATTGCAAGCGCTAGGCGGCAGTAAGCCGGCAATCGATGCATTTGGAGGCTTTCCAGCGGTCGCCGGAAAGCCTATCTGATGGCGATGACCGACATCTTGACCAGCGCCAGCGCGGCCGGTTCCGGGGCGAATTCGCCGTTGGAAAAGCTTCCGCTTGAAACTTACATCCCTCCTACCAAACCGTCGCTGATCGGCCTGTCGCGCGCCGAGATCGCGCAGCGGCTGGGCGAGATCGGCGTTCAGCCCGCGCAGCGCAAGATGCGCACGCAACAGCTCTGGCACTGGATGTATGTCCGCGGCGCCAGGACATTCGACGAGATGACCAGTATTTCCAGGGAAATGCGCGCGCAACTCGCGCAGCATTTTACCGTCGACCGCCCCGAGGTGGCCGCCGAGCAGATTTCCAGCGACGGCACCCGCAAATGGCTGCTGCGGCTGCCGAGTGGCGATGCATTCCAGAGGGCGCATGAGGTTGAGTGCGTCTACATTCCCGAAACCGATCGCGGCACGCTGTGCGTCTCTTCGCAGGTCGGCTGCACGCTGACCTGCTCGTTCTGCCACACCGGCACCCAGCGGCTGGTGCGCAACCTCACCGCGGGCGAAATCGTCGGCCAGGTCATGGTGGCGCGCGACCGTCTCAACGACTGGGCCGACCGCGAGACGCCGACCGGCAGTCGCCTCGTCACCAATGTGGTGATGATGGGCATGGGCGAGCCGCTGTACAATTTCGACGCGGTGCGCGACGCGCTCTTGATCGTCGCCGACAATGAAGGCGTCGGCATTTCCCGCCGCCGTATCACGCTGTCGACGTCGGGCGTGGTGCCCAACATCGCGCGCACCGGCGACGAAATCGGGGTCATGCTGGCGGTCTCGCTGCACGCCGTGCGCGACGAGTTGCGCAACGAACTGGTGCCACTCAATCGCAAATATCCGATCGCCGAATTGCTGCAGGCCTGCCGCGATTACCCGGGCGCGTCGAACGCGCGGCGCATCACCTTCGAATATGTGATGCTCAAGGGCGTCAACGATTCCCTTGATGACGCCAAGCTGCTGGTGAAGCTGCTCAAGGGCATCCCGGCCAAGATCAACCTGATCCCGTTCAATCCATGGCCGGGCACAAAGTATGAATGCTCGGACTGGGACCAGATCGAAAAATTCTCCGAGTACATTTTTGACGCCGGCTATTCCTCACCGGTGCGCACCCCGCGCGGCCGCGACATTCTGGCGGCCTGCGGCCAGCTCAAGTCGGAGACGGAAAAACTCTCCGCGCGCGAGCGCCAGGCGCTGCGCGCCATGGCGATGACGGATTGAGGGCGATGGCGCTGGTCGGCCGCGTCTTCGTCATCCTGTTCGCATTCCTTGCCGCCTGCCTGGTGGCGGGGATGATCGTGGTCGGCACGGTGCTGTATCCGGAATTCAGCGATCTCGGCTATGGCCCGATCGATCAGGACGCCATCAACGTCGTGCTCGGGTTCGGTTTCATCTTCCTGTCCGGCTTTGCGCTACTGCCGGCGCTGGTCGTCGTCCTCGTTACCGAAGCCTTCAGCATCCGCAGCGTGCTCGCCTATGCGGTCGGCGGCGCCATCGTCGGCGCGGCCTGCTATCTCGGTCTGGTCCCGTTCGATCCGCAGATCATGCGGTTCGACGGTATCGTCCGCCGCCATCTCGAAATCATGACCGGCGCCGGGATCGTCGCCGGCCTCGTCTATTGGCTGATCGCCGGCCGTACCGCCGGCGCCTGGCGCGCGCCGCCGCTCCCCTCGCGCCCGCCGCCGCCAATGCCGTCGCTGTGATGCTTTTCAAGACCAGTCGCCTCGGCTAAACCCCGCGCCATGAATCGATCAGGACTTTTCACCGCTCTCGGCCTCGCGCTCGTCGCCGGGTTGCTGTTTGCGATCTACCCCGAACTCGACCTGAAGCTGGCGGCGTTGTTCTACGATCCCGCCAGCGCATCGTTTCCACTGAAGCAGAGCTGGCTTGCCGAGTTCGTGCGCGACGCTGCGATGTGGATCGCATGGGCGCTGGCGCTGCCCTCGCTGATCGCCATCGTGGCGAAGCTGGTGCGGCCGGACCGGCCGATGCTGATCCCGGGACGGGCGGCGGTGTTTCTGCTGGTCACGATCCTGCTTTCCGCGGTGGTGCTGACCAATGTCGTCTTCAAGAGCTATTGGGGGCGGCCGCGGCCGGTGGTGGTGACCGAGTTCAACGGTCCCTGGCAGTTCGTGCCGTGGTGGGATCCGCGCGGGGCTTGCGGGCGGAACTGCTCGTTCTTCTCCGGCGAGGGCGCCACCGCGTTCTGGACCTACGCGCCGGCGGCGCTGACGCCGCCGGCGTGGCGACCTCTGGCCTATGCGGCGGCCACCGTGTTCGGGGTCGCGACCTCGGTGCTGCGGATGGCGTTCGGCGGGCATTTCTTCACCGACGTCGCCGCCGCTGGATTGGTGAGCTTCCTGGTGATCTGGCTGGCTTACGCCTGGATCTACCGCTGGCCATCGACGCGGCGCTCGGATGCGCAGATTGAGGCCGCGCTGGCGCGCTGGGGCTGGCCCGGCTATCGGCTATGGCGGCGCTGGCGCGGCCGCGAGGCGGGATAATCCGGTCCCGGTCGCCGGGTAGCACGCCAAGGCTGAATACAAGGCTGATCGCGAGGCTCATTAATCGCGTGCCCGCCGCCCCCAAATTTGATATGCGCGCACAAAGGCCGCAGACGACATCCGCCATTTCGACCGATTGGAAGGTCCATGAGCACGATCCTGAAAAGCCTCCCCAAGGGGGAAAAGGTCGGCATCGCCTTCTCCGGCGGTCTCGACACCAGTGCGGCCCTGCTTTGGATGAAGCAGAAGGGCGCGCGCGTCTTTGCCTATACCGCCAATCTCGGCCAGCCCGACGAGGCCGACTACGACGAGATTCCGCGCAAAGCGCTGGAGTTCGGCGCGGAGAAAGCCCGCCTCGTGGATTGCCGCATGCAGCTGGTCCACGAAGGCATCGCCGCGATCCAGTCCGGCGCCTTCCATGTCTCCACCGGCGGCATCGCCTATTTCAACACCACCCCGCTCGGGCGCGCCGTCACCGGCACGATGCTGGTCGCGGCGATGAAAGAGGATGGCGTCAATATCTGGGGCGACGGCTCCACCTACAAAGGCAACGACATCGAGCGGTTCTACCGCTACGGCCTGCTGACCAATCCGGGCTTACGGATCTACAAGCCCTGGCTCGACCAGCTGTTCATCGACGAACTCGGCGGGCGCGCGGAAATGTCGGCGTTCATGACCGCCAACGGATTCGCCTACAAGATGAGCGCCGAAAAGGCCTACTCGACCGACAGCAACATTCTGGGCGCCACCCACGAGGCCAAGGATCTCGAGCACCTCGACAGCGGCATCAAGATCGTCAATCCGATCATGGGCGTGCCGTTCTGGCGCGACGACTGTCCGGTCAAGGCCGAAACGGTCGCGGTGCGTTTTGCGGAGGGCCAGCCGGTCGCGCTGAACGGCAGGAATTTCTCCGATCCGGTGGCGTTGTTCCTCGAGGCCAACGCGATCGGCGGCCGGCACGGTCTTGGCATGAGCGACCAGATCGAGAACCGGATCATCGAGGCGAAGAGCCGCGGCATCTACGAAGCTCCTGGCATGGCGCTGCTGCACGTCGCCTATGAGCGCCTGGTTACCGGCATCCACAACGAGGACACGATCGAGCAATACCGGATCAGCGGCATGCGCCTTGGCCGGCTGCTCTACCAGGGCCGCTGGTTCGATTCGCAGGCCCTGATGCTGCGCGAGACCGCGCAGCGCTGGGTGGCGCGCGCGGTCACCGGCGAGGTCACGCTCGAGCTGCGCCGCGGCAACGACTACTCGATCCTGAACACCGAGAGCCCCAACCTGACCTACCAGCCGGAGCGGCTGAGCATGGAGAAGGTCGATGACGCGGCGTTCACGCCGGCGGACCGCATCGGCCAGCTGACCATGCGCAACCTCGACATCGCCGATACCCGCGCCAAGCTGGATATCTACGGCAAGACGGGTCTGCTTTCGACCAGGGAAGGCTCCGACATCTTCAGGCTCGACAGCGACAAGTGCTGAATGGCGCCGGCGCTGTCGGCGCATCCGGATGAATTGTAACGGGGTTGTCATGCGGCCGCGCTACGATGAGGGCGAAGCCATGTCCGGCCCCAGGGCCGGCCGCGCTTTGCTTTGCTTCAGTTCGGAAACGGTGCGACTCCATGATCAAACCCATCGCGGCTGCAACCCTTATCGCCCTGCTCTCGGCATGTCCGACGCTTGCCCAGACCATTTATCCGATCGACCGCGCGGCGGTCCTCGCCGGCGCGCGCTTCGATTTCAAGATCGAATTTTCCGATCGCGTCGATCCGTCGAAGCTGAAAGTGACCGTGAACGGCGAAGACCACGCTGTGGCGTTCGGCCAGCCCGGCACGTTCGTGGAGCGCGAAGACGGCAAGGACCAGTCCGCGCTCGTGCTTCGCGGCGTGACGCTGAACAGGCCGGGCGAGGTCAAGGTCGAAGCCAGCGACGGCGTGCGCAGCCGCAGCGTCGCCTGGACGGTGTACGACACCGGGCCGCGCAAGGCGAAGAACGTCATCCTGTTCATCGGCGACGGGCTGTCGCCGGCGCACCGCGTCGCCGCCCGCCTGCTCTCCAAGGGGATCGCGGAAGGCAAGAGCCTCGGCAAGCTTGCGATCGACGACATGCCGCACATGGCGCTGGTGGCGACCGCCGGTTCGGATTCGATCATCACCGATTCGGCGAATGCCGCCAGCGCCTACGCCACCGGCCACAAGACCGCCGTCAACGCCATGGGTGTCTATGCCGACCGCACCGCAAATCCGTTCGATGACCCCAGGGTGGAGACCATCACGAGTCTCGCGAAGCGGCGACGCGGCATGGCCATCGGCATTGTCACCAATACCGAGGTCGAGGATGCCACGCCGGCGGCGATGGTGGCGCACACCCGCCGCCGCGCCGCCTACGACCAGATCGTCGAACAGTTTTTTGCGGCGAGACCCGACGTCTTGATGGGCGGCGGCGCGGCGAACTTCCTGCCGCAGGCCGCGCCCGGGTCCAAACGCAAGGACGACGTCGATTATGTCGCCAGATTCCGCGACGCCGGTTACGCGGTTGCGACGACGAAGACCGAACTGGAGGCGCTGAACGCCAGGTCCGACACGCGGCAATTGCTGGGCCTGTTCGCTCCAGGAAACATGGACGGCGCGCTGGATCGAAAATTCCTGAGGGGCGGCGGCGTCAAGAAATTCCCCGACCAGCCTGATCTGACCGAGCAGGTGCAAGCCGCGCTCAACGTGCTGTCGAAGAACGAGGCCGGCTTTTTCCTGATGGTGGAGTCAGGGATGATCGACAAATACGCGCACCTCATGGACATGGAGCGTGCGGTTTACGACACCATCATGCTCGACAACGCGGTCGCCCTCGCCCGCAAATGGGCGCGAGCGCGCGGCGACGACACGCTGATCCTGGTGCTGGCGGACCACAATCATCCCAACAGCCTTGTAGGCACCATCAACGACGACATGAGCACGACGCCCAACGTGCCGCTGCGCGAGCGGGTGGGCGTGTATGAAAAAGCCGGATTTCCAAATTATCCCACGCCCGATGCCGAAGGCTATCCGGCGCGCGTCGACGTCAGCCGGCGGCTGGCGATCTTTTCGGCGAGCCTGCCCGACCACTACGAAACCTTCCGCCCGAAGCTCGACAATCCCAACGAGCCGACCGTCAAGGGCGACGATCCCGGCACTTTCAAGCCCAACGAAAAATACAAGGACGTCCCCGGCGTCGTGCTCCGCTTCGGCAACCTGCCGGCGATGATGGGCGCCAGCGTGCATTCCGGCGAGGACGTCATCCTGACCGCGACCGGACCGGGCAGCGAACGGGTCCACGGCTCGATGGACAACACCGACGTGTTCCGCGTCATGGCGGAGGCGCTCGGTCTTGCCGCCGCCGGTCAATAGCTTGGCGCGGCCGCTCTTGTCCGTCAGGAAGCCGGCGGCGCGGCAAACATCAGCTTGATGCAGCTTCGGTAGAGCAGGATCTGCCGTTCGAGACGGCTCTGATCGTTGAGCGATTTCGACATGATGATGCCGCCGTCGATGACGCAGGACAGCATATCGGCGAGATCATCGAGATCGACCGGCTCCCGCGGCGGGTGGACCAATGCGATGCCGTCGAGGATATTGCGAAAGCGCGCGTTCCAGCCTCGCACCGATTGCGCCATGAGTTCGCGCACCTCGCGGTCGAACAGCCGCTCCTGATAGCAGATGCTCGCAATCAGGCAGCCGGGATGGCCGTTCGGCAGGTCGCCCATGGTTTCAGCAAGCAGCTTCAGAGAAATAAGGAAAGCCTGCAGCGGGTCGTCGGAAAGCTGATGACCGCGCGCGAAGATTTCGTCGAACAGCCGGTCGTTGGTCGCGACGTATCGGCGGACCATCTCGCGGGCGAGCGCGTTCTTGTCCTTGAAGTGGTAGAAGAAGCCGCTCTTGGTGAGGCCGGCTTCAGCGATCACTTCGTCGATCGAGGTCGCTCCAAAACCTTTCGCAAGCACGGACGCTTCCGCAATCTCGAGAATTCGCTCGCGTGTCGCCTCGCCCTTTCCCGTCCGGGTCTCCAAAACTGCACTCATGGTACGGTTTCTCCGTTGTCGCCCGGCGCGCCGGCTATGGGCCTTAGCCACAAGCATTTGAATTCGTATCATTTCGAGGCTCCGGGTTCATCCGTACCGCAAGCCGCCTAGGCGGCCGCGACACTATGAGGCAACAACATCGCCGGACCTGACCGAGGTGGGGGATACCTATCCGCGGCATCCAAATTTCTCGGAGAGTTGAAATGGCCAAATACCGACACGATCTGCCGCAACGCCGCGGCGGCACCTTCCTTACCGATGGCGGCATGGAAACCACGCTGATCTTCCAGGAGGGGATCGACCTGCCGCACTTCGCCGCCTTTGTGCTGCTCGATCGTCCCGAGGGGCGGCAGCAATTGAAGCGCTACTACGACAGCTATCTGGCGGTCGCCCGCGACCACGGATTGGGCTTCGTGCTGGACAGCCCGACATGGCGGGCCAATCCGGATTGGGGCGCGAAGCTTGGCTACGATGCGCCCGCGCTCAGGGCGATCAATGCTGGCTCGATCGCGTTCCTGGAGGAATTGCGGGCCGGCTGGGAACGGCCGGGCGCGCCCTGCGTCATCAGCGGCGCGATCGGCCCGCGCGGCGATGGCTACAAATCGGGCAACATGACGGCCAGGGAAGCCGAGGCCTATCACCGGGCGCAGATCGCCGCCTTCGTCGAGGGCGGGGCCGACATGGTGACGGGCTATACGCTCAATACGGTGAATGAAGCGATCGGGATTGCACGGGCGGCGCGCGCGCTGCGGATTCCCGCGGCCATCTCGTTCACGGTGGAGACCGACGGCCGCCTCGTGAACGGCGAAACGCTGCGGGAGGCGATTGAGGCCGTCGACCGCGAGACCGGCGGCGCGCCGGAATACTTCCTGATCAATTGCGCCCATCCCTCGCATTTCGAGAATGCGTTGAAGGCGGGGGAAGCCTGGACGCAACGCATCCACGGGGTCAGGGCGAACGCCTCGGCCAAGAGCCACGCGGAACTCGACGAGTCCGAGACGCTGGATTCCGGCGATCCGTCCGACCTCGGGCGCCGCTACCGGCAGCTTCGCGGGGATTTTCCGATGATGCGTCTGCTCGGCGGCTGCTGTGGCACCGATCACCGGCACGCCAGGGCTATTTGCGAGGCCTGCGTGCCGCCGCGGGCGTTGAGCGCCTGAAGCGAAGAATGGCCGGGATCGCTCCCGGCCATTCCTTATGCGTGGTCGATCCGGCTCATCGGCGCGGCGGTGCGATGCCGGGCGGGGGCGGCGGCAACGACGCCTGACCGCCATTGAGCAGCGGGGTAATGTTGCGGATGGTGACGCGCCGGTTGATCACGCTCGGCCCGTCGGTCTGCTCCTTGAGGTACTGCTCGCCATAGCCCTGCGAGGTCAGGTTTTCCGGCGGCACGCCAAACTGCTGCGTCAGCAGGGTGGCCGCGGATTCGGCGCGGCGGTCCGACAAAGACAGATTGTCGACGTCGTTGCCGACCGCGTCGGTATGGCCCTCGATCAGGAACACCTCGCGCGGGTTGCGCTGGATCGCCCGGTTCAGGCCATCGGCGATCGCCTGCAACTTGGATGCCTGATCCGGCGGAATTTCCCACGACCCGGTTTCGAAGGTGATGGTGTTGAGGTCGATGCTCGGCATCCGCTGGCGCACGGTCGGGCTGTAGCGGATTTCGTCCAGCGAATAGCGCCGTTCGATGCGCTCGACCGGCGGCGCAATCAGGGTGTCGTAGATCAACTCCGGCTCGGCGTATTCCGCATCGACGATGTAGCGGTTGTAGGGAATCCGCACCACCGGCGGCGCGAGGTTGACAAAGAAGCCGCCGATTCCGATGCCCACGCCGGGACGTCGGAAGCTGTTGTCGATGATGATGATCTCGCGACCGCGCTGGTCGCGGCGGATCCGGCGCAGCAATTGGCCGTCCGGGCCGACCACGGTGATCACCTGGGTGCCGTCAGGCCTGATCACGACGGTACGGGTCTCGCCGCCGACGGTACGGGTCTGGATGTCCCGCGCACCATAACGGAAGCGGTTGACCTCGCTGTGCCGAACATATTGCTGTCCGCCGGGATCGACCACGATGATCCGGCCCGGCTCGGTGAAGACCGTGCGGCCGCCCTGCTGGGTTTCGCGGCGCTGGCCGCGGAAATCCTCCATACGGGTGGGAGCGCCGGGGGCGACGCCCCCCGCGCTGATGGCCTTCACGCCGGGTTCCGGCGGTGGAGGCGCCGGCAGCGGCGCGGTCACCTGCGGCGCGCGGGTGAAGGCTGGCGCAACGGTGGGCGGCGCGTTCTGGGCCTGGCCAGGCGGCGGTGACGCGCCGGGAGCGCCCGGTACGGCCGTCGGCGCGGCGGGAGCTGTCGCGGGTGATGCTGCGCTCGGCGCAGCAGCGGGCGGCGCGCCACCCGACGCGGCCGGAGGCGGCACGGCGCCCCCCGGCGCGGGCGTTGGGGTTGTCGGGGAGGCTGGGGCTGTCGTGGTGGGTGTTCCACCAGGCGCCAGCGGAGGCGGTCCGCCAGGTCGACCGCTGGGACCGGTTGGATCCGTCGTTGTAGTGCCTGCGCCAGCGGGCGGCGGAGGTGCGACCGAGGGCGCACCGGCGCGCGGCGGTGCCGTCGTCGCGCCTCCGGGAGGCGGCGATGCTGCGGGCGGAGACCCTGGTTGAACCGGCGGCGCAGGCGTCACGCTCGGCGCCGGCGGCACGGAAGGCGGCGCTTCCCTGCGACCTGAAGATGGGGGCGGCGGCGCAGCAGGAGCGCTTGGCGCGCTGGGCGCTGTCGCCGCGGGCGGCGGCGGTGATGCCGGGCGGGCGGGCGGCGCAGCCGTGGGCGGCGGCGGCGGGGTTGGACGCGACGGTTCGGCGGCCGGAGGAGGCGGCGGGGTTGGACGCGAGGGAGCGGCCGCCGGAGGTGGTGGCGGCGGCGGGGTTGGGCGCGAAGGTGCGGCCGCCGGAGGTGGCGGCGGTGGCGTTGGGCGCGGCGGCGGGGCGGCGGCGGGCGGGGGAGGCGGTGGCGCTGGCCGAGGGGCGGCCGCCGGAGGCGGCGGGGGAGGCGGCGGCGCAGGTCGCGGCGGTGCCGCAACCGGCGGAGGTGGCGGCGGCGGGGCCGGACGCGGTGCGGCCGCCGGAGGTGGCGGCGGTGGCGTTGGGCGCGCCGGCACAGCGGCGGGCGGCGCGCCAGGTGCGCCTGGCCGCGCCTTTGGCTTTCCATCCGAGTCAACCTCCTCCTTGGCCTGGGCCACGACGAGCGGCGCGGACTGGGCTTGCGGTGCGGAGGTCGCGAACTGCGCAACCGTCAAGGCGGTTGTGGCAAGTAGCATGATACGGAGGTGGGTCATGATGTATTTGGTCCCTCGAAAAAGCCTGGCAGCGGGATCGCTTTCATCGACTTATTTGCCGACAATCAACTGGTAATCATTAGGCTGGATTGTGGCCGCCTACAAACCGCCGATGGTTTTTATTTCATCGGCGCAACGGGTTGCATGCACCATTATTCACTGCGGGTTCAGGCTCGCACCGGCGCTCCCGCCGGTTGCTTTGCGATCGCCGGGTTGGGCGCACCGGGACCATCCGGCCCGCGCACCGGCACTTCTTCCGGAGCCTGGCCCGGCAATTCCTGCGGCTGCGGGGTGTCTCCAGGTTCGCGCATAGGGGGCGGTACCTCCGGACGCGGACTGCCCGGTGGCTGCTCCTGCGGCGGCTCGGTCGGTTGTCCCGGGGTTGCCGGCGGTATCTCCGGCGGATCAATCGGCGTCACATCGAGACCTTTCGGTTCTCGCCGATTTCCGGGCGCGTGCCGGTCGCCGCGGCCACGGCCATTTTTACATAACTGATGACGGTGCCCGGCGAATCCCAGAATTCCGCGTCGTCCGGGGTGATGGTCAACACCCTGATATTCGGATCATCTGCGCTATTCCACCAGGCCTTGGCCGGGGTCGAAAACAACTGCTTGATCTTGGCGCGGTCGTTGGAAACGGCGGCAGTACCGGTGACCGAAACATATTTCTGGCTGCCGGCATCGGCAAACGAAAGGTTGACGGCGGGATTGCGGGCGATTTCGTCGTCCTTGTGGTTTCGCGCGTCGGTCAGGAAGAAGATCGCGTTGCTGCCGCGCTCGACATGGGCGCTCATGGGACGCGCGCGAAGCTTGCCGCCGTCATAGGTTACCAGCATCGCGAAACCGATCTTCTCCATCAGCTGCCAAGCGTGCTCCTGGTGGCGCGCGTTGTCGTCGTTCATGTCAATCTCCCTGAACCTTGAGTTCCGGGAACGACAACGGCGGCCTTGGTGCGAAGTTCCCGCGACCGAGGGATGCGGCGGCCGGGACCGGCAAGGGAAAACGGCTAGAGGTTGAGACCGCCGGTTTGCAGGATCTGGCGGCTCAGCTGCGGACCAGCAGCGTGTTGCTGCGGGTCTTGCCGGTTTCAATGTAACCTCGGGCGCGCATGTCGGCCAGGCAATCGTGCAGCCATTCACCACGAGACAGATGCTCGATGACAACCGCGCCCGGCCACAGCGCTTGCGGGGCGTTGGAAAAGAAGCCGGTCAATACCCGATCCTCGAATCCTTCGACGTCGATCTTGAGTGCGTTAATGCGCGACGCGCCGGCGTTTTCGAGAATGCGCTGCAGCCGCAGCGCCTGAACCCTGATCGCCTTGCGATGGCTCGCTCCCGACACGATGTGGCTTGCGCCGAGATTCTCCCCGTCGGTTTCGATCATCAACTCGCCATCGACGGGGCCGGCGGCGGCTGCGACCAGCCTCACCTGGCCAAAGCCTGACGCCGCGGCGTTGAAGGCAAGGCGCGCATGGGTGACGGGATGCGGCTCGATCGCGATCACCTTGCCTTCAGGGCCGATATGGCGCGCCAGCGCCAGCGCGTAGGTGCCGACATTGGCGCCGACATCGACGAATACGCCGCCTGTCGGGGCATGCGCCCGCAGGAAATCCAGTTCCTCCAGATTATAGTCGGGATTGAACAGCGCGCCGCGCTCGGTTGCGCTGGCCTGATGGTAGAAGCGGAACGACGCGCCCTGATAATGCACGTCCACCGGCCCGGCGCGCAAAAGATTGACCAGCCGCGACAGCATTGGACGGAACGCCCCGCGCCTCAGCCGCGAGCGGTGCGCCAGCGAAATGACCGCGGCCTGCGCGGCGTTCGGGGCAAAGGCGCCGAACGGCGCGGGTGAGGGGTCATTGTCGGGTATCAAGCGGCGTTCCTATGCAGAGTGGCATGCATAGCCGGTTTTTCCGCGACGATACAACGCCAGATGCCGGTGCATTGCCGGACTGCTCTGCAGCCGGAGTATCATCTGCACCCTTACGCCAGCTTCGTTGTCACGTTGCGCTGGCGAAGGAAGCGGCCAAGCAGGCGGCGCTTGCCCGTGCGCGGGATCAGGGCGACGTCGCTGACAAGCCTGGCGCCGCCCTTGCGCCGCTCCAGCACGATCTTGCGGCTGTGGAACGCCTCCAACTCGACGCGGTGGGCGACGCTGACGATGGTGGCGTTCGGCAGCTCGTTGACGACGATCTCCATCATCTTGTCCTGGCTCTTTTCGTCGAGCGCGGACGTCGCCTCGTCGAGTACCACGATATCGGGCCTGTGCAGCAACAGCCGCGCAAAAGCCAGCCGCTGCTTCTCACCGCCGGACAGGGTCTGGTCCCACGGTCCTTCATCCGGAATCTTGTCCTTGAGATGTTCGAGGCCGACCTTTTGCAGGGCCTGGCCGATCTGTTCCATGTTCCAGTCCTCGGCTGCGCCGGGATAGGTAATCGCACGACGCAACGTGCCGAACGGGATGTAGGGCTTCTGCGGCAGCATGAAGAGCCGGCGGTCGGGATGGAAATTGACGGCGCCGCCGCCCCATGGCCACAGGCCGGCCAGTGCGCGAACCAGCGTGCTCTTGCCGGTGCCGGACTCGCCGGCCACCAGCAGGCGCTCACCGGGCCCGACTACCACCTCGGTTTCGCCGACGACCGCGGTGCCGTCGTCCAGCGTCACCGACAGGTCCTTGAGGCTCAACATGGCGCCGCCCTCGGTCACGCCGCGCTTGATGCGGCCGACGCCATCGCCTCGCTCGGCGCGTTCGAGGCCATCGAGCGACATCATCAGCGATGCGATGCGCCGCGCGCAGGCGTTCCAGTCGGCAAGCCGCGGATAATTGTCGACCAGCCAGCCGAACGCGGCCTGCACGATGGTGAAAGCGGACGCCGCCTGCATCACCTGGCCCAGGGACATGCTGCCGTCGAGGAACTTCGGCGCACACAACAACAGCGGCACCACGGGTGCGATCAGGCTGGACCCCTGCGACACCACGGTGGTTCGCATGTGCTGACCGGCGAGACGGGCCCATTGCCGCAGCACCTTGGTGAAGGTCTTGTCGATGCCGTCGCGTTCTTCCTGCTCTCCGCCCAGGAGCGCAATGCTTTCGCCGTTTTCCCGCACCCGCGTCAGCGCGTAGCGGTATTCGGCCTCGGCCTGGTTCTTGGCTTCGGACACCTGCACGAAGCTGCGTCCGATGGTCATGATCGAACCGGAGGCGATCGCCGCGTAGATCACGGCGGCAATCACCAGAAAGCCGGGGATCGTGATGGTCGAGCCGCCCAGCGTCAACGTCAGCGCGCCGCCGATGGTCCAGAGCACCACGATGAAGGTCGCGGCCGAAAGAAAGGCCGAGGTCACGCCAGCCATGAAATCGACCGGCGAGTCGGTCGATATCCGCAGATCCTCGGCAATGCGGTACTCCGGATTCTGATGGTCGCCGCCGACCAGATTGAGCTGGTAGTAGCGGCCGCTGGAAAGCCAGCGCGACACCACCGAATTGGTGAGCCAGGCGCGCCAGCGGCGCTGGATGCCCATGCGCGCGAACACCTGCGCGACGCCGAGCATTACGCTGCCGATCGCGAGCGGAAAGAACACGACAGCGAGATAGTACACGGTGGCGGAATCGCGCTTCTCGATGGCGTCGAAGATCGCGCGATTCCACAAGTTGATGCCGTATTGAACGCCGACATTGGTGATGATCAGGAGCAGAAGCCCGATCGAGAACGGCCATGCGAGCCGGTCGCCGTGCCTGCCCCAGTATCCCCGCGCGCTGATCCAGAATCGCGTCAGCAGATAGTTCTTGCGTGCCTGTTCGGCTTCTTCAGGCGACAATGCCGGGTCGGGTTCGACGACCTCCGGCGGAGGCGGTTCAACATGATCGCCGCTTTCGGCGATGACTTCGACGAACTCCGATTTCCTGTCGGAAGCCGACGTGCCCACGGGCGGGCCGGAATCTCGGGGCATCTCGACGGTTGCTTTGGCCATGCCGGCATAACGGGAGCCAAATCAAAAGGTTCCCTCCGGTTCCCGCGCGCCTGAAGATTTGGCGGAGCACGAAATCAGCGCCCGGGGGGCGCTGTCGTCGTGCGATCCGGTCAGGCCAACTGGTTCGAGGACACAATCGTTGCGGCGCTCCGTCTAGATCTGCCGCTCCACCATCTTCAGCTTGAGTTCGGCGATGGCTTGCGATGGATTGAGCCCCTTCGGACACGCCTTGGCGCAGTTCATGATGGTGTGGCAGCGGTAGAGCCGGAACGGGTCCTCGAGATTGTCGAGCCGCTCGCCGGTGGCCTCATCACGGGAATCCTTCACCCAGCGCGTCGCCTGCAGCAGCGCGGCCGGCCCGAGGAAGCGATCGCTGTTCCACCAGTAGCTCGGGCACGAGGTTGAGCAGCAGGCGCAGAGAATGCACTCGTAGAGGCCGTCGAGCTTCTCGCGGTCCTCGTGGCTCTGCTTCCATTCCTTTTGCGGCGTCGGCGTGGTGGTTTTCAGCCACGGCTCGATCGAGGCGTATTGGGCGTAGAAATTGGTGAGGTCAGGCACCAGGTCCTTGACGACCGGCTGGTGCGGCAGCGGGTTGACCTTCACCGCGCCGTCCTTCACGTCGTGCATCGACCTGGTGCAGGCCAGCGTGTTCTGGCCGTCGATGTTCATCGCGCAGGAGCCGCAGACGCCTTCGCGGCAGGAGCGGCGGAAGGTCAAGGTCGGATCGATGTTGTTCTTGATCCAGATCAGGCCGTCGAGCACCATCGGCCCGCATTCGGCGGTGTCGATGTAAAAGGTGTCGATGCTCGGGTTCTTGCCGTCATCGGGATTCCAGCGATACACCCGGAACTCGCGCGTCTCGGTCGCGGCCGGGGGCTTCGGCCAGGTCTTGCCGCCGGATATCCTTGAGTTCTTGGGAAGTGCGAATTCAACCATTATTCTAACCTTTCGTCATTCCGGGGCGAGGCGAAGCATCGAACCCGGAATCTCGAGATTCCGGGTCTGGTCCTGCGGACCATCCCGGAATGACGGGCTGCTGTAAGCACGCTCAATACACCCGCGCCTTTGGCGGGATGTACTGCACGTCGTTGGTCATGGTGTAATCATGCACCGGACGGTAATCGATCGCGGTCTGGCCGCGCCCGTCGATCCAGGCCAGCGTGTGCTTCATCCAGTTCTTGTCGTCACGCTCGGAAAAGTCCTCGCGCGCATGCGCGCCGCGGCTCTCGGTGCGGTTCGCCGCCGAATCCATGGTGACCACGGCCTGCACGATCAGATTGTCGAATTCGAGCGTCTCAATCAGGTCGGAATTCCACACCAGCGAGCGGTCGGTCGTGGCGAGGTCGCCGATGCCGCCATGCACCTTGTGGATCAGGTTCTGGCCTTCGTTCAGAATCTCGCCGGTGCGGAACACCGCGCAATTGTTCTGCATCACCTGCTGCATGCCCTCGCGCAGTTTTGCGGTCGGCGTGCCGCCGGAGGCATAACGGAAATGATCGAGCCGCCCGAGCGCCTTGTCGGCCGAGTCCGCCGGCAGTTCCGGCTGCTTGCCATTCGGGGTCAGCTTCTCGGCGCACCGCAGCGCCGCGGCGCGGCCGAACACCACGAGGTCGATCAGCGAGTTGGAGCCGAGGCGATTGGCGCCATGCACGGAGACGCAGGCGGCCTCGCCGAGCGCCATCAGGCCCGGCACGGTGGCGTTGTCGTCGCCGTTCTTCTTGGTCAGCACCTCGCCGTGATAATTCGTCGGGATGCCGCCCATGTTGTAATGCACGGTCGGCAGGATCGGGATCGGCTCGCGGGTGACGTCGACATTGGCGAAAATCTTCGCCGATTCGGAAATGCCCGGCAGCCGTTCATGCAGCACCTTGGGGTCGAGATGATCGAGGTGCAGGTAGATGTGGTCCTTCTTCTTGCCGACGCCGCGGCCTTCGCGGATCTCGATGGTCATCGAGCGCGAGACCACGTCGCGCGAGGCGAGGTCCTTGGCGGACGGCGCATAGCGCTCCATGAAGCGCTCGCCCTCGGAGTTGACGAGATAGCCGCCTTCGCCGCGGGCGCCCTCGGTGACGAGACAGCCCGAGCCGTAGATGCCGGTCGGGTGGAACTGAATGAATTCCATGTCCTGCAGCGGCAGTCCGGCGCGCAGCACCATGCCGCCGCCGTCACCGGTGCAGGTATGCGCCGAGGTGCAGTTGGCGTAGGCGCGGCCGTAGCCGCCGGTGGCCAGGATCGTGGTCTGGGCGCGGAAACGATGCAGCGTGCCGTCGTCGAGCTTGAGCGCGATGACGCCGCGGCAGACGCCCTGGTCGTCCATGATCAGATCGATGGCGAAGAACTCGATGAAGAATTCCGCGGCGTGCCGCAGCGACTGGCCATACATCGTGTGCAGCATGGCGTGGCCGGTGCGGTCGGCGGCCGCACAAGTGCGCTGCGCCTGGCCCTTGCCGTAGTCCAGCGTCATGCCGCCGAACGGGCGCTGGTAGATCTTGCCGTCCTCGGTGCGCGAGAACGGCACGCCCCAATGTTCGAGTTCGTAGACCGCGTCGGGCGCGTTGCGCACCATGTACTCGATCGCGTCCTGGTCGCCGAGCCAGTCCGACCCCTTGACGGTGTCGTACATGTGCCAGCGCCAGTCGTCCGGATGCATGTTGCCGAGCGAGGCCGATATGCCGCCCTGTGCCGCGACCGTATGCGAGCGGGTCGGAAACACCTTGGTGATGCAGGCGGTGCGCAGGCCGGCCTCGCTGCAGCCGACCACCGCGCGCAGGCCGGCGCCGCCGGCGCCGACGACCACGACGTCGTAGGTGTGGTCCTCGATCGGGTAGGCTCTGGCGCCGGCCGGGCCGCTGCCGTTGGCGGCCTTGCCGTTGCCTTGAGCAGCCCTTTCCTGAGCGGCCATGGGCTAGACTCCCGATGACAGTTTGAGGATCGCGTAGATCGAGGCCAGCGCCACAGCTACGCAGAAGAAGTTGTTGGCCATCACGCTGGCGAGCTTCAGTTTCTCGTTATGGATATAGTCCTCGATCACCACCTGCATGCCGATTTTCATGTGCCAGGCGCTGGCGATGATGAACAGAATCAGGATGATCGCGATCAGCGGCGCGCCCAGGATTTGCGCCGCGCCGGCCTGGTTGCGGCCGATCAGCATCAGCACGATCACGACGACCGGAGCGATCAGCAGCGCGGTCGCCACCGCCGTGAGGCGCTGGCGCCAGAAATCGGAGGTGCCCGAATGCGACGCGCCGAGATTGCGCACCCGCCCGAGCGGCGTGCGCATCGAAGTCTTTTGCATCGAGGCCTTGGGCGCGGTCATCGTCCGCCTCCGACCGTGTAGGCGACGATCCAGACCAACAAAGTGAGCGCGATGCCGCCGATCAGCGCACCCCAGCTCAACGCCTCGCGCTCGCTGGCCTTGAAGCCATAGCCGAGATCCCAGACCAGGTGCCGAAGGCCGCTGAGCAGGTGATGCAGCAGCGCCCAGGTGTAGCCGAACACGATCAGCCGGCCGATGAAGCTGCCGGTAAAGGCCTGCACATTGGCGTAGGCGCCGGGGCCCGAGGCGGCGGCGATCAGCCACCAGGCCAGCAGCAAGGTGCCGAAATACAGCGCCACGCCGGTCGCGCGGTGGATGATGGACAAGGCCATCGTCAGGGTCCAGCGATAGGTCTGCAAATGCGGCGAAAGCGGTCGTTCGATCCTGGTGGTCATCAGCGACTTTAACGGTTTGCGGGGCCAGGTGCGGCCCATCGGGGATCGCAGAATAGCAATTCTGTTTCCGAATCTATTTACGAAGTCGAAACAGCGAGCGCAACGGCCAAAACAGTCATTTGCGAATGCCAGTTCATAGCTACGGGGGAGGCCTGCAAACGCAGGCGTTGACAAACCATGGCGGCCGTCCGTGGGATAGCGCACCTGAAGCATGATTCAGAAAAAGCGCGGAACCGGCGCGGGACGAGGATAGTATCCGATGGCGATCGCCGGGCTTGACGTTGCTGCGCTGGTCGAGCTGGCGCTGATGCTGGTCGCGGTGGGCGCGGTATCCGGGTTCTTCGCCGGAATTTTCGGAATCGGCGGTGGCGCGATTTTGGTGCCGGTATTCTATGAATGCTTTCGGCTCGCTGGGGTGCCGCTCGAGGTCCGGATGCCGCTCTGCATCGGCACCTCGCTCGCGATCATCATTCCGACCTCGATCAGCTCGTTTCGCGCCCATTACGTCAGGGGCGCGGTCGATATCGGCATCCTCAAGCTGTGGTGGCTGCCGATCTTGATCGGCGTAATCGCCGCAAGCGTCACCGCGCGCTACGCGCCGGAACGGCTGTTCAAGATCGTGTTCGTCGCCGTGGCGTGGTCCGCCGCGGCCCGGCTGCTGCTGGCGCGCGACCACTGGAGATTCGGCGACGTGGTCCCGACCGGACCGCTGATGCGGCTCTATGGCTTCTTCATCGGGCTGCTCTCGACCCTGATGGGCGTCGGCGGCGGCCTGTTCGCGAACCTGCTGATGACGTTCTACGGCCGGCCGATCCACCAGGCGGTCGCGACCTCGTCGGCCCTGGCAGTGCTGATCTCGATTCCCGGCGCGATCGGCTACGTCTATGCCGGCTGGCCCGCGGCGGCGCGCTTTCCGGATGTCGCCGCGCTGCAATGGCCGTTTTCGATCGGTTACGTCTCGCTGATCGGGGCGGTGCTGGTGATGCCGACCAGCCTGTTGACGGCGCCGCTCGGCGTGCGCGCCGCGCATGCAATGTCGAAGCGCGCGCTGGAGACGGCGTTCGGCTGCTATCTCTTCATCGTCGGCGGCAGGTTCGTGGTCAGTCTGCTGTAGTCTGGGAATCCGAAGACAGTTGGAGTTGTCGCCCCTGCGTTCGCAGGGACGACACCAGACTACTTCGCGTAAATATTCGCGTAGGTGTCGCGCAGGATATTCTTCTGCACCTTGCCCATGGCGTTGCGCGGCAGTTCGTCGACGACGATCACACGCTTGGGCATCTTGAACTTCGCCAGCCGGCCGTCGAGCGCCTTGAGCACGTCCGCCTCGGTGATCCCCGCGCCGTGGTTGCAGACAACCACCGCAGTGACGCCCTCGCCGAAATCGGCGTGCGGCACGCCGATCACGGCGGATTCAGCCACGCCCGGCATGGCGTCGATCTCGCTCTCGATCTCCTTGGGGTAGACGTTGAAGCCGCCCGAGATCACCAGATCCTTGCCGCGGCCGACAATGTGCAGGTAACCTTTGGCGTCGATCTTGCCGAGGTCGCCGGTGATGAAGAAGCCGTCGTCGCGAAACTCGGCCTTGGTCTTTTCCGGCATCCGCCAGTAGCCTTTGAACACGTTCGGGCCCTTGACCTCGATCATGCCGATGGCGTCGCGCGCCAGTTCCTTGCCGGTCTCGGGATCGGTGACGCGGATCGAAACGCCCGGTAGCGGAAAACCGACAGCGCCGGGGACGCGCTCGCCATCATAGGGGTTGGAAGTGTTCATGTTGGTTTCGGTCATGCCGTAGCGTTCCAGCACCGCATGTCCGGTGCGCGCGGCCCATTCGCGGTGGGTATCGGCAAGCAGCGGCGCCGAACCCGAAATGAACAGCCGCATATGCCGGGTCGACTCTCTCGTCAGCGCCGGGCTCTGCAGCAGCCGCGTGTAGAAGGTCGGCACCCCCATCAGCACGGTCGCGCGGGCCATCAGCTTGATGATGCGCTCGGAATCGAGCTTCGGCAGGAAGATCATGGCAGCGCGGGCGAACAGGGTGACGTTGCTTGCGACGAACAGGCCGTGGGTGTGGTAGATCGGCAGGGCGTGGATCAGAACGTCGTCGCGGGTGAAGCGCCAGTAATCGACCAGCGAGAGCGAGTTCGACGCCAGATTGTCGTGGGTCAGCATCGCGCCCTTGGAGCGGCCGGTGGTGCCTGAGGTGTAGAGGATCGCGGCCAGGTCGTCGTCGGCGCGCGCGACCGTCGCGAACGCGGTATCAGCCATGGAGGCGGCGTCGGTCAGCGAACCCTTGCCGTCGGCGTCCAGCGTCTCGACCTTGGCCTTCACCTTCGCGGCGATCGCGCCGATGCCTTCCGCCCTTGACGGGTCGCAGACCACCAGCGACGGCTCGGCGTCTGCGATGAAGTAATCAAGTTCGTTCAGCGTGTACGCAGTGTTGAGCGGCAGATAGACCGCGCCGGCGCGCACCGTGGCGAGATAGAGCACCAGCGCCGGCACTGACTTTTCGGCCTGCGCCGCGACGCGGTCGCCGGGCCTGACGCCGCGCGAAACCAGCAGGTTCGCCATCTGCCCGGTGCGGGCCACCAGTTCGCCATAGCTGATCTCAACACCGTCGATGGTTTCGATCGCAAGTCGGCCCGGCTCGTCGAGATTGTCGAACAGGCGGGAAAACAGGTTGGCGTTGGCGGCGGTGTTCATGCAACATTCCCTGAAGGGCGAAGCCTGCGTGTCGCGGGCTGGCATAGCAAGAACGCCCTTCAAAAAGCAACGGAGACAGTTTGCATGACAAAAAGCGGGAAACGCGTGGCCTGGGTGACGGGCGGCGGCAGCGGGATCGGCGAGTCCGGGGCGGAATTCCTGGCGGCGGACGGCTGGATCGTGGTGGTTTCGGGACGGCGCAAGGACGCGCTGGACCAGGTGGTCGGCAACATCACGAGGAAGGGCGGCACGGCCGAAGCCATCGCGCTCGACGTCAGCAACAAGGCCGACGTCCACAAGGCGGCCGAGCAGATCCTCGCCCGGCACGGGCGGATCGACCTGCTGGTCAACAGCGCCGGCGTCAACGTGCCGAAGCGCAGCTGGGCCGACATGGAGCTGGAAGGCTGGGACAAGCTGGTCGAGATCAACCTCAACGGCGTCCTGTATTGCATGCACGCGGTGCTGCCGGCGATGCGGAAACAAAAGGACGGCTGCATCATCAACGTGGCGTCCTGGGCCGGCCGCCACGTCTCGAAAATGCCGGGTCCGGCCTACACCACCACCAAGCATGCGGTGCTGGCGCTGACCCATTCCTTCAACATGGACGAATGTGTCAACGGCTTGCGCGCCTGCTGCCTGTCGCCCGGCGAGGTCGCGACCCCGATCCTGAAACTGCGCCCCGTGGTGCCGTCGGAAGCGGAGCAGGCCAAAATGTTGCAGCCGGAAGATTGCGGCCGCACCATCGCCTTTGTCGCCAGCATGCCGCCGCGGGTCTGCATGAACGAGATACTGATCAGCCCGACCCACAATCGCGGCTTCATCCAGACGCCGGCGAACCGGGACTAGCGGCGCGAGTTCCCCACGTTCGGCATTTCAGAAAGTTTCAGCCATCACGATAATTTTTCCGCCGAAACCGGCGGAAAAATTTCTCGTAGCTCCTCCTAACGATGACGGAATGAACCGGTCAATCGACTGGCGTCGTTGTCGCCACCGGCGGATGCCCGCCGGCCATCGCCATTCCCAGGAGAAGAATCCATGTCGAAACGTCTTGCACTTCTTTCCGCCGCCGCCTTCGGCGCGCTGGCCCTTACCGCCACCATCACCGCGCCGGTCAGCGCGGAAGAAAAGACCGTGATGGTCGGCGGCGCGGCGATGTTCCCGTCCAAGAACATCATCCAGAACGCCGTCAACTCGAAGGACCACACCACGCTGGTTGCGGCGGTGAAGGCTGCCGGCCTGGTTGAAACCCTCGAAGGCAAGGGCCCGTTCACTGTATTCGCGCCGACCAACACCGCGTTCGGCAAGCTGCCGGCCGGGACCGTCGACACGCTGGTAAAGCCCGAGAACAAGGCGACATTGACCAAGATCCTCACCTACCATGTGGTGCCCGGCAAGCTAGCGGCCGCGGACCTCACCGACGGCATGAAGCTCAAGACCGCCGGCGGCCAGGAACTGACGGTCAAGAAGGCCGACGGCAAGGTCATGATCATCGACGCCAAGGGCGGTTCATCGACGGTGACGGTCGCCAACGTCAATCAGTCGAACGGCGTGATCCATGTGGTCGACACCGTGCTGATGCCGGCGTCCTGACCGGTCCCAACAGGGCGTATGGCTGGCGAGCCGGGGCAACCCGGCTCGCTTTTTCGTGAACGCGATACGTGCCGGGCATCGATCTGATAGCGTCATGGCAGTAACAGGAACCCGGCTTCCGGCGTATAAATCAAATAGCAGATTGCAAGCAGGAAACAGCCAGGAAATAGCCATGTCGGCCCTCTCAGCCACCGATGAGCACGCCACACCGACCAGGGCAAAAGCCATTCAGCCGGCCTGGGTGCGGGCGGTGCACTGGACCAATGCCGTCGCCATGGTTGTGATGATCATGTCGGGGTGGCAGATCTACAACGCCTCGCCGCTGTTCGGCTTTACATTTTCCCGCTCGATCACGCTGGGCGGCTGGCTCGGCGGCGCGCTGCTCTGGCATTTCGCCGCGATGTGGCTGTTGATGGTCAACGGCCTCATCTATCTGACGGTTGGCCTTGCCACCGGCCGCTTCCGCAGGAAGCTGCTGCCGATCACGCCGGAGGGCGTGATCTCGGATGCCAGGGCGGCGCTGACCGGCAAGCTGTCGCACGACGATCTCACCCGATACAACCACGTGCAGAAGCTGCTTTATGCCGGCGTCATCGTCATCGGCATCCTCGTCGTGCTGTCGGGGCTCGCTCTCTGGAAGCCGGTGCAGTTGCAATGGCTGACGGCGCTGTTCGGCGGCTACGAGGCCGCCCGTTACGTCCACTTCTTCTGCATGGCCGGCATTGTCGCCTTCATGGTGGTCCATGTCGCGCTCGCCCTTCTGGTGCCGAAGAGCCTGCGCGCCATGATCATCGGCCGCTGATTCTAACCTAAGGGAGCACGGTCATGGGCCGCATGCGCAAGCTTCTGATCCCCGGCGTCGACAAGGATCTTCTGGCCAGGGATGCGGCCAAGGCGATGCCTGACGTCACGCGCCGGCGCTTCATCACGGGGGGCGCCAGTCTCGGCGCGCTGACGCTGCTGACCGGCTGCGACGTGACCGACAGTTTCTCGGCCGAGGAGATGCTGAAGCAGGTCTCCAAGTTCAACGACGGCGTGCAGGCGTGGATGTTCAATCCCAACGCGATGGCGCCGACATTCCCGGAGAGCGCGATCACCAAACCGTTCCCCTTCAACGCCTATTACAGCCTCGACGAGGCGCCCGAGATCGACGGCAACGCCTGGAAGCTCGAAGTGCGCGGCCTGGTCGACAACAAGAAGCCGTGGACGCTGCAGGAGCTCTATCAATTGCCGCAGGTCAAGCAGGTGACGCGGCATATCTGCGTCGAGGGCTGGAGCGCGATCGGCAGCTGGACCGGCACGCCGCTGCGCGATTTTCTGAAATTGGTCGGCGCCGACACCACAGCGAAATATGTCTGGTTCCAGTGCGCCGACAAGGACGGCTACAATTCGCCGCTGGACATGCCGACGGCGCTGCACGCGCAGACCCAGATGACGTTCCGGTTCGGCGACGAGATACTGCCGCGCGCCTACGGTTTCCCGATGAAAATCAGGGTGCCGACCAAGCTCGGCTTCAAGAATCCGAAATACGTGATGTCGATGGAAGTCACCAACGACTACAAGGGCGGCTTCTGGGAAGACCAGGGGTATAATTCGTTCAGCGGAAGTTGAGGTTGCGAATGGCGAATAGCGAGTAGGAAAAGGTTATTCGCCACTCGCTATTCGCTACTCGCCGCTTTCTTGCCCACCTTGCCCTGAAACGCCGCCAGCACCGCGCCCAGCGCCAACATCGCGGCGGACGCATTCAGCGCAAACGACAGGCTGCCCATCGCGTCGGTGATCGCGCCGACGGCGATCGGGCCCAGCGTCTGCCCGATGCCGAACGAGATCGTCAGCGCCGCGATTGCGTTCGGCCAGGCCTGCGGCGGGTAGTTGAAGCGCACGAAGGCGGTGGTGGAGCCGACCACGGCGAAGAACGCGACGCCGAACACCAGCGCCGACGCCGACAGCAGCCAGACCGAATGCCCGAGAATCGGCATCGCCGCGCCGACGGCGTTGGCGCCGAGAATGATCGCGGTGGCGAGGCCGCCGCGGTCGAGCGCGAGCACGCGACGCCACACCCAGGGCGTCACGAAGGCGCTCAGGCCGATCAGGCTCCAGAACGCGCTCTGCGCCGCCGCACCGCCGCCGGCGTCGCGAACATAGGCGATCATGAAGGTCATGTAGGCGATGTAGCCGGCGCCGAACAGGAAGTAGCCGGCCAGATAGACCAGCACCGGGGCCACGGCGAATCTGGCGATTTCCGTTCCGGTACTGGTCGCGCCGGCCTGGAGCGGCGCGAGCAGGAGCGGGACCGTCATCGCGATCGCCAGCGCTGTCATCGCCCACCAGACGATCCACCACGAACCGGGCCCAATTTCCTGCAGCACGAACGGCGCGATCAGCCCGGACGCCAGGATTCCGATTCCCGGGCCGGCGTAGAACAGGCTCAGCAGGAAGTTCGCCCCTTTGGGGTGCGACTGCGCGATCCTCGCCGCCAGCGCGCCGCCCCCGACGAATCCTGCCGCCGCGCCAAGCCCGGCCAATAGCCGAGCGAAACTCAGAAGGTAGAAATTGCCTGTCATCGCGCACAGCGCCAGCGACAGCACGCAGGCCAGCGTTCCCCACCGCACCGTCGCGGACAGTCCAAATCGCCGGATCATGCGCGAGGCGAGTAGCGCGCCGGCGAGATAGCCGGCCGCGTTGACCGTGTTCATGAAACCGGCCGCCGAATATGACCAGACCAGCGCCTCGCGCATGTCGGGCAACACCAGCGCATAGGCAAAGCGGCCGATGCCGATGCCGACGGTCGGCGCCAGCGACAAGATCAGGATCAGCCGCGCGGGATGCGGGTAGGGCTGATGACGGTCGGCGGCGTTCACGGAAAACTCCGGCAGGGGTTTGTCACTCTGGCAGGCCGGGGGAGGCTTGCACAGGCTTGGGCCGGCAATACTGTCTTGCGAACGGCGCGGCTATGCGATCAGCACCAGCGCGACGCCGGCGGCCGCAAGCGCCGTGCCGGCAACGATCCGCGCCGTGATCCTGACGTGCCGGAGCACGAGCGCGCTCAATCCCACCACGACCAGCGGGTAGATCGCGAGCAGCGGCGCTACCAGCGTAATCGGCCCGTTGCGCACGGCGGCGAACAACGTCAGCGCGGAGAGGCCGTTGCTGATGCCGGTGAGGGCAAACCAGAAGCGGCCCGACCACGGCGCGTTCTCGACAAAGCGCCCCGTGCGGACGCGCTGCACGGTCAGCACCACCAGCGACGACATGAGATAGCCGATCAGGCAGGCCCATAGCGGGCTCGGCCAGATTTCGAGGCCGAGCTTTGCGATCGGCGGCGCCACGCCGCGGATCAGCGCGCCGCCGAGCGGTAATAGCAGCGCCCAGCTTCGCCAATGGCCGAGATCGCGCGGCCGGGTGAGGGTGATGATGACAGCGCCGATCACGGCCAACACAAGCCCGGCCAGTTGCAGCGACCGCAGCGGTTCGTGCAGCAGGACGACCGCCAGCGCCACCGCGAACAGGGGCGCAAGGTTGCCGAGCGTCGAGGTGATCACCGGCCCGAGCGCCCGGTTGGAGGCAAAGGTCATCAGCGTCAGCGCGGCCGGAAAGATCAGGCCGAGGGCGGCGAAGATCGGCAGCCCCTGCCAGACCACCGGCTCGCCCGCCAGGATCAGCGGCGACAGCAGCAGGAACAGCACCGTGAAGGAGGGGACGCTGATGGCGGCACCGGCCAGCGGGTCGACGGTGCGCAGTCCCAGCTGCGCCAGAACGACCCCGGCGCCGAGGAAGAACGCCGAAGCAAAGGCGAAGACGATGGCTGCGGTCATGAGGTCCGTCTTGATGCCCTGTTGGGGCGCGGGTTGCTCGCTGGCTGCCTTTGTGGCCTGTCCCGGCCGGCTTGCCAATCCGCCTTGGGCGTTTTAGCACTCCGCCCGACCCGTCATTCCGGGGCGTGGCGCAGCCACGAACCCGGAATCTAGTCGTCCGCTTGCGCCCGTGGCTGGCATGGATTCCGGATCGCCTCGCTCACGCTCGACGTCCGGAATGACGACCAGAGAGCCTAGAAGGACCAGACCATGGCGACCCACAAACTGCTGCTTCTCCCCGGCGACGGCATCGGCCCCGAAGTGATGGCCGAGGTGAAACGCCTGATCGACTGGCTGAACAGGCAGGGGATCGCCTCATTCGAGACCGACCAGGGTCTGGCCGGCGGATCGGCCTATGATGCGCACAAGGTCAGCATCAGCGAAGGCGATATGGCGAAGGCAAAGGCCGCGGACGCCATCATCTTCGGCGCGGTCGGTGGCCCGAAATGGGACGGCGTGCCCTACGAAGTGCGCCCCGAGGCCGGCCTGCTGCGGCTGCGCAAGGAGCTCGGCCTGTTCGCCAATCTGCGGCCGGCGGTGTGCTATCCGGCGCTGGCGGACGCCTCCAGCCTGAAGCGCGAGGTGGTCGAGGGCCTCGACATCATGATCGTGCGCGAGCTCACCGGCGGCGTCTATTTCGGCGAGCCGAAAACCATCACCGATCTTGGCAACGGCCAGAAGCGCGCGATCGACACCCAGGTCTACGACACCTACGAGATCGAGCGCATCGGTCGCGTCGCCTTCGACCTGGCGCGCAAACGCCGCAACAAGGTGACCTCGATGGAAAAGCGCAACGTCATGAAGTCCGGCGTGCTCTGGAACGAGGTCATGACCGCGGTGCATGCGCGCGAGTACAAGGACGTGACGCTCGAGCATCAGCTCGCCGATTCCGGCGGCATGAACCTGGTCAAGGCGCCGAAGCAGTTCGACGTCATCGTCACCGACAATCTGTTCGGCGACATGCTGTCCGACATCGCGGCGATGCTGACCGGCTCGCTAGGCATGCTGCCCTCGGCCTCGCTCGGCGAGATCGACGCCAAGACAAAAAAGCGCCGCGCGCTGTTCGAGCCGGTGCATGGCTCCGCGCCCGACATCGCCGGCAAGGGGCTGGCCAATCCGATCGCGATGATCGCTTCCTTTGGCATGGCGCTGCGCTATTCGTTCGACATGGGCGCGCTGGCCGACAAGGTCGATGCCGCGATCGCAGCCGTTCTCGCCTCGGGGCTTCGCACCGCGGACATCAGGCCCGAGGGCACCACGGCCGCCTCGACCACCCAGATGGGCGAAGCGATCCTGAAAGAACTGCAGAAGCTGCACGCGTAAGCCGCGCGCGCATCACAAAAGAAAATGCCCGGTCAGGACCGGGCATTTTTTCGTCAGGCGGCGACGTCCTTCAATACAGCGGGAACCGCTGCGGATAGCCGCCCATGTCGGAGGCCGGGTTCATCGGCTGGCGGTCCAGCGAGCGGTTCTTGTTCTCCTGCCCGAACGACTGCGACGGCGGGAACGCGTAATCGGTAAACTTGCGATCGCCCGGCAGGACTTCGGTGCCGGCGTCGAGCCACGAGCGCGTGGTGACGTAGACGCGGGTGCGCGGGCCCTGCTGGTAGGACCGGTTCGGACCGTTCGTCCCGTAATAGGGCCGTCCGTCGCGGTCGTATTGCTGCCTGGACTGCGCGCCTGCGGAGGTTGCGCCGACCGCGAAGAGCGTAGCCGCGGCAAGCAAGGTCGCGAGCTTGCTCGCAGCGGGGGACATTCGGGTCATCGCATCCTCGTCATTTTGGCCCAACACGGGCTGGCCGGTCGCCATCCGATTTTGTCAATTGTAGCCCCGGCGGAGCCACCATCGCTAGGTCAATTGGGCCACACCACGCCCCGATAATGCGCGGCAAATCGAGAAAGTTTCATGAAAACCAGTGTCTTGGCCGGTTGTTGCCACAATTGTAGGGGTCTGCGGGTTCCGGCATCACCCCGGGCCACGCCTTGAGGGCAACGCGCCGGCGGCTCCCCACGCTCGGGATATCCCTTAAACATCTGTTCGATCGACAAAATCCCCCTCTTGCCGGCTAAGGCCGCAGTCCGCCGCCCGACGCCAAACATTGTCTCGACGGCGTTTCTCGCCTAGAAGCGCTGCCTCTTCCCCCTTCCGCTGACAGCGGGGGGGCGGCGCATTTTCCTCGGAGATTGAACGATGGGATACAAAGTCGCGGTCGTCGGTGCGACCGGCAATGTCGGGCGGGAAATGCTCAACATTCTCGACGAGCGCAAATTCCCTGCCGACGAGGTCGTGGTGCTGGCCTCGCGCCGCAGCGTCGGCGTCGAGGTGTCCTATGGCGACCGCACCCTGAAGGTCAAGGCGCTCGAACATTACGATTTCTCCGACGTCGACATCTGCCTGATGTCGGCGGGCGGCGCGGTGTCGAAGGAATGGTCGCCGAGGATCGGCGCCGCCGGCGCGGTGGTGATCGACAATTCGTCGGCCTGGCGGATGGACCCGGACGTGCCGCTGATCGTGCCCGAGGTCAACGCCGACGCGGTCGCGGGCTTTGCCAAGAAGAACATCATCGCCAATCCGAACTGCTCGACCGCGCAACTGGTGGTCGCGCTGAAGCCGCTGCACGACAAGGCGGTCATCAAGCGCGTCGTGGTCGCCACCTACCAGTCGGTTTCGGGCGCCGGCAAGGATGCGATGGACGAGCTGTTTTCGCAAACCAAGGCGGTCTACACCAACAGCCCGCTGGTCAACAAGAAATTCCCCAAGCGTATCGCCTTCAACGTGATCCCCGAGATCGACGTGTTCATGGAGGACGGCTACAC